>Ga0256832_1000437_pt1 | contig 26553 bp, 17 predicted proteins | sample 134614metaG_FD_190534 | JGI IMG/M metagenome (GOLD analysis project Ga0256832, IMG submission 190534) | Hydrothermal vent microbial communities from Lau Basin, Pacific Ocean - 134-614 | ecosystem: Environmental > Aquatic > Marine > Hydrothermal vents | place: Pacific Ocean: Lau Basin | collected... | reverse complement strand
AAGCTCGCGTGCGCGGTGGTGGTCGGCATGAACAAGAACGAGCCTTCGTCGAACGCCGCCTCGTCGTCCTCGGCGAGGCCGGGGAAGACCTCGGACAGCCCCATGCGGTCCGCCGCTCCCTCGAGGAACGAAGGGATCCACCACTCGATCCCTTTCCAGGACGTCAGCCCAAGGAGGAGCAGGGCCGTGGGCATGGCCAGGAACGCCGCCTTGTGGGCCATGAAGCCGCTCAAGAGGCGCGGATAGGCGCGACGAAAGAGCGCGAATCCACCGAGAACCACCGTGATCGAGACGCCGACGAAGAGCAGATTGCCCACCAGGCCTGCTTCTGGTCCCAGGGGCTCCCAGTCCATCGTCAGGACCACCGCCACGCCGGCGACGATCAAGGCGTCGAGGAGGTGTTCGGGGCGTAGCCAGGCGCGCCACCCCTCCGGGGCGTCCGCCGATTCGCGGCGCGGTCGCAGCAGCACATGGGAGAGGGACGGTACGACGAGCAGCGCGACGACGAATGCGCCGATGAGCGCGAAGGTCTTCGTCCACGCCAGCGGGCGGAAGAGCTTCCCCTCGCTGGCGGTGAGGGCGAACACCGGCAAGAAGCTGACGACGGTGGTCAGCACGCTCGTCAGCACCGCCGGTGCGACCTCGCCCGCCGCGCGTCGGACGATCCGTGCGCGGGCAGGCCAGCTCGGCCGCTCGCTCGCCGCCTCGTCGAGGTGCCCTGTGATGTTCTCGGCGAAGACGATCCCGACGTCCACCATCGTTCCTATCGCGATGGCGATGCCGGCGAGCGCCATGACATTCGCGTCCACTCCGACGGCCTTCATGGCGACGAAGGCGAAGAGCACGCCGAGGGGAAGGATCGCGCTGACGACGACGCTGCCGCGCAGGCTGCGGAGCATGACGAGCACGACGAGGATCGTGATCAAGAGCTGCTGCCAGAGCGCCGAAGAGAGGGTGCCGAGGGTCTCGTAGATGAGCCCCGTGCGATCGTAGAAGGGGACGATCGTGACCTTCGAGACGGTGCCGTCCTCGAGGGTGCGTGCCGGGAGGCCAGGAGCGAGCTCTTCGATGGCCGCTTTGACCCGTTGAATGACTGCAAGGGGGTTCTCCCCGTAGCGAACGACGACGATCCCACCGACGGCCTCGGCGCCGGCGTCGTCCAGGAGGCCGCGGCGCGACGCCGGTCCGAGGGAGACGTGGGCGACGTCGGCGATGTGGATCGCCGTGCCGTCGCGGACCGTGACGACTGCGGAGAGGAGGTCGTCGGGCTCCTCGAGCTGACCGAGTCCACGGATCACGTACTCGACGCCGTTGACCTCGAGGGTACGGGCGCCCACGTCGAGGTTTGCGGCGCTGGCAGCCCGCGCGACCTGATCGAGGGTTACGCCCGCAGCGAGCAGCGCTTCGGGATCGACGTCGATCTGATACTCGGCGACGTGCCCGCCGACCGACGAGACCTCGGCGACGCCCGGCACCGCCTGGAGCGCCGGCCGGATGGTGTAGTCCTGGAGAGTGCGCAGCTCGTGGAGGTCCCAGCCGCCGGCGATGGTCCCGTCGGGGGTCCGCCCTTGCAGCGAGTACCAGAACACCTGGCCGAGGGCCGTCGCATCCGGTCCGAGCATCGGCGAGACCTCGGCCGGGAGAAGATCCCGCGGCAGCGACGCGAGCTTCTCGAGCAGGCGGGTGCGCGATTCGTAGTAGTCGATGCGATCCTCGAAGATCACGTAGATGCTGGAGAATCCGAACATCGACGTGCTGCGCACGGTCCGCACCCCCTGAAGACCGAGGAGGGTCGAGACGAGTGGGTAGGTGATCTGGTCTTCGACATCTTGGGGGGCGTGCCCGGGCCACTCCGTGAAGACGATCTGTTGGTTCTCGCCGATGTCCGGGATGGCGTCGACGGCGATGGGGTCGCGGGGAAAGGGCAGCTCCCACGGGAAGGGCGCGAAGGCGACACCGCCTCCGACGAGCAGCAAGAGCAGCAGCACGACCACCGGTTTGGCGTCGACGAAGTAGCCCGCCAGCCGTGTCCAGAAGGTCTCGGGGGTTTCGCGTGGCTCGGTCACGGCGACTCCTCCAGGCGCTCCCCCGGGTCGACCGTGGCTTCGATGCTCCCGCAGGAGAGCATCGCCTCACCGAAGTACGCGTTGCGCACCTCCTCGGACCGCTGCAGCCAGTAGGCGCCGCGGCCGTCGAAGGCCATTGGACAGAAGGTTAGCCGCAGCGGCGCTTCCGTCGGGTTGCCGTAGCGCACCAAGAGGTCGCGCAGCGCGGAGGAGAGCGCCTCGAAGCCTTGCCTCATCCCCGCGAGGTCCGTGGCGTGGGCGACGTGTCGGGCGTGCGCCATCAGCGGCTCGCCGATCGCGTCCCACCCGTCCAGCGCATCGACCGCCATGACCGCGCGATGCAGCGCCTCAGCGGCCTGGCGGCTTGCTTGCAGGTCGTCGGTCGCCAGAGCCTCCGCGAGCTGAAGGTAGGCCTCGACGACGGGGACGAGGGCCCCCCGCTCTTCGGCGGGGAGCGCGTCGCGCTGGGTGTCGTCCGGCCGTGTCATCATGCTGCGGCCGCCCTGGAGCTGAAGGTCGGCGTCCAGCACGAAGGCCCCGTGGACGACGACGCGTTCCCCCGCCTCCAGCCCTGCCAGCACCGGGTAGACGTCTCCGCGGCGAGGTCCGAGGGTGACGGTGCGGGGCGCGTAGCTGGGCCGTTCCCCCGGCACTTCAACGTAGACGATCGAACGGCGACCCGTGAAAAGGGGTGCGGTGGCCGGGATCGTCAGCTGGTCCGAACCTCCGACGACGAGCCGCGCCTCCCCCACCATCCCGGGGCGCAGCGCACCGTCTTCGTTGCGGACCACTACGCGCACCTTGGCGACACGACGCTGCGGGTCGACGACGGGGTCGACGAACGCGACCTCGCCCTGGATCTCGCGACCTGGAAGCGATGGGAAGTCCAGATCCACCCGCTGCCCGACGCGGAGCAGCGGTAGGTCGCGCTCGTGGGCTTCGAGCTGAACCCAGACGCGGCGCAGATCGGCCACCCGATAGAGGACGGATCCTGCGCTCACGTAGCGCCCCTGCGTCGCCACCCGCTCGAGGATGGTGCCCGCCGCGTTGGCGCGGATTCGCACAGCCCGCGTGGGCCGCTCGGCTGCCTCGAAGGCCTCGAGCTGGGCGGCGTCCACGCCCAAGAGCCGGAGCCGTTCACGGGCCGCATCCAACGCGGCCTCGGCCGCCGCCCGCGCCGCGGGCGAACCGTCGCCAAGGCGGGCGAGCTGGCGCCTGGCCGTGAGCAGGTCCTGATGGCCGGCGTAGACCTCGGGGCTGTAGAGGGTGGCCACCACTTGCCCCCGCCGCACGCGCTCCCCGGTGGTGCGCAGATGCAGCCGATCGATCCGGCCAGCAATCCAGCTCGTGACGTCGTGCAGGCGCGTCTCGTCGACCTCCACGCGCGCCACGAGGGGTCGAGCGCTTCCGCTCGTCCCCGTCTCCCGGACAGCTTGGGTCACGATGCGGGCGAGCTTCTGCGCTCGGTCGCTCAACATCACCGTGTCGTCGGTGCCCGTTTCGTCCAGCGAGGAGGCGGGCACCAGATCCATGCCGCAGATCGGGCACGTGCCGGGACCGTCGGCGCGGATCTGGGGATGCATCGAGCAGGTCCAGACCTCGTCGGTCCCGTGCTCGTGGTCTGTCTCGGCGGCGTCGTTCGGGTCCCGCGGGTCGTCGGCGCCGGCGCATGTTCCGGCGGCGAAGGACGCGGCGGCCACCAGGATCAGGGGGAGCGCCCAGGAGCGCGCGCGCTTGGGTTGGGGGGTCGCCTCACTCATGGTGGCCTCCTTCGGTGGACGGGCCGGCTTCGGTGGACGGGCCGGCTTCGGGGGACGGGCCGGCTTCGGTGGACGGGCCGGCGGTTTCGGTAGACGGGCCGGCTTCGGTGGACGGGCCGGCGGTTTCGGGGGACGCGCCGGCCACGGGACGGCCCACGGCCCGCTCGAGGGCCGCCCAGGCCCGGGCGTAGCGAGCCCTGGCTTCGTCAACGGCGAGGGCCAACTCCAACAGCTCCCGCTGCGCCAGTAGGAGCGTGGCCACCGCCCCGCTGCCCGCGCGGTACTGCCCCAAGAGCGATTCGTAAGCCGCTTCGGCCTGGGGCAACAGCGTCTGTTCGTACAGCCTCGCCTGTCTTAGGGCGTCCTCGACCTCCGCCCACGCCGCGTCCACCTGTGCCGCGATCGTCAGCGCTTCGGCCTCGCCTGCGGCGCGTTCGGCTTCCGCTTCGGCACGGGCTGCCCGCTCCGCGGCGCGATGCACCGCGACGTCCGTCGGCACCGAAACGGTCAAGCCCAAGAGCAGCGCGTCGTCTCCGCTGCCTTGGACGGTCCCCATGCGTGATGGCCCCGTTTCGATCCAGTCCAGACCGAAGCCCAAGGTCGGGTAGCGCCGCAGGCGTGCGGCTTCTGCTGCCCGCTCCCGGGCCACCGCGAGGTCCTCGTGAGCGGCGACCTCCGGGCGCTGAAGCGCAGCCTGACGGAGTGCCGGCAAGCTCTCGGCGGGAGCGAGGAGGGCAGGGGGGGCCTCGAGGATCGGCAACTCCGCGTCCGCGTCCAGCCCCGTCGCCGCGCGCAGCATGGCGTCCGCTCGCCGGCGCGCCGGACCCAGGGAGGCGAGGGCATCGTCGAGGCGGGCGCGGCGCAGCTCAATGGTCTGCAGGTCGCCGAGGGAGGCTGCTCCGACGGCGATGCGACCCTGGAGAACCTCGGCGAGGGCGTCCAGGACCGCACGCTGCTCCAGGAGCGAGTGCTCACGCACCTGCAAGAGCCAACGAAGCCAGTAGGCATCCGCGACCCGCTGGCGAAGGGTCAGTAGCTGGGCCGTGAAGCGGCGACCGGCGGCATCGGCCACCGCCGCGGCGCTTTCCGCCTCGCCGCGGAGCACTCCGGGCCAGGCGATGGGTACGCGCAAGCCGACGCGCTGGCGCTGCGGTCCCACACGGGTCTCCACGGGGCGCGCGAACACGGCGTAGCGGATCGTGGGCCGTGGCCACCCGCGTCGCGTCGCGATGCGGTGGGTCGCCGCCCGCCAGCGCTCGAAGGCCGCTCGCGTGAGCGGATGCTCGGCGGTGGCGCGGGCCACGTAGGTGTCGAGGCGCCCGTCGATGGGCGGCGGCGCTGCGCGGGAGGCCTCCGCCTCGCGAAAGCGCGCCAAAGTTCGTTGTTGGGGATTCGTCGCGCAGGCGGTCAGCGCCGCGAGCACGACCCAAAAGGTTCGCATCGTTCAACTCCTGAGATCGGGTGCCGGGTCAGGACGCGGACGCGTCCGTGGGCGCACGGAGACGTGGCTCCGGCGCCCTCGGCGTCAGATCAGGAGACGAACGGTGTCGGTTGGTCGCCAGGGCGGGGGCGGCGCCCGAGCCTGGGATGGAACGAGGGGGGCGACCGCCGGTGGCGGCGCCGCGAGGAAGATGCGCGGCAAGAGGGCCAGAGCCGCTGGCGGCACGTGCACCGCGGCGTCCGAGACGACGCGATCCGGCCCCACCTCCCAGACGAGCAGCTTGCAGCAATCACCGCCGGGGAGGGTCAGTCGCGTCTTGCCCATCAGGTCGCAGCAGGGCGGGCGTTCCGCCTGCGTCAACCGCATGAACCAGCAGTCGTCGGCCCGGTCCGCATAGGCGACGGCGTCGAGCAGCGTGCTCGATGCGAGCAGCAAGACGACGGACGCCAGGAAGGACCGCTTCACTTCTCCAAGGCTGGGCTCGGCCCTGCCCGCTGTCAAGCTTCAGCCTTCGAGGGCGATGCCCAGCTTCTGCCGCAGCGTCAGATATTCGGGGCTCGCGGCGTAGAGGTAGAGCTCCTTGAGCCGCTCCTTCTGGACCTTCTCGTCCTCCGGCGACGCCTTGATGACGGCCGCGGCCAGCTCGAGATCGTTGGCCATTACGAAGCCGACTCGGTCGGCGCTCAGATCCACCGCCGCGACCCACTTCTTCATGTCGAGCTCCGGCGCTGCCGCCAGGAGCTTCTGTACGAGCTCGTGGAGCCGCCCGCGGCCCGCCGCCTCGATGTGCTCGCCAAGGGCCGCCAAGGCCTTGTCGACCTTCGTCTGGAGGTTGGCCGGGATGGGGAAGGCCGGCGTCGTGAGCTTGATCGCCGCGAGCAACCAGGCGCGAAGACCGCTGCCGGAAGGGACCAGGTGCCGCAGGTAGTGACCGGGGCGGAAGTACGACAGGTGCCGGCCCGCCAGGAACGCCAGAGCCTGCGCCGGGCCGCCCGCGAGGGCCGCTTTGCCGATACCGATCGCCGGCGGGTTCGTGAACACGAAGCTCAGGCCGCCGGGGTCGTCCTCGCGATAGTAAATCTCGGGCAGCTCGATCTGGGTGACCCCCGCCACGTAGTGGAGGGTCTGCACCATGACCGACTCATCCGTCTCCGGGTCGCGCCTGGCTGCGCCCTCGAGTCCGTAGGTCGACAAGGGCTGAGAGCGGGACGCCACGACCGCCGGCGTGATCTCCGCGAAGATGCCCGTCAGCAGCGGGTCTTGATCGACATGGAGGATGTCGTTGAACCAGATCCCCTCGTTGAAGAACTCCTCGGCGGCGGCGGGATGACGGGAGCGATGCTTCTTGAAGAGGGTCTCCTCTCCCGGGTTCGCCATGTCGATGGCGTGCAAGACCTGGGCGATGCACCAGGCCTCGTCGCGCTTTCCAAGGCTCTCGTAGAGCTCCCGGAGCGCCCGGTACGACTCGACCCGATAGGGGCTCTTGCGGAGCATCTGCATGTGGGCGTCGACGGCCTTGCGGTAGAAGCGCTTCGGGTTCTTCTCGTAGATCTCCGTGAGCAGTTCGAGCCTCCGGCGGCTGTCCGGGTCGAGCTCTTGAGCCTGCTCGTAGGCTTCCGTCGCCTGATTGAGGTCGCTGAGCTTGTCGCGATAGACGTCCCCCAGGGCGTCCCAGAGCGCCGCCCGCTCCTCGGCCGGTTCCTCCGCGCGCCGTTCGAGCTGGGCTCGATATGCCCGCGCCAGCGCGCTCCAGTCTTCGGCCGCCTCGAGGCACGCGACGAGCCCCTGGAACGCCCGCTCCATCGTCGGATCGTTCTCGAGGGCCTGCTCGTAGTAGTCGGCCGCCTCCCCGTGGCGCTCGAGCTCCTTGTGCGCGATGGACGCGGCGGTCACGTAGTACTTCGCGAGCTGCTTGGGTTCCTCGACGAGCTCTGCGATCCGCAAGATGATCTCGATCAGGCGCGACCAGTCCTTGGTCTCGCTGTAGACGCTCATCAGCTTGGTCAGCAGGTTCCGATCGTCGGGCTTGATGTCGAGGGCCGCGACATAGCTCTTGGCGGCTTTCTCCGTGTCGCTCAGCTTGTCCTTGAGGATGTCGCCGACGGCCACCAGCAGGTCGAAGCGCTCGAAGTCGTCGGCGTGCTCCATGCGGCGGCGGAGCGTGCGCACGACGTTGTCCCATTCTTCCTTGGCCGCGTAGAGCTCTCGGAGGCTGGTGAGGGGCGCGGGGTCTTCTGGGAGGAGCTCGGCAGCCTCGGTCAGCGGCGCGATGGCCTCGTCGAGTTGCCCGGCCCGGCGCAACGCCTCGCCGCGACGATAGAGGATGCGCCCGCGATCCATGGGCTCGAGCTCGCCGCCGAGCTTTTCGAGCAGCTCGCCGTAGAGCTCGGCGGCCTCGTCGGCCTCGCCCGCCTCGAAGGTTACGTCGGCGACGCGCTCGAGCACCTCCCGATCCGTCGGCGCATAGGCCTTGGCGTTCAAGTAGGCCCGCTGCGCCTTCGCGTACTCTCCGAGCTCGCGCAGGGCGTCACCGCAGCGCAGGGAGAGATCGCGCGCCTCTTCCGCGTCCATCTCCGAGGTGCGCGCCAGGAGTGGTTCGAGGTACTTCGCCGCGTCGTCGTAGCGCCCTTCGTCGAAGGCGAGCTGGCCCAGGGCGCGTGCCGCCGGAGTGCAGGTCGCATCGAGGACGAGGGCCTTTTCGAGGGCGTCCCGGGCCCGCTCGGCGTCGTCGAGGCGCTCGGCGTAGAGGGTGCCAAGCTCGGCGTAGAGCTCCGCCTGCCGTGTCCTTCCCTCGGTCGCCTCGATCTCACGGCGCAGCAGCTCGGCCACGCCGTGGGCGTCGCCCCGGTTGGTGTACAGGCGCCGGAGCGCGCTCGCCGCCGTCGTGTTTCGTTCGTCGGCGTCGAGGGCCTTCTTGTAGCGATCGATGGCGCCGTCGTTGTCGCCCTGTTCCTCCAGGAGCTTGGCCGCTTCGACGTAGTGTTCCGCTTTCTTCTTGCTGTCGGTCGCTGCCTCCGCGAGGCGGTCGACGGCGGCGACGGCCGCGCTCGCATCGCCTGTCTTGGCCTGCAGGCGGGCCACGAGACTCAGCGCTTCGGGGTGCTCCGGCACGATCGCCAGCACCCGCTGGCCGATCTCGAGAGCCCGCTCCGGGGCTCCCACGTCGGCCATGAGCACCCGCGCCGCTTGAAGCATGAGGTCCGTCTTGCGCCGCTCGTCTTCTGTGGCGCGCGCGTGGCGTTCGAGGGTCTCGACGAGGTCGTCAAAGCGACCCTTCTGCCGATAGAGGCGCGCGAGCGCGGGGTTGGCGTTTTCGTTGCCCGGGTCGATCTCGACGACCCCTTCGTAGGCGGCGATGGCCGCCTCGTGGTCGACGAACTCTTCCTCCTGGATGGCGCCGATGTGTTCGAGCACCGCGATCTTCTGGCGCGGCGTGGCGGTCAGCGGGATCTGTCGTTCGAGCGTCCGCAGCAGCTTCTCGTGGTTGCCCTTGCGCGCGTAGACGCGCTCGAGCCCCTTGAGGGCGTCCAGGCAGGTGTCGTCCTGTGCGAAGGCCGCCTCGTAGTGCACGATCGCCTTGTCCAGGTCGTCGAGGCGGTCCTCGTAGAGCTCGGCGAGCTTCAAGGTCGCCGCCAGTTTCTCGCGCCCGCCGGTGAGCTTGATCCGCTGCTCCAGCAGCTTGCCGAGCTGCTGCCATTCGGCGCGCTCTTCGTGCAGATGTTCGAGGGCATCGAGCGCCGTCGGGTGCGTCGGGTCGGCGCCGAGCACGCGCTTGAACATCTCCGTCGCCCGGTCCTTGTCCCCTATCTTCTCCAGGACGACGACGGCTGCTTCCGCCCGATAGTCCCGAGCCGAAGCCGGGTTGGTGGACGCGGCGGCGCGCGCTTCGAGCAGCTGCACCATCTCCTGCCAGGAGTTGGCCTTCCGGTAGAGGTCGAGGGTGCCTTCGTATGCCGCGTCGCACTGCGGGTCGAGCTCGATGGCCTTCGCGTAGCACGCGAGGGCGAAGTCGGGGCGTTTGAGCGCGTCGGCGTACCAGCGCCCCATGAGGCAGTAGAGCACCACGGTCGTCGGGTCGTCGCCTTCCTGGACGAACTCGCTGAGCGTGGAGAGCACCTCGTTCCAGCGCTCCGTGTTGTCGCCGGCGATGCGCTCGATGGCGCGAACGCTCTTGTCGTCGTGAGGCTGATCGGCGAGGGCCTGAATCCACGCCACCAGGGCGTTGTCGGGGTCTCCGAGCTGATCCTCGTAGATGCTGGCGAGCTCGCGCAGGACCTCCGCGCGCTCGTCGGCGTTCTCGAGGCTCTCGGCGCGCTCGAGGAGCAGCTCAGCGAGTCCTTCGTGATCGCCGAGGGCCCGGCGGATCTCTTCGAGTCCGCTCCGCGCCACCTCGTCGTTCGGATCGGCTTCGAGGATGGCGAGGTAGAGCTCCTCGGCGCCCTTCTTGTCGCCGAGCTCCGCCTCGCGAATGCGCACCGCGCGGTAGAGCAGTGCCTTCTTGTCGTCGGCGCTCTCGACCTTCTCGGCGCAGGCTCGCAAGACCTCGACCGCCTTGTCCCAGGCCCCCGCCGGTGCGACGACCTGCTCCAGGCGAGACGCGGCGTCCGGGTCGCTCGGGTTGTTTTCGAGCAGCTCGCGGGCTGCGGCGAACGCTGCCTCGTCGAGCTCCTTGCGCTGCACCTTGGGCTTGGCCAGCTCGTCGATGGCCTCCAGCAGCTCCGCCGCGGAGCCGAAGCGGTCCGCCGGGTTCTTGGCCAGGGTCTTGAGGACCAGGGCGTCGAGCTCCCGAGACACCCAGCCTTTGGGCGCCACCTCCGAGGGAGGCGTGGGCGTGGTCCCAAGGTGCTGGGCGACCACCTCGAAGGCGCTCTCGCCCACGAAGGGCACTCGGCCGGTGAGGACCTCGTAGAGCATCACGCCCACGGCGTAGACATCGGCGCTTGCTTCGATGCTCTGGCCCAGCGCCATCTCCGGGGCGATGGCCTGGGCGTTGCCGAACACCCGCAGCGCGCCCATCGCGTCTTGCCGCGCGGCGCCGCTCGAGAGCAGGCGGTAGGCGCCGCCGTCGACGATCACGCCCGTCGGCTCGCCGCGGGTACCGTCCTCGCGCTTGGGCCGCACGACGAAGACGTTCCCGCTCTTGACGTCGGAGTGCACCAGGCCCTTGTCGTGCAACGCCTGCAGGCCGCGAAGCACACCGGCAAGGACTGGTCGCACTTCGTTGAAGTGCATCGGCCCGACCCGCTCGATGCGGGCCGCGAGGGTCTGTCCCTCGATGTAATCGGTCGCGACCCAGGGGCGGCCGTCAGGCAGCCGACCGCAACCGTGGACCTTGCCGATGCCTTCGGTGTCGATGCGTCGGAAGGCGCGCTGGATGGTCAGGAAGCGCGCGACGGCCGCCTCGTCCCGGGAGAGACTCGAGCGGATGACCTTGATCGCGACCCGCTGCTTCTCCTCGCCTTCGAGCTTGCGCTCCGCGAGGTAGAGCTTGCCCAGCCCCCCGTCCGCCAGCGGTTTGAGGATCCGGAAGCCACCGACGTCTTCCCCGGGTTCGAGCTCGCGTCCGGCGCGGCTTCGGAACACCGGGCTCAAGTCGGCGTCCTTGCCCGAGATCTTGATCGCGTCGGCGAGGGCTTGCAGCGCGCTATCGGCGGCGCATCGCTCGACGAGGGCGCGGGCAAAGGCGCCCTTGCCGGTGGTCCCGCCCAGGTCGGCGGGGTCGTAGCCCATGAGCTCGGAGGCGAGCTCCATCATCTCCTCGAGGTCGAAGAGACGCTCCAATTCACCGCGCAAGAGGTCGTTCGTTTCGCTCATATGGTCACTCGCATAGGCCCCAGGCGCCCCCGACATCCGTGGGAAGCGGGGATGGTACGGGATCCGCCACGGACGGAGGGACCTCGGGGCCGGAGCGCACTAGCGCAGGATGAGTTTCCGCACAAGCGCGCTGCGGCCGAAAGGTCGGTTCGGTGCGAGCGCGTCGCACGCGCTACGAGGCGTGCTCCGCGACACCGCCTGATCCGAGCCTCGACCGACAGGGGGCCTGGGGCGAGTCCTCCTCTCAATTCCGCATGCTTCTCCCTCGACACAGAGCCTTACGGAGAGGCGGGCGGGCTTCGGCCAACAGCCGGTCCCAAGCTCAGGGGGTGGTCGAGCCGCATCAGCGGAAGAACGCCGCGATCTCCTCATTGTTGGGCTCGGACCGGCTCAGCTCGATAAGTTCCGACAGAGAGTAGGTCTTCTCGAAGAGGCCGGGGTAGAGGTCCCGGGCTCGCTTGGACTCCGTGTTGCTGTACCCCATCTGCAGCGCGGCGCGCGCCATCGGGGCTCCGTAGCTGCGGAAGAGCAAGTCCAGGTAGTCCCCGAAGGAGAGCAACGCCGTGTCCTCCAGGCAGGCGACCTCGTCTTCACTGACGAAGACATCGATGGTGTCTCGGCCTGTGATTACGCCGGCAAGCTCGACGTTGTCTTCGTCGTACTGGAAAAACTCGATCGGGTAGACCGCGCCGAGCGCCTCTTCCGCTTCGATTCCGTAGCTTTCGATAGGAAACTCGAGGGCGTCCATGGGGGCCAACCAGGTCTCGGGGTTGGCTGCTGTCCTGAGATCGATCAAACCGATGCTTCCGCCGTTGCAGCCTTCCTCGTATTGCCACTCCAGCGAGAGGCCGTTGGCGAACGCGAGGTAGGCCTGCAAAGTGGGGGTGAGCGGCAAGCGAAGTGCCTCGGCGATCTCCCGCTGCTCGGCTTCAGAGGTGATCGGCGCCCCAAGCGCGTGCTTTGTGATGGTCACCTCGTCGTGCGCTTGGAGCTCGGCGAGCATGTCTTCATAGGCTTTGCGGATGGAATCGGTGGTGAGCATGGATGAACCCATTTCGTGCGTGCAGAAAACCTAGCGACGACGCCGCCAGCGTACTGATTTCTACGACGCGCTCGCGTCGTAGCTTCCGTGTTCGCGTCCAGGAGCGGGCTCTTGAGCCACGCTTCGGGCTTGGGCCGCTTGCACTGGGCGCGGCGTTCATCGGCTGAAGGTCCACCACAGGAGCGCCGCCGCGCCGATCCAGGCGGCCACACCGATTCCTACCGCGACCCGGAGCGAGGCACTGGCGGCGGGTGGCGCAGGGTCGGCGGCGGGCGCCGGTCCGGTGAGGACCGCCGTGGGCACGTTCCGACGGTCCGCGGCCGGGCGGTCGCTGGGGCGCGGGATGTTGTCGCGGCTGAGGGGGAAGAGCCGACTGTCGAGCTTCGGAGCGGCCTCGGGAACGACGCGGGAGCCGGTCTTGGGTCGACGCATCGGCGCGGCTTGGTCGATGCGGCTCATGCGCGCCTGGATCGCCTGGAGCGAGGCGCCTCCACGCTCGCGGACGAGCTCGCCGATTTCCTTGGGGCCCGGGCGGTCGGGGACCGCCTCACGGAGGGCCTGGGCGTACCGCGCGGCGGACGGACAGCGGCGATCGAGGTCGCGCTCGAGGGCCCACATGACGACGCGCGCGAGGGGCTCGGGGATGTCTGCCCGGAGCTCCCGCGGGTTCGGGATGCGCATGGTGCGCACGCGCCGGACCGTCTCGAGGGCGTCGCCTGTGTTGAAGAGCGACCGCCCCGTGAGCGCCTCCCAGGTGACGATGCCCAGAGCGAAGACGTCCGAGCGGGGGTCGAGGGGCTGGCTGCGCGATTGCTCCGGGCTGAGGTAGGCCACTTTCCCTTTGAGCTTGCCGACCTGCGTTTCAGTGCTGCGGCTGACGGCGCGGGCGATGCCGAAGTCGGTGACGCGCACCCGTCCGTCGAGCCCCACGAGGATGTTCTGCGGCGAGACATCGCGATGCACGACGTGTAGCGGCTGACCTGTGGGCGTCGTGGCGTGGTGGGCGTCGTCGAGGCCTCGCGCCGCTTGAGCGATCATCTCCGCGACGTAGGGCACGGGCGTCTTGCCCATGGTGGAATCGAAGATGGAGACGCAGAGATCGTAGAGGGTCACGCCGACGACGAGCTCCATCACGATGTACAGCGCTCCGTCGTCGTCGGCGCGTCCGAGCTCGAGGGTCTGCACGACGTGCGGGCTCGTGATGTTCGCGGCGAGGCGCGCCTCGTCCAGGAACATCGTGACGAAGTGCTCGTCGGTGAGGTCCGGTAGCAGTCGCTTGACGGCCACGAGCTTTTGGAACCCGGCCGGTCCGCGCAGGCGCGCGGCGAAGACCTCGGCCATTCCGCCGCTGGCGATGTGGAAGAGCGCCTCGTAGCGTCCGAAGGTCAGCGGCGGGGGCTCACTCACGGGCCGAGGCTATCGCGAGGCCTGCCCTTCCTCCAGCGCGAAGGGCTATACTCCCGGCCGAATGCTCCGCCTTATGTGCATCGCGACGATCGTCCTGGCCGCGACGGTGCCGGCGCCAGTCGCGGCTCAAGAGCGGACGGTCTTTCCGGGACCTGGCGGGGAACCGGCGCGGGAGGACCTCCTCCGCGCCCGGGAGCTCTTTCGGCGCGGCACCGAAGACGCCGCTGCCGGACGTTGGGCCGACGCCCTGGCCGCCTTCGAGGAGGCCTACCGCCTCTCCGGTGTCGCCGCGGCGCTCTTCAACGCCGCGACCACGCTGCGTTCTCTGGGGCGCTACCGCGACGCCCGAGACGCCTTCGATCAACTCCTGCGCGAGCACCCCGACCTCGACGGGGAGATGGCGCAGACGGCCCCCGCGCTCCGCGATGAGGTCGCCCGGCGGGTGGCCATTCTGGAGCTGCGGGAGGTCCCGATCGAGCCCGCGCTCGAGCTGCGTCTCGACGGAGCGCCGCGCCAGGACACCGGCGAGCGCCCCCTCGAGCTCGAGGCGGATCCGGGCGAGCACACGCTCCGCCTCGAGTTGCCCAGCTACGAACCCTTCCTGTGGGAGGGGCGTCTGCGGGACGGAGAGCGGCGCGAGGTGACCGTGGTGCTGCGGGCGCTACCGCCTCCTTCGACGGGCCCGAACGTTGGCAAGATCCTCCTGTGGACCGTGGTCGGCGTCCTCGTCGCCGGCGCGGCGGTGACCCTCGGGCTGCTCCTCCGTCCCGAGCGGCTGCAGCCCGAATCGGAGCTCGTCATCGACCTATGAGCCGCAACCTCCTCGCCTGCTTGCTCGCTTTGCCCGCCGTGACCGCCTGCGGCACGAACGCGATCCTCGAGCTGGAGCTGGCGCTCCCAGCGGCGCCTGCGGAGGCGAGCGGGCCGATCTACGCCTTTGTCCAGGCGCGGACGAACGCCAGCTTCGACGTGCCCTGGTCCGGCGCCGTCCCCTTCGACGGAATCCCCCTGGAGCCCGCCCCATCGCAGCACCTCGTCAGCATCGTGGCCGAGCCCGGGCAGTACGACGACGACCTCTTCGTCCGCGTGAGCTTCTGCGCTTCGCCGCGGTGCGATGGCTTCGGCGACGACTTCGCCCCGGAGCGCCGACTCCGGATTGAGCACCCCTTCTACGAGACGGAGCGCACCCGCGCGTCCTGGGTCATCGCCGAGGTCCCGAGCGAGACCGTCGAGACGCCCGACGTCATCGACCGCTGTTCCGTGGAGGGATGCCGCGAGGGGACGACGCGAAACTTCTGTCGGCTCTCCGACGGATCCCATTTTTGCGAGTAGGGCGCGAGCAGGACAGGAGATCAGCGATGACCACGGGGCGCACGCCACGGGACTCCGTCACGGAGAAGACCGAGATCGTCCTTCCGCAGTACGCCAACGCCATCGGCACGGCGTTCGGCGGCACGATCATGTCGTGGATCGACATCTGCGCGGCGGTGACCGCTCAGCGCCACTGCGGTCGCGTCGCGGTCACGGCGTCCGTCGACGCCCTGACCTTCCTGGCGCCGATTCGGCTGGGGGACGTGGTCATTCTCAAGAGTCGCGTCAACGCCGTCTTCAAGACCTCCATGGAGATCGAGGTGACCGTGGAGCGGGAGGACACCGCCACCCGCGAGCGGGTGCTCTGCGCGGATTCGTTACTCACCTTCGTGAACATCGGCGACGATGGGCGCCCGGCGCCGATGCCCCCGCTCCTCCTCGAGACCGACGAAGACCGGGCGCGGGACGCTGCGGCCCGGCAGCGTCGAACCCGGCGGCTCGCGGCGCGCGACCCCAGAGTGTGATCCCTCGCGGTAGAAGGGTCCTGGCTCGCTGAGGCGCCCCATGGCGGCGTGCTCCTGTGGGGCGACGGTCCGCATTGCCGCCTCGCAGCGCCTTGCCCTGAGCCGCCGGTCCTTCGCGATCCTCCGTTCTGCTTTTCGGATCCTGGCACTGGCTCCAAGCGCGACCTCCAAGAGCGCTCCTCCGCCTCAGGCTGCCTGCGGAGCGGGTCGCACTTCGGACATCCTTTCTTCGATTGGCGGCATCCTGCGAGCATCCCCACGATCGCGATCCGTCGCGGGTGGCGGGCCATCAACGCGCCGCGTCGACACGTCGCGTCATGGTGCGACCGGGCGCTTTCGGTAGTTCCTGACCGACCCAGGGCTCTTGGAGACGAAGGCTTGACGCGCTGCGTCATCTCCCCTAGGTTCTTCTCGACGGGTGCCGCTTCCACCCCTGGGGCCCGTCCGGTGCTTTGGCACCGTCCACCCCAATCCCCCCCGCTGACACACCCAGCCCCGCGAGGAGTCACCCGCTCCTCGCGGGGCGTCAGCCTTTAGGGGGGGCGCTTGGTGAGTTGTCAGCGCTCGTCGTCCAGGAGCATGCGGACGTAGCTTTCGTAGCGTTCGGAAGACACCGCGCCCTGATCGACGGCGGCCTTGACGGCGCAGCCGGGCTCGTGGAGGTGGCGGCAGTCGCGGAACGTGCAACCTCCGAGGAAGGGGCGCATCTCCACGAAGCAGCGGTCGAGCTCCTCCTCGGGAAGGTTCCAGGCGCCGAGCTCGCGGATCCCTGGGGTGTCCGCGACGTAGCCGCCGGCGACACGATGAAGGCTCGCCACGCGCGTGGTGTGTCGACCTTTGCCGTGGCGGTCGCTGGTGGCGCCGACCCGTAGCCCCAGCGAAGGGTCGAGGGCGTTCAGGAGGCTGCTCTTGCCGGCGCCGCTGGGGCCGGTGAGCGCCGAAATCCGCCCAGCGAAGCACGCCGAGAGCGCGTCGATGCCCTCGCCGGTGGCGGCGCTCACGTAGTGCACGGGGTAACCGAGGTCGGCGTAACGGGCGAGCAGCGCCTTCTGCTCGGGGACGAGCTGGTCGACCTTGTTGCCGACCAGGGTTGCCTCGATGCGGTTGTGCTCGGCGATGACGAGGAAGCGGTCCAGCAGCCGCGCGTGCATGGGGGGATCGCGGAAGGCGAAGACGATCAGGAGCTGGTCGAGATTGGCGACCAGGACGTCTTCTTTGAAGCGCCCCCCCGGCCCAGGGTGGCGCCGGGAGAAGACGGTCCGACGAGGGAGGACTTCTTCGAGCACGCCGGCGAAATCGCCGCCCTCCTCGTCGGGCACGAGCGAGAGACGAACCCGGTCGCCGATGACGCAGAGGTCCGTCTTGCGCTTGCGGTGCTTGAGGCGGCCGCGCATTCGCGTCCGGATCACGGCCTCGCCGGTGTCCACGTCGAAGAATCCCCCCGTCGCCAGCACGACGGTCCCTTCGAGAAGTGCGCCCATGATCTTCACTCCGGGGGCTGCTCACCCTGGGGCCGTCGCTCCATGGCGATGCCCTGGGCGGCGGCCCGCCGCTCCTCGCTGCGGCGTTTTGCTTCGAAGCGTCGCCTGCCCCGATCCGTCAGCTTGCCGACCGGAGGCGCCTCGTGGGCGACCGGTAGCCGTCGCCGCGCCTTGGCTGCGCGCACCCGCTGCTTGAAGTCGGCGCGCCAGTCGCGGATGTTTCGAAGCGGGAAGCTCGGGTCGGCCGGGTCTTCGATGATTCTTCGTACCACGGTGTCGCGATCGAGGAAGACGGGGTAGAGCTCGGCTGGGTCGTAGCCGCTGCCGCGGTCGAAGAGACCTCCGCAGATCTCTCGAAGCGTGCAGACCCGACAGGCCTCGCCGTAGACGTGCTCCCAGTCCGTCTGACGTACAGCTTGTTTGTCGTCGAGGAAGAAGACGATGCGTTCTTCCCCTTTGACGATCTTCCGTGTCTCGGTGCTGGCCCAGGCGAAATCGGCCATGTAGCAGAGGGGCACCTTCTCGACGCGGAACGTCCTGCCGGTCTTGTGCAGAAGCCGCAGCGCCCGATGCAGGGAGAGCTCGAAATCGGCGAGCCGCGGGGTGAAGCGCTGCTGGTTCACCTCCGCTCGCCCCATGGAGGGGTCGAGGTTGTTCCAAACAAAGTGACGCACCTGGGGGTGATGCGCGATCCAGTAGCGGGCGTTCTCATCGAGGTGGTCGGCGTTGAGCGCGTTGATGACGCAGTTGACGTTGACGTCGATGCCGACCCGGTGTGCGTTGTCCGCCGCGGCGAACGCACGTTCGAGGGTACCTTCGGTGCCGCGCAGCTCCGCCTCCACCTCCGGGCGCACGGAGTAGACGCTGATATGCGCGAGCTGGAGACCGGCGGCGGCCAGCTCTTGGGCGAAGGCGAGGTCCGCCAGGCGGGTTCCGTTCGTGATGAGGCGGACATGCAGCCCCTGCTGCCGCGCGTAGGCCGTGATCCGTGGGAGCTCCGGGTGAAGGGTCGGCTCGCCCCCCGTGAGGATCAGGCCAAAATAACCACGCCGCACGAAGTCGTCGACGAGGAGCTGCATCGATTCGAAGTCGTGCTCGTAGGGTGTCGTCGGGTTGCTGCAGAACCCACAGAGGTGATTGCAGTGCCGGACGACTTGCAGATAGCCGAGGTTGGCCACCGACTCAGTCTAGCAGTCTGCCCCCGTGCCCCGGGTTCGCCGTCGCGAGGACATCCCGGCGAGACGCGGCCGAGGGAGGAACTCTGGGGGGGGGCGCGGCCCCACGGAGGGGCGAGTTTCCGTGGGGCATGCCGAGACGACTTGGGCGAGCCATCAGCGTCGGTGCGGGCGCCCCCGGCGTTCTGGTTCGTCAGCCCGTGAAGAGCGCTTCGAGCGCCGGACCGTACTTCTCGAGGACCACGCGGCGCTTCACCTTCATCGAGGGGGTGAGCATGCCGTTGTCGGTCGTGAAGTCTTCGGTGCCGAGCACGAACTTCTTGACCTTCTCGTAGTGCTTGAAGTCCGCCGAGTACTTGTCGATCTCGTCGCGGATCAAGGCCTCGACCTGCGGCTCTTCGACGAGCTTCGCCGGTTCCGTCGGTAGTCCCTTGTTCGCCGCCCAGCTTGCGAGCGACTCGAAGTCGGGGATCACCACCGCCACGTTGTAGTTCTGGTTCGCACCGTGGATCATGATGTTGGCGATGTAGGGGGAGAGCTTGAGCTTCTCTTCGAGGGGCGTGGGGACGACGTACTTGCCGTTCAGCAGCTTGTACTGCTCCTTGATGCGTCCGGTAATGAACAGGAAGCCATCGCTGTCGAGGTAGCCCATGTCGCCGGTGCGGAAGCCGCGCTTGCCGTCCTTCTCGACGAAGACCCGCGCGTTCTCTTCGTCCAGGCCGTAGTAGCCCTGCATCACGTTGTGGCCGAAGACGAGGATCTCGCCTTGCTTGGGATCGTCCGTGGCGGAGGTGTCGATCTCGATCTCGACGCCGGGGATGGGTTTGCCGACGGACCCGATCTTGCGGCCGCTGGGGCTGTTGGCGGTAGCGATCGGCGACGTCTCCGTTAGACCGTAGCCCTCGTAGACCATGATGCCGAGGTTGTCGATGAACTCGGCGACCTCGCGGCTGAGAGCGGCGCCACCGCTGAAGGCGTACTTGAGCCGCCCGCCAAAGCGGTCGCGTACTTTCGAGAACACGAGCTTGTCGAAGATTCCGTGCTTGAAGTCCGCCCAGCCGCTTCGCCGCCGCTCCTGCGCGAGCTCTTTGCGGAGCACGGCATTGGCCACCGCGGCCTCGAAGAGCTTGAGCTTGAGTCCGCCTTCTTCGTGCATGCGCTTGTGCAGGCCGTCGTAGATGCGATTGAAGATGCGGGGCACCGCGAAGAGCAAGGTTGGCTTCACCTCGGCGAGGTTCGCGACGATCTTGTCGACGGCCTCGGCGATGCCCATCGACGCGCCCATGGACAAGAGCCCGTGCAGCTCGCAGGTCTGCCCAAAGCTGTGCGCCCAGGGAAGGAAGCTCAGCGAGCGATCCTCCGGCGACATGGGGAAGAACTCGTGGATGGCCGAGACGTTGCTGGCGAGGTTTTCGTGGCTGAGCAACACGCCCTTGGGGTTGCCCGTCGTCCCCGAGGTGTAGATGAAGCCCGCGATGTCGGCGGGCTCCACCTCCGCCGCGGGGACGGGCTCGCTCTGCAGCAGCGCGTCGAGGCTGACTTCGCCGTCGCCCTTGGCTTCGCCGTCGATGACGACCACGTGTTCGAGGGCGGGTAGCTCGTCGCGGATCGCGGCGATCTTGTCGGCGATGGCGCGGTTGGCCACGAAGAGGACCTTCGCCTTGCAGTCGCCGAGGATGTACTTCCAGTCCTTGGTGAGCTGGCTCTCGTACATCGGCACGAACTGGGCACCCAGCCCGTAGGCCGCGTACGCCGCGATGGCCCACTCGGGGCGGTTGTTGGCGATGATGGCGACGCGGTCGCCCTTCCGCACGCCGAGGCCGGCCAGCCCGCCTCGGAGCGCGTCCACCTTCGCGCCGAACTCGCCGTAGGTCATCCAGTGCCAGCGACCGTCCTTCTTGGTGCCGAAGAGCGGGCGGTCGGCGAAGGTCTGGATGCTGTGGTCGAAGATGTCGACGAGGGTTCGGAACTTCGGGGTGAATGTCATCGGGGCGGGAGCCTAGTGCGTCATCCGGCGTGTTGGAAGACCTTGGCGTCCATCGAGACAGGGCGCGGCGGAGGGTTGTCAGCGCAGCATGAACACCAGCACGAGCGCCGCCGTCGCCGCATAGCGGACCCGGTCGAAGGCCACCGGGTGCTGTCGCTTCGTGCGGTCCCAGACCCAGCCGAGCAGGCCCATCGCGAGCAGGAGCGCCACCGCCAGGGCCGACGACTCTGCGAGCCCGAGGTTGCGATCCCAGCGCGTTCCGAGTCCCGGCGCGACGCCGCTGCCGTAGAGCACGAGCAGGTGCGCGACGTAGATGACCAAGGTCTGCGAGCCGATGGTCTGGAGCAAGCGTACCCAGGGAGCGCGCTGCCGATGGCGGAGCGCGACGTCCACGGCGCAGAGAACCGCCAGCACGCCGAGGACGACACCAGCCCGCACCAGGAAGAACCAGGGGCTCGTCTTCCAGTAGTTGTGCTCGGGGAACGGGTCGAAGCCCAACCGCGTCATGCCGTGGCCCGCCGCCAGGAGCAGGGCGCTGACCACGGCGAGGGGCACCGCGAGCTGCCTCAGCCCGAAAGGCACCCGCTCTCGCCGGCGCTGGACCCAGGCGGCTGTGAGCAGGCCCAGGACGAGGAAGCCGGCCCAAGGGACGATCGGGAACATCGAGCCGGTGCTTGCGTTGACGTAAGCGGCGAGCGGGATGGGCGCGTGGCGCAGCTCCCAACCCCACACCCAGGGCGCGCTGGCGACGACGGCGACCCCGAAGAGCCCCAGGACCCCGAGGAAGAGGGCCTTGCGCTTCAGGAGCAACGCAAGAGCCTCGACGAACAGGAGCGTGACGCCGATGTGCTGGAGTGCGTCGACCCGGGTGGTGCGCATCAGGCGTTCGTCGGGCAGCCGAAGAAGCCAGGAGAGCTCGAGCTGGCCGAGATGGAGGAGATAGCCAATGCCGACGATGATCAGGTAGCGCTCGAAGCGCTTGGCGACAGGCCGGCCCCAGCGGCTGTGGTCGGCCCACTTGTCGAGGGTCGTGATGCCGAACGCCGCGCCCGAAGCGAAGAGGAAGAGGGGCGCGGTGAAACCATGGACGTAGGCGTGGTAGCCGTACCAGCGTTCGGTGCGGAGCGCTTCGTCGAGCACCACGTAGAAGAGGTGCCCCTGGACCATCAGGATCACCGCCGCGAAGCGGAGGAGGTCGAGGGCGAGCCAGCGACGCTTGCTCCCGGCGACCGCGCGTTCGGTCACGGCATCGGCCGTGCGCGGCAGCGGTAGGGCGGTTCCCATGGGTCTGTTGCTCTGTCGCGGCGCACGCGAAGGGTCAAGAGCTCGGCCCCTCGGGGCGGCGCCAGCGGTGCCCCATGGCGCGCCCGCCGGTGGGCGTAACCTATGGAAAACTATTGTGGATCGTCGGGGTCACGGAGCATCGGCGCGATCGCGCGACGCAGCCGCTCGCTCCACGGGCAGGGCCGCTGCGTCTCCGGATCGAGCCGCACGAGGCGGGTCCGCGCCCGGGCGTGCTCGACGTTGCCGTGGCGTCCCTTGACGCTGGCGGCGATGACGAGGCTCGAGCGCCCCAGGTGCGTCGGCCACAGCTCGATCGACAGCTCGCCCTCGCCGCGCACCGGGACGAGGTAGTCGATCGTGTGGTGGGCGATGACGTGGTGCTTGTCCGGGTTGACCTCGATCGGGTCCTGCCACCGAAACCCCAGGGCCTGGAGCAGCTCGCCCCGGGCGCGCTCGATGAAGAGCAGATAGCGCACGTTGTGCAGGATGTTCAGCGCGTCGAGGTCATCGAAGTAGACGCGCTGGATCGATCGGAAGGGCATCTCCACGGGCCGGAGCCTACAGCACATTTCAAGAGCGATCGTCCATCGATCCGTAGACTGGGTGGGAGCGGTGGCGCATCCGCGAGCCGAGGGAATGCCGAGTCTTGTCGAGGTGAGAGGAGGGCGGCAGAGGGCGTGGGCAGCGGCGACGAAGGGTTTCGAGGTGAGTTCTTGCCTCACGATTGGCGCGGGTCCTCGGGCCAGTCGTGCTTCGGGTAGCGGCGCTGGAGCTGCCGGCGGATCGTGGGGTAGTGGCGCTCCCAAAAGCCCGCCAGGTCCGTGGTGACCTGGACGGCGCGGCGGTTGGGAGCCAGCAGATGCAGCACGAGCGGCACCTTCCCCTCGGCGATGCGGGGGCCGTCCTCCAAACCGAAAAAGTCTTGCAGCCGCGAGGCGATCCACGGCGGCCGGTCCGCCTCGTAGTGGACCGGGCAGCGCTTGCGGCGCGGGAGGGCGACCGCCGCTGGTGCCATCCGATCGAGGCGGACCAGCGCCGTTGGATCGAGGCGGGCGCGGAGCGCGTCGAGGAGGGACGCGCCCTGGAGCTCCGCCGCCGTCCGCCGCCCAGTGCAGAGGTCGCGTAGCGCCGCGCGGAGCGCTTCGTCGCCCACGTCGCCAAGGGGTAGGCCGTGGCCGATCGCGAAGCGGGCGCGGCGTCGGAACGCTTCCAGAGGCTCGAGATCGAAGGTCTGGTTCAGGCCACGGCCCCACAGGGCCTCGGCGAGGGTGCGGGCCACCTCGGGGCCTTCGGGGTCGCGCCGGATCGTTTCGTCGAGGAGCACGGCCCCGTAGGTGAGGGCGTGTCGCTCGACGACCTGGCCCAGGTCTTCGTCGAAGGTGAGCTCCCGCTGCTCCTGGATGCGCTCGGGGTAGACCTCGAGGAGGGTCTCGGGTTCGACGCGGGTGGCCGCGTGGATCACGGCGCGTCCGCTCCCGCCCCGAGCGCGCCCGTCGCGGATCTCCGTCGCGACGAGGAGCTCGGCTTCGCGGACGACGCTCGTCTCCGTGAGGGTTGCGGCTCCGGACTCGAAAACGATCTGCGTCGAGTGAGGCCGGCGTCGGCGACCCACTCGGTCGGGGAAGCCTGTGAGGATGGCGACGAGCAGCGCTTCCTCCTCGTCTTCGAGGGGCGCCTTTGGGCGGCGGTCGATGCGCAAGGCGCGGGCGAGCTGATCGCGGCTGCGGCGGGCGGCGTGGTACACGACCGGGTCCAGCTCGCGGGCTCGGAGCTCGCCGTCGCGTAGCCCTTCGGCCTCGGCGGCCTCGAAGGCTTCCAGCCGTGCCAGGAGGTCCGAAGCGCCGACCTCGTGGCTTGCCTCGGCGCGGTGCAGGGGGCTCCTGGCGGCGAGGCGCAGGTCCCGTTCGGCGGCGAGGGCCGCGAGCAGGCACCCGCGCGCTCCGACGCCGCGCTCGACGGCGGTCAGCGCAACCCGCGCCAGACGCGGATGCGTGGGGAGCCGCAGCATCGTGCGGCCGAGGTCGGTGACGGTGCCGGCCCGGGTGGCGTCCAGGAGCTCCAAGAGCGCGTCGGCGGCCTCCACGGCGGCGGCGGGCGGCGGCTCGAAGAAAGGGAAGCGCTCCGGGTCTTGTCCCAGCGAGCGGAGCAAGAGGACGAGCTCCGCCAGGTCGGCCCGGACGATCTCGGGCGGGTCGTGGGCCGGCCGGCTGCGCAGCTCGTGTTCGCTGTAGAGGCGCAGGCATCGTCCCGGTCGGGTTCGCCCCGCACGCCCCGCGCGCTGGGTGGCGGAGGCTTGGCTGATCCGGACGGTCTGAAGAGAGGAGAGGCCGGTCCAAGGCGAGACGGAGGCGCGGCGCGCGAGGCCTGAATCGACGACGGCCACCACTCCGTCGATGGTCACCGAGCTCTCGGCGATGTTCGTGCTGAGGACGACCTTGCGGCGTGGCCCGGGCCGGACGGCGCGCTCCTGAGCGTCGGCCGAGAGGTCGCCGTGCAGAATGCACACCTCGGCTTTGTCGGTCGTCAGCGCGCGTTGGGCGCGGCGGATCTCGGCGGCGCCGGGGAGGAACACGAGGACGTCGCCGTCCGGCTCCTCGCGCAGCAGTCGACGCACGGCGCTCGCGACCTGCCGCTCGAGGGGGGCGTCGCCGCCGAGGTGCTCGATCCGCACCGGAAAGCTTCGGCCGGGGACCTCGATGAGCTCGGCATCGAGGAAGGCCGCGACCGGTCCGCTGTCGAGGGTCGCGCTCATGGCCACGAGGCGCAGGTCGTCGCGGCGCTCCTGCGCGCGCCGGGCGAGGGCCAGAGCAAGGTCCGTGTGGAGGTGGCGCTCGTGGAGCTCGTCGAAGACCACGACGCTCGTCCCCGCCAGCTCCGGGTCGGCCGCCAGACGTCGCACGAAGACGCCCTCGGTGACGAAGCGCAACCTCGTCGCGGGGCCTGTGCGATCGTCGAAGCGGACCGTGTAGCCCACGGTGTGGCCGAGTTCCTCGCCGAGCTCGGCGGCGACCCGGCGGGCGGCCATGCGGGCGGCGAGGCGGCGCGGTTCGAGAACGACCACGTCGCCGCTGCCCGCGCACTCCAGGAGCGCCGGGGGCACCCGGGTGGTCTTGCCGGCGCCCGGCTCCGCTGCGATGACCGCTGCCCGTCGGCGTCGCAGGGCACCCACGATGGTTGGGACGTGTGCGTCGATGGGCAGCACGCTCCGCGTGAGCGGGCGCGGCGGCATCAGCGCGTGAGCTTACGGTACTTGATGCGCCGCGGGATCTCGGCGTCGGCGCCGAGACGCTTCTTCTTGTCGGCGGCGTAGTCGGAATAGCTGCCTTCGAAGAAGACGACCTTGCTGTCGCCTTCGAAGCCGAGGATGTGCGTGCAGATGCGGTCGAGGTACCAGCGGTCGTGGCTGATGATGAGCACGCAGCCGGGGAACTCGAGGAGCGCCGACTCCAACGAGCGGAGCGTTTCGACGTCGAGATCGTTCGTCGGTTCGTCCAGGAGCAAGACGTTGCCGCCGCTCTTCATGAGCTTGGCCAAGTGCACGCGGTTGCGCTCGCCGCCGGAGAGGTTCTTGACGGGCTTCTGCTGGTCGGAGCCCTTGAAGTTGAACCAGCCGCAGTACGCTCGAGAGGAGACCGTGCGGTCGCCGACATCGATCTCGTCGGCGCCGCCGCTGATCTCTTCGAACACGGTCTTGTCGTCTTCGAGGTGGTCGCGGTGCTGGTCGACGTAGCTGAGCTTGACCGTCTCGCCGATCTCGATCTCGCCGGCGTCGGGCTTTTCTTGGCCGACGATGAGCTTGAACAGGGTCGTCTTGCCCGCGCCGTTGGCGCCGACGATGCCAACGATGGCGCCCGGAGGGATCCGCAGCGAGAGATCCTCGAAGAGGAGTTTGTCGCCGAAGGCTTTGGTCAAGCCGCGGACCTCGATGACCTTCTGCCCCAGGCGGGGGCCCGGTGGGATGCGGACCTCGTTGGCGTCTCGCGCCTTCTTGCCGCGGTTCTGCAGGAGGCTCTCGAAGGCCTGGATGCGCGCCTTGCTCTTGGCCTGGCGAGCTTTGGGGCTCGCCCGCACCCACTCCAGCTCTTCCTTGATCTTGCGCTGGCGGGCGCTCTCCTGCCGTTCTTCTTGTTCGAGGCGCTTCTGTTTGGCTTCGAGCCACTCGGAATAGTTGCCCTTGAACGGGAACGCCTCGCCCCGGTCGAGCTCGAGGATCCACTCGACGACCTCGTCGAGGAAGTAGCGGTCGTGTGTCACCAGGACGACGCAGCCCGGATAGGACTGCAGGTGGCCTTGCAACCAGGCGACGGATTCGGCGTCGAGGTGGTTCGTCGGCTCGTCGAGGAGCAGCAGCTCGGGTTTCTCGAGCAGGAGCCGGCACAGGGCGACGCGGCGTTTTTCGCCGCCGGAGAGCTTCGCGGGGTCGGCGTCGGGCGGCGGGAGGCGCAGCGCGTCCATGGCCAGCTCGAGGGTGTGGTCGAGGTTCCAGCCGTCCACGGCGTCGATCCGGTCCTGGAGCGCGGCCTGCTTTTCGAGGAGCTTGGTCATCTCCTCGTCGCTCATGGGTTCCCCGAGCTTCATGCTCAGCTCGTCGAACCTGGTCATGAGCTCGCGGATCGGTCGGACGGCGACCTCCACGGCCTCGAGGACGGTCTTGGCGTCGCCGAGGTCGGGCTCCTGGGGCAGGTAGCCGGCCTTCGCGCCGGGCCGCAGCCAGGTCTCGCCGGTAAAGTCCTTGTCGACGCCCGCCATGATGCGCAGCACCGTCGATTTGCCGGCGCCGTTGGGTCCGATGACGCCGATCTTGGCGTTCGGCAGGAAGGAGAGATAGAGGTCCGACACCACCTTCTTGTCCGGCGGGTGGACCTTCGTGACGCCCTTCATCGAGAAGACGTAGTCGGCCATGGGCGGGAGGTACCACGGCTCGCGTGCGTGGTCGACGTCGGCGGCGAGGCTGCGGTGCGCTTCGGGCTGCTAGGATTGGATCGTGCTGCAGAAGCTACCGGGCTGGATCGTCGACGACGCCGCGTCCGTCAGGGAGGAGGTCCGAGAGTGGGCCGACACGACTCCCGAAGAACGTTGGCGTCTTGCCGAGCTGTGTGCCCGCGACGCGCTGTGGGCGATTCGGGCGAGTGGACACGGCGAGCGCATTCTGAGCCACGTCGACCCGCTCCCTTCCAGCACGCTCGTGGCCCTTGCGCGCCTTCGACGTCAGATGGGGTGGGGCGATGCTTCCTGAGCGCAGCGCCGCTGAGGCGGGCCGA
>Ga0256832_1000436_pt1 | contig 26587 bp, 21 predicted proteins | sample 134614metaG_FD_190534 | JGI IMG/M metagenome (GOLD analysis project Ga0256832, IMG submission 190534) | Hydrothermal vent microbial communities from Lau Basin, Pacific Ocean - 134-614 | ecosystem: Environmental > Aquatic > Marine > Hydrothermal vents | place: Pacific Ocean: Lau Basin | collected... | reverse complement strand
GGAGCCCATGCCGAAGGCCCCGGAATACAGGCGGGGCATGTCCTTGATGTGGCTGAAGGTTTCATAGTCCGGCCAGGGCTTGTCGCCTTCCGCCTGCCCGTTCTCCAGGCACTTGGACAGGGCGGCGCGAACCTCGCGCATCAGGGGCAGGTCTTCCGCCAGGGGCTGGTCCGTGCGCTCCAGCACCACCACGCCCTTGCGTCCCTTGAGGAGGCGGCCCAGGAGATCGCCGGGGAAGGGACGGAACATGGTCACGTCCACCACGCCCACGCGCAGCTTGCGGGTCTTGTGCAGATATTCCGCCACGCCCTTTGCCTGGACCACCATGGATCCCATGCCCAGGATGACATACTCGGCCTTGTCCATGTGGAAGCCCGTGAGGCGCTGGTAGCGGCGTCCCGTGAGCTGGTGGTATTCCTCCATCACCCGGTCGGCGATTTCGGCAATGTGGTCGTAGAAATAGGGGCGCTGGGCCGCCTGGGTCTGCATGTAGGCGTCCTGGTTCTGCACCACCCCGGACTGCAGGGGGTTGTCCACGTCCCAGATGGCGGGTACCCGGCGGCGGGTGTTACCGAAGATTAGCTTCTGGGCTGGCGTAGGGCATTTGATTTCATCGTTGGGACGGCCCAGGAATTCCTTGATGAGCTCCCGCTCGGGCACCATCAGGGGTTCGATGAGATGGGTGGTGAGGAAACCATCCTGGCCCACAGCGGCAGGGGTCAGGGAAAGCTCGGCGGTCTTGCGTGCAATGAGATTGAGATCTGCGGCCGCCTGGGCATCCCGGGCAAACAGCTGGCAGAATCCCGTGTCGTCGATACAGTGGAAATCGTCATGGCCACAATGCACATTGAGGCTGGCCTTGGTGATGGCCCGGCAGCCGATGTTGAGCACATAGGGCAGGCGCTTGCCCGCGGCAGCGTACAGGGACTCGTGCATGAAGGCCACACCCTGGGAAGAGGAGAAGTTGGTGGCTCGCAGTCCGGTCATGCTCATGCCCGCAGTGACTGCGGCGGCGGCATGTTCGGATTCGGGTTCGACAAAGACCAGGGCGCGATCCGAGATGTTTACATGGCCTTTGGCCATTTCCTCTGCCCAGTATTCCCCCATTTGGGTCGAAGGGGTGATGGGATAGGCGCCGGCGGCATCCGAGGCTTCCCGCTCGCACATGATCACTGCCGTGTTGCCATCCATGGCCATGCGCCGGCCGGGGTACTTGAAACTGGGAGTGGTTTTTTTGCGGAAGTTCATGGTGCTACCTTTTATGTTCTCGTGACCTGTGGCCTTATCGGATGGGCAGGGGTTGTTGGCGCAGCACCCGCTTGGCGGCTTTTCCCTTGGTGGCTTGTTCCTGCTCGATCCAGACGATGGCGCCCGTGGGACAGCGTTCGATGGCAGCAGGAGAGGCGAGGTGGTTGTTCTGGTAATCGATGATGGCTAGATTCTGCTGGATTTCGATCAAACCGTCCGGCGCATCTGCGGCGCATTTCCCACAGGCCGTGCAGGCGACCTCGCAGTCGGCTTCGGCTTCATCGCCGTGGAGCAGGTTTTTGCAGGCCACCCAGAGTTGATGGGTGACAGGCTGCAGGGAGAACAGCCCCTTGGGACAGATCTCCACGCAATCATTGCAGGCGGTGCATTTTTCCGGGTCCACCACAGGTAGGCCTACGGGGTTCATGTGGATGGCCGCCTGGTCGCAGACCTCGGCACAGTCGGAAAGGCCGATGCAGCCCCAGGCGCAACTCTTGGGACCACCGGATATGACCGCAGCTGCGCGGCAGGATGCCAGGCCATCATAGTGGGCCTGGTTACGCGCCACATGGGCGCCTCCCGCACAGGCGAGGCGGGCTACCCGCTTCACTACATCCCCGGCATCCACGCCCAGGTAATCTGCAATTTCCTGGGTGGCATCCCGGCTGCTGACAGTACACTGGGCGGGCTTGAGTTCTCCCTTGATCAGGGCCTCGGCAAAAGGGCGGCATCCGGCAGTGCCGCAGGCGCCGCAATTGGTGCTGGGGAGCAGTTCCTCGATTTCATCGATACGAGGATCTTCATAGACCCAAAGCTTGCGGTTGGCCAGGGCCAGGATGCCGGACAGCATCAGGCCCAGGAAGGACATGAAGGCAACAGCGATCAAGAAAGGACTCAACCCGATTTCGGCCATGTGGATGACTCCAAGTGGGGTGGCGAAATTCCAGCTTTCAATATGTGGTTATAATGGGCAGGTGCCTAGTATTGAGCAATAAAATAATTTCAATGTAATGTATTGGAATGATAAATACTTATCAGTAGAGTATTGATATGAGCAATAGTAAAAGGCAGCTGTATTACAAGCAGAATCGCCTGAAACAGCTGCGTGCCTTCTGTGCGGCAGCCAAGACGGGCAGTATTTCTCTGGCTGCAGAACAGTTGTTTCTCAGCCAGCCTACGGTGACTTTGCAGATACAAGCTCTGGAACGGGACATGAAGGTGATGCTGTTCGAACGCCGGGGGCCAAAGATCTCTCTGACGCCGGAAGGGGTGGTGCTGAATGAAATCGCCCGGCCACTGGTGGATGGCATCGAAGGCCTGGAGGAGAACTTCAATGCACATTTTGGCCGCCTGGACAGTGGGGAGCTGAACATTGCCGCGGGAGAATCCACCACTCTTTACATACTGCCCGAGTACATCAAGCGTTTTGCCACAGCCTATCCGGGCATCAAGATCAAGCTGCACAATGTGACCGGCCGGGATGGTATGGCCATGTTGCGTGCAGATGACGCGGATCTGGCGGTGGGTTCCATGCTGGATGTTCCGGATGACATTGTCTATCACCCTTCCATGTCCTACAGCCCCACTCTGATCACCCCCCGGGATCACCCCCTGGCTGCCCAGAAGGAGGTATCCCTGAGGGATATCTGTCCCCATGGCCTCATCCTGCCACCGCGGCACCTGGCGACCTGGCGTTTCCTGGAGCTGGTGTTCAGTCAGGCAGGGCTGAAGTTCAAGGTGTCTCTGGAGGCGGGAGGCTGGGAAATTATCAAGAAGTATGTGGAACTGGGAATGGGTATTTCCATCGTGACCGGTGTCTGCCTGACAGGAAAGGAAAATCTGCATGCCACGCCCATGGATCAGTATATTCCCAAGCGCTCCTACGGTGTGGTGGTGCGGCGCGGCAAGTTTCTCAGCCCCCAGGCCCAGGCATTCATCGACATGGTGGATCCGGACTTTTTCACCACCCAGAATACGAAGATTCAGGAATCATGAATACATCCCGGGTCGGTGGAATCCGGATGTTAAAAAAGAACCCTGGCCACATCCGTTGACCAGGGCCGGGGATCGCAGCTGGAGTAGGACATCCTGTCCTGGTGGCGTCCTTGCCATTGGGCACTTCCCTGTGCGCTCCGGATACGATGAGAACAGCTTATAGCAGGCTCCGGTAACCGCCAATAGGACAGCTCCCATAAGGCTGTAGGATGATCCTGACATAAGGGCTTCTGCATAACATCCGGATCGCTGCACCGCCATACCTGGTTCTTTGCGGCATACCGTCCGTCCCTGGATGGAGCGCCGCACCGCCATCCTTGGCTCCTTGCGGCATACCGTCCATCCCTGGATGGATCGCCGCACCGCCATCCTTGGCTCCTTGCGGCATACCGTCCACGCCTGGATGGATCGCCGCACCGCCATCCCTGGCTCCTTGCGGCATACCGTCCACGCCTGGATGGATCGCCGCACCGCCATCCCTGGCTCCTTGCGGCATACCGTCCATCCCTGGACATAAAAAACCCCGGCCGGGAGTTGGCCGGGGTTTTGCCGGGAGGATCAGCCCGATCAGCGGTTCAGTCGGTTCTCGATGAGGTGGTCCACTACTGACGGATCCGCCAGGGTGGAGGTGTCACCCAGGTTGTCCAGCTCGTTGGCGGCGATCTTGCGCAGGATGCGGCGCATGATCTTGCCGGAACGGGTCTTGGGCAGGCCAGGCGCCCACTGGATGATGTTGACCTTGGCAATGGGGCCGATCTCCTTTCTCACCAGCTGCACCAGTTCGTCCTTCAGTTCGTCCTTGTATTCCTCGCCGGCCATGAGGGTGACATAGGCGTAAATGCCTTGGCCAGTGATGGGATGCGGATAACCGACAACGGCGGCTTCCGCCACCTTGGGATGCAGCACCAGAGCGGATTCGATCTCCGCCGTGCCCAGACGATGGCCGGAGACATTGAGCACGTCGTCCACCCGGCCGGTGATCCAGTAGTAGCCGTCGGCGTCGCGCTTGGCGCCGTCCCCGGTGAAATAGTAGCCGGGGTACATCTGGAAGTAGGTTTCGTAGAAACGCTTGTGGTCGCCATATACACTGCGCATCATGGAAGGCCAGGGGTGCTTGATGGCCAGGTTGCCGGAGGCAGGGTTGCCTTCGATTTCATTGCCCTGGTCGTCCAGCAGCACGGGTTGCACGCCGAAGAAGGGCCAGCAGGCGGAACCCGGTTTGAGGGGCGTGGCGCCGGGCAGGGGCGTGAGCATGTGAGCACCGGTTTCTGTCTGCCACCAGGTGTCCACGATGGGGCAGCGTTCGTCACCCACCACCCGGTAGTACCATTCCCAGGCCTCGGGGTTGATGGGCTCGCCCACGGTGCCCAGGAGGCGCAGGCTCTGGCGTGAGGTCTTCTTGACGATGTCCTCGCCGCAGGCCATGAGGGCGCGGATGGCTGTGGGGGCGGTGTAGAAACTGGCTACCTTATGTTTGTCGATGACCTGCCAGAAACGGCTGGCATCGGGGTAGGTGGGCACGCCTTCGAACATCAGGCTGATGGCCCCATTGCACAGGGGGCCATAGACGATATAGCTGTGGCCGGTGACCCAGCCGATGTCAGCGGTACACCAGAATACCTCACCATCTTTATAGTCAAACACCAGTTTGTGGGTCATGGACGCCTGAAGCAAATAGCCGCCAGTGGTGTGCAGCACGCCCTTGGGTTTGCCGGTAGAGCCGGAAGTGTAGAGAATGAACAGGGGATCTTCGGCATCCATTTGTTCGGGTTCGCAGACGGGGTCCGCGTTCTCCATGGCTTCGTGGTACCAGACATCACGGTCCTCGGTCCAGTCCACGGGATCACCACCGCGTTTTACCACTACCGATGTATGTACGTGAGGACAGCCTTCCAGGGCTTTGTCGGCATTGACTTTGAGGGGCAGACATTTGCCGCCGCGGATGGACTGGTCGGCGGTGATGAGCACCTGGCAGTCTGAATCCAGGATACGGTCTTTCAGAGCATCGGGAGAGAAGGCGGAGAACACGATGGAATGCACGGCGCCGATGCGCGTGCAGGCCAGCATGGCCACCACGGCTTCGGGAATCATGGGCATGTAGATGGATACCCTGTCGCCTTTCTTCACGCCGCGGCTCTTAAGCACGTTGGCGAATTTGTTCACGTCGGCATGCAGTTCCCGGTAGGTGATGGCCCTGTCCTCGTTGGGGTCGTCGCCTTCCCAGAGAATGGCGGTCTGATCGCCGCGGGTGTCCAGGTGACGGTCCAGGCAGTTCCAGGAGACGTTGAGCTTGCCGCCTTTGAACCATTCGATGTGCAGGTCGTCTTCCATGAAGCTCCAGTCCAGCACCTGATCCCACTTCTTGAACCAGTGCAGGTAATTGGCAGCCTGTTCGGCCCAATAAGCCTCGGGATCTTCAACCGAGCGCTTGTAGTCGGTTTCGTATTGTTCAGCAGTTACATTGGCCTGGGCGGCAAATGCTTCGGGAACCGGATAGATGGTATCTTCTGACATGATTGCGATCTCCGTTGTGAGGTTAGGTCTTTTTTATTGCTTTGCTGACTCCTGGTCAAGGATTCAGGAGAAAATTCTTCAAAGGGGGTGACCTGCGGTAGTTGCCGTGGGCCAGTTGGGCCAGGAACAGTTCTCCCGTGGCAATGGCGTCCATGAGGGCATTGTGTGCCTGGTAGGCGGGCAGGCCATATTGCTTGCGCAGATTGAACAGGCGCAGCTCATTGGCTTTGAAAGGCTGCTGTCGGCGTTCCAAGCGCTTGCGCGCAATCTGCATGGTGTCGATGGCAGGCAGTACCGGGGCAATGCCATACAAGTGTTTGCAGGCCTGCTGCAAGAAACTGATTTCCACCTTGGCATGATGGGCGAGCAATACCTTGCCCGTCAGTTCCCCGAGTATGGATTCCACGGCTTTGCCCAGGCTCATGCCGTTGGCGACCTGGTCGTGGGTGATGCGGTGGATGCTGATGTTTTCGTCCGCCATTTCCCGGTTGCTGTGGATGATCTGGTGATGAGCACTGCCGAGCAGAACCCTGCCGTTCTGCAGCGCCACATGGCCCACGCTCAGGAGGTGATCCGTGCGGGCATCCAGGCCGGTGGTTTCAAAGTCCATGGCCAGGAGGGGTACTTCATCGATGGGCAGCCCGCGGTCCGGAAAGTCTGTGCGCAGGAATTCCTTGACAGGACCTTCCGGCGCCTGTTCCAGCAGCTTTCTGCGCTTCTGATCCAGGTTGAACAGCCAGCCCAGCATCATATCCGTCCGGTCTGGTAACGCATTTCCAGGGTGGCCTGCATGGTCTGCACGACTTTGAAAGCGTCCTTGAGATGCTCCCGTTCCAGCTTGGAGAGCTGCTTGGGAGACATGAAGTTGTCCGGACTTTCGCCGGCCTCGATCTGGGCGGCCTGGTGTTCAAGCCGCAGGTTGCTGATGAACTCGAAAGCATCCAGCAGGTTGGCCGAGCCGCCCTTGCTCAGAGATGGTGTACCTGCTGCGGCGCGCAGGCGGTCCTCAGTGCTGGTCTCTTTCAGCCCTTCCGCCAGGGCATAGATGCGCGCCATGTCGATGATGGGCACCAGGCCCGAGTGCTTGAGATCCAGGGTATCGTCGTGCTGGCCGTCATGCACCAGCACGAAGTCGCGGAAAAAGCCCAGAGGCGGACGGTGGCTCAGTGCATTGCGTGTCATGTGCGCGAGGAATAACTGGTTCTTGGGTGTTTTTTGCAGGATATTCCTGCGTATCTTTTTCAGCAGCTTCTCCTTGCCATGGATGACCCGCAGGTCGAAGAAGATGCTGGACAGCATCAGGGCCATGGGTTCGGGCTCTTCTATCCATTGGTCGAAGTAGGTCTGCCAGGTGGCGGCGGTCTGGCGCCACTTGGGATTGCTTGCCATGACATCGCCGGGACAGTAGATGAAACCACAGGCATTCAGGCCGTCATTGACGAAGCGGGCCAGGGATTCGAACCAGGTATCGTCACCTGGCTGCATCTTGTTGGAAATGATGATGCCATTGTCCTGGTCGGAATGGCTGGTCTGCTCACGCCGGGCCTGGGAGCCGGCAGCGATCCAGGCATAGGGTACCGGAGGCGGTCCCAGTTTTTCCTCGGCCATTTCGATAAGGCGCCGGGTGATGGCGCCGGAGATAGCTGTGATGGCATAGCCCAGATGATGCAGATCCGCGCCCATGTTCACCAGCTGCAGCTGGATGCGCGGCAGCATCTTGCTCGCTTCCACCAGGGCGTCCAGGGATTCGGCTTTGCGAATGGTGCTTGTCAGGTGAACAGCGCTGAGGCCTTCCTGGCGCATGATGTCCGTGGTGGTGATGACTCCGGTGATTTCACCTTCATCGTTGAATACGGGCAGGTGGTGCACCTGGTTGCGGGTCATCACCAGCAGGGCGTCAAACAGGCTGTCGCTGGCGCTGAGGCTGATGATGTCCCGGGTCATAATTTCCTCGACCCGGGTATCCACGTCCAGCCCAAGGGCAACGCAACGCTTGCGGATGTCGCGGTCGGTAAGCAACCCTACAGGTTCGTTTTCTTTCAGGATGACCAGGGAAGAGACCCCTTTTTCCGACATGAGCACGGCGCATTCGCGGATGCTGTTGTTGGGGGTTGCAGTGATCAATGGTGTATGGCAGATGTCCCCTGCGTAGGTATGCAGCAGACTGGAACTACTCTGTTCCTGCATGCGTGCCACGGCCTGTTTGAGGCGTTGGGCGGCGGAATGGCGGATGAAATGCAGTACGGACTCATCATCGCCTACCAGGCGGGACAACTCGTCACAGGGGATGCTGTACAGCAGGGTGTCTTCCGTGGCTTTGACGTAGAAATCGGGCATGACATCAGCGGCGCAGAAACTGGTGCATATGTCCCCTTCGCCCAGCATCCCAATGAGATTGTCTTCTCCGGAGTACATGGCAATGGCCCCTTGGCGCAGAATATGCAGCATGGAAACATTGTCTGCATCGGCAGAAACATCAGCGCCCCGCCGTACATACTGGATACTCAAAGCCTGGGTCACCGCGTTCAATACATCTTCCGGCAGCCGGTCCAGGGGGGGTATGGCTGCGATGAAGTCGCGGATTTCCTGAAGTTCGATTTCCATGCCCGTCACCTATTCCAAAATCGGGATTTCAGCAAAGTAGCGATGCTTGTCGCCAGAGATGACCAGCTTTGCCGTCTGGCCGGTATGAACCGGACTCTGGAGTTCCAGCAGCCATTTCTTGCTGTCGCCACGGCTTAGCATGCTGCGAGGTTCGCTGTTCGCAAAAGCGATGATTGCGCCCCTGATTGGGGTGCTGGTGCTCAGGTAGAAAAAAGCCTGCCCGTTCTTTTTCTCCACGGCGACATTCACGGCGATTTCCCGGTGCAGCAGTTCACAGACACCGCTGAGCAGGTGACAGCCGGGTTGCAAAGTCAGGGGTTTGTCCAGGGCGGGCTGCGCTTCGATCTTGTCATCCAGATAGATGCCGGTGAGTATGTAGCCGCCGATAGCCAGCAGGGGAGCGAGGATGACGGCCAGCTTCACATGCCGGTTGGATCGATAGAAGTATTTGACTAGTCCCATGGGGCCTGCTTTTTGTTGTGTTTTAGAACTGACAGTATATCCCCCGAAGGAGAAGAACGGTTTGTCAGCCTGTTTTCAGAAACTCCCGGAAGGAAACCTCTGAAAACAGGTTGAGCTAAGAGCCGCAGGGAGATTCAGCTCCCTGCGGCAACCTGCAAGAAAAAGGCTCCCTGGGGAGCCTTTTTCTCCTGACAACACGGGTTGTCAGTGTCCGGTAGCGGCACCGGCACCGGCGGGAACGCGGATGTTCTCCACCATGTGCTGGATATGCTCCGGAGGCGGTGCAGTGATCTTGGCTACGACAAACGCCGTAACAAAGTTGAACACGGCGCCGATAGCGCCAAAGGCATTGGGTTCAACGCCCAGGAACCAGTTGCTGCCCCAGCTCTGCAGGTATTTCCAGTCGGCAATGAAGAAAATGCCTTTGTGCTGGAATACATAGAACAGGGTAATACCGATACCGACCAGCATGCCCGCCATCGCACCCTGCTTGTTCATCGTCTTGGAGAAGATGCCCATCATCAGTGCAGGGAAGATGGAGGATGCCGCCAGACCGAAGGCCAGGGCCACGGTACCGGCTGCAAAATCTGGTGGATGCAGTCCCAGGTATCCCGCGGCGGCGATGGCGCCAGCCATGGCGACTCGGCTGGCCATGAGTTCCGATCTTTCCGAGATGTTTGGCATGAACACCCCTTTGAGCAGGTCATGGGAGATGGATGAAGCGATGGCCAACAGCAAGCCTGCCGCTGTGGACAATGCCGCCGCCAAGCCACCGGCAACCACCAGGGCAATCACCCAGTTGGGCAGCTTGGCGATCTCGGGGTTGGCCAATACCATGATGTCGCGATCGACTTTGACCATTTCGTTTTTGGCCTTGTCGGCAACATACTGAATCTTGCCGTCGCCGTTCTTGTCCTCGAACTTCAGCAGGCCAGTCTTTTCCCAGTTCTTGAACCACTGGGGACGCTGATCCACTTCGATCCACTGACCTGGAGCAGGCTGGATGGTGTTCATCAGATTCAGACGGGCCATGGCGCCAACCGCAGGAGCCACGGTGTACAGCAGAGCGATGAAGACCAAAGCCCAGCCAGCGGAGGCACGGGCGTCACGCACCCGGGGCACGGTGAAGAAGCGCATGATGACGTGAGGCAGACCGGCGGTGCCGATCATCAGGGACATGGTGTAGACGAACATGTTAAAGGTACTTATTCGCACCTTGTCCGTATAGGCTCCAAAGCCCAGGTCCTTCATGGTCGCATCCAACTTGTCCAGCAGGAACATGCCGCTACCGTCCGACATGGTGCTGCCCAGGCCGATCTGGGGAATGGGATTGCCGGTCAGGTGCATGGAGATGAACACCGCTGGCACCGTGTAGGCGAAGATCAGCACGCAGTACTGGGCGATCTGGGTATAGGTGATACCTTTCATGCCGCCCATGACCGCGTAGATGAACACGATGCCCATGCCGATGTACAGGCCGGTGTCATAGTCGGTTTCCAGGAAACGGGAGAAGGCCACGCCGATACCCTTCATCTGACCGATAACATAGGTCACTGACGCAATGATCAGGCAGATGACCGCCAGGATACGCGCCGACTTGCCGTAGTAGCGGTCGCCGATGAACTCAGGCACGGTGAACTTGCCGTACTTGCGCAGGTAGGGCGCCAGCAGCATGGCCAGGAGCACATAGCCACCGGTCCATCCCATGAGGAACACGGAGCCACCATAGCCGTAGAAGGCGATGAGACCCGCCATGGAGATGAAAGACGCAGCAGACATCCAGTCGGCGGCGGTAGCCATGCCGTTCAGTACCGGATTGACGCCCTTTCCGGCAACATAGAAGTCACCGGTGGTCTTGGCGCGGGCCCAGATGGCAATGCCGATATACAGGGCAAAGGTCGCGCCGACGACGATATAAGTTAGTGTTTGCAGATCCATTTAGTGACTCCTCTTTAGTCTTCGCGGACGCCGAATTCATGGTCCAGTTTGTTCGCACGCCAGGCGTAGAAGAAGGTCAGGGCCACGAAGGTGTAGATGGAGCCTTGCTGGGAGAACCAGAAGCCAAGCTTGTAGCCTCCAAGGCGGATTCCGTTCAGTTGCTCGGCGAACAGGATGCCGAACACGAACGAGGCAAGGAACCAGACCACCAGGCAACCGAATACCAGGCGCAGGTTCGCTTTCCAGTACGAAGCGTGTTTGCTCATTTCAATTACTCTCTCTGTTGTGGGGAGATAGGTTGTTTTTTTGGATTCACCGCGCTGCCGCGGGTCATCCATCTGCCTCAAGCAATAACCGGGCCAGTACCGATGTTCTTGATATGGAACAAAATTCCCCCGGGAAGTGGGGCATGGAAAAGGGGGTAGTGTTACCTTATGTAACAGGCGTGTGTCATTGGGTAACAATCATTCTTGCCCCGAGGATAGCGCCATCTAAACTTCAGCAGGGCTGGGGTTTGTTTTATCCCAGTTCCTGTTGACCAGGCCGGGGAATCCCCAGGCGCTGGCGTTTCTGCCACAGGGTTTTGCGGCTGATGCCCAGTTGCCGGGCCAGTTCAGTTTCCGTCATATGTTCCTGATTCTGGGTGACGAACTGAATGAAATAGTCTTCCAGGGAGAGATTGCTGTCCGAAGCCTCCGGGGGCGTGGACGGTGATTTCAGGGGGATGCCCATGGCCTCGGCCGTCACCAGCTCACCGTCGGAGAGGATGGCGGCCCGTTCGATGGCGTTTTCCAATTCGCGGATGTTTCCTGGCCAGTGGTAGCTGCGAAGGCTTTCCAGGGTGCCGTCCGCCAGACCCATGCAGGGGCGGTTCAGGCGCTTGCAGGTCTTTTGCAACAAGTGTTTGACCAGCAGGGCAAGGTCGCCGCCGCGTTCCCGCAGCGGAGGAATGCGCAGTTCCACCACCTGCAGGCGGAAGAAAAGGTCGCTGCGGAAATCGCCTTGATTGACCATCTGCTGCAAATCCCGGTTGGTGGCGGCAAGAATACGCACATCCACGCGCAGAGTTTTTTCTGAACCTACCCGGCGTAGTTCCCCGTCCTGGAGCACGCGCAGCAGGCGTGCCTGAATGGACAGGGGCAGTTCTGCGATTTCATCCAGGAACAGGGTGCCGCCGTCGGCGGATTGTATGAGTCCGGTGCGTGCCTGTTCCGCCCCGGTATAGGCGCCTTTTACGTGACCAAACAGCTCGGATTCCACCAGATTCTCTGGAATGGCGGCACAGTTGACGGCTACGAAAGGCGCATCTCTACGGGGGCTTTGGGCATGGATGGCCCGGGCCACAAGCTCCTTGCCGGTGCCGGATTCGCCGAGTATGAGTACTCCTGCGGTGGTGGGAGCCACCTTGCGGATAGAGTGAAAAACTTCCTGCATAGCCGGACTTTCACCGATCATGCCGGTAGTGGGCCAGGTTTCCTCCATATCCTGCTCCAGAGCCTGACGGGCGCGCTCATGACGGTGCTGGCGGAGAATCTGGCGGATGAGCAGCAACAGCTCCTCGTGATCGAAAGGCTTGGCGATATAGTCTGCTGCACCCTGTTTCATGGCTTCCACGGCGGAAGATACGCTGGCGTAGCTGGTCATGATGAGCACAGGTACCGGATTGGCCAGGGCAATCAGATCCGTGCCGGGTTTGCCCGGCAGACGGATATCCACGATGAGCAGGTGAAAATCCGTCAAATCCTGCGTCTCCAGGGCTTCTTCCACGGATGCAGCAGCACAGGTTTCATAGCCGTTGCGCCGCAGCAGTTTGCTTACGGCGTCGCGGATCACCTGCTCGTCTTCTACTATCAGTATGCGATTCATTGCGGCCTGGGAAAGCTGATGATGACCCGGGTGCCTCTGCCGGGCTCCGAATCGATTTCAATGTCGCCATTGTGATCCAGGATGATGTTTCTGGCCAGCGCCAATCCCAGTCCTGTGCCCTTGCCGGTGCGCTTGGTGGTGGCGAAAGGTTCGAACAGCTGCTCGCGGAAGTGATCGGGAATGCCGCTGCCCTGATCCACGACTTCGATGTTTATCTGATGATTGTCCTGGCGGGCCTGCACCCGAATAGTATCGCCTTTGGCGGATGCATCGCTGGCGTTGTTGAGAAGATTGACGAATACCTGGGAAAGCCGCTGGCGGTCTGCGTACAAATGGATGCCGGGGTCGCAGTCTATGTCGAAATGCAGGCCGTCGTGCTTGTGCATGAGCTGCACCAGGGCCAGGGCGTCTTCGAGAATCGCATGCAGGGCCACGTTATCCCGGGGGCGGTCCGTGCTGCTGCTGCGGCTGAAATTCATCAGGGACTGGACGATATCGGTGATGCGCCGGGTCTGGAGGAGAATGTCCCGGGCGCTCTGCTCGATGGCGCCGGGTTCTTCCTCGTACTTGAGATTCTGGGCGATAGAGGCAATGCCGGTCACCGGGTTGCCGATTTCATGGGCTACGCCAGCTGCCAGGCGGCCGATGGAGGCGAGGCGGTCGCTATGCGCCAGTTCGGCTTCCAGGTTCTCCATCTGGGTGAGATCCTCCATGAGAATGACCATGCCGGGTGCTTCGGACGTGGTGGAGACCTGGGGATCCTCGATAGCCGCCTTGTGCAGGTTGAACCAGCGGGTCTTTCCGGCAAACTGCACTTCCAGGTGATAGCTGTGGCTGTCTGTGACCCGGGCGAAACCACTCAGCAGGCCGTTCCAGGGTTCGGGCAACTGGGGCAGGGGATGGCCGATGGTGGTTTCTGCATCGATGCCAGTGGTGTCTTCCATGGCCTGGTTCCAGATGATGATCTCGCCATCCTGTCCCAGGGCACAGGCCCCCAGGGGCAGGTCTTCCAGAATCTGACGCTGATAGCGCTGCAGGTTGTCCAGCTCCCGGGTTAGTCCATGCAGCAGGGAACGGGAATGAGCCAGGCGGTCTTCCACGTAGCGCATGGAGTCCGCCAGGGCAGTCCTGGCTTCGGGATCCAGAGTCAGCTTCTGGTTGATGATGAGATGCGACATCTGCGGACCAATGAGACCATACAGATTGTGTTCAATACGCTCGCGCAGGCGGCGAAGCTCAGCAGGCCGGGTTTCACTGGGAGACATGTCCAGATCCCTGAGGGCATGATCGACCTCTTTCTCCGCGGTGGATTTTCCCAAGAGCGCACCCAGTTCTTTCTTGAACTCCTCTGGTGAGCGTGCCGCCACCACGCCGGTCAGGGGGATGAAAATGCTGCTGCAGCAGCTTGCTGCGGCTTGCTGTTCCTCGCTGCGCTGGGGTCTGGCCAGAGAAACCATGGCGAACAGCAGGCCGTTCAGACTCAGGGACCAGAAGGTGGCGAAACTCCAGTGATCCAGGCCCAGCATGGCCTGCCATTGGGCAATAGGGTAGGCGTTCTCGATAAAACCCGAGTGCTTGAGCATGGGCACCAGTAGAGTCAGGGTCCACACGGTAATGCCCCCCAGCAGGCCAGCGATCACGCCTTCCCGGGTGGCCCGGCGCCAGTACAGCAGGCCGATGATGCCGGGGAGAAACTGGGCTACGGCAACAAATGAGATTAGTCCCAGTTGCGCCAGTCCGGCGCGATGTTCCAGGAAGGCATAGAAACTGTAACCTGCCAGAATAATCAGGCCGATCATCAGGCGCCGTCCCCACAGGAGCCAGTAGTAGAGATTGACCCTCGGGTCCGGATAGCTGGCTGGCAGCAGCAGGTGGTTCATGCACATGGACGACAGGGCCAGGGTGGTGATGATGACCATGGCGCTGGCTGCTGAGATACCACCGATGAAGGTCAGGAGAGGCAGCCAGGAGTGTCCCTGGGACAAAGTGATGCTGAGAACAAAGTAGTCCGGGTCCGTGTTCAGGCCAAGAGAGTGTCCTGCCCAGAGAATGACCGGGATGGGCAGGTTGAGCAGGAGCAGGTACAGGGGAAAACTCCAGCTGGCCACGCGCAGATTGTCTTCTCGGAGATTTTCCGCAAACAGCATGTGAAACTGACGGGGCAGCAGGAAGGCAGCGCCAAAGGCGAGGAAGATCAGGGTGCTCCACTGGGTATTGCCTACAGGTTCATACAGTTTCTGGATGGCTTCGGGGTGCTCGGACAACCACTGGTTCAGCCCCTCTGGTCCGGAAAACACGCCAAACAGGGCAAACAGGCCGACGCCGAGCAGGGCCAGGAGTTTGATCAGGGACTCGAAGGCCATGGCCATGACCAATCCACGGTGTTTCTGACGCGGTGAGATATGCCGGGCGCCGAACAGGATGGCAAAGGCAGTCAGGGTGATGCAGAAGCCCAGGGCGAGAATGTGGGGCGGGGCTTCCTGGGTCAGTTCGTGCAGGGACTGGGTGACAGCGCGTATCTGCAAGGCAATATAAGGCAGGGCGCCGATGAGCATGAACAGGGTGACCAGCACCCCCACGACCTGGCTGCGGTAACGGAAGGCGAATAGATCGGCGAGGGAACTGAGCTGGTATTCGCTGGTGAGGCGCAGTATCGGACGCAACAGTACCGGACTCAGGGCGAAAGCCAGGGTCACGCCCAGGTAAATGGTAAGAAACAGATAGCCGTTGGAATTGGCCAGACCGACGCTGCCATAGTAGGTCCAGGAGGTGGCATAGACGCCAAGTGACAGGGTGTAGACCAGGGGATGGGAAACCCAGGCCTCAGGGATCAGCCCCAGGTCGGTCACGTAGGCCACCAGGAACAGCAGTACCAGGTAGAAGAAACCCGCTGTGAACAGGGAGGACAGTTCCAGGGTCATGGAGACTTGTTTCCCTTTTCCTTCAGCAGATGAGCCATGGCCAACAATGCAATGAGCAGCAGCCACAACACATAAGGCGTGTACCAAGCGTGGCTGAATCTTGCCCACAGGGCGGCGAAGGGGGTTGCAAAGAAAAGTATCAGGACGAAAGCCGTTACCAGGCTCTTGTCGGTACTGTCACTGTTGTTTGGTCGGGCCATGACGGGAAAGTATCATAACTGGCGTGGGTATTGGGAGGCGCTTTGCACTCCAGCGTGGGATCGCCCCGGGGCCATGGGGTTTCCATGGGACAATGTTTCCTGCTACATTCGAACAACACAATAATATTCCTCGGAAATTGCCATGAACCCGGAAAAGGTCGTCTTCGGTTTTTTCATCGTACTGTCCCTCACCCTAAATTTTGGCTTTTTCGTCGGCGAGATCGATGATCCTGTACACCACAATGTGTACGAGCTATTCGCGGTGCTCATCGTCAATATCATTGCCACCCTGCTCAAGTTCGGCGACCGCAGTCAGCTGGGGGCTGTGTTGTTGTCCACCAGTCTGGTGGCTGTGCTGCAACTGGTTGCGGCTTCTGTGTTGTGGATGTGGGTGGAGCACATTTCCAGTACCGGGCTTACGCCTTCCGCCATGGCCAGCATTGTTTCCCTGAGTGGCGGCGCCATGCTAGCGAACATCATATCCGTGGTGTTGCTGGTTATCGAGACGGTGATGCTGCGCCGCTAGTATGCTCCTTCAAAGTAATAATTACGGATTCAGCGTTTCTGTGCCCACGGACTGCGTTGTTCCTCTTGGCAAGGGAAACTACCATTACCTGCGAGGAACGCCTTGCCGTGAACGCAGACAAGCTGACTGAACGCGCAATTATTACCTGGAAGGAGCACTAGGTATGGACAATATTGTCTTTCTGATCCTGCGGCGCATGCGCCGCCCGTTGCTGACTCTGGTACTGGTCTACTCGATTTCCATTCTCGGGCTGGTGCTTATTCCCGGGCAGGACGCCCAGGGCAACCCCTGGCACATGGATTTCTTCCATGCGTTCTACTTCGTAAGCTTTATGTCCACTACCATTGGATTCGGGGAGATTCCCTATGAATTTACGGATGTTCAACGCGCCTGGGTAACGGTCTGTATCTATCTGTCCGTGGTGGCCTGGCTGTATGCCATCGGCACCATACTGACGCTGTTGCAGGACAAGACCTTTCAGCACGCCATCAAGGAAAGACGTTTCGCCCAGCGTATCCGCAACCTGGGAGAATCCTTCTATATTCTCTGCGGCTATGGCGAAACCGGGCGGGAGCTGGCACTGGCGCTGACGGAACGGGGTCAGCATGTGGTGGTTGTGGATCTCAATGAAGACAAGATCAATCTTCTCAAGCTGCAGAATCTACGTGACTTTGTGCCTGCGTTACACGCCAATGCACGCACACCCCGGCATCTTCTGGAAGCCGGTCTCAAGCATCCCCAGTGTGCCGGGATCGTGGCCCTGACCAACAGCAATGATGTCAACCTCAAGATTGCCATTACCGCCAAGTTGCTCAATCCCCATGTCACGGTTATCTGCCGGGCGGACTCCCATGATGTCGAGGCCAATATGGCTTCTTTTGGTACGGATTACATCATCGATCCTTTCGACACCTTCGCCAAGTATCTCTCCACCGCTCTGCAGACCCCGGGGCTTTACCTGCTGCAGCGCTGGCTCACTGCCAAACCCGGAACCCTGTTGCCCGATCCCGTGTATCCGCCGACCCACGGCCACTGGATTATCGGTGGTTATGGGCGCTTTGGCAAAGCCGTGTTCAAGCGGCTAAACAAGGAAGACATCTCCATTTCGGTTATGGAAGCCACCCCGGAGAAAACCGGCGAACCCCGGCAGGGCGTGGTCAAAGGGGTGGGCACGGAGGAGGATACCCTTATTGAAGCCGATATCCAGCATGCGGTTGGTATCGTTGCTGGCACGGACAATGATGCCAACAATCTGTCCATCGTCATGACAGCCCAGGCTATGACCAATAAGCTGTTTGTGATCGCCCGGCAGAATTACCGGGAGAACGACACCCTGTTTCAGGCGGTTCACGCCGATATGGTGATGCATCCCAGTGCCATCGTGGCGGAGAAGATCCGCGTGTTGCTGGCAACCCCCATGCTCTATGAGTTCATGAGCCTGGCTGCCTACCAGGAGGAGGATTGGGCCTGTGCGCTCATCAGCCGCATTGCCGGACTGGTGGATCATCGGGTGCCCATGATCCAGGAGTTCGATTTTACCGAGAGCAAACACTGTGCTATCGATGAAGCCCTGGAGCATGGCAAAGTGGTGCGTTTGGGGGATGTGATGCGTGATCCCGGGAATCGCGGGCGCTCCCTCAACTGTATAGCCCTGCTCAGAATAAGCCGTAACAGCCGGGAATTGCTGCCTGACGAGGATACGGAACTGCTGGCAGGGGACAAGCTGTTGTTCTGTGGCACCCGGCATGCTTTTTCCACCATGGAGTGGATACTCTGTCATGGGCCGACCCTGGAATATGTGCTGACCGGAGAGGACAAGCCCCGCAGCTGGATATGGCGCAAACTTGCTCAAAGGTCCAAGAAATGAACATTGACACGCTGTACGCCTATTTTTCCGGGATGGAGCTTCTGCTGCTGGGGGCCAACCTGCTGCTGCTGGTGTTTTCCCGCACTTTGCTGAAGTTCATCTTTCCTGAGCATGATGACGAAGGGCTTTTCCGCAGTCGCCTGAACCTGTTTCGTGCTGCCAACGTCATTGCCCTGATTATCATCATCAGTAGCGCTATCATGCATCCTGGCAGCGGTGCCGTGTGGATCACGCGCACCCTGGGCGTCATGCTCGCTATCTACATTGCCTGGCTGTGCTTCTATTTCATCGCACGCCTGATACGGCGGCGCTGGGGAGGAGAGCGCAAGCGGGGAGATGAAACGGTATTCGTGGAAACCTACAATTCCCGTCTGCTGACACTTATTGCGGGAACGGTAGTCTCCATAGTCACCCTGGTGGCGGTGATCCGCATCCTGGGTTTCAGCACCCTCCTGGAAGCCGGGGGTGTGCTCGGTGTCATTGGTGTCATGCTGGCTATTACCCAGTCTTCCTGGGTGCCTGACCTGGTCAGTGGCCTGGTGATTCTCAACAGCCGCCTGGTGGCTGAGGGGGATATTATCCAGCTGGGAGACGACAGTGATCAGATTGGCATGGTGTTTCGTACCAAGGTCTTTTTTACCGAGATCCTGCATCTGGCCAACAATCACCGCATCCTGATCCAGAACAGCAAGTTGCGCAGCATGACGGTGCACAACCTGTCCCGTTTTGCCTCGGCCAAGGGTTTGCGCGAAGCCCTGAGCATCAATGTATCCTATGCGGTAACGGAACAGCAGGTGATCGACTTGTTCCAGCAGGTCATAGAGTATGCCAAGGAAGATCCCGACCTGACCATAGAAAATCAGTATGAGGTCGAAGTTCGTGCCACCCAGGGTGGTGACTATGCCGTACAGTGGACTTGTTACTACTACATCAAGGAAACCCGTAATGTACTGAAGATCCGTCAGTTGATGCTGGCTCTGGTGCTCAAGGCCGCCAGGGAACAGAGCGTCGCCCTGCAGACCCCGCTGCTTTGCCAGATGGAGGAGGGAAGACCAGAGCAGGCCTGAGTTGTGGTTTTCCACAATATGACGCTCCCGGCGATTCCGGTACCATCAGGAAGTTACCCAATACCGAGAATGAGGAGTTCTGTCATGAAGAAGATTTTGGCCATTGGTCTTTCCCTGCTGGTTTCCGTGTCCGCCTGGGCGGGAGAAAAGAAAGCGCCTGCCGCACCCGGCATGGATAAGGCCATGATGCAGAAGATGGTTCAGGCCAGCATTCAGAAGTTCAAGATCAACGATGATGTATCTGTCGAGGATGCCATCGATTCCATGATGCTCAGGGCAAACAATCTCAACTTCAAACTGGTGGCGGATCTACCCCTTTCCGAGCAGGTCAAGGCCATGGGGGAAAAAGCCAATTACATGCGTATTCTGGCCTTCTGTGATGCCCTGATTGCCAAGAAAATGGTCGAGCATGACATCACCTTTGCGGGCTTTCTGCCCTGCCGCATCGCCGTGCTGAAGGACTCCAAGGGACAGGGCTGGATCGTCACCATGAACATGGACATGATGGTGCAAGGTGTGGATCTGCCCAAGGATCTGCAGCCGCTGGCGCTCAAAGTGCGGGATACCATTTACAGCATCGTGGACGCCGGTGTGAACGGTGATCTGTAAGTCCTGTTCCGATCTTCGTGCCTGATGCGTCCTTGCATCGCTGAGGCTGTCGCTTTTTGCGACAGCCTCCTAGACATGATGTTTGACCTGTCCGTCTCAATTATGGCTCTGTGTCGGGAAGTATTTTCCATCTTTTAAACATAACCCACGTGGTTGAGGATGGGCAGGTCAGAACATGATGTCTAGAGGGGTAGGGTCTGAACAGTTGACCCCGCGGAATTGATAAGAAGGTCCTAAATTACATAATAATCATATTCTTATATGCATTGATTTAGGCAATTTGCATGGTAAATTGAGTATGAATTTGCCATAATCAAAAACCCATCTCGCTGGCAGGCCCGATGTTGTCACAATAAGAGCCGCCGCGATTCAACCAGCAATAATAATCCTTGAGGAGGAATTCGATGGCACACATCGTAGTACTTGGCGCCGGAACCGGCGGCATGCCAGCCGTCTATGAATTACGCGAAAAACTGGGTTCTGAACATCAGGTCACCCTGGTCAATGAACGCGAATATTTTCAGTTCGTACCGTCCAACCCGTGGTTGGCTGTAGGTTGGCGGGATCGCGCCAGCATCACCTTCGATATTCGTCCTCATGTGGAACGCAAGGGCATCAACTTCATTGCCAAGCGTTGCGACAAGATCGATACGGAAAACAACCGTCTGGAACTCGAAGGCGGTGATACTCTGGATTACGACTATCTGGTCATCGCCACAGGTCCCCGCCTGGCCTTCGAGGAAGTTGAAGGCTCTGGTCCCGAAGGTGGCTATACCCAGTCCATCTGCAGCGTGGATCATGCGGAAAAAGCCTATGATGCCTACAAAGAGCTTCTGGAGGACCCTGGTCATGTGGTCATCGGCGCCATGCCGTTTGCTTCCTGCTTCGGCCCCGCCTATGAATTCTCCTTCATCGTGGATACCGACCTGCGCAAGCGCAAGATCCGTGACCGCGTACCCATGACCTACATCACCTCCGAACCCTATATCGGCCATCTGGGTCTGGGCGGCGTGGGTGATTCCAAGGGCATGCTCGAATCCGAAATGCGCAACCACCATATCAACTGGATCACCAACGCCAAGGTGACCAAGGTGGAAGAAGGCAAGATGTTCGTCGAGGAATACGACGATGCCGGCAACAAGATCAAGGATCACGAAGTGGAATTCAAGTTCTCCATGATGCTGCCCGCCTTCAAGGGTGTGGACGCCGTCATGAATGTCGAGAACCTGTGTAACCCCCGCGGTTTCGTGTTCGTGGATGCCTATCAGCGCAACCCCACCTATCCTAATATCTATTCCGCCGGCGTGTGCATCGCCATTCCCCCCGTGGAAGCCACCCCCGTACCCACCGGCGCGCCCAAGACCGGCTATATGATCGAGTCCATGGTGACCGCCATCGTGCACAACATTGCCAATGAGCTGGAAGGCAAGGAACTGGACACCAAGGCCACCTGGAACGCCATCTGCCTGGCGGACATGGGTGACACCGGCGCGGCCTTTGTGGCCCTGCCGCAAATCCCACCGCGTAACGTGGCCTGGTTCAAGAAGGGCAAGTGGGTACACATGGCAAAGATCGCTTTCGAGAAATACTTTATCCGCAAGATGAAGAAGGGTTCCTCCGAGCCTATCTACGAGAAGTACATTCTCAAGATGCTGGGCATCGGCAAGTTGCGCGGATAACAGTTCGCGGCAGCGCCCCTGGAAGCCCGGCAATCGCCGGGCTTTTTCGTTATGATGATCTGCTCCGGATCATGGAAAAATCAGTATTTGTAGGTCGGGCTTCAGCCCGACATTGCTCCGTAGCGGCCTCTGCTGTCGGGCTGAAGCCCGACCTACAGTTATGGCGCAAAGCGGCATCACGAATGCTATAAAATCACTAGCTGAGGAAAACAATGCGCAGGAAAACTCATACCGTCAGGGTAGGCGATGTCACCGTAGGTGGAAACGCGCCCGTGGTGGTGCAGTCTATGACCAATACAGATACGGCGGATGTGGCCGCCACCGTGGCGCAGATCATCGACCTGGCCAAGGCCGGTTCCGAACTGGTGAGAATCACTGTCAATAATGAGGCTTCAGCTGCTGCCGTCGGCCCCATCCGCAATGAGCTGAATGCCCTGGGAGTGCAGGTGCCCTTGGTGGGGGATTTTCACTTCAACGGCCATCGCCTGCTGGAGAAGTATCCCGACTGCGCCCGGGCGCTGGCCAAGTACCGTATCAATCCCGGCAACGTGGGCAGTGGTGAGAAGCGGGATGAGCAGTTCAACGCCATGATCCAAAAAGCCATGGAACATGGCAAGGCCGTGCGCATTGGCGTCAACTGGGGCTCCATGGACAAGCAGCTGGTGGCGCGCATGATGGATGAGAATCGCCGCTCCCCCAATCCCCTGGATGCGGACCAGATGACTCGGGAGATCATGGTCGCTTCCGCCCTGGAAAGCGCGGCCCAGGCCGAGGCCGCGGGACTGGGCTCAGACCGTATCGTCCTGTCCTGCAAGATGAGCGGTGTGCAGGATCTCGTTGCCGTTTACCAGATGCTTTCCAAGCGCTGCGACTATGCCCTGCACCTGGGGCTCACGGAAGCAGGCATGGGCTCCAAGGGCATCGTGGCGTCCACAGCGGCGCTTTCCGTGCTGCTGCAGCAGGGAATAGGGGACACAATACGTATCTCACTCACCCCTGAACCCGGTGGCAGCCGTACCACTGAAGTCAAAGTGGCCCAGCAGATTCTCCAGGCCTTGGAGCTGCGTTCCTTCACCCCCCAGGTCATCGCCTGCCCGGGCTGCGGGCGCACCACCAGCACTTATTTCCAGCAGCTGGCTCAGGATATCCAGGATTATCTCGATGCCAGCATGCCTCGCTGGCGCACCCAGTATCCTGGTGTGGAAGCCATGAATGTGGCGGTCATGGGTTGCGTGGTCAATGGCCCGGGAGAGAGCAAGCACGCCAACATTGGTATAAGCCTGCCTGGTACCGGTGAGCAGCCGGCGGCGCCGGTTTACGTGGACGGAGTAAAGACCGTGACCCTGAAAGGGGAAGGCATTGCTGTGGAATTCCAGCAGATTGTGGAAAACTACGTGAAGGAAAGATATTCCTGCTGAAGTCCAATGCCGCGTAGGATGCGTTGATACAGGAAACGAACGATCTCCGGCGTTTCAACCCGTCTCCACCGGTCGCAGGTTTTCCAGTTCTTCGTCAGTGAACAGACGTGAAACCGTGACGAAACGCAGCCCCAGGGGAATTTCCAGGGAAAAGCCCGCGCCGCGTCCTTCGGTGACGTCGATGGTCAGGTGAGTGTTCTGCCAGAATTCGAACTGGTCTGCTGCCATGTAGAAGTCGCAGCCATGCACTTGGCCCAGTTTCACGTCCCGGGAGCCGACCATGAAATCGCCCACGGCGAAGCACATGGGCGCCGAGCCGTCGCAGCAGCCGCCGCTCTGGTGAAACATCAGCTCGCCGTGCTTTTCCCGCAACTGGTCGATGACTTTCGCCGCGGCTTCAGTAACGGCCACCCGTTCACTGTATTCCTTTTCGCTCATCTGTCTGCTCCTTTCATCGAGTTGATGACCCGCGCCGTAGGAGCGGCGTTACATGCCGCTCCTACGGTAGGGGTAGTGGTCAGAAGAAACCCAGGGGATTCTTGTCGTAGGACATGAGGATGTTCTTGGTCTTGCGATAGTGGTTGAGCATCATCTTGTGGGTCTCGCGGCCGATGCCGGACTTCTTCTGTCCGCCGAAGGAGGCATGGGCGGGATACAGGTGATAGCAGTTGGCCCAGACGCGACCGGCCTCAATGCCCCGGGCCAGGGTCTGCATCTGGTGGATATCCCGGGTCCAGACGCCGGCGCCCAGGCCGTACATGGTGTCGTTGGCGATCTGCAGGGCTTCTTCCTCGTCCTTGAAGGTGGTCACGCAGAGCACCGGACCGAAGATCTCTTCCTGGAACACACGCATGCTGTTCTGGCCCTTGAGCACCGTGGGCTTGATGTAATAGCCCTCGGGATAGGTCTCGTTGTTATAGGCTTCGCCGCCGCAGAGGACTTCTGCCCCTTCATCCTTGCCGATCTGGATGTAGTTGAGGATTTTCATGAACTGGTCGTTGGATGCCTGGGCGCCCATCATGGTGGAGGCGTCCAGGGTGTCGCCCATCTTGATGGCGTCGATACGCTTCAGGCAGCGCTCCATGAACTCGTCGTAGATATTTTCCTGGATGAGTGCCCGGGAAGGGCAGGTGCAGACCTCGCCCTGGTTGAAGGCGAACAGCACCAGACCCTCGATGGCCTTGTCCAGGAAGTTGTCGTCAGCGGCCATGACGGAGTCGAAGAAGATGTTGGGAGATTTTCCACCCAGTTCCAGGGTCACCGGAATGATGTTCTCGGAAGCGTACTGCATGATGAGGCGGCCGGTGGTGGTTTCCCCAGTGAAAGCCACCTTGCGAATATCCGGATGGGTGGCCAGGGGCTTTCCGGCCTCGGGGCCAAAGCCGTTCACCACGTTGACCACGCCGGGGGGGAGCAGGTCCTGGATCAGCTCGATGACCACCAGAATGGAGGCTGGCGTCTGCTCGGCAGGCTTGAGCACCACGCAGTTGCCGGCGGCCAGGGCCGGAGCCAGTTTCCAGGCGGCCATGAGGATGGGGAAATTCCAGGGAATGATCTGACCCACCACCCCCAGGGGCTCGTGGACTTCCATGGATACCGTGGCGGCGTCCAGATCAGACACCTCGCCGCTCTCGGCGCGAATCACGCCCGCAAAGTAACGGAAATGATCGACAGTCAGGGGAATGTCGGCGGCCAGGGTTTCGCGGATGGCTTTGCCGTTGTCCCAGGTTTCCGCGTGAGCAATCTTATCCAGGTTCGCCTCGATGGTGTCGGCAATTTTCAGCAGAAGATTACTGCGCTCAGTGACGGAGCTTTTGTTCCATTCGGGAGCGGCCTTCCACGCGGCAGCCACGGCGAGATCGATGTCCTTGCCGCCGGAGCGGGGCACACGGCACAGGAACTGGCCGTTTACCGGCGAGTTGTTTTCGAAATATTCGCCTTCCACCGGGGCGAGCCATTCGCCGCCGATGAAATTTTCATACTGTTCCTTGAATTCGGGTTGCTTGTCAGACATCTTTGTTCTCCTTAAGCGGATCTTGTGGAAAAATGCCAGCCGCAGGTTTGGCGGAATGGCAAAAGTGGTTAAAACTTAAGCCTTTTCACTGATTCATGATTGACTCAGCGTCCAGAACCATTGCGCCAGCGTCCAGAAAGAGCCTGGAGCCAAAACAGGCTGGTGTATGATGCAGATTATTCGCGTGTTTTCTGGAAATCACATCCATGACGGCAGATGGACTGGACAAGCTGCGAGTGCCCCGGAAGCTCATAGAGAACAAGGTGAGCTTCGCTGGCGACAGTTCCGAGGTGAGTATCTACGATACTTACGAGGCAGCATCCCGGGTGCGCCTGGACGCAGACGAACTGCTGTTCTGCGGCATGATCACCGGGCGTAAGATCATGCATCATCCTGACGATGGACCGGATGCTCCCGGTACCGTATTCCTGCCCCACGAGAGTTTCGTGGTGGCCCCAGGGGAGGCGGTGGAGATCGATTTTCCCGATGCCTGCCTGGAGGCGCCGACTACCTGTCTGACAGTGGAGATCTCCCGGGAAAAAGTTGGTCAGGTGAGCGAGCGTCTTCTGGATTCCCTGGCAATGCCGGAACTGGCAGACAACTGGCAGTTCGGCAACCCCGTGCTGCATACCCGCCACAACAGCGAAACCCAGCGCCTGCTGAACCGCCTCATCAAGCTGTTCATGGAAAATCATCCGGACCGGGATCTGCTCATCGATTTGAATGTCACTGAGCTGATCATCCGTCTGCTGCGCCACAAGACCCGGGACTTCCTGCTCACCTGGTGCAGCCGGGACCCCGAAGCCAATGCCCTCATCGCCGCCCTGGACTGGATCAACAGCACCTTGTCCCAACCCCTGAACATCCAGCAGCTGTGCCGCCACGCGGGCATGAGCCGCAGCCGGCTGTATGTGGAATTCAAGGAGAAGATCGGCTGTTCTCCCGTGGAACTGCAGCAACAGCTACGCCTTAAGCGGGCGGCGGAGCGCATCCGCAATGGTGAAGCCATTACTGCCGTAGCCTATGACCTGGGCTTCAAGAGCCCCAGCCATTTCTGTCGGCGCTTCAAGGCGTTTTTTGGCTGTGTGGCAACGGAATACAAGGGCGGTTGCGGAGGTTGAGGCTTCATTTTCTCCCTCTCCCCGGGAGGGGAGAGGGGTGAATAGCACCGGCTCAGAAGCTTTATCCGATCCTGCGAGGGGAATGTTTGGATAGGCTGCTTAAGAACTCCACGCCGGGCTGAAGCCAAACCCACGCTTACTAACGGATTTCGCAAACCCTATTTTCACACGTCCGTAGAACCCTGATTCTTTCATGCAATGGCTGATCCTGCTTGGTAGCATAAAAAACCAGTTTCGGGTGGGCCGATGCCTAGAAGGGCATTGGCAAAGTTGAAGCATACAGGGAGGAAGCTGCTCATGTACGGGAATGGCCGGATGTTTTCACTGGCACTGTTTGTCAGCAATGTTTCAGTACTGCAGGCAGCAGCGCTCATCCCGCAGGAAGCCCCGGGAACAATGATCGTTCCCCAGGCCGGTTTGTCTTCCGTGCCGATTCGGCTAATCCACCGCCCGGCCAATCCTTTTCCCGATACGGGGCGGGATCTGCCCCGGAATCGTCGGGCACTGCATGCCAAGGAATTGGAGGCGGTCCTGCAGG
>Ga0256832_1000435_pt1 | contig 26595 bp, 32 predicted proteins | sample 134614metaG_FD_190534 | JGI IMG/M metagenome (GOLD analysis project Ga0256832, IMG submission 190534) | Hydrothermal vent microbial communities from Lau Basin, Pacific Ocean - 134-614 | ecosystem: Environmental > Aquatic > Marine > Hydrothermal vents | place: Pacific Ocean: Lau Basin | collected... | reverse complement strand
GAATAAACTGTCGTATAACTGTTCTGCAAGCTGATCTTTAAGATCAGGGAATAAATCAGGTCTTCCCACATCTCCTACAAATAATGTATCACCTGTAAATACCGCAACAGGAAGCTCTCCTCTTGAACGATCTGTCACAACATAAGATACATGATCAGGAGTATGTCCTGGTGTTTCTAAAACCTCAATTTTAATATGATCTAATTCGATCACATCACCTTCAGTTAACGGTGAATGGTCGAACTTAAATCCAGATTTTAAAGGAGCATAAATTTTTGCTCCTGTTTTCTTTGCCAGATCTAGATGACCAGAAACAAAATCTGCATGTGAATGTGTGATAAATATATGGGTAATTTTAACACCTTGTTTTTTAGCTTCTTCTATGTAATCGTCCACATCTCTTTTTGGATCAATAACTGCAGCATTTTTATCACCTATCAAAAGATAAGATATGTGGGCTAAAGCATCTGCATAAAATGATTGTATCAGCATTGGCTGACCTCCTTTATTAATTTATTCGAATATTAATATATTATGATAATAAATACGATTATTTATATGATAAATATCAAGGAAAGGTAAGTTTTTATTAACTTGATATGTTGGATCTTTGGAATATAATCAGCCTTGATTTTAATTTTGATATACCGAAAAATTTGATAACTATAGTTAAGTTATTTATTATTAAATCTAAAATAGGAAATGGAGATACAGATGCCAGGATTATTAACAAAAGGAAGAGCGAAAGAACTGATTGAAAAATTTCCTCAAAACAGGATTTTGGTAGTCGGAGATTTAATGCTTGATAGATATATATGGGGAAATGTAGATAGAATTTCCCCTGAAGCACCTGTTCCTGTTGTGGAAGTAACAAAAGAAACGGTGTCTTTAGGTGGTGCCTCCAATGTAGCAAATAATATATCTGCTTTAGATGGGAAAGCTTACATCATAGGCGTTGTTGGAAAGGATCCAAAAGGACAACTAATGAAAAAATTGTTGGAAGAGAGAAATATTGAGCCACTTCTGATAGAAGATTCAAATCGTCCTACCACTGAAAAAATAAGAATACTGGCAGTTAGCCAACAGTTAATAAGAATAGACAGGGAAAGTAAAGAAAAACTCAGTTCAGATGTGGAGAAAAAAATTATTTCTAAAATTAAAGAGATTTTAGACAATATTGACGCAGTAATTGTTTCTGATTATGGGAAAGGTGTTGTAACAAAAAATGTTATGGATTTCCTGGTGTCAACAGATAAGATGGTTTTCGTAGATCCTAAACCTTCAAACTTTCATCTTTATAAGCATATAACGATAATGACGCCGAATAAAAAAGAGGCATACCAGAGTATCAACGCACCTGAAGATATGCCTGTTGAAGAAGTAGGAAGAAAGATAATGGAAGCACTTGAAATAAATCATCTTTTAATCACTCTTGGAGCAGAAGGAATGGCTCTTTTTAATGAAAATAGAATTGTTAGAATAGGAACAAAGGCTAAAAAGGTTTTTGACGTTACAGGTGCAGGGGATACTGTTATTGCCACACTTGCAATGGCAAAAGTAGCAGGTGGAACATGGGAGGAAAGCACCTGTTTATCAAATTACGCAGCAGGATACGTTGTTGGAGAAATAGGAACTGCAACTGTTGATAGACAAACATTGTTATCATTAGTGCCGTGAAAATGATATAATTTAAATAATCAAAATTTATCCGAGGGTTTAAAGTGTTAATAAAATTCTTTATCAAACCAAGAAAAGGAGTCTTAGATCCACAGGGAAGAGCAGTGGCAGAAAGTCTTCACAATTTAGGTTTTTCTGATGTTAAAGATGTGAAAGTTGGAAAATATATAGAAGTCTACATTGAGGATAAAGATAAAGAAGAAGCAATTAAAGAAGCCCACGAGATGGCTAAAAAAGTTCTTGTTAATGAAATTATTGAAGATTATGAAATAGAGATCGTAGAGTAAAGGAGTCAGAATTTGAGATTCGGAATAGCCGTATATCCTGGTTCAAACTGTGATTATGATACTTTAAGGGTTATTAGAGATGTTATTGATGAACATGCAGATTTTATAGATTATAGAGAAACAAATGTATCAAAATATGACTGTATTATCCTTCCAGGTGGTTTCTCTTTCGGAGATTATTTAAGACCTGGTACATTGTCTGCCCACACTCCTTTAACAAACGCTGTAAAAGAGTATGCAAGGAAAGGTGGTGTGGTTATCGGAATATGTAATGGATTTCAGATATTGACAGAAGCTCACATGCTTCCAGGGGCCTTAATGCCAAATATTCACGGTAAATTTGTTTGTAAACACCAGTATTTAAGAGTTGAAAATGATAAAACAATATTCAGCTCAAAATGTGAAAAAGGACAGGTTCTAAAAATCCCTATAGCCCACCACGATGGTAATTACTTTTGTGATGAAGATACATTAAAAAGAATGGAAGATAACGGGCAGATCATTTTAAGATACTGTGATAAAGATGGAAATGTCACAGATGAAGCAAATCCAAATGGCTCTTTGCATAACATTGCAGGAATAATGAATGAAAAAGGAAATGTGTTCGGACTTATGCCTCATCCTGAAAGGGCTGCAGAATCTATATTAGGAACAGACGACGGAATGTACATAATACAATCCGTCCTTGAAAATTTAGAATAATTATCCGCCTATAGAAGTCATAACTCTTCTGCACTCGGAGAACTGATAGTTTGACTCCTGTATGTTTGCATTGGAACGTTCTTTTTCCACAAGAACCATTTTTATAAAGTTGTCTAACTCTTCTTCAGAACCATATCTCAAAATATCCTTAACTGGAATTTCTTCATCTGTTCTAAGACAGAGTTTAATACTTCCTTCTGCTGTAAGTCTCAGTTTTGAACATCCGTCACAGAATGGATTTGAGATAGGAGTAATAAAACCAATTTTTGTTTTAAATTCTGGAATTTCATAAACTCTAGCTGCACCGCTACCTATTGATTCAGACGGAACTAACTTTCCATAAACTTTCTCAATATTTTCTTTAACTTTATCCAGCGGTTTTACCATGTTCAGATCCCATGAGATCTGCCCCTGTCCTAAAGGCATCATCTCAATAAATCTTACTTCTAATCCGTAATCTATTCCGAATTTAACAAAATCTAAAGCTTCGTTCTCATTTACACCGTTAATAATTACTGCATTTATTTTTATAGGATCAAATCCATACTTTTTAGCCTCTTTTATTCCTTCTATCACATCTGAAAGGTGACCTTTTGTTATCTGGTAAAAAAGGTCAGGCTTGAGGCTGTCTATGCTAATGTTTAATCTATCAAGGCCGGCTTCCCTTAAAGATTTAGCATGTTTTGCTAATGTTATGGCATTTGTGGTCATTGCCACATCGTTTATTTCGGGGATATCTTTTAACATTTTTACCAGCTTTTCTATTTCAGGTCTGACCAGCGGTTCTCCGCCTGTTATTCTCACCTTTTGAAGACCGTATTTTGTCATTGCTTTTACTAATTTTGTTATTTCTTCGTACGAGAGAATTTCTTCTTTATCTATGAATTCCAGGTTGTCAGGTCGGCAGTAGTAGCATTTGAGATTACATTTGTCTGTGACAGAGACCCTTAAATATGAAATATTATCCATTGTTATCATCCTCCAAATTAAAAACCGTACATTTAAAAGGATATTACTTTTTTGTCCATTTGACAAGTTTTACATAACGGTTAATTTTTACTTAAATTTGTTAAAATTTAACACAGAATGGGAAAAGATTTGTTTTTTTTAGAAAAGGCTTATGAAGAGGCTTTAAAAGCTCTTAACAAAGATGAGGTTCCTGTCGGTGCAGTGATCGTAAAGGGTGGTCTTATTATTGGAAAAGGGCATAATATGAGAATTTCAGAAAACAATCCTCTACTCCACGCTGAGATATCAGCTATACAGGATGCATCTAAGACTCTAAACAGTTGGCGGCTTGACGGAACAACAATGTATGTAACGTTAGAGCCCTGCATGATGTGCGTAGGAGCAATCATGCAGTCAAGAATAGATAGGGTTGTATTCGGAGCTCTTGATAAAAAAGGTGGATGTGTATGTTCTAATTTAGATATAAACAGATTAAAACTTCCTTTTAAAATAGAGTATGAATATTTAGAACATGAAAAAAGTTCTCAGATTTTAAAAGATTTTTTTAAAAACAAAAGAAAAGGTAAATGATGTGGTTAGATGATTTTGTAAACAAAGAGCTTGAACAGATAAAAAGAAATGGTTTATACAGGAAAAGAATCATTTTAGATAATGATGTTATAGATTTTTCTTCAAATGACTATTTAGGTTTAAAAGACAATCCTGAGACAAAAGAAAAAATAAAGACTCATTTAGAAAAACTTTCTTTAGGAAGCGGTGCTTCTACTTTGATATCAGGATATTATCAGATTCAGGAGCAGTTGGAACATGAAATATCCAAGCTAAAACAGACTGAAAGCTCATTAGTTGTAGGAAGCGGATATATTGCAAATACAGGTCTTATACCTGCTTTGTCAGATGAAGATACGATGATTTTCAGCGATGAGTATAATCATGCTTCCATTATAGATGGTATAAGACTATCAAAGGCTAAAAAAGAGATATACAAGCACATAGATATGCAAGATTTAGAAGATAAACTTAAAAAATATAAAAATGTTTATAAAAAGATAATCATTACTGACGGAGTGTTCAGTATGGAAGGGGATATAGCTCCTCTGAAAGAGATAAATTTTCTTGCGAAAAAATACGGTGCAGTTTTGATAATAGACGATGCCCATGGAACAGGTGTGATGGGTGAAGGTAGAGGCACATTGTATCACTTTGGTCTTGAACCTGAAGACCATATAATTCAGATGGGAACACTTTCTAAGGCAGTTGGAAGTTACGGTGCTTTTATCTCTGCCACTAAAAATGTTATTGATTATTTAGTCAATAAAATGAGAACTGCCATATTCACAACGGGACTTTCCCCTTTACAAAATTTTGTATCGTTAGAGCATATAAAACTGATACAAAAGAATAAAAGCAGGATAAAGAAACTTATCGAAAACACCGAACTTTTATACCAAAAAATGAAAGAAAATGGTATTCCTGTTAACTATTTTGGAACACCGATTTTAACTGTTATAATAGGTGATGAATGGAAGACATTGAAAATTAGAGATAAATTACTAAAAGAAAGGCTATTTGTTCAAGGAATAAGACCACCGACAGTTCCAAAAGGAAGTTCCAGATTGAGAATAACTGTATCTACAAAACATACCGAAAATGATATAAATTTATTATTAAATAAATTAAAAAAAGTTTTAGACGAGGAGAAAAATGGGTAGGAAATTAGTTGAACAAATCGAAGGAGAAAAAGGAATAAAAGCAAAATTAGAATATGATACAGACCTTAATAACTATGTTATGACAGTTGAATATGATGGAAAAACTATGGAATTTACAGGAACAATGAAAGAAATTCAAAATGAAGCAAGTAAGTATTTCATAAAATCACTTCGTTCATTAAAAAATAGGTTAGAAATAGCATTATTGGAAGATATGCTAAATAAAGAAGAACAGGAGAAAAATTTATGAAAATAGGAATATTAGATGCTCTCACATTAGGAAAAGATATGGACCTTTCTGGGTTTAATAAGTTTGGAGAAGTAGAAATATATCCGACAACAAAACCAGAAGAAAGGATAGAAAGGGTAAAAGATAAAGATATTGTTGTTACAAATAAAGTTGTTATAGATAAGGAAGTTATGGACAATGCACCTAATTTGAAGCTTATATGTGTGGCTGCCACAGGAACAAATAATGTTGATTTAGAATATGCAAAACAAAAAGGTATAGCAGTTACAAATGTGGCAGGCTACTCTACAGATAGTGTAGTCCAGCACACATTTGCAATGCTTTTTTATCTTCTTGAACACCTGAGATATTATGATGATTATGTTAAAAGTGGGGAATACGCCAAGAGTCCTATTTTTACCAATCTTGATAAACCTTTCTGGGAAATAAAAAATAAAAGATGGGGAATTATTGGATTGGGAACTATTGGAAGAAAGGTTGCTGAGGTGGCTTCAACATTCGGTTCTGAAATCGTTTATTACTCCACTTCTGGAGTAGAAAGGGAAGAAAAATATCCGAGAGTATCACTTGAAGAGTTATTAACAACATCAGAAATAATATCCATACACGCACCACTAAATGAAAAAACGAAAAATCTGATAACATACAAAGAACTTTCAATGATGCAGCCAAATGCCATTTTGCTGAATTTAGGAAGAGGTGGAATAGTTAATGAGGCAGACCTTGCAAAAGCATTAGACGATGACCTTATACTTGCTGCTGGACTAGATGTTTTAGAAAAAGAACCAATCGAACCTGATAATCCACTTTTAAAAATAAAAGAACCTGAAAGACTGCTTATCACGCCTCATATTGCGTGGACAAGTTGTGAGGCAAGACTGAAACTTGTAAAAGAGATAATCAAGAACATAGAAGCATTTTTAGAAGGAAAAGAAAGAAACAGAGTAGTATGAAAAATTTTTTGTTTTTACTGATTCTTATCCCTTTTTTATTTAGCTGTTCAGTAAAAAGAACACAGCCAATAGACTTGAAAACACTTCCTCAAGACCCTTTTGCCTATATTGATAAGAAAAGAGTAAATAAACCTTTAATAAATCCAGAACTTATGACTTTGATTGATAAAAAATATAATAAAAAGTTTTTTAAACCGTGGGACAGGAAAAGGGCAGGATACAGAAAAAAAGATGTTCTGTGGGGATTCAGGGTTTATTCCAGAAAAACAGGTTTTGGAGAAAATAAACAAAAGCATCCAAAAGATTGGTTAAAAAAACTGAAACAAGATGCTGATCTTGGTACTTATCCTAACTTTAATAAGAAAGGGATAATAGTCAAAAATACCGATCTCAGAGTCTTACCGACTGAAAAACCATTTTTTTACGATTTTAATCGGGCAGGGGAAGGATACCCATTTGATTATTTTCAAAATTCTGCCGTTTATGCAGGAACGCCTGTTTTTATATCCCACCTGTCTAAAAATAAAGACTGGTATTTAGTTGAAACACCTTTTGCATTAGGCTGGGTTAAAGTTGATGATGTTGCAGTAGTGGATCAAGAGTTTATAGATAACTATAAAAGGGAGAGTTTTATAGCTTTTACAAAAGACAACATTCCTGTTAATGATTCAGAAGGAAATTTCAGATTTTACGGAAAAGTAGGTTCCATATTTCCTATTGTTCAGAAAAAAGAAAAATCTTTTCAGATTTATATCCCAGTTAGAGATTACGACGGATACGGGATAATAGAGACGGCAACTGTTTCAAAAGAAGATTCAGTTGAAAAACCTCTACTACCAACACTGAATAATTTTGCAAAAATTGCAAAAGAGCTAATCAATAAACCATACGGATGGGGCGGATATCTTATGAATAGGGACTGTTCTGCACTTGTAAAAGATCTTTTTACTCCTTTTGGTATATGGATGCCCCGAAACTCTACTGCTCAGGCAAAAAGTGGAATATTTGTTCCGCTAAAAGATTTACAGCCTTATCAAAAAGAAAAAATAATAAAAGAGATGGCAATTCCATATCTTACGCTGGTATGGATGAAAGGTCATATAATGATTTATATAGGCAAAAAAGACGGAGAACCGCTTATATTTCACTCTTTCTGGGGAATAAAAACAAGATCTTACCTGAACAAAGAAGGAAGGTTAATCGTTGGAAAATCTGCCATAACTACTTTGAAACCTGAAAAAGGTGTGTGGCTTGTTGACCAAAAGAAAGGGAAGTTTTTAAACAGGATTCAGGGAATAACTATCCTTTTTCCACCGAAATATATGAATTAAGCCTTCCTGAAAGGAAGGCTTGTTGATTAAAATTTGTAGTTTATTCCTGCGTAAATGAACGAAAGATTGTTACCATCTATATTTTTATCTTCATCTTCTCCCTGTAAAAATGCATATTTGTATCCGATTTCAAGATCAACCTGTTTTCCTCTATAAATAACACCTGCTTTAACAGAGTACATAAAGTCAGAGATGTCTGCTTCAATGGAAGTATTATCCAAGAATTTTCCATCTGCAAAAAGATATCCTACCCCAAATCCTACAAGTGGAGATATTTTCCATCCACTGATATAACCGTCAAAGTTAGCCTCAATATAGCTAACCATATCAGGTTCCGTGTTGTTCAATGAGAATGTTCCATAAATTCTGTAGCTGTCTGTTGCATACCCAGCCTTTACAGCAAATGCTTCTTTATTCCCGCTGTCTTTTGAGTCAGAGTTAACGTCAACCTTAATTTTACTTACCCCTGCATCTACTCCGATAAAAGGATTTCCTTCTGCTTTAGCAAAAGGAACTGTGAAAATTAATCCTGCTGCTACTAATCCTAATACTTTTTTCATTTTTCGCCTCCTTTGTAGCGTAGTTAGTATAAATTAACCTTATTATTCTTTTTATATATTATATTCGAATATTCGAATATTTCAAGTTTAAATATATTTTTTTGCAAATAAAATTCCATATTCCTATAATGTATAGAACTAAAATTTGTAGAGGCTAAAGATGTTCTGGTGGAAAAAAAGAGAAAACAGTGTGATTGAAGAACGATATATTAATGAAAAAGTAGCTATTTTTATCGACGGATCTAATATGTTTCATGCATGCAATAGCCTTAAAGTAAGAATAGATTATAAAAAGTTAATACAGTTCTTGAGAAAAGATAGATGGCTTTTAAGAACATATTTCTATACAGGTGTGCCTTCTGGAAATCTACCGAAAGAGATTTACGAAGAATTTAAAAAACAAAGAGGATTTTTAAATGAGCTTTCAAATCTAGGCTTAAAAGTGAAAACCATTCCACTTAAAAAAACACCTGAAGGATATATAGAAAAAGGTATTGATATACTTATTGCCACAGATATGATCAGTCTTGCTTTCAGAGATGCTTATGATACTGCCATTTTAGTAAGTGGTGACAGCGATTTTGTCCCTGTGGTTGAAGAAATTCAGCAATTAGGTAAAAGAGTGGAAAATGCCGCATTTAAAAGGGAAAGTTCATTCAATCTCAGAAAAGTTTGTGATTCATCTATTATTTTAGATGATTATAAAGATATTTTTACTACACCTTTATTGCCACCAAAGCCTGTGGTTAAAAAACCTATTTACATAAAGATTGTAGATAGAATAAAAGAGTTCCTAAATATAAAAACTCAAACTAAAAAGCCTAAAAAGAGATGATTTTAGTTTAAAAGCCCGAAGTTCTTCATTTTAGTTCTAAGCTGTTTTCTTGAAATACCTAATTTCTGGGCTGTTCTTGTTTGATTCCAGTTTTCTTCATTTAATGTTTTTAAAATAATTCTTTTTTCAAGTTCGAAAAGATTTTTTGGGTAATTATCTTCTGTTTTAATTTCATTATTTTTGTCTGCCTTTAAAATTTTTGCAGGGAGATGTTCTGCTTTTATTCTATCTCCTGTGCACATGACTACGGCTCTTTCTATTGCATTTTCAAGTTCCCTCACATTTCCAGGAAAATCATAATCAAGCAATTTTTCCATGGCGAGACTATCTATCTGGTGTATTTCCTTTCCATTTTGTGTACTGAATTTTTTTAGGAAATGTTCTACCAGTAAAGGAATATCCTCTTTCCTTTCCCTGAGAGGTGGTATTTTTAATAGAACAACATTTATTCTATAAAAAAGATCTTCTCTGAATTTTCCTTCTTCAACCATTTTTTCAAGATTTTTATTTGTTGCAGATATAACTCTGCATTTCATTTTTAAAAGTTTTGTTCCACCTATTTTAAAATACTCTTTTTCCTGTAAAACCCTTAAAAGTTTTGCCTGAATCAGTTGAGGCATCTCTCCAATTTCATCTAAAAACAGCGTTCCTTCACCTGCAAGCTCTATTTTTCCTATTTCTGAAGTTACTGCTCCTGTAAAAGAGCCTTTTTCATGTCCGAAAAGTTCGTTTTCAAACAGTTCAGGAGGAATTGCTGAACAATTTATAGGGATAAATGGATTTTTCTTTCTTTTTGACAGTTTGTGTATGGCTTTTGCAACAAGTTCTTTCCCTGTTCCACTTTCACCTTCTATTAATATTGTAGAATCACTTTTACTAACTATATCTATATCCCTGAAAAGTTCTTTCATTTTTTTACTTTTGGCAATTATTCCGTGGAAATTTTCAACATCCGTTTCTTTTTCTGTTTGATTGATATAAAAATTGATTATTTCTATCAGATTATCTGCGTCGATTGGTTTTGCTATGTAATGATTGGCTCCTTTTTTTATGGCTTCCACAGCACCATTTATAGAACCGTAAGCAGTTATCATAATAAAAGGTTTTATTTCATTTTTTTCTCTAAAATACTCTAAAATCTCCATTCCAGTTCCGTCAGGTAGTCTAAAGTCACTCAATACTATGTCAAATTTTGAACTGTTGATCTTTTGTATGGCCTCTTTTTTAGATTTAGCAGTTATAACATCGAAATTTTCATTTTTGAGTATAGTTGAAATTACCTTGAGAATGCTTTGTTCGTCATCAATAAGTAAAATTTTTCCTTTTTTCAACGTTTATCCTCCGTTATTTGTAAGCATTTACTAAATAGTTTTATCTTTATTCGAATATTTATTTGCTATATTATATTATCTATATAATAGTTTGCAATAATTTTTAATAAAAATATATTTCTAAATGGAGGAAATGGAAATGAAGTTTAAAAATTTTTTAACTCTGTTCCTTTGTACCTTGGTTGTTTCTTTTAGCTTTGCTCAGGATAAAAAGAAAGATGTTGCTGTCTTAGAAGTATCTGATTCTACATATCCATCTGTAAAAGTGGTTTATGACTGGAATTTATCTTCTCCTGAAGATGTAAAACAGGCTTTAAATTATATTGCAAACCATATAAAAGCCTATACCCAGTATGCACCTCTTGAGGATCTGGAAATAGTGGTAGTTAGCCATGGGCCAGAAGCTACTATTTTTGCAAAACAAAACTATCAAAAGTTTAAAGATCAGATTGAGAGAATAAAATCTTTTCAGGATTCTTACGGTATAAAGTTTTATATATGTTATAACGTTATAAAAGCATTTGGTTTTGATAAAGAAGATTATCCTTCATTTGTTATTCTTACACCTGCAGGTGTAGCAAAATTGGCAGCATTACAGGAAGAAGGATACAGACTTGTTCCTGCAATTACACATGATTTTAAGCCGATAAAGGAAAAATATGGAAAGAAGAAGTAATTTTATCGTTATCTTAGTCCTGTTTTTTGTTCATTTCAGTTTTGGTATTACGCTGGCCGTCCTTTCATCAGGAAAGCCAGTTGAAGAGTATAAAAGATATAAGCCTTTGACAACGTATCTTTCAGATGAGTTAGGGAAACCTGTGAATCTTATCATCGTAGGTCAGGTTTCTAAACTTTTGGAAATGTATGATGATCATAAAATAGATATATCCATAACCTGTCCTATTGTTTATTTTGAACTGAAAGAAAAAGGAAATATAGATGCAGTTGCAGTGGTGAAAATCAACGGTCAGATAATGGAATCAGGTGTTATCGTTGTCAGAGAAGATAGCAATATAAAGACTATACAGGATTTGAAAGATAAAAGGGTAACACTTGGAAGTTCCATTTGTGCAAGTAATTGTGTAATGCCTTTATACGTTTTGAGCAAAGAAGGGATAACATACGAAGATATCCCTGGTTTATGGAGTTCTGGATCTGATAAAGCGGCAATTTTAGCTGTTATTGCGGGACTTGCAGATGCGGCAGGTGTAAAAGAAGACAGTGCAAAAGAGTATTTAGGTAAAGGAATAAAGATTTTAACAAAATCTCCTTATGTTCCCAGATATGTGGTTAATCTTTCTAAAGATCTTCCTGAAGACGAATTTAACCGTATTAAAAAAATATTGTTTCAGCTTAATGATAAAGAGATTTTAAAAAAAGTTGGAATAGATGGCTTTGTTGAGCCACCTTCAGGTTTGCTAGACATTTTAAAAGGTTATAAATCAATACTAAAAAGGTATCCAATGCTCCAATGAACAGATTGAAAAAGTTATCAATTCAATGGAAAGTATCGTTAGCAACATCTTTTTATATATTTTTAGTACTGATTTTATCAATCTTTCTCAGTGCATATACTTTTGAACAAAAACTTTTTAATGAAAAACATCAAGGAACAATAGATACGATTTCAAATATAATCGAATCTTATAAAGATTACTTTGTTCTGAGAAAGTTAGATAAACTAAGTGAACTTGTTGATAAACTTCAGGAAATAGACTCTGTAAAAGAAGTTTCCATACTTGATACAGAAGGAAGAATTATAGCTCATACAGTATTTTCCAAATTAGGGCATATGGATGATCTGAATTATGTAAAGATTAAAGATGAAAAAATACCTTTTTTTGAAACAGATGGAGATACAGTTAAATATTTTTATCCTTTAACAATAGAAGATGAGAATATCGGTTATGCTATTATTACATATGATAAATCAGTATTAAAAAGCCAAGTCGTTGAAACCATAAGAAATTTTATGGTAAAGAGTTTATTCATTTCTTTATTTGTTCTTACTGCTTCATTTTTAGGAACGTTTATAATTGCAGGAGTTATGATTTCACCGCTTAAAGATTTAAAAAAGAACATTGTTAATATTTTGTCAAAAGAAAAAGAAAGACCATTCCATGCAGAGATAGATGTAAAACCTAAAGATATTGATACAGAATGCATAAAAGGTATCACAAATGAATGCTGGTTAGGTTCAAAAAATGCAAACGATATACTTTTAAGTTTAGGTGAAAAATCATTACAGGAATGTTCCAGCTGCGAAAAATATAAACAAACAGTGAAAGATGAAATAGAACAGCTTTCTTGTAGTTTTTATATGATGGTGGTTTCCCTTCAAGACTATCTGAATAAACTTGAGGAAGCTCATAAAGAAAGAGAAACATTGAACTGTATGGCAACAATGGGAGAAATGAGTGCTAAAGTTGCCCACGAAATAAAAAATGCCCTCTATGCTATAGGAAATGCTGCTACATATCTTAAAAATAATGTTCAAAGCGAACTTGTAAAAGAGTTCTCAGGAATAATTAAAGATGAAGTTAACAGACTTAATGAAATGACTGTAAGTTTTCTAAATTTCTCAAAGCTGATAGAACCAAAATTTCAAAAAGGGGATTTAAATAAAGTTATAGAAGAGAGTATCTCACTACTAAAAGACGATTTAGATTACCATAATATAACGTTAGAGCTGGATCTTGATCCGAATCTACCAGAATTTAAGTTTGATAAAAATTTAATAAAGCAGGTTTTGTTTAATTTTGCACTTAACTCAATAGAAGCATTAGAAGAAAAAAATCCAGAACAAAAAATAATAAAGATAAAAACAGAACTTATTGAAGACGGAGATGATAAAAAGATAAGACTTTCCTTCTACGATAACGGGATAGGAATAAAAGAAGAAGATAAGTCAAAAATATTTAAACCATTTTTTACCACAAAACAAAAAGGTACAGGTTTAGGACTTCCGATGATATATAAAATCGTTTATAGTCATAATGGTATCGTTTATACAGAGAGTAAATACGGTCAGGGAACAACCTTCTACATAGAATTTAAATTATAATATAATAAAAAGAAAAAAGGAAAATCATGCAGAAATATATAGTATTTTTAACCAATGATGACGGATATCTATCCCCAGGTCTTCAAGCTCTAAGAAAACTTCTTAAAGAACATTTTAACGTTATAACGGTGGCTCCAGATAGGAACATGAGTGGAACAAGCCATTCGCTTACATTTACCAGACCTTTAAAAATAGAACAGGCAGAAGAAGACCTTTACTATGTTGTAGATGGTACACCTGCTGACTGTGTTCATTTTGGACTTCATATAATAATGAAAGATCAAAGACCTGACATTCTTGCAGCAGGTATAAATACAGGACCCAACCTTGGAAACGACATTTTTTATTCAGGAACTGTAGGTGCAGCAAGGGAAGGGACTTTGTTCGGTATACCTTCAGTTGCTTTTTCTGCATCATCATCAAAATCACCGGATTTTAATGAAATGGCAAAGGTTTCTCTAAAAATAATAGAAAGAGTTTTACATAAAGGGCTTCCTGAAGGAACATTTTTAAATGTTAATATTCCTAACCTACCTGAACCAGAAATAAAAGGATATCTTTTAACAAAACAGGGGAGAGGAGCATATGAAGAAGAGATTAAAGAGTATATTTCACCAGGTGGGGAAGTATATTACTGGATAGGTGGTAAAGAATCATTGGAAGAAGAGTCCGAAAAGGGGACAGATTATCATGCAGTTAAGGAAGGATTTGTTTCTATCACACCTATAAGAATGGATCTTACCGATTATGAAGGTTTAGAACTTTTAGATGAACATGGATTTTTAATAGGACTTAAATAAAAAATAAAAAGCCCTGCTTTAGCAGGGCTTTTGTCAGGACTCTTTTTGATTATCAATACCTAAATATTTAGGTAGATCAGTTTTTATAGATTCATCAAACGATTCTTTAAATTTCTGAGAGTAAGGAAGTATAACAACCTTTGTTTTTCCATCTTGTTCTTCAAGTTTAATCCAAACCCTTCTATGGACGGTATAGAATGCAAGCATTGTTCCCATAACTACTATTATAGTTCCGAGCCATATTAGATTTGTTCCTGGAAATTTACTTATCTGTAATCCAGAGAAATATCTTGGTTCGAACTCTTCGATCATTATCAAATATTTAAATCCATTTGCATAACCAAACTGATTAAATGCAGGAATTGCTACATTAGGATCTGCAAGTATAGGGATATTAAATCTTTTTCCGTTCTTCTCAAGGGATACAACAATTACAGGATCGTACACATTTTGATTAACAAGCATAGGATTTTTGTAGTTTAACGTCTGGTTGACAACTGCAAGTTTTGTTCCGTTAACTTCTATGTATTTCTGTCCATAGTAATAATCTATCCGTGGTGCCTGTGAGAAAAGGACAACAGATTCCGTTTCAAGCCCTTTCATTATTTTTTTTAGCTGTTCCAATTTTTTTGGATCTTTTTCTGTTTGTAAAGCCTTCTGGACATCGCTTACCTTTTTCATAAGGTCAAGCATTTTTGTGTAATCAACAACAATAAGTTTTGCGTATTTTATATCTCCTGTTTTGCCGTAAGATGCCTGAAATATTCTGTATCCACCGAAATCCGTGGGGTTGTTAACCTGAACTACCTTTTTTTCAACTAATTTTCCATCTTTCCATATCTCTATTTCACTGTTAAACGATTTTATTGCACCTTTAAATTCTTTACTGTCATAATAATCAAGCCAGAACTTATTTACTTTGATTGCAAAAGGAAGTTTTACTATATCATTAGGATCCATACTCGGCTGTAAAGAACCTTCTCTGAATTTTATAAATGCATCTCTAAATTCACCTTCAGGAATTTCTATCTGACCTCTTATACCAAAGTATGAGCCCATGAAAGCACCAACTAAAAATACAATAATACCAATATGTGTAACAAGCATACCTAATCTTGAAATTTTACCTTTTTCTGCAAAGAGGAAAACTTCTTTGTCTTTTTGTTCTACAATCTCAACTTTTTTAAAGCCTTTATCAAAAAGAAATTCTTTAATTCTGTTTAATGCTTCAGATAAAGGAAGAGAAGTTTCATATTTTAAAGTGTTTATGCTTTTTTCCTGATTTTTAGTAAGTTTTTTTCTGACTTTTCCATATGCAGAAAGATATATATTAGGGAACCTTTCAATGGTAGAAACAATAACTGCAAGACCAACAAGAACAATAAGAAGCTGATAATACCAGGAATGGAAAACATTATTCAGCCATAATTTCCATATTATTTTTGCAGCATCTTCTCCATATTCTCTAACATATACAAAATAGGTTTCACCTTGTTTTATATAAGTTGAACCTAAAATTGATAAAATCGCTAAAACTATTAGATAAAAAATACCTAACTTTACATTCCCTAAAAATGCAAATATTTTCTTTAAGTAATTCACTTAGAACCTCCAGTGGTAATTCCCATGATTTCTTTATATTTATCAACAATTAATCTTCTTATGTTTTCGTGAAATTCTGGTGAAATTGGCTGGACAATATCTATAAAATTGCCCTTTGCAGTAGCTTTTTTAGGAAAGGTTATAAATAGACCACCATGTTTTGATTCTACTAATTTTATTCCTTTTATTACCAATGCGTCTTCTATTGTTATATCTGCTACTGCCCTAACTCTACCACCAACCCTGCTGGTATCGAAAGGATATATTTTAACGTCTGTAATTTCCATGGAAAAAAATATATACCTCTTTTTAGATTATTAAAGGGTTAAGATATTCACTAATTCAAAATCTTCTAACTCTGGTTTTTTTATTTTGCCAAAGGTGATACTTAGAGGTTTTTTTGTGATTTTACCGTTTTCCATTGCCACCATTATATCTCTTTCACCTTCCAGATAGTACTCCACAGCTTTTTTTCCAAATCTTGAAGCTATTATTCTGTCTTTTGCAGTAGGGCTTCCGCCTCTCTGGATGTAGCCTAAAACGGAGTATCTTATTCCTCCTAAGTCTTCATCTTTTAAATAATGTTCTAAAACTTCTGCTAAAGTTTTTGCTGAAGTCACACCTTCAGCAACAACAATAATTGAGAATTTCTTCCCACTTTCGTAAGATTTTTTTAATTTCTGAACAATAACATGTAAAGGAAAAGGATATTCGGGAATAAGTGTAATATCCGCACCTGATGAAATTCCTACATCTAATGCAATAAAACCACTTTTTCTTCCCATAACTTCCACAACAAAAATTCTCTCATGGGACATTCCTGTATCTCGGATTTTATCTACTGCTTCCATTGCATTATTTACTGCAGTGTCAAATCCGATTGTGTATTCGGTTCCGAAAGTGTCGTTATCTATTGTTTTAGGAATACCGATGATAGGGAAATCAAACTCTTTTGATAACAGGTAAGCTCCTTGAAAACTACCGTTCCCACCTATCACAAAAAGAGCATCGATATTTTCAGATTTTAAATTTTCGACTGCTTTTTGCCTAAACTCTTTTTCTTTAAATCTCGGTTCTCTGGCTGTTAATAGAATGGTTCCTCCCCTTCCTAATATACCACCTACACTTCTTGGAGTTAAAGGTTCAAACTCTTTTTCTATTAACCCTTTAAAGCCTCTTTTGACACCAATAGTTTCAATATTATAGTAAGAGGCTGTCCTTACGACAGCCCTGATAGCAGCATTTAATCCAGGTGCATCACCACCACTTGTTAAAACAGCTATTCTTTTCATTTTTCTAACATGTAACAGTATGAGTGAGCAACACCCATGTCTGGAAGCATATCACCTGTTTTTTTATTTACAAATACAATTCTTACTGTGTTAGGCAAATTTTCATATCCTTCTAAGTATGCTTCTCCAATGTAAAATTTGTCATTTTCACACACATGAATTTTAGAAACGTACTTCGAACCTTTTAAGTAATCTTCGATTTTTTTCTCTGCGTCTGCTTTTGAAATGGCAAAACTTGAAGAAATTGAAACTAAAACGCCTAATGTTACTACCCCTAAGATCTTTTTCATCTTAAAACCTCCTGAAAAATTTGTGTAAACTTTTATTATCATACTATAAAAGTTATTTACAGTCATGATTTTTCAAAAAATAAGGGCAGTTAAGAAATAATCTACAATCAAAATTAATACAGAAGAAACTACTACTGCTTTTGTTGTTGCTTTACCGACTCCCTCAGCACCACCTTTTGCAGTGTAGCCATAATAACTAGCAACGATAACTATCAAAGCCCCAAAAACAACAGATTTGTATAATCCACCTATTATGTCGTATAGTTCAGTCAGGTCTATCATTTTTTGAACTAAAAGATGACCATTTATATGGTAAATTTCCGTTGCAACAAAATATCCACCTAATATACCTGAGGCTATGGAAAGAACCGTAAGAGCAGGAACCATAAAAATAGCTGCTATTAATCTTGGGGCCACTAAATATCTGAGAGGATTTACTGCTAACACTTCTAAAGCGTCTATCTGTTCTGTAATTCTCATTGTTCCTATGTTGGCGGCAATTCCTGAACCTGATCTGGCAGTAATAAGAAGGGCAACCAGAACAGGAGACAGTTCTCTCCCTAAAGAGATTGCAACTACTGCACCAGAGAAAATTTCTGCATTAAATTTATGGAAAGTTGGGTAAGTCTCTACAACAGTTACACCACCTGTAAAAAAACCTGTAACTGCGATTAGGATTGCAGCACTTACACCTATATCGTCCATATATCTGAGAATATGTTTTATTTTAGGAGGATGTGTGAAAATAATAACAACTGTTTTTAAGAATAATAAAGTTGCTTCACCTATAGTATTAACAAAGTTTATAAAGGCTTTTATCATATTATACCTTTTTAAATTTCTGGAATATCTTCATCAAATTCAAACTCATTTATCTCAAAAGGCGGTTCTTCTACTTGAGCTTCATCTGTCATCTGTTCAACAGGCATACTTTCTTCACTGTTTTCATAATAACTCTTTGCTAAATTTTCAAATCTTGTTATTTCTTTTATAAATGCAAGATTAACCGTTCCTGTAGGGCCATTCCTTTGCTTGGCTATTATTATTTCAGCAAGTCCTTCTTCTTCAGGTGTTGGATTCTTTTTATAGTATTCAGGTCTATGTATAAATAAAACAGTGTCTGCATCTTGCTCAATGCTACCACTTTCTCTCAGATCGGCTAATTGAGGACGTTTGTCACTTCTCATCTCTGCCTGTCTCGAGAGCTGTGCCAGAGCTATAACAGGAATTTTGAGTTCTTTTGCAAGGGCTTTCAATCCACGGGAAATTTCAGAAACTTCCTGTTGTCTGTTATCTGTTCTTCTGTGGGAGCTTAAGAGCTGAAGATAATCAATTACAATTACTCCTATATCCTGCTCTCTTTTGAGTCTTCTTGCTTTTGCCCTGAGCTCCAATATTGTTAATGTGGCTGTATCATCTATAAAAACAGGAGCTTTTGACATGTTTAGTGCTGCTTCTGTAATTTTTTCCTGTTCTTGCTGATTTAAAAAACCTGAACGGACTTTTTTAAGGGGAACTTTAGCCTCATTACATAACAATCTCATGGCAATCTGTTCTTTTGACATTTCAAGGGAGAAAAAGGCAGATGGAATCTTATCTATAACCGAAATATGGTATATAAGACTGAGTGCGAAACTGGTTTTCCCCATGGCAGGTCTTGCTGCAACAATAACAAGGTCTCCAGGGTGAAAACCAGTTGTTAATCTATCAAGATCGTAAAAACCTGTTGCTAAACCCGTTACTACATTTTCTTTTTTGGAAAGTTCATTGATTATTTCTAATGTTTCTTTTAAAAGATCATTTAAAGCATAATAATGGGTTACGGTCTTATCTTCACTGACCTTAAAAATTTCACTTTCGGCTTCTTCTATCAGCTCATTTATGTCTATATTTTCTCTGGCTTTTGCAATGATTTTCTGCGAAATACTTATTAATTTTCTTGCAATTGCCTTTTCTTTTATTTTATGTGCTAACTGTATTGCAATATTTGGAGCTACAGCCTCATTTATAACAAGTGCAATATATCCTTGTCCACCTAATTTATCTAACTGATTTTTTTTCCGTAAATGTTCTTTTACAACAATAGGATCTAAAGGTTGATTATCTTCTAATAATTCTATTACAGCTTGATACAGAATCTTATTCTTAAAGTTGTAAAAATCCTGGGGTTTTAGAATATTGAAAATTGTATCTGAGATTTCTGGTTCTAAAAATATTGAGCCAATAACAGCCCTCTCCATCTGATCATCGTGAGGGAGAGGGCTTTCAATTGCATTTTCCATAATTACTGTTCTTCAGGTTGAACGTGAACCTTTATAGTTTCTGAAACTTCTGGATGAAGTCTTATTACAATATTATAACTTCCGATATTTTTTATAGGACTTCTTAACATAATTTTCTTTCTATCTATTTCGATTCCCTGTTCTTTTAACGCTTCTGCTATATCAGAAGTTGTAACCGATCCAAAGAGCTTTCCAGTAGTTCCAACAGGTCTTGTTATTACAATTTCTAACCCTTTTAACTTTTCTGCAATCTGTAATGCTTTTTCTTTTTCTTTCTGTAATTTTCTTGATTTTTGTCTTAAAATTTCCTGTATCTGTCTGATGTTACTGTCAGTTGCTTCGTATGCTAAACCTTTTGGTATTAAGTAATTTCTTGCAAAACCTCTTTTAACTTCTATAATATCACCGACTGTTCCCCAGCCTTCAACATCTTTAGCTAATATAACTTTCATTTACTCTAAACCTCCTTTTTTACTTTAAACGATTACATATGGCAATAAAGCAAGTTGTCTTGCTCTTTTAATAGCCACAGTAAGTTTTCTCTGGTGTTTTCCGCAGGTTCCTGAAATTCTTCTCGGTATAATTTTTCCTCTTTCTGAAATGAACTGTCTTAACATTTGAGGGTCTTTGTAGTCTGGTTCTTTTCCTTCTGCACAGAATTTACAATATTTTTTTCTTTTTTGATAAAAAGGTTTATTTGATGGTCTTCTTTCGTTAGCCAATTTTATTACCTCCGTTTAAATTTTTAAAATGGTACATCTTCATCAGAAGAAAAGTCTTCTGTTTCTTTTGGTTCTGGAATTGTTTCTGGTTCTTCCTGTTGAGCAGCTGCTCTACTTGATAAGATATTTACCTTATCTGCAACAACTTTAATTTTTGCTCTTTTTTCACCAGTTTGAGTTTCCCATCTATCCTGTCTGAGACTTCCTTCAACAAGGATCTGGGTTCCTTTAGAAAGCTGTTTCCCAAGTCTTTCAGCTAAATATCCAAATGTATCAATATCAATGTAATAAGTTTCTTCTTTCCATTCATCGCTGTCTTTTGTTTTATAAGCCCTATTAACGGCAATAGAAAATGAAGTTATCTGAGAACCACTTGGTAAAAATCTTATTTCTGGATCTCGTGTTAATCTTCCAATTAAAAAGACTTTATTTAACATAATTATTCTCCTTCAGTCTTGCTTTCAGCGGTAGCTTCTTCTGAAGTTTTCTCTTCCTTAGCTTCTTCTTTTGGTGGATTGATTTTGAATGTTAAATATCTGATGAAATCTTCGTCAAGGTTGAAAAATACCTCAAGCTTTGCAGGAATATGAGTGTTTTCAGATTTGAAGTTTATGAGGAAATAATACCCAGAGTTGAAATTTTCAATTGGATAAGCAAGTTCTCTTCTTCCCCATTTGTCTTCGTTGTAGATCTCTCCACCTTCTTTGGTGATAACTTCTTTAACTGCCTCTACTTTCTTTGAAAGTTCTTCTTCCGAAAGCGTAGGTTTCAGTACAAAAACTGTTTCATAGTGTCGCATCTGCGATACCTCCTTTTGGTTGATTTATCAGCCTTCTACTTTTTGTAGAAAGCAAGGATAGTCTAAATTATTTTTTTATTGCAAAAATTTAATGATTTTTTAATACCATATTTTAGCACATTCTGAATACATTCAGTGGCATGTGCAACAATCTTTTCAACTATTATCTGCTCATCTTTTTTAAATGGTGAAAGAACATAATCAACAACTTCTTCTTTTCGTTTAGGTCTGCCTATTCCTATTCTTAGACGAGGAAAATTTTCAGTTTTTATGTACTGTATAATAGATTTTAAACCGTTATGTCCTCCACTGGAACCTTTTGTTCTCAACTTTACAGTTCCTAATGGCAGATCCAAATCATCATAAACCACTAAAATTTCTTCAGGCTTTAAGTTGTATTCTTCTAATATATTTTTAACAGCAACACCGCTATTATTCATATATGTTTGCGGTTTTGCAATAATAAGATCGTGTTCAGGGCACTCATAAATGTGAGAAAAACATTTTTCTTTATATTTTCTACATTTTAATGAAAAAGCCACAGCATCGGCTATCATGAAACCGATGTTGTGGCGTGTATATTTATATTGATTTCCTGGATTGCCTAATCCGATAATTGCTTTAATCATTCAGGTCATTATTCAACTGTTTCTTCAGTAACCTCTTCTTCAACACCTGGAACTTCTTCTTCAAGAACAGCTTCTTCAGGTTCACTTACCGTTGCAATAACTTCATCAGGAGGAGTTAAAATCTTAACGCCTTCAGGAGGAGTAATATCTCTTACGTATAAAACGTCTCCAATATCAAGGTTAGATACATCGATTTTAATTTCTTCAGGTATCTGTCTCGGAACAGTTCTTACTAATAAAGTATGTAAATGTTGTTCGAGTAATCCGCCAAATTCAATACCTTTAGGAGTTCCGACTAATTCAATTGGAACTTCAACATCCAATTCAACACCGAATGTAACCTCATAAAGGTCAACGTGAATAGGTTCATCGCCTAAATAGTTATACTGAATTGATTTTAAGATACATACTTTAGGCTCTTCTTCACCTTCAACCACAAGATTAATTAAAAAAGTCCCGTGTGGTCTAGATAAAACACTTTTTTTAGGTATATATGCGTGGAAATTTTCATGTCCTTTTCCATAAATCTCTGCAGGGATATAACCTTTATTTCTGAACTGTTTTACTTCACTTTTCTTTCCAGCTTCTCTTGGTATTGCTTTCCACTCAATTGTTTGAATCATTTTCTTTTTTAACCTCCTTATACAAACAGTGAACTTACTGAACTTTCTATATTTATTCTTTTTATTGCTTCTCCAACTAAGTTTGCAACTGACAAAACTTTAACTTTATCTATAGTATCTCTTAATGGGATTGTGTTTGTTACTATAACTTCTTCAATACATGAACCTTTTAATCTATCTAAAGCTGGCCCTGAAAATACAGGATGTGTGCATGTTGCTATTATACTTTTAGCACCTTTATCTTTTAACATATCTGCAGCAGCAACGATTGTCCCAGCAGTATCGATAATATCATCTATAATGATGGCATTTTTACCTTTAATATCACCGATAACATCTAATGTTTCGACGACATTAGGTTCTGGTCTTCTTTTATAGATAATAGCCAATCCTGCATTTAGCTTATTAGCAAGATATCTTGCTCTTACAACGCCACCTGCATCAGGTGAAACAACCACTATATCTTCTAAATTTTTTCCTTTTAAGTAATCTAAGATAACGGGTAAAGCATAAATATTATCAACAGGACAATCAAAAAATCCTTGAATCTGAGCTGAGTGTAGATCAACAGTTAAAACTCTGTTTGCACCTGCCTTTTGAATAATATCTGCCAAAAGTTTTGCACTGATTGGAACTCTCGGTTTATCCTTCCTATCCTGTCTGGCATATGCAAAATAGGGAATTACAGCAGTGATTCTATGTGTAGAAGATCTTTTTAATGCATCTAATATCAAAAGAAGTTCCATTATATTGTCATTAATATTTGGAGGATTTAAACTTTGAATAACAAAAACATCAGCACCTCTAACGTTCTCTTTTATCTGAACTCTAATTTCACCATCACTAAACTTTGTGACTAATGTATCGCTGAGTGGTGTATGTAAATATTCAGCAACTTCTTCTGCAAAAGACGGATTAGAGTTTCCACTAATCAGCTTTAATTGCTTGCTCAAAGATTTTTTCCTCCAGATTAGCTATGAGAAATGGCTGGGGAGGCAGGACTCGAACCTGCGACACCCGGGTCCAAAACCCGGTGTTCTGCCAGCTGAACTACTCCCCAATGCCTTAAATTAACTTTGTTGTAAATAACTTCCAGTTTTTAACTTTACAGATATTTTCAAGTCTTTCATCAGGTTTTCCGAATGCAAAAATAGCACTTCCACTGCCTGTTATATGAGGCTTATACCCTAGATATTCAAGGGTATTCATCACTTCCTGTAATTCAGGATAAAGTTCTTTAGCAACTTCTCCTAATTTGTTTTCCATATTGGAAATGATTTCTTCCTCACCGTATTCACTTAATAGAATATCTATTATAGGAATTTCTTCTTTTTTTGTCAAGAATTTTTCTGTTAATGCTGAGTATACTCTTTCTGTGGAAACCTGAACGTTTGGATATATGATGAAAATTTCCTGATCTATCTTTTTTTCTAAAAACGTTAATTTTTCACCTATTCCTTCACCTACTGCAAATCCACCTTTTAAAAAGAATGGAACATCAGCCCCTAACTCTTTAGCAATTTTAAAAAGATCTTCTTCCGTCAATGGGTATTGATTTATCTCGTTTAGTTTTAAAAGAACAGCAGCTGCGTCTGAACTTCCACCACCTAATCCTGCTCCTACAGGAATATTCTTCTCTATGAAAATTTCATAGTTTTGCGGAATCCCTGTCATTTCTTCAAACTTTTTAACTGCCTGAAAAACTATATTCTCTTCACCTTCAGGAACAAAAGGTGAAGACGCCTTTACAGATAACAAAGGCGCCTCTTTTATAAAGATTCTATCGTGCAGATCAATTGTATGGAACAACGTATAAATTTCGTGATAAGAATCTGGTCTTTTTCCTATCACCCATAATCCTAAATTTACTTTCCCATGTGCTTTTATAATTTCCATTTTAAATTCCCCAAAAATTTATTTATAATATAATTTTATATCATTTTGCCACTTCAACAAATCTTGATTCTCTAATTGTTGTAACTTTTATCTGTCCTGGAAACTGAACTTCGTTTTCTATTCTTTTAGCAATCTCTTTAGTTAGTAAGTATGCTTCCTCATCTGAAAGTTTTTCAGAGTTAACAATAATTCTAACTTCTCTACCTGCCTGTATAGCAAACGATTTTTCAACATTTTCGAAAGAGTTAACAATTGCTTCAATTTTTTCAAGTCTGTTAATGTATGACTGTAAAGCTTCTCTTCTTGCTCCAGGTCTTGCTGCTGATAAAGCATCAGCTGCGGCTACTAAGACAGCTTCAGGATATCTGGCAGGTTCATCATTATGGTGATAGAGAATTGCGTTTATCACAACATCAGGTTCTCCGTATCTTTTAGCAAGTTCTGCACCTACTTTTGAGTGTGCTCCACCTACTTCATGAGATATAGATTTACCAACATCGTGCATTAAACCGCCTCTTCTTGCAGCTTTCTCATCCAGGCCGAGTTCTTTTGTGTGTAAAAGAACATTTTGAGTATAAGATGTTCTATAGTTTAGTTTTCCTATATAGTAGTAAAGTTCAGGATGAACATCAGTAAATCCAAGTTCTAAACAGGTTTCTTCACCGATTTTTCTTACATGGGCATCCATTTCTTCTTTTACTTTTTCAACAACTTCTTCTATCCTTCCTGGATGGATTCTACCATCAGATATAAGTCTATCTAAAGATTCTTTTGCAATTTCTCTTCTTAGAGGATCAAATGATGATATTGTTACAATGTCAGGTGTATCATCAATAATAAGATCGACACCTGTTGCAAGTTCAAATGCTCTGATGTTTCTACCTTCTCTACCAATAATTCTTCCTTTTAAATCGTTGTTAGGAAGATCAACAACAGATACAGTATAAGAAGTTGTTACTTCTGGTGCCATTCTTTGAATTGCAGTGACAAGGTTCCATTTCGCTTCTTTTTCTGCCTCTTTTTTGGCTTCTTCTTCGATATCTTTCATAAGTTTAGCTGCTTCAAGTCTTGCTTCTTCTTCAACTTTTCTCATAAGTTCATTTTTTGCTTCTTCTTTAGTCATACTTGCTATTCTTTGAAGTTCAAGTATGTACTGTTCTTCTGCAGCTTTTAATTTTTGTTCTTTTTCTTTTATCTCTTCCTGGATTTTCTTTATCTCTGCCTGAAGTTCTCTTACTTCTTTCTCTCTTTGTTCTATTTCTTCCTCTTTGTGTTCTATTCTTGCTAATCTTTTTTCTAATTTAGCTTCTTTGCTTATCAATGTTTTTTCAAGATTTTGAAGTTCTTCTCTTTCTTTCTTGAATTCCTGTTCTAACTCTCTTTTCCTTTTAAGGAGTTCTTTTTCAATAATGATTTCCTGATTTTGTTTTAAAGATTCAGCTTCTCTGATTATTTCAGAAGCTTTCATTTTTGCTTCTCTTTCAGCTTCTTTAAGAATTTTTTCAGCTTCTCTTTTAGCTTCTTTTTCTATCAGTTCTTTTTCTTCTAATATTTTCTTTGCTTTTTCTTCAACTTCTTTAACTTTTTTTCCTATTGTTGTTTTACATCCAACAAATCCAGCTGCTCCACCTGCAGCCGCTGCTGATATACCTATTATAATTTCAATCATTTTACTGCTCCTCCTTTTTATTCTGCTCTTGTGAGGTGTATATTATTCCTTTCGGCGTTACTATCAAGTCCACAGGAATGTCATGCACCTCAGCAGGTATTTGCTCTAAAACTTGAAAATCATAAGCTAATCCGACTTTTAGAGCATCTGTTTTAGATAAAAGTCTGTCATAGTATCCTTTACCATAGCCTAAGCGATGTCCACGCTTATCAAAAGCTACAGCAGGGATAACAATAACATCTATCTGGTTTAAAGGAAAAGGATTTCCTGCAGGTTCTTTAATTCCTGCATATCCTTCTTTTAAGGAGGTCAGATTTAAT
>Ga0256832_1000434_pt1 | contig 26597 bp, 14 predicted proteins | sample 134614metaG_FD_190534 | JGI IMG/M metagenome (GOLD analysis project Ga0256832, IMG submission 190534) | Hydrothermal vent microbial communities from Lau Basin, Pacific Ocean - 134-614 | ecosystem: Environmental > Aquatic > Marine > Hydrothermal vents | place: Pacific Ocean: Lau Basin | collected... | reverse complement strand
CAATTATTCTGAGTTACAAATTGATAAATTGAATATTATACCACCAAAAAATTTCCTAAAAAAATATGAAGATGATTATTTGGAAATGCAAGAAAATATGATTTATGGAGATAGTATGGCTTTTAAATCATTGATAAAGAAAATAATAACAAAGAAACCCAGCAGGTAACAAGCCGTATGCCAGCATAACCGCCTAACGTCAGGCTACGCTGCTTATCATTGTCGTTATACAAAACAAAAACATGAAGAAAATTAGATTAATTACCTTGTTATTTGTTGCAATAAATTTTGGAGCAAACGCCCAGTACACTACCGAATATCCTTTTGACTCTACATGGGTTGACAATTTTACCGGAACTGTATTTAATATCCGTGATTATGGTGCAATACCTGATGACACCATTAATGATAGTGAGGCTTTTAGATTAGCGGCAGATGCCATTGAATTAAATGGTGGAGGAAAATTAATTATTCCAGACGGAGTATATATTGTAGGGGAACAACTAATAGATAATTCACCCAATACTATCTACTACCAATATCAAGAAATATTTACGGTGTCTAATGTCAATCAGCTAATTATAGAAGGGAGCGATAATACCATTATCAAAGCGGCTGATAATCTTGCCTTTGGTTCATTTGACCCTGAAACAGGAGTAGCCTATTATGATAATGATCCCAATGATGGATTTACAGACCCTTTGTTCTATACAGCAGCATATATTATGTTTCACATTATAGAAAGTGAAAACATTTTTATTCACAATATAGAACTGGATGGCAATTTAGAATCTATGAATATTGGTGGCTATTGGGGAGACTTAACAAGTCGGCAAAATGAAGCCATTGGTATTTTTACTGAAGATAGTAAGAATATACTGCTCAGGGATATTTATTCTCATCATCATGGATTAGACGGAATCGAAGTGGCTTATTATGGTTTGGAAGAAGGTGATGACCCAACCGTTGTGGTATTAGAAAATACCACTTGTGAATACAATTCCCGGCAAGGTCTGTCTTGGATTGGAGGAATAGGACTAACTGCCTACAATTGTCAATTTAATCATACCAGCAAAGTAGGCTTTACATCCAATCCGGCAGCAGGAGTAGATATAGAAGCAGAAGGTTCCATCTGTAGAGGAGGAAAATTTATTGATTGTGAATTTTTAAATAATGATGGGGTGGGAATGGTTTGTGATTCGGGTCCCGGTGGCTATTCTACCTTTGAAAACTGTACGTTTTGGGGTACGACTAATTATCCTATTTGGGTAACAAAACCTGCTGTAAAATTTTATAATTGTAATATTTACGGTATGGTACCCAATGCTTATGGAGATAGTGATCCGGAATTAGCAACGTCTTTTAATTCATGTCTTTTTGAAGATAAAATTCATTCGAAATATGGCATTGACAGTAATGATTGGCTAATGTTTATATGGGCTCCCGGACCAAATGTTTCATTTACTGAATGTAACTTTGTGGCGAATAACAGAAAGTCATTTAAAGTGACAAATGGAGATGGTGATTTTATTTTTACAAATTGTACTATAACCCACAGAGATACTTCTTTGGCAGATGGAGATAAAATTTGTTCAATCGAGGGTTCTACTTTGAATAACGTAACTATTATAGACGATTTTCCATCCGGATTTGACAGAAATTATTGGATAGAAACGTATTTTACCAATGTAGAAAATTGTGTTTTTTTAGAAGGTAATAATACAAAATTTGAATATGTTGGAGGTTATTCCGGTTGGATAGAATCCGGGCAATACCCCAGAAATCAAACCCTTGCTGTTTCCTATCCTAATGGAACAGAAGCATTTAATACGGGAGACACTCTAAATATATTATGGGACCCCGGTAGTGCAAGTGATAATGTTGAAATTCTTTTATATAATGATTGCTACATAGAATCGATTATTGCAAGTAACACTGACAATGATGGTAGCTTTAGTTGGGTGATTCCGGATTCAATATCTTCAGGAAATGAGTATAAAATAAAAATAGGAGATATTAACGAGCAAAAGGATTTTGACTTTATTGATACACCGTTTTCAATTGAAAATATAACGGTTGCTGTTAATGATTATACAGAATCACATTTGAAATTCGAAATTTATCCCAATCCGGTAAAGGACAAGTTATTTATTTCATATAATACTACGGAAATTTCAAGTGTTTTTAATATTAAAATAATTGATATTATAGGTAGAATAATCCAAAAATCAGATATCAATAATCATAATAATGAAGGACTTATTCAATTAAATGTTGCTAATATTCCTGCAGGTATTTATTTTTGCTCAATTAATACTGAAGATAAAAATGTGTATACCTTCAAATTGATAAAGGATTGATAGAATAGAATAAAATAAAGTACAAAAACACAATCGAGTAGACGGCTCCGACTAAAAAGCCGGAGTGCGCCTCTCACAACTTGTGACGTCAATAGCGTTACCACCAAGCGTATGCTTACGCTGAAGCTTCAGCATAGACGCAACGGTTCTTTCCTACTTTCAGGGGACAAGCTGTACCCGGCGGTTCGACAATGAAACGTAATTGTGTGTAGTATTCAACTAAACTATTATAAGAAGTTGGATAGATTAAATAATCGCTTAAAGTCGTCTATTTCTGCATTTTTTACCTCAAATAACCTATTTTGACCTTTATTTAATAAATTTTTAGTAATTTTACAAATTGACGTTAGTCGAAATTAAATAATATCTTTAGATTTCTATTTTACCATTGTGCCAACATTATCAAAACATATTGATTTTTATATAATTATTTTGATATAAAAAAATATTTTATTAATTTCGGTAAAACTATATGGAAATCTTTATCGTTAAATAACTATACTTATCATAAAATTCCGAATGCATTTTAATATTAACAGAATAAAATATTTTATCTTAATAACAGGATTTATTTTCTATTGTAATATTCTGTTTGCAAAAATAACAATAATTCCTCAAGAATCCGGATCCCAAAAAGTCGAAATACCATTTGAATATATCAATGGGCTTATTGAATTAAATATCAAAATGAATGATATTCCCCTGCGATTCATTTTTGATACCGGAGCTGAACATACTATTTTATCAAAAAAAGAATTAGCCGGACTTATCGGTTTGAAAATATTAAAAGAAATAGAAGTTTACGGTGCGGATTTCAGTAAGAAGCTTTCCGCTTATATAACTAATCCGGTCAAAATACGAATTGAGGACAGATATGAAAAGCAGGAACCCATTTTAATACTAAGTGAAGATATTTTTTCTTTAAACAGTGTTGGAGAAAGTACTATTCATGGAATAATCGGAGCTTCTTTTTTTCGATATAAAATTATAGAAATTGATTATTTAAGGGAAATAATAACGGTATATCCAGATGGATATAAAGTCAATATGAAGGGATTTGAGGAAATGCCCGTCACTTTTTACGGACATAAACCTGTTATCAATTCCAGGATCAAAATCAATAAGCAGGATACTACCATTTCAACAAAGATCTTGATGGATACCGGCAGTTCGGTTCCCATAATCTTCATGAAACATTTGGACAGCAAGTTTAAATTGCCTGAAAAAATGGTTAAAGGACAATTGGGAATAGGATTAGGAGGAGATCTTGTGGGCTGGATTGGATTGATGAACGGAATCTATATGGGCAATTTCAAATTAAATGAACTTATTTGTAAATTTCAGGATGTAGATTCGATAAAATTATCAAAATCAAGTTCAGGAAGAGACGGAATTTTAGGTAATGAGATCCTGAAAAAATTCACGGTATTAATTGATAATACTCATAAAAAATTGTATTTCAAGCCAAATAGATTATACAAGAAAAAAATAAAATATGATAAAAGCGGTATTACGCTTTTCGCCGCAGGTAAAAACCTCGACAAATATTATATAAAATATATTATTCCGGGTTCTCCAGCCGACCTGGCAGGCTTAAAACCAAATGACAGAATTTATTCCGTTCAACATATCAACACTTTATTTTGGCCTTTAAACAGTATTATCAATCTTTTTAAGAAAAAAGAAAATAAAAAAATAAGGCTAAAAGTCATCCGTGATAATAAAAAATATATCTATACTTTCAGATTAAAGGATATGTTTCATTGAAAAAGCACCAATTCTCCAGCAAATAAAAGACCGTACAAAGTCAAATTTGGTTCGACAAAATCAATCTCTCCGATATTTGGAGCAATAATCGAAGACAAGCCTCCTGTTACAACTGTTTTATAATCATGTCCCAAATAAGTTTTAATTGCTTTAATCATATATTTGACCAATCCTATGTAACCGATTAAAACTCCGTTTTGAATAGCTTCTACGGTATTGGTTCCGATAGGTTGTGCCGGAAACTCTAAGTTGACTTTAGGCAACTGAGAAGTATTTCCTATTAAAGCATTTACCGCTGTTTTCAAGCCTGGTGCAATATTAACACCGGATATATGACCTGATTCGTCCATTGCGGTGAAGGTCAATGCAGTACCAAAATCAACAATAATTATATCTCCTTTATATAATTTATGAGCTGCTATTGCATTTGCAACCAGATCGGTACCCATTTCCAGTGGATTTTTAATATCGATATCCAATTTATCATAAATATTTCTGTCGAGAACAACAAGGGGTTTACTATTTAGTTTTTCCAATACTTCAATTAAAACATTTTTAAGTTTTGGCACTACCGAACTCAACACCTTAAATTCAATGTCCTTTGCATCAATTCCCGCTTCCCAAAGCAATTCGTTTAACTTCAGATTATAATAAAGAGGCGATTCTTCCTTTTTGGTTTCAAATCGCCAAACATGTTTCCATTTATTATCGAAAATCCCAAAAACGATATTACTATTTCCGATATCTACTACCAGTTTCATGTCAAATATTTTTATTATATGTTTTTACCTAATAACTTCCTTTTAAAATAATAGTATGTCTCATTTTGAGACTGAATAGCAATTTCATCATTTCTCTTATACTCATTCAATCTGTTAAAATCAAGATATCTTGCTTTAACATTATCCTTCAACTGGATATTTAGGATATCCCTGATCAGGTTTTTGATCTTCTCATCATATATTGGAAATACTGTTTCCACTCTTCTATACAAATTTCTTTCCATCCAGTCAGCCGAAGACAAATACATCTTTTCGTCTCCGTCATTTGCAAAAATAAACACCCTTGCATGCTCAAGATATCTGTCCAGAATACTTATTGCCGATATATTGTCGCTAATACCGTTTACTCCTGCCACAAGAGAACAAATTCCTCTGACTATCATATCTATTTTCACACCTGCCTGACTCGCTTCATAAAGCAATTTGATCATCTTTGGCTCCTGAATACTATTCATTTTCAATACAATATATGCTTTTTTACCTTTTTTTGCATTATCTATCTCATTTTGAATCATTTTAGTCAAAGTCTGTCGCATATTAAATTGTCCTACAAGCAAATGTTTAAATCCTTCCCTTGGTATCAATTTACTTTCCAGAAACGAAAAAACTTTAACAGCTTCATTTGTCAATCTTTCATCATAGGTAAACAAACCGTAATCAGAATATATTTTTGCAGTTCCTTCATGAAAATTTCCTGTACTCAGATATGCATATTTTTCTTCGCCAATGGAAGTTTTCTTCACAACCATAGCCAGTTTCACATGTACTTTCAGTCCAGGAAAACTATAATGAACCTTAACACCTGCTTTTTCCAATTCCTTCCCCCACTTTAGATTTGCTTCTTCATCAAATCTCGCCTTCAACTCGATAAAAGCAGAAACCAATTTACCATTCTGAACGGCTCTTTTAAGAGCTTCCATAATCCTGGAAACCGCAGCAACTCTATATTGCACAATTTTTATATGTGTAACATCCTCATCTTCCGCAGCTTCCTCAAAAAACCTTATCACAGATTCGTAACTATGGTAGGGCATATTTATAAAATAGTCCTTTTCCTTTATCTTGTTAAAAATCGAATCCGCTTTTTCCAACTCCGGCAAAGGTAAAGGTGGTAAAGGTTTTAATTTCAGATGATCTTTACCAAAATCCGGAAATTTGAAAAGATCGAAATTATTGTGATATCTTCCTTCGGGAATAATATCCAAACTATCAAGATCAAAAACTTCCATCAAATAATTCAGGAATTCTTCAGGCATCTCCCTGTCATAAACCAATCTGGCAGGAGGTCCTACTTTTCGTTTTTTAAGACTTTTTTTGATCTTACTCAACAAATCACCGGAAAATTCATCGTCAATATACAGATCTGCATCCCGCGTCAATTTTATGGAATATGATTGAATTATATTAAATCCGGGAAAAATATCATGAATATTGTGCCTTATTATATCATCAAGAAATATCACATCATGAACATCGGGTTTGGAAGGCGGAAGAATAATAATTCGGTATATCTTATCTGATGGAATTTGAACCAATGCATACTCTATTTCACCGGTTTCTTTATCCTCCAATTCGACAGCGAGATAAAGCGCTGCACTATTTAAAAACGGTTTTATTTTCTTTCCCTGCAACAACATTGGCTGAACATAAGGAAGCAAATTATCATCAAAATAAGTTTCTATATAATCATATTGCTCCTTATTCAGCTCAAGTCTTTTTTTCAGATCAATACCATTTTCCCTTAATTCAGGTACTATCTGATTTTCAAAAATATCCGTAAACTCCAATTGTTGTTCATTCACCATTTTCAACAATTGACGCAATACCTTTTCAGATTCTATATGAAGATCTTTTTTTATTTTTTTCCCTAATCTGTAAAGATTTTTGTGATGAGCAACCCTGACTTTGAAAAATTCAGAAAGATTGTTTGAATAAATAGCTAAAAATTTTAAACGTTCCAATAAAGGATTTGCATCCTTGTCTTTAGCTTCCTGCAAAACTCTGTAATTGAAGTGCATCCAGGAAATATCTCGATGTATATATGGAAATTTTTTCAAAACAATCATATTTTACAAAACAAAAATATCAAATATAAATATAAGAAAAAATATATTAGCACTATTACATTCTAATTTATACGTCTTCCAATCTTTATCTTTAGTCGGAAAGTGACAGTTTATAGCATTCAGGGGACTGTTGCTATGTTCCAAATTGATATAACATATCGATTATTCAATCTTCAATTAACAGAGTTTAACCGGCAATAAGCATTAAGCTCACTATACTATCTGCCATTTTTTACCATTATGTCTCAACAATGTAATATTATCCGCTTTAAAGATCCTGTAATATTCCATTTTTGAAAAATATTTCCAAGCTTCAGAAAAAATTTCTTTTTTCAGATCTCTAAATGCAATAGTGATATGCGGATGAAATTTATTTGAATTGTTTTTTAATTCAGGTATTATGCTTTCAATAGATTTCATCACTTTCCCTTTCAATTCATAAAGTTCTTCATTTTTTTCCACATCAACAAAGATCACTTTTTTGTCAAATTTATTAAACCCATTTAAAGTAATATAAAACTCTTTTGTGGTTTTTGAAATCTTTCTTAATATTTCCAAAATTTCTTTCTCCTTTGCATATTCACATTTAAACGGAGGAACAAGGGTAATATGAGGAGGAGAATTCAATGCTTTGGAAGAATTGAATTTTTCCCCTGCAATATATTTAAAACGGGTCAGCTCACTACTTATGGTCACATCAGGCAATATGGCAATAAAGTACAAATGTTCCATAATCTTAGACATGGATTATTTTTTTTCAATCCAAAAATTATTTGCTCCCTCTCCTAAAACAACACCGACATCCCCTGCGGTAAGCATTTCCAGAAGTGCCAGAAATGTGATTACAGCATGTATCCGGTTTGCCAATGATTCAAAAACATCATTAAAAGCGAGTCTTTTTTTAGTCTTCAATTTTTCCAAAATATATTTTTTCTGATCCTTGACCTTATACTTGTAAAAATGAACGGTATGAACTCTTCTTGATTTTTTTTCTTCATGTTTTATTAGTACCCGCTCAAATGCTCTCATCAATTTGTAAAGAGACAAAGACTCCAATTCAGCATCAATCAATGCAGTTTGAGCTAATTTCTTCAACTCTTTAGAAGTATTTCCCCTTTTATACTTCATTGATCTTTCTTCTTCAAGTTCCCTGAAATCGTCCAGCAGGGCTTTGAATTTTTTATACTCAAGCAATTTTTCAACCAAAGAAGTACGAGGATCAATCTCATTTCCAAGTTCATCCAGTTCCTTTCGCGGAAGCAACATTTTTGTTTTTATCCTGATCAAAGTTGCAGCAGTCAATATAAATTCACTAGCAACATCAAGGTTTAGTTTTTCCAAATGATGAATATAGTCCAGAAAATCATCTGTTATCTTTGTGATAGGAATATCATCTATATCCAATTCATCACGCTGGATAAAAAACAAAAGCAGATCAAAGGGACCTTCAAAAAGCTCAATTTTAATATTATATGTCTGAGATTGGGTATTCAAAATGATTTAATTTCTATTTGTCCCAAAGTTTTTCAGGATAAAAACCGGATTCAATGAGTTTGTTCAACTTTTCAACCACAAAAGGTTTATCTTCCTGATAAGTAACACCAAACCAGTCACTATCGGAACTTAAAACTTTCACAACAGCTTTTCCATTATTCATAAGATAATCTATAAGATCAGGTATATAATACTCAGCTGTAGGATTATTTGCTTCCTTATCCAAAAATTCTCTGAAATTCTGATCAAAATAATCAAAATAAGAAGGATAAAAACCCCACATATTCATTGATACAAGTGAATCTTCACCCAATTCTACTTTACCATCATTTTCAGGATATCTAATAACTCCGTCTTCTTCTCTTGCTACTTTTTTGCATTCTTTGATAAATACCAAATTACCATTTTCATCCGCTTCACACACTCCTCTGTTGACGGTACCATGATCAGAAAGAGTATGTGTCAATTTATATCCCATGACGAAATACACATCTTTCCCGTTTTCTTTTGAATCGGGATGATTCTTAAAATATTCAGCAGCCACATAATATGCATCACGACCATAATAGTCATCGGCATTAATAACAAGAAAAGGTTCATTTACCACATCTTTCGCCATCTGAACTGCATGAGCGGTACCCCAGGGCTTTTCCCTGTCATAAGGTCCATATCCTTCAGGTAATTTATGAAGTTCCTGAGTTACATATTCCACATCTATTTTATCTTCAAATTTATTTTTAAAGAAATTCTTAAAATCATCAAGAAATGATTCTCTAACGACAAAAACCACTTTGCCAAAACCGGCATTTATAGCATCATAAATCGAATAATCGAGAATTGTCTCACCATTGGGACCAAAAGCATCCATTTGTTTAAGTCCGCCATATCTGCTGCCCATTCCTGCAGCCAAAACAACTAAAGAAGGTTTCATTTTGTTCTATTTTTGTTAAAATGCAATTTCCAATGCAGGAGGACTCCAATTTTTACTTAAACTCCTACATTAAAAAATTACCGTTAAATAATAATATCTACTGAATTCAAGCATCTTCCCGGGAAGACACATATACAAATCCGTGCAAAATTAATCATTATTTAAACTTAGAACAAATTATATCAATTATAATTCAAAATGTTTCAACCGATGTATTACATTCAACTCTTTCCCAAAGGGACATGTGTCGGTGTTGTCCCATCACGTGTTTACTATATCGAATTGAGATTAACACTTAATCCGAATTTGAAATTTAATTTCTGAATCATGTCATTATTTGGATTAAATCTGTTGAATAAATATTTGTAAGTGGGTTCAAAATAAAGTGAATATCCTTTGTCAAATTTTCTTTTCACCCCTACCCCTGCATTTATTGCAAGATAGAAGTTATTATTAAATTCACCTCCTTCCATTGTTCCTGGAGAATAATCCTTTTGAGCATAAAGAGTATTTTTAAAATGGATATCCTTTTGCAATTCCTGAGCCAGTTTTTTCAGTACAAATTCATTTTCATTTTGGTTTATTTTCTCAACAAACTCGTATTTTGAACCGGTAGTCATATTTGCTGAGATTCCGGAAACAGTATATAAATCCCAATTCCTGTTGTCAACAAGATGATATTTATAATTAACAGGAATGCCTATATTTTTAAACTCGATTTTATCCAGATATACTATTGATCTATCCAATTTCACAGGATTCTTATGTGGTGAATAAGACATATTAAAATACTCAAAGCCTGCTTCCACTTCATTTTTTCCTTTTTTATATGATAATGATAACCCGGCAGTTATACTTTTTTCAATATGTGAATAACCCGGAACATTAAAAGTCAGATCATTCGGTGTATTTATAATATCCATATCAGGTGAAAAATACCCGTTCAAAGCCAATGTTGATCTTTCTTTTTGAATTAATGGCAATGAATCTATTGCAGGAAAATTCAATTCAGGGTCTTTTGTCTCACCTGCATCATTAATGATTTTAGCAGTTTTATTATCTGCAATCTCATTTGAGACATAAGCATTTACATCCTGATTATCAGTTTGTACCGGAATAAGTTGTATGTGTATATTCAATGTTCCTGAAATTTCGTTAAATTTCTTATATTCATCATTTATGTATACTCCAATATTATATCCGGTATATAATGGAGTAATCCTTCCAGTTCCATTCACCAAAGGATTATATTCCAAACCAAAGTCCGGTTTACTCCTGTAACTTGCTAAAGTTGATTCTATTCGGTTGTTTGTATTTTTACTATCTGCATTATTATATTTTGAAGATGAAATAAGGACATTGGAAATTATAGGTTTTGTTGTTTTTGCATTAGCAATTGTAGATTCATCATGATTTGCTTTCATATCAAATCCATCAATATCCTCTATTTCCGTTTTTGTATTCGGAAGATTCTTATCAAGCCCGGATAAATCATTTAGATTTTTCTTTCCGCTATCAATATTCATAAATACCAGCAGCACTAAAATCAAAATAGCAGCAACAGCAGCTACATAATAGTAAAACTTTCTTACCGGAGAATTCCCTGTTAAATATTTCTCTTCAAATCGCGCAAAAGAATTTGCTGAAAGAGGAACGCTATATGATTTCAGTTTTTCTGATATCATTGTATCGAAAACAATATCCTCATCTTCAGATTGCGAAAGTTTCTCTTCCAATCTTTTCCAGGATTCCGGATTGTACCTGAATCTAAATTTTTCCAATTTTCTCTTAATCAACTTATCAAAAATATTATCTATCATAAAATTTATCTTTAGACAAAAGTATTTTTTTTAACTTTTTTCTTGCTTTAACCAAATTACTTCGGGAAGTACTCTCACTTATTCCCAATTTTTTTGCTATATCCTTATGTGAGTATCCTTCCACTACAAACATATTAAAAATTGTACGGTATATCATAGTCATTTGCTGCATAGCATTTATTATCTCTTCGGCAGATATCTTTTCCAATGCATCAGGTTCTTTAGTTTTCAAATGATATATTCCATCAAGATCAACAGTTTTGTTTCTATGTCTTTTTCTATAATGATCAATGGAAGTATTCACAACAATTCTATTCATCCATGACTTTAATGAAGTGCCTGTTTTATAACGGTTGATATTATTGAATATTTTCATAAAACTTTCATGAAGAATATCTTCCGCTTCTCTTTCTGTTTCAGAATAACGCATACAAATAGCCATCAAGCTACCGTAATAACTCTCATATAATTGTTTCTGAGCCCATCTTTCTTTATTGACGATAGCTTCAATCAAGTCATTTTCATTCTTTTTTATGTCTAATGAATAATCCATATTTCATTGTCATATATTAGCACAAACGTAATCATATTTAAAATGCTGCCTAAATATAATAATTTTTTTAATTTTTATATGAAGTATCTAATAAGGTAAAACCATTTTGATTGAAAAAACACTTTTTTTGCCATATTTCAGCTATTTTTTTCATTTCAAAAGTACTCAAATTAATCAATAACAAAAAAACTTCATTTTTTTTAAAATTATTTTTTACTGCAAAAATATATTTAAGTTTATGTATCAAATTCAAATGAATTATAAGAAATACTAATGTGAACATACATTAAATTTTGCTTTAATATCAAACGGTTTTTGGTATGGATATTGGCATTAATGATGTAGTGATATTAGATTCAGGTATGTTTACCAGGGTCTGAGTGTATAGCTATTTTATTAAATCTTTAATATGAAATTAAATTTTAAGCTAATGAGAAAATCAATACCAATTATTAACAAAAGGTTATTGAGGTTTTATTCAAAACCGTTACTTACTTTATTTGCCGTCTTAATGATGGCATTAACTATTTCCGCCCAAACGGGGATAATTGTTGAAGACTGTACATGTTTAGACAATAATTCCTGTGATAATGACGGACAATTTACAACATTAATACGTATTATTAATGGCGGTACAGGTCCCTGGTACATTGCACAAGATTCCATTAGAGGCTTGTACAAAGACCCAAGTCCTGCACCACCTGCCCAACCTGATGAATTTGTAACAGGTCCTGCCGGTGATCAAATGACTCATATAGGTGCAGACACCTTTGAACTAAGCGGAATCCATATTGATGGTCAAGGATATTGGGTATTACTAACAGATGGGACAGACACTTTGGAGTTCCAAATCGATTCTGCCCATTGTCAGTATCCTCATACGAATATTGAAGGAGATCCGTTTGTTTGTGAAGGACAGGAATCAACATATACTACCCATGACAATACAGGAAGTACTTATTCGTGGTCATTGGATCACGGAGGTACAATAACTTCCTCGACAAATACAAATTCAGTAACAGTAGAATGGGATGATGATTCCGATGGCACTGTTCACAATTTGGTAGTAAGCGAAAATTCAATCAGCGGGTGTACTTCTACAGATACCATGAAAGTTGTAATTGAAGACACCATTACTCTTGCATGCAACAATAATGTTCAGATATCACTTGATGCAAATTGTGCTGGTGAATTAAACGCTGATATGTTTTTAGAAGATCCTCAATACAATGATGATTCTTATGCATTGATCATAGAAGATGAAAACGGTGTGGTTTTAAATCAGGACACCCTTAGTCAGGATATGGTCGGCAATACATATACAATCACCGTTCAACATATTTGCAGCGGAAATATGTGTTGGTCTCATATGCTTGTTTTGGATAAGACAGCTCCTGAAATTGAATGCGGTTCCGATACTGTAAAGTGTTCTGATCCTTTCAGACCTCAAGATCTCAACAGGTATCCGATAGTTCATTATACATCTATCAATACTACAGCCAATCCGTATGTTTACATAGCTTCGGGAACTGAAGGGTGTAGTGATTTGACACTTAGATATTTTGATGAGATCGATGACCAGAATTGCAATTCGGAATTCACCTCAATTATTTACAGAACATGGTTTGTTGAAGATCCTTCGGGAAATCAAAGTTCATGTACCGACACTATTTATCTAAGAAGAACAGGAATGGATGAAATAGATTATCCGGTAAACTGGGACGGACTTCCCGGAAATCATGATTTCATTGAAGCATGTTCAAATTATAAAACAGATGCCAATGGTAATCCTGATCCGTCTTATACAGGAGCACCGTCAGGACCTTTATGTGGAAACATAATGATCAATTATTTTGACCATAAAAGAATATATTTATGTGGTGAAGGTGGAAAATCATATAAAGTATTAAGAGAATGGGTCGTAATGGATATGTGTACCGGTGAATCATTTGACACAATACAAATAATAGCAATAATGGACACTAAATCGCCGGTAGTTTATTTCTCCAATCTGCCTAATAATACAGTTATTGCCACTACCAAAGATTATGAATGTAGCGGTGATGTCTTATTGCCTATTCCGACTATCATAGAATGTAGTGATTATACCATTACGGTAGGCTATCAAATAGGTACTGACGATTGTGGAATTACCGACCCGTTTTTCCCATTTACAACTCTTGAAAAAACAGGAAATGATTATATTATTCATAATGTTCCTAAAGGTAAAGCAAGAGCCAAGTACAAAATAACAGATGCATGCGGTAATTTTACCGAATATATTGTTTGTATCGAGGTAATTGATGACCTTGAACCTCAGGCGATTTGTGATGAACATACTACTATCAGTCTAAATGATGAAGGGAAAGCATATCTTGGAAAGATAACATTTGATGACGGTTCATACGACAATTGTAGTGATATTACCATGAGAGTCAGAAGAATGACTTCGAGTTGTGATCCCACGGATACTCAGTGGGGTGAAGGCGTCCATTTTTGTTGTGATGACGTGAGTCTGACAGATCCCGTTATGGTCGTATTGGAGGTTACAGATGATCAGGGATATAAAAATTCATGTATGGCACAAGTATTTGTTCAGGACAAACAAAGACCTGAAATAGTATGTCCGTCAAATGGAGAAGTAAGTTGCAAATTTGACTATTCTGATTTATCGGTATTTGGAACAGTCAGGACTTCGGAAGATGATGTTCAAAAAATCTATATCAATGATCCTGAACATGGAGGAAATCATACATACTTCGGAAAAGACGGATATGCAACCGATAATTGTAATGTTTATATTGAGGAATTAACTCCGAGAGTATATATCAATAATTGTGGTGTCGGAACCATCCAAAGAAAATTCCGTGCACATGATGATTTTGGTAATAAATCAAATATTTGTACTCAGACTATCAAAGTCATTGACTTCAAGCCATTTAATCCGAAATACGATCTGATTTGGCCAAGAGATTATACAACTAACGGATGTCTGGATGATTCTGTAGATCCTGATAATTTACCGGAACAGTATGGTTGGCCTCAAATCACAGGTGATGATAAATGCAGTATGGTTGCTATAGATCATGAAGATTTGGTATTTGAACATATAGATGGTATGTGTTACAAAATATTAAGAAAATGGAAGGTAATTGACTGGTGCCAGTATAATCAAAACGACCCGTTAAATCCAATAGGATATTGGGAGCATGTACAAACATTAATTATCAATGACAATATCGCACCTCAATTTACAGAAGGTTGCAGTCCTGTCGATATAACTGCTTTAGGAAATTGTCAATACAGAGTTGAATTTGATGCTTCGGCTACCGATAATTGCACTCCCGGTGATCATCTAAGATATTCATACAAATTGGAAATAAACAGCAATCCAAATAATATCATAACAGGTGAAGGTAGTAGTTTCAATGTTGTTTTATCCAAAGGGACTCATAGAATTACCTGGTATGCTGAAGATAATTGTGGCAATATTGGACAATGTACAGGTACATTCACGGTAAGAGATGAAAAGCCGCCAACTCCACAATGTCTTGAAGGACTTGTAACAGTGTTGTTGGATGAGACAGGTGAAGTAACCATACATGCAGCTGATTTCAACAGAAATAGTACCGATGACTGTACTGCAAGCAATTACGGCACATGTGGTTGTTTAACTGATTTGAGATTTTCATTTTCATCGAATGTAAATGAGAGGACAAGACTTCTTACCTGCAATGATATAGAAAACGGAAGTATCGATACCATTGAATTGGAAATGTGGGTAACAGATGAATCGGGAAATCAGGATTTTTGCAATACATTTATTATTTTGCAGGATAATGCAGATGTTTGTCCTGATGTAATACCTCCTATTGATACAAATTTCTATACTGTGTCGGGACTTATTACAAATTCAGATAACGAACCATTAAGCAATATTGATTTGACTTTAATGTCAGATAATCCGGAAATACCGGTTTCTGCAAATACTGATGAAGACGGCAGCTTTGCATTTACCAATTTAGCAGACATTTACAATTATAGTATAAAGGCTTCAAGAGAAGGAGATGATATAAACGGACTAACAACACTTGATATCGTATATATCCAAAAACATCTTTTGGGAATAAAAGAACTTAACAATCCTTATAAACTGATAGCTGCCGATATCAATAATTCAGGAAATATAAGTGCTTCGGATATACTGGAATTAAGAAAAATGATTTTGGGTGAATACAGTAGCTTCAACAATAACCGTTCATGGAAATTTGTTCCTAAAAATTATCAGTTTGAAAATGCTGACAACCCTTTTGATTTTGATCAGGTACTGAAGCTTGAAAAACTTACTAAAGATGAAAATATCGGATTTACCGGAATCAAAATAGGTGATATCAACAATTCGGCAATAACATCTGATGATCAACTTGAAAACAGGAATCAGGACGAGATCACACTTATCGCTGAGAATATAAAATTCACCAAAGGTCAGGAAATAGAAATTCCTGTATACGAGATAAACCATGAAGGTATTATCGGAACTCAGTTTACCTTGAAATACAATACTTCAAATCTTGAGTTCAAGCATATTTCAAGCGGATTGTTGTCAATCAACAAAGCAAATATCAACAGTAGTTTTAAAGACAAAGGGTTGGTAACAGTTTCATGGAACTCATCTGAATTTATAAATACAAATAACCATTCACCATTATTCAAATTAGTATTTGTTGCAAAAAGCAATGGTAGCGCTAAGGCTAATATTGATCTAAATTCAGAGATTACAAATGCTGAAATATACACAAACGGTAATTATGGCATTAAAGAAAATAAACTGGAATTGGAATTTAGAAGTTCAGTTGATACGAATATCTTTTCTGTCGAACAAAATGTACCGAATCCATTTAGTGAAACTACAAATATAGGATTTGAAATACCAGAACCCCAGTCGGTAACTATCTCGATTTATGATATTGCAGGTAAGATAGTTTACCATAAGACACAGGAATTTGACGAAGGATACAATGAAATAGAAATAAATAAAAAAGATATTAATACTACCGGGCTGCTATATTACAAAATTGAAGCCGGTCAGTATTCCGCAATGAAAAAAATGATTTTAATAAAATAGTAACGGTTTTATGATGAGGCAAAGTTTTTTGCTTAAAATTTTGCCTCCTATTTTCCATTCTATTAAAAAAATAAAGTAATAAAAAAATGAGAAATTATTTACAAAATCAACTCAAAGAAATGTTCAAAAGCATTTTGGTCCTATTGATATTATTATTGGCAGGAACAGCAATAAATGCTCAATGCAACACAAAAATTACTGATTTGAACCATGATGGTAAAGATTATGTATGTGGAGGTACTACCACTCAATACCAGGCAGTACGTGATAGTGCTTCAGTTGGAGATACACTAAGCTGGGCATTATCTGCCGGAGGTACAATTATCTCTGTGACTGATGATGACACTGTTTCCACCGTAACAATACAATGGGATGACAGCCCTGATTCGGGCCCGTATTGTCTTACACTTACAGAACATAACGGATGTACCGGTTCTGATAAACTGAACATTTATATAGAAAAAGATAATTTGAATCTGGCATGTAATGATCTTGTGCTTGTAGCTCTTGACAATAATTGTCGTGATACAATAGGAGCAGATAAAATACTAGAAGCACCTTTGTATCCTGATGACAGTTATACTACAACTGTATTTAACACAGACAATACTCCAAGAACAGAACCTATAGTAACGATGGATGATTTGGGAGACACTCTTATGGTTGTTGTAAAACATGATTGTTCCGGCATTGCCTGCATGGGTAGAATAGCATTTCAGGACAAAATTCCTACTATGCTTTCATGCCGTAATGATACAATAAAAGTAGAATGTGATGAATCAATGGATCCGGAAAATCCCAATGTAGGATTTCCTTTGGCACCTGGATCTACCGTAACAAAACTTGACGAAAACAGATATAGTGCAGTAATTCCCGGAGACTGTGGAGGAGAATTCACCCTGGTTTATGTTGATGATATACAGCAACTGGAATGCGGTGAAGAATATGAGATTATCATTGACAGAACATGGACTGCAATAGATGCTTCAAACAACAATTGGTCTTGTAGTGAAGTTATAACAAGAACATGGGCTAATTTTGATTCGGTTTGTGCACCTCATAATTATGACGGATTAAACGGACGACCATTATTCCAGTGTAATTTCAACAATCCTAATAATGGAAATATTTACTGGCCATACAAGGATTCCATCCCGGGACCGGATATCACTGGATATCCTACGCATGCAAGTTGTAGCAATATTCAATTTTTGTATGAAGATCTTGAAATCCCCGGTTGTGGTTACAATAGAAAAATATTAAGACACTGGATAATTTTAGACTGGTGTACAGGACAACAGAAGGCTTGTGATCAGATATTGGCATTTGTTGATAACGAACCTCCTATTTTTCATATGCCTCCCGATACAATAGTTTATTCTTCAGATGAAGAACATTGTTACGGTACTGCATATCCTCTCCCGTTACCAATTGTTGATTTTGAATGCTCTGATTGGGATTATGAAGTAGTAGGTTATTCATTCGAAGGAGATGGTTCCTGTGACCCACATGGTGCCCTGAGACATGAAAATCTGTATGGCAATAGCGATGATGGGTTTGGAATTAAAGAATTACCTGTAGATACCGCTGTCTGTGTTTCATATAAGGTGACTGATGAATGCGGAAATTATAGCTATGGGAACGTGCTTATAATAGTACGTGACAATCAGCAACCGACGGCTGCCTGCGAGACCCATACAGTTGTAACACTGGGGGATGGAGCCAAACTGTATGCAACATCACTGGATGATGACAGTTGGGATAATTGCGGTATTGAAAAATATGAAATTAAGAGAACAACAAATAAATGCGGTGATCACAATGATTTAATATTTGGTGAATATGTAAATCTTTGCTGCAATGATATAGGAGAAGATGTAATGGTAATATTGCGGGTTACAGATACTCATGGCAATACAAGTCAGTGTATGGGATTTGTTACTGTTGAAGACAAAGAAAGACCAGTATTGACATATTGCCCTGATGATTTTACCGTTAATTGTACTGATGATTATTCAAATATTTTCACAGGAGGTAAACCTACTGCAACTGATAATTGTGATGATATTATCATGACATATCACGATACTCCTCATCTTAATGAATGCGGTATAGGATATGTTAACAGAGTTTGGACTATTAAAGATAAATCAGGTTGGGAAACCGCTCAAAAATGTAGACAGAAAATAAATGTCATCGATCCTGATCCATTGACAGAAGATGATATTGACTGGCCCGATGACTATACAGCTACAGGTTGCTGGCCCGGAGTCAATATTGATGAATATATAACAGGATTACCGGTTATCAATAATTCAAGTTGTAAAAAACTGGGCATTGCTCATAATGATGTCTTAGTAACCAATCCTCTCAATGATGATGCATGTGTTACAATAAAAAGAACATTTACCGTTGGTGACTGGTGTCGTCCTTACATGGATTACATTACCCATGTTCAGTATATTTATATTTTGGATGGTGGAGCGCCACAATTTATAAACTGCAATTCGGATACGACAGTTTATTCAGGAACTGCATGTTCTGCCAATGTTACCGTTTCAGCTTATGCTACTGATGATTGTACTGATGCAGATCATCTGATATATAGGTATAAAGTAGACAAAGGAAATGATGGCAGTTATGAATTATCAGGATATGGCAATACTGTAAATACAACCTTTGACAGAGGAATTAACAAAGTTGTTTTCACTGCGGAAGATGCATGTGGTAATGAAGCGACATGTACAAGGTATATCAGGGTGAAAGATTCTAAACCCCCTACTCCATTATGTTTAAGAAAACTAAATACATCTTTGGGCGTAATGGGTATGGTAACTTTAAATGCAAAATTCTTTGACCATGGTAGTACCGATAATTGTACCCCGAGCAATATGGGACAATGCGGATGTTATACTGAATTGAGATTTTCTTTTTCACCTGATGTTAATGATTCTTTGATAACTTATACCTGCGATAGTCTGGATAACGGTGTGGGACAAACTTTCGATTTGAAAGTCTATGTTACGGATTTGGACGACAATCAGGACTTTTGTAATGTCAGGATCAATGTAATAGACTCAAAAGATGTTTGCCAGGATGCACCTGATCCAACTTTTGCTGTTCAGGGTATGATCGTGGATATTGATTCTCAGGGAATGGAAGGATTTAAAGTAAAAGGAATATCTTTGGATGCAAATGAAGAAGAAGGTTATGCTGAAACAAATGTTAATGGAGAATACTATCTGAATGGTTTGGGTGCATATGATAAATATGAAATAGTACCTGATAAAAACGATGTACCGATAGACGGACTATCTACTCTGGATTTGGTTTTGATACAAAAACATCTTTTGGGAATAAAGAATTTTGATAATCCTTATAGTTTTATCGCTGCAGATGCAAATGATAATCATTCCATAAGCGCTTCAGACCTTTTGGAATTGAGGAAATTGATACTTGGTATTTACCAACAACTGCCTTCAAATAAATCATGGAAATTTATAAAAGCGAAGACAAAATTTGATAATCCTTCCAATCCATGGAATTATGAAGAGAAGTATATTACAGATAGTCTGATGTTTGGATTGGACAGCATTGATTTTGTAGCAGTGAAAATAGGCGACATAAATCGTTCAGCCAGCATCTACAACTCAAATACAGGTATCGAAGGAAGAAATGATAATATTGAATACTTCACGGCAAACAATACTATTTTCTCAAAACAGGAAGATGTTTCATTTGATATAAAAGCTGTGGATAATGACATTATAGCAGGATTCCAGTTTACTCTTGAATTTGATCCGTCGATCCTTGAATTCACCGGTATTGAAAACAAAGCTGTGTCTATCTCCACAGCAAATATCAATACTTTACGAAAATCGGAAGGACTTGTAATGATTAGTTGGAATAATGCCTTAGGTGTAAATGTAAGCGAAAGCGAAAGTCTGTTTAGACTCCATTTCAAATCAAAATCAAGCGGAATACTTAAGGATGTTATTAAAATTTCATCTCGGATAACAAATGCTGAAATATATAATGATGAATTAGAAACATCTAAACTTGAATTAAGATTTGAAGGAAAAGATTTCACCGGATTAAAAGTTTACCAAAACACTCCTAATCCATTTTCCAACATAACTGAAATAGTATTTGATTTACCCGAAGACGATAATGTTAATATTAAAATAATCGATTCAACAGGTAAAATATTGCTAAATAACCACAGGCATTACTCAAAAGGACAAAACTCAATCAAAATATCTTCAGAAGATCTAACCAAATCAGGAATATATTTCTATGAAATAACAACTTCCAAATCTTCTGTAGTAAAACGAATGATTTTAATAAAATAACCATAAATTAATTTCATAAGATAGAGGAGCCGGGTAATAATTATCCGGCTTTTTTATTTATTTCTTCTTTATTTCTCGCCGGGAGTATAATACAACCGGATTGATTCAAGATGTTAAAAGCCACGAATACACAAATTTTTTCATTGTTTATTCGTGTATTCGTGGCTAAATATGAAGGGTGTATCTCATGAATATCAAAATTAGTCTGCTCAAAAACACCTCAATTATTAATCACAAACTATTCATTATTCTTAAGTATTCCCGATTGCCGGGAGATATTTCTAAAAGCTTTTTACAAATCTCTTTTGCTTCTCCTGTTTTCTTTCCATTGATCTTTCCAAGCATTTTGATATACAACATATTTTCATCCAATGGATAAACTTTCAATGCTTTATCAATCACTTTATACGCCTGTTTATAATTACCTGATTTTTGCAACTTTAGAGCATAATTATAATAAGCTCGCAAAATAAACGGTTGTTTCTCACAAGCCAGCCCAAGATATTTGAGAGATTCTTTATCCCTATTTTTTTCATTATACAATAAGCCAAGCATAAAATATGGATAACTGTATTCAGGTTCCTGTCGAATCACTTTTTTATACAATTTTTCCGCTTTTTCAACATTCCCATCCTCATATTCCATCAATGCAAGATTCATCCTCGACAGATTATAATAATTATCGATTTCCAAAGCTTTTTCATAAGCCTTTTTCGCAGATTTTCTGTCACCTTGCGACATATAATACAAGGCTAATTGATGTTGCCCCGAAGCAAAATCCGAATTAACATGCAAATCGGTTAAAAATTCATTCTTTGCTTTTTCAATTCCGGTATTATCAATTTTAATATTATTCAGAACAAAATATCTTGCAGCTGCGATTCTGACTGTACGAATTGAATCATTCAATCGTGGCTCTATAGCATTTTCATATCCCTGTCCCATATTTACCAATGTCATTATTGCTTCTCTTCTGACCAACGGACTCTTATCCTCAAGCATTTTTAATACAACATTTAATTCGTTTTTACTATATATTTGATTTGACAATAAATTCACAGCAGTAGCTCTAACTATTTCGGGAAAATCAGTTTGAATTATCAAACTTTTCAACGAATCTATATTTCCATTCTGCCCCGGCAACAACCAATCCGAAAAATGCTTTGGACGTTTTTTACCGTATTTTTCAATAATAAAATCACTTGCCCATTGAGCGGTTTTATCCTTATGACAATTATTACATGCATTGGGAGTTCCGTATTTCACCGTTTGATCAGGACGGGGAACCCTGAAACTGTGATCCCGCCTAAAATCAACACCCATATAATATCTACCTGTCATGTGACAATTGATACATTGCGATGCTTCGGTATTTTGTTTATGAAAATGATGCCGGTAACTATCATATTTTTTTTCATGGCATTGAAGACATAAATCATTACCTTCTTTTTTCAGCTTCATGGTATGCATATCATGACAATTGCTACAGGACACACCTTCCAAATTATACATCCTGCTCTGCATAAAGGAGCCTACAACATAATCTTCGTCTTGTATCTGTCCATCCTTTTCATAAACCGGATAATTGATAAGATTGGGAAAATAATAATCCAGATAGTGCCCTTCAAAATTGAAAGAATTAGTGACCATAGATCTTCTGGAATGGCATCTGGCACATTTTTGTACCAATTCCTTTGAATCCATATTGTTATCCAAATAAAATTTCGGCGGAAGTATATCTTTATATTTATCCCTGTTTGTATAGTATTCAATATGCTGAGCTCCTGGCCCGTGACATGCTTCACATCCGACATTTATTTCAACAAAAGTCGTATTATAGCTTTCAGTGGATTCATCGTAATTTTTCTCAACAAAAGTAGAATGACAATCGGCACACATATTGTTCCAGGTCATACTTCCACCGGTCCAGTGCATCCATTCATCATGCTTGATTTTTAGATCGGGTTGCAGATCAAACCATTTTGATGAATTGGTATCCCAGGCAGAAAGCAAACATTGATATTTCCCTTTTTCAAAAGGCACAATATACTGTTGCAACGGACGAACGCCAAAAGTATATTTTATTTTAAAATCATGGTATTTCCCGTCATGTCCTTCGGTATTTACAAAATATTCCCCGTTATTTTTATAAAAATGATAATCAACTCCTTTTGACTTAAATCTTTTATCATTAAAATCTGCAAGAACAGAGTTTGAATCGGCTTTTTGCATTGCTAACTGATGATCGGAACCCAACCAGTCTTTATATTCTTTTTGATGGCATTCCTTGCAGGCACTGCTTCCGGCAAAGCTTTGTTTTAATGTTTTACTATGTGCTGGAAATTGTTTTTTATTGCCTTTATCACTTTTATTGCATGCAAAAAAGAACGTAAGAGAAAAAGACAGTATAGTGAAATGAATTATTTTCATAAAATCAGAATCCGTATATATTAAATCCGTTTGTATTTGTGCTTTTTTATAGGTATTGCGTATTTCATTTTTTTGCTTTTCCATCCCTTTGCCTCTGACTCCTCCCAAAGGGATAAATAAAGGAGAATCAGCCCGCAATGCAAAAAAATGAAATACACCTTACCTGTCTTATACACGTTTTTTTTATTTCTCCTTTAAAAGTTTAAACGTTTTAATCTTGTTATTATTAAAATAAATTGCAATGTAATAAAAACCTGTTGGAAGATCAGTTAAATCAACCTTAAAATTATTATTGTATTGATTTTTTACCGGAAAACCCTTTTGATCATAAATATGAATTGCTTTAATTTCCTGATCACTATCAATATGAATAATATCCGTGCAGGGATTTGGATATATCACGGCATCCGGATAGTTAATTATTGTTTTTGCAGATGTAGAAATGCCTAAAACCGCATTTTTCACTCCTTTCACCCATGAACGTGAAGATGCCAAATAGATAGTTTTACTCGCTTTTTCTCCTGCATCCCAAACAGTAAATCCAAATCCTCTGGAAATTGCAGCATCGGCGATATATCGATGATAATTTTCTCTGGATTCAACTGTTGGTCCACCAAAAGCGCCATATTTCTTTTTATAATAATTGTATCCTCCTTCATTGTCAGCACCAAATTCTCCAAGCAATACCGGAATATTATTAGCAACAGACCAGGACTTGACATAATCAAAATGCATATCTACTTCAGATTTGTCTTCATCTGTACCCCAATCAAAATCGTTAAATCCCTCCCTGCCTGATCTGGTAAACTCACCTGGCTTATAATAATGGAATGTAGCTATTAAATACTTATCCGAAGCTAATAGTTCAGGTTTTATAGTTGAAGGAGTCTCCCATGAATTTTTTCCTCCACCGGTCACAATTACGATTCTCGTAGGATTATGCTCTCTAATGATATCAAGTATCGCAAGATTTGTATTATGAACCTGATCGGCATTCATCGCAAAATAAGGTTCATTCATAATCTCAAACAACAGGTTTTCGCTATAATCTTTAAACCTCAGGGAAATATCTCTCCATATTGCTTTGAATCTGTCTTCAGCAGCCTTCCTGTCTGCTCCTGTCTTATAAAATTCGCTTTTTGATTTATAACTTTCCCAAAACCACTTATCTCCATGAACATCAATAATAGCGATCAGGTCATGATCCAAAGCCCATGATACAACTTGTTCTATTCTGTTAAGAAATGAGGAATCTACTACATAATCGTTAATACTACCGGTATAATTGCCCTGATCATCAATATAATCGACTTCTTCCATAGAAGTAGTATGTTTATCAAACCTGATTGGTATTCTAACTGTTTTGAAACCGACTGAAGCCACATCTTCAAAATAACTTTCTTTAACTGCCGGTGCCCAATTACCTTCGTATGGTGCGCTAAGGGTATTGCCCAGGTTAATACCGCGATCTATGTTTTTTATCATTTCAGCCGGTGTGATCTGAGCAATTCCGGAATAAGATATTAATTGAAAAATGATTATTTTTAATAAAAAACCTGATTTTAATAAATTCATCCTTTACAATTTTAAGAAAATAGTCTATTACTTTAGTAATAAGTGAAAAAAAACTCCCAAAAAAAATATTTTCGGGAGTACATAACACTATAAACCAATTTTATCATTGTAACTACTCAGGTCAAATATTTATAAAAAACGAAATGAAATACACTGAAATATCATATTTGCATAATAATACTTTCAAAACTTTCTATTTAGAACCCTTTCCCCCTGTTAAACACTTCGTTAGTTTCACGGGGCAAGCTGTTTCCCTTAAAAGGGAAAGGATAATTGAGAAAATATTATTATGCTTTCAACTCTCATACAATCAATAAATTAAACTACCTGAGTAGTTACATATCATTTAACCAATAAAAACTTTTTTGTATATATATTTCCTGAAGAAATAATTTTTACGATATATAATCCCGGGTTGAAATCAGTTAAATCAATATTTGACTTTTGTTCATTATCACTAAATTTTAAAATTTCCCGACCTTTTATATCATATATATATAAATCAACTTTTTTATCCTTTGAATTTACAATTATATTCAGGCGGTCTGTATTTTTAACAGTTGTAGGATATATAGTCACAAAATCTTTTTGACTGTTATTTATTACTGAAACTATTTCACTATATGTTACTAACCCGTCCAAATCAAAAGCAGCCAATCTATAAAAAGACGCTTTATTATCAATATCATTATCTTTAAATTCATAATAATTTCCGTATATATCTTTTGAATCCTTAATAATCAACCTGTTAAAATCAACACCATCAGTACTTTTTTGCAGTTCAAAATAATCAACATTATCCTCCGAGAAGGTTTCCCAACTAATAATATTAAAATTTTTCTCTCTTTTTGCTTTTATAAAGTTAAGAACTAAAGGTAATGAAGTACAAACATCATTAACTGTAATCTGAACATTATCGCCATATTCAGATGTTTTAAGCAATAAAGATGATGCGAAAGAAGAAAAAGTAACTTTACCGGTGGATGTTGCCTGATAATCATTTGTTCCGTCATTCCATTTATAATCCACTTCAGCTATATCTGCGGTACAATCATTTCCGTCACCATCATCTCCTGTGCTTAATGATGCTTGTTTGTTATCAAGGATAATACCGTTATCTGTTATTGTTCCTGTTGTTCCTGAAGAAAACTTATTTGAATTTCCATTCCAATCAACAAAACCGTTATTTATTGAGGTACCTTCAGTATACACGCCCGCTCCGTCCTTTGTAGAAACCACCAGACCATTATTTGTAAAGGTACTTCCCGTATTTGAATTTATTCTTCCTGCTGTTAAATCAATAGTTGCTCCTTTATTGTTATTTAAAATTCCTTTTGAATAA
>Ga0256832_1000433_pt1 | contig 26609 bp, 26 predicted proteins | sample 134614metaG_FD_190534 | JGI IMG/M metagenome (GOLD analysis project Ga0256832, IMG submission 190534) | Hydrothermal vent microbial communities from Lau Basin, Pacific Ocean - 134-614 | ecosystem: Environmental > Aquatic > Marine > Hydrothermal vents | place: Pacific Ocean: Lau Basin | collected... | reverse complement strand
GCTATTAGTTCTAGAAAAAGGTCTGCTACCAAAAAATCCTCTATATGCAGAGAGTGGTGAAGGGTGAGGACTTTTTATAATTATATGTTTTGTAGTGTCTATAGAAGCTCCCTTTTTCTGTGCATAACTTCCCCATAATATAAATACAACATTGTCACACTCTTTATTTACTATTTCAATAATTTTGTCAGTAAACTTCTCCCAACCTCTACCTTGATGACTATTTGGTTTTCCTGCTTCAACAGTTAAAACAGCATTTAGCAAAAGTACACCCTGCTCTGCCCATGGTTGTAGATATGGGGTGTGAAAGTTATTAATACCTAAGTCATCTTGCAACTCTTTATAGATGTTTATAAGTGATTTTGGAAGAGGTTTTACCTCTGGCATGGCTGAAAAACATAGTCCATGAGCATGGCCAATAGTAGGGTAGGGGTCTTGACCTAATATTACGACTTTTACTTTTTCTAGTGGTGTTGAGTTAAGAGCATTGAACCAAAGAGAGCCTTTAGGAAGTATGGTTTTCCCTTCTGCCTTCTCTTTTTTTAAAAACTCTTTAAGATTTTGCATATATGGTTTTGAAAATTCATCTTCTAAATGTTTGAGCCAAGAGGCTTCTAGTTTAATATTGTTATTCATTTTTTATATCTTTTTTCAAAATTATACTATAAATACGATACAATACGTAACTTTTTATAATAGGATTTATTGTGTCAGAGAAGAAGATTGCATCAGCTAGAATAACAACAAAGAGTTCAAAACTACTACAAGAGTTAAATAACTCATTATCATTTGATAAAGTACTATATAGAGAAGATATAGAGGGTTCACGTGCTCATGCTTATATGTTAGCCGAGCAAGGGATTATCTCTAAAGAGGACTACACTCAAATTGAAAATGGTTTAGTGGAGATTTATGACGAGATAGAATCAGGTGAGTTTTTACTTGATGGAGATGACGAAGATATACACATGGCAATAGAGAGTAGACTTACCCAAAAGATTGGAGATGCAGGTAAACGTCTACATACAGCACGAAGTCGTAATGACCAAGTGGCATTAGACTTTAGACTCTATGTTCAAAAAAATACAAAAAAGATAGCTAATCTACTTTTACAAAATATAGAAACACTTTTAAGAGTTGCTAGTGAAAATAGTGAGACTCTACTTCCTGGAATGACTCATTTACAACATGCTCAACCTATAAACTTTGGCTATCATATGATGGCTTATGCATCAATGTTTAAGCGTGACTATGAGCGTTTTATGAGTTCTTATGAGCGAAACAACTACTCTCCAATTGGTTGTGCCGCTTTGGCAGGAACACCTCACCCTATTGACCGTAAAATAACGGCAGAGAGACTTGGTTTTAAAGCTCCAACACTAAACTGCCTAGATACTGTAAGTGACCGAGATTTTGCTTTAGAGATTCTATTTAATATTGCAACTATGATGATGCATATAAGTCGTCTAAGCGAAGAGCTTATCTTGTGGTCATCTTCTGAGTTTAAGTTTGTGCAACTCTCAGACAAACATGCTACAGGTAGTTCTATTATGCCACAGAAGAAAAATCCAGATATTCCTGAGCTTCTACGTGGAAAGACAGGGCGTGTCAATGGAAATTTAGTAGCACTCTTAACTGTTATGAAAGGCTTACCACTTGCTTATAATAAAGATATGCAAGAGGATAAAGAGGGGGTCTTTGACTCTGTAAAGACAGCACTACTTTCACTAGAGGTACTAAATGAGATGATAGGTGAGATGAGTGTAAATGTAAAAGCAATGAATCAAGCTTGTATGGTAGGACATCTTTGTGCTACTGACCTTGCAGACTATTTGGTTAAAGAGTTGGGTATTCCATTTCGTGATGCATACCATATTACAGGAGAGATTGTCAATATGGCAGAAGAGAAAGGTTTAGATATATCTGAGTTAAGCCTTGAAGAGCTAAAGAGTATAGATGATAGAATTACGAAAGGTGTAGTGGAGCTTTTAGACAATAGAGCTTCTATGAATGCACGTCAATCAGAGGGTGGAACAAGTAGTATTAGAACGCAAGAGCAAATTGAGTTGTTAAATTCATGGTTAAAATCTCAAAGATAAGGAAGTGAAATGTTTGGACTATTTAAACCAAAAAAGCAGATACTAGTCTCTCCAGCAGATGGGCATATTGTAAAGTTAGAAGATGTTCCTGATGAAGTCTTTTCAGCTAAATTAGCAGGAGATGGCATTGCACTTATGCCTAGCTCTAATACTTTTGTGGCTCCTATCTCAGGAGTCGTTAGTAAAATTTTCTCTACAAATCATGCTTTTTCTATTAGAACAAGTAATGGTTTAGAGGTAATGGTGCATATTGGGCTTGATACCGTTGAGCTTAATGGAGAGGGGTTTAAAGCTCTTGTTAAAGAGGGAGACAAAGTCTCTGTTGGTAAACCTATTATCTCTGCTGACTTAGCTTTTATTGAGTCTAAGGGAAAACCTATTATTACTCCTATTGTGGTTAATCATGAGAAAGAGATAACCATTAGTAGTGACAAGGTTCGAACCATTCGAGAGGGTGAAGAGCTTATTGAAATAAGTTTTAAGTAATAAGTAAGAAGGTTATATATTTATAACCTTATATTTTATTTCCTATATAATCTACTTAAGGAGAGAGAAATATATTAATTTTTATAGTAAAGGGTCTATTAAATATTTTTTTATGTTACTTTCTATATCTATAGTATTTATTATTGTTTTTTTATTTAATTTATTTTAATTGTTTTTTTAAAAAATAATATAGATAAGCTTTTTTTCCACATAATATTCACTTTTAAGTTCTAAAATCTGTTTACTTTTTTACTATATTTTAGAAAAAAATGTAAAAAAGTATATTTTAATGTAAAAAAAAGGTTTATTATGTTTAGGGTTTCTTTAGTTTTTCTTTTCTCTATATTTTGTTGTGGTTGTGCTTCAAGTTCTTCTTCATCAGCTACAGTTCATATTCAAAAAATAATGAAATTACAAAGATATGCATCTAATGATGGTTGTAAAATACTAGCAAATGGTTATATGATTTGTCCTAAAAGTCGATAACTATTTAATTAGATTTTTTTGAGATATTCCTGTTTTTTTTAAGATTTTTTTTATAATACTATTACCAATAATTATCTAAATGATATTTTGAGTATAACTAGTATGATAGGTATAGTTTTTTACAAGAAGGTTTATAGATGAAACAAAAATTAGAAAATTTAAAAAACAATCAAGAGTTACAGTCCAGATTAAAAGAGATGAAGCCTAAAAAGACAATATGGGGATTTTTGGCTATTGTGCTTTTTATATTTTTACCAGAGTTTTTAAATGTCTTTTATTATCAAGAGATAAATGAATGGTTTTTAAAATTTTTTAATTCCTATTATCCTCCTGAAGTAGTCAATAAAATGGTATGGTTAACAGGAAAAATTTTTGATGGTAATTTAAGTTTTTTAAATATAGGTTTAGGGATAGGACTTCTTTGGTGGATGTATAAATAATAGTAATCAGATAAGTATCTGACTACTTAAAAATGGTATCCAACGTTCATAATACTTTTAGTATCTGTCTTTTTAAATCCAATAGGAGGAGTATGATCATATCTTACCTCCTCTGCTAAAGTTACATTTATATTTTCTGATACAGCAAAATTTAGTCCCATTGAACCTAAAACCTCATAATCATTAAAGTCATCAAAATTTTCTAAAGCACTAATTTTTAGAAAGAAAAGACTTGTTTTACTAATTTGGTTTTCATATTCAATATCCTCATTTAGTGAGGTGAAATCATAGTCTGGTTGATTGTCATAGTATCTCTCCCAGTTGTGGGCAACACCAAGTTTTGTTTTTAATGATTGTTTCCCATCACTGTAAAGCTCTTTTCCCATACCTGCACCAATACTTACTTTATCATCAAAATTTAAAAATTTATTTTTTAACCAGTTAGTTGAGAGATACCCTAACCAACCACTACCAATAAATTGTTCTAAATCTAAATTTGCTCGATACTCTTCATTATCTCTGGTATCGTTATTTTCTGTCATAAAGGCAGAGGTATCAAACTTAACTTTTAAATCTTCATTATTTAGCCCTGAAGTAGTATATGCTAAGTCATATTTTCCATTAACATTAAGTGTTTTAGTATTACCAGAGGTATTTACTAACCCAAAATTGATATTTTGTTTAACTTCATCTGCAATTGAAGATGAAGTTATTAGTGTTATTAAAAGTATCGTAAATGATAATTTATTATTCATAATATATAAACCTTTTTATGTATTAAAACATAATAATACATAAAAAAACATTAAATGTTATTAAAGTACCTTTTTTATCTTTTCTGCAACCCCCTCAGCCCTAGTACCCAAAACTACTTGAATAGTTGTATTGTTAGGTTTAATAACCCCTTTTGCTCCTAGCTTTATAAAGGCTTCATCATCTAAACTACTAGAGTCTTTAACCTGCATTCTAAGCCGTGTAATACATGCATCGGTAGAGACAATATTCTCTCTTCCTCCTAAAGCTTTTATGAACGCTTCTGCCTCATTTGAGGTCTCACAACTATCTTTATCATTGCTATCAGGTGTAAAGATTTGGTATTTAAAAATTTTGATGATGTAGTAAGAGACGATAAAGTAGATAAACCCAAAAGCCAACCCAAGAGGTAAAATAAGTAAAGGATTTTTAGCTAATTTGTAGTTGATAATATAGTCAATAAACCCTGCTGAAAAGCCATAACCGTGGTGAATATCAAGTAGATAAGCACCTGCTACAGCTAAACCTGTCAAGATGGCATGAGCCACAAAGAGTAGGGGAGCAACAAACAGAAATAGAAACTCTAAAGGCTCCGTAATACCTGTTAAAAACGACGTAAGTGCAACTCCTGCTAATATAGCCCCTGCTTTTTGCTTTTGCTCTTTTGGTGTAGTAGCATAGATAGCAAGTGCAAGGCTAGGGAGTCCAAACATCATAGTCACATAGAACCCTGCCATATAAACACCTGCTGTTGGGTCACCTGCAAAAAAACGGTGCAAATCACCATTGGCTACTACTGTAACACCATCTTTAACATAAGAGTAGTCGCCTACTTGAAATAGAAAAACAGAGTTTAATATGTGGTGTAGACCTAAAGGAATAAGTAGACGATTAAGCGTTCCATAGAGAAAACCACCAATCTCATTGAGTCCAATAATACTATTTGAAAAGGCATCAATGGCAGATTGAGCATAGTGCCAATAGTGACCTGCAATGACCCCCACCAAAATAGAAGCAAGAGCAGTAATAATAGGGACAAAACGTTTACCTCCAAAGAAGCCTAAAAATTCAGGTGGTTTTACTGTGTGAAAACGGTTATAGAGAAATCCTGCTAAGATACCTATAATAATTCCAATAAAAACCCCCATATTTAGCTCTTTGTCTATCTGTAGATAGACAGCTTTAGCAATAAGTATTCCAACTAGTCCTGCAAGAGCTGCTGCTCCATCATTGTTTTTAGCTAGACCATAGGCAATTCCAACTGCAAAGAGCATATCGAGGTTAGAGAATATGGCATCTCCTGCTACCTTCATAATATTGGCAATATCACCTGAAATAAATGGGATATCACCAAAACCAAAACGAAGTAAAATAGCTGCAACAGGAAGTACAGCAATAGGGGTCATAAGGGCTTTTCCTACCCTTTGGAGTAAGTTAAACATATATAAAAACCTTTTAGAGAAGTTAATTTAAAAATGGTCTAATCTTACTATAGAGTTTGTATTACTCTTCTTAACTCTTTACCTATACCACGAGAAAAACTACTAGAGTGAATATAGAGTTTTTCAGAGGCTCTTGTTGTACCTACATATAGAAGTTTTTTTTCATGAATTGTATCAATATTAAGTAGAATCACTACTCTACTCTCTAATCCTTTAGATGAGTGGTAGGTTGTAATATTTATAATTTCATCTTTAATATCTTTTAAAACATCTGATTTCTCTTTTATGTATGGTGGTAAGTAAGAGTAGAAGCGTTTAGCTTCACTCCATGTATTAGCTAAAATTAAAATATCTGAAAAGATATAACCACTATTTAGTAGGTTACTAATATGGTTAATTACCTCTTTAAATTGTCCCTCTATAAAAACTATAGAGTTCTTTAGCTCTACTTTACTATCTATGTTATTGCTCCCATCATAGAACTTTTCAACCTCTCTTTTAAGTGTTTTATCCTCCATAAGATACTTTAGAGCAAAAGTTAAATGCTCTTTTCCTGCTCTATAACTCTGTTTAAAGATTTTAGAACGACCCCTCATATCTAAGCCAATATCTTTGCTCCAATTAATTGCTGTTGGGTTATAGATGCTTTGTAGTCTATCTCCAGCCATAAATAGATTAACTTGCTCTTTGTTGTCTCTATCTTTATGTTTTTTTAGAGACTTAATACAAACTTTTAGCCAAGAGTTCCTAAAATCTTGATACTCATCTACTAAAATAGCATCATAACTAGGTTTGATAACCTCTAATGCCTTTTGGGCTAACTCCTCCTCCCAAAATGATTGAGAAGCATCTTGAGGAACATGTATTTTAGAAGCTTTTAGTGCAAAGCTATGAAAGGTTGTTACCTCAATTTTTAGTAAATCTATATCATTAAAGTAGAGATTGCCATTTAACTCTTTTAGTCTATTTTCTATCTTTTTAGTTAATGATTTATTGTAGGTTATTATGGCAATCTTCCAATCTGGATACTCTTTTAGCAGATGGATAGCCCTTGCAATTAAAACTACAGTTTTGCCACTTCCAGGTACACCCGATACAAGATAGTGTCCAATAGGAACACGCTTGGCAAAGGACTCTTGCTCTATATCTAAAGTTTTTATAATCTGAGATAACTCATCGTGTACTAAATTTTGTAGCTGTATTTCAGGAAAAACAATACCTCTAATATTTGAGATTTGTATATTAGATAGCTCTTTGACCCCTTTTGGAAATAGACTATTTAGAGTAATTTTTTTTAACTCATCTTCATAAATTGCCTTGGTTGGATATTGGTTAAAGAGTTCTCTGTTTTTAATCTCTTTAGATTTTATAGAGGTAAAGACTACATAGGCATAAAAATTAAAATCTAACTCTAGGTTATCATCTAGTAGAGTTAAGTCTGTAGAGAAGAGTGATTGTAGAGTGTTAAAGTATTGGTTTGTTCTAAAGCTAGGGTTATAATACTTTTTCCCATCAATAGCAGTAATCTCTTTTTGATTAATAGTTGCTAAGTAGTTTGCTGTCCAATCTTTAGTCTCAAAAACAGCAACTCCTCTTTTTCTATCTATGAGTAAAAAGTCTGGTTCTAAATTATTAACTCTAGGTGTTAGATATATAAAAGACTCCTCCTCGTCTGTATAAAGTCTTTTTAAAAGATTTAGAAGTTGTCTCTCTCCTTTTGTTAATGTTGTTTCATCATTTGGTATAACTTTAAGTGGCAAAATATTTCCTTATTAAATTTTACGAATTTTTTCTTTTAAATTTGGAATAAGTTTAGCAGAAACTGAAAGAGTTGTATAGTTCATATTAAGTAATTTTTGAGTTGCTACCTCTAACCCTGCTAGTTCTCCACAGATACTAATTGGTTTCTCTACATTTTTACTAATTTGCTCAAGTGCAACAAGAAGTAGAGGAGATATAGGGTCAACACTTAGTGTTGGGTGAGTTCGCTCAATAGCAAATAGGTATTGAGTAAGGTCATTACTTCCAATGGAGTAGAAGTCAACCAATTTATTAAACTCTTTAAGTCCAAAGATAACAGAGGGAACCTCTAGCATTATTCCAAATTGAATACCTTTTATATCTATGTTGTTCTCTTTAGCTATGGTTTGGGCTATATTTTTTGCATCAATAAACTCTTGTGGGGTACTTACCATTGGGAACATAATTTTTATAATTTTTTTGTTCGATAACATTGAATCTACGGCTTTAAAGATGGCTAGTAGTTGCTCTTTGAAAAGGGTTTGCTCTTGAAGTGAAAAGCGTATGCCTCTAAGACCTAAAAATGGGTTCTCTTCTTTTGGAATCTCAATATATGGTAGCGATTTGTCTCCACCTATATCTAGGGTTCTTACAGTAACTTCATTAAAGAGTTCAAAGATAGCTTGGTAGGTTTGGGTTTGCTCCTCTATAGAGGGTTTATTGTGTGTAAAGAGAAACTCTGTTCGTAAAAGTCCTACTCCATCTGCTCCTAACTCTTTTGCCTCTTTGGCTGAGTCTAGGTTGGTAATATTGGCTAGGAGTTTAACCTCTTTTCCTGATTTTGTCTTTGTTGTCTCAAAGCGTTTTTGAAAACTCTGCTCTTGCTCTTTTTTAAATGCCTTTTGTCTCTCTTTTGCTTGTGTTAAATCTTTTTCATTAGGCTCACTTATGACAACACCTGCATTTGCATCTAAAATAGTCTCTTTCTCTAAAGGTTCAAACTCCTTTTGTGTAACAACAATAGATGGAATATTAAAAGAACGCAGAAGAATAGAGGCATGAGATGTAGTAGAGCCAGAAAATAGCACTACTCCCTTAATGGCAGAAATCTTACTAATCTCTTCAACCTCACTAGGGAGCAACTCATTGGCAAACAGAATAGTATCTACCTTTTTGGGTAGTTTAAAAGTAGTCTCAATACCCATGTGTGACTCTATACGTTTTTTGAGGTCAAGGTAGTCTGGTATTTTGTTTTCAAACTTTGTATCTTTAAGTTTAGCTATCTCCTCTTCAATAGTCTCAAAATGGAGTTGAAAAGCATCAGATTGAAGTAGCTCTTTTTGTGCTAAAAAAATCTCTGCTTCACTCTTGCTTCTGTTTTGCTGGTAGAGACTCTCTAACTCTTGAGCTGTTTTGTTGAGTGCATCTTTAAGAGAGAGAGCTTTTTTATTAGAAGAGTGAATTTTCTGTTTAGTGTAGTTAACTTGTCTACCTATAGCTACCCCTTTAGCAATAGTCTCTCCTTTCATATCAATTTTGCTATAGGTAATTTGCTCTTGCTCTATTCTCTCAATCTCCTTATCATCTCTCATAAGCTCTTGAAATAGTTTAGTAAGCTTTTCGTTTGCCTCTTTTGCCTCTTTGCCTTTACATATAAGCTCAAAGCTGTCTCCTTTCTCTAAAGAGAGAGATAAAATTTTAGGAACTTGTGTTGCTAATACCTCTTTGTTTTTTGCTTTAAGAGTAATGGTTGCATCAAATTTTTTAACCTCATTTACAAATTTTGCAATAGGTCTTAGATGAAATCCATTTGATGAGGTAACTGTAAGTGTAGTAGTTATTTTTCTATTAAATAGTCTTTTTAGTAAATTCATAGAGGTATTGTAGCCAATAGAGACTAAGAGATTTAAAGCCTATTTAGGAGTTAATTTGTTAAATTTCATACTTTTTTCTATATTTATTGATATAATATAAATCGTAAAGCAAAAAATATATAAATTTATATTTAAATAATTAGAAAATATAGAGTAAAAAAGTTATATTAAACAAAAATTGCACAATTATGATATAATATTGGTCTAAAAGAGAAAAGGAATATTATTATGAACCAACGCACCATTAAAAAACCAGTTGAAGTTGTAGGGGTAGGCTTACATAAAGGAGAACCTATTAAATTGCGTCTTGAGCCTTTAGGAGTAGATGCAGGAGTTGTATTTTATAGAGAAGATTTAGCATTGAGTATTCCTCTCTCTCCATCTGTAGTTGTAGATACAAAGATGGCAACTGTTATTGGTGCTAAAAACTCTTTAGGTGAAATGGGAACAATCTCTACTATTGAGCATTTTTTATCTGCTGTATATGCTTATGGAATTGATAATCTTAGAGTTGTTGTAGATGGTAATGAGATGCCAATTATGGACGGTTCAGCCGCCTCTTTTTGTCTTCTTTTAGATGAAGCAGGAATAGAAGAGCAAGATGCTCCAAAAGAGATTATTCGTGTTAAGAGAAGAGTTGAGGTTAGAGAAGGTAATAAGTTTGTACGGCTAGAGCCAAGTAGTAGAGCTACATTTAATTTTGAGATAGATTTTGAGCATCCTATTATTGGACGGCAGTCACAATCTTACTCTTTTGGTACAAAACCTTTTGTTGAGGAGATTGCAAGAGCTAGAACTTTTGGTTTTGCTAGAGATATTCAGTATCTACAGAGTATCAATCTTGCACTAGGAGCTAGTTTAAATAATGCCATTGGTCTTGATGATGAGAAGATTCTTAACCCAGAGGGGTTAAGATATGACAATGAGTTTGTTCGTCATAAAATTTTAGATGCAATGGGAGATATGATGGTAACAGGGCATAATATTCTTGGAGCCTACTCCTCGTTTGCAGGTAGTCATAAACTTAATCATGAATTAACAGTAGCACTTTTAGCTAACAGAGCAAACTATGAGATAGTATCATTATCAAGAAATCAAAGTCGGGAGTTTGCAAAAAGTTTTGCTTAGTTCTTATGAAATATTAGTAGTATCCATAGCTTCTCCCCTTCTTTTGGGGGTATATAGAGATGGGGAGCTTATTGAGACCATTGAAACAAAAGAGAAGACTTCAGATATTTTACTTAAGCTCTTGAGTGAACTATCTGTTAAATATAACTACAAAAGGGTCATCTATACTTCAGGACCAGGCTCTTATATGTCAATTAAACTTACATATATTACTCTTCGTACCTTAGAGATTTTAAATAGTATTACTTTTGATGCTTGTGAAGCTTTTACACTAAATAACAACAAACCTATAAAAGCTATGGGAAAACTCTACTTTGTCAAAGAAAATAACACTATAATAACAAAAAAATTTGATGAGGTGTTAGAGCAACGGTTTGAATTACCTTCCAAGTTGAGTGAAGTGACTATTTTAGATAATAATAAACCGTTGTATATTCTTCCTGCCGTATAATTTATTTAAAATTATGACATCAGCAAAGGGGAGAACATTTGTTTGTATCGGTACCAGCAACGTCTGCTAACTTAGGACCAGGGTTTGATACTCTTGGACTTTCAATTAATTTTAGAAATGAAGTGACTATTAAGCCTTCACGTTTCTTTTCAGTATCTACAAGAGGAGAGGGAGCAGAGAACCCTCATATTCGTAAAAATATTCTGTTTATGAATATTTTTAATAAACATTATGAAAAGTTAAGAGGGAGACGAGATAACTTTAGATTTGAGTTTACCAATCGTATACCAATCTCAAGAGGGTTGGGTTCATCTTCAGCTGTTATTACAGCTGCTCTAACTGCATCTTATGTAGCAGCAGGTGAGCGTTATAATAAACGTAAAATTTTAAATTTGGCTTTAGAGTATGAACCACACCCAGATAATATTACTCCTGCAGTGATGGGTGGATTTAATGTAGCTTGTGTAGAAGATAATAAAGTTTACTCAAAAAAGAGAAAGCTTCCTGAGTATCTTCGTGCTGTTTTGGTTATTCCAAATAAAACAATCTCTACAGCAAAATCTCGTAATGTATTGCCTGATTTATATAGAACAGATGAGATGGTATACTCTCTTTCACGCTCTTCGTTTATGACAGCACTATTTATGACAGAGTCTTGGGATTTGCTTAGAATTGCCTCTAAGGATATGATTCATCAGACAAGAAGAATGAAGCAGATGCCAGAACTATTTGAAGTACAAAAAATAGCACTCTCAAGTGGTGCATTGATGAGTACACTCTCTGGTTCAGGCTCAACTTTTTTTACCCTCTGTTATGCTGATGATGCACCAAAAATTCATAGAGCTTTAGCAAGGAGATTCCCTAAATTTAGAGTCTTTACTAAAACTCTTGATAATTATGGTGTCACTTCAAAGAGTTAAGTACTTAATAACAAAAGTTGGGTATAATTATGCAAAAAAATGAACCAATACGCATGTGTATAGTATGTAGAGAACGAAAGCCTCAACAAAAACTACTTCGACTGCAAGAGAAAAACAGTAACATTTTTCCTTATTCTGGAGAGGGTCGAAGTTTTTACCTTTGTAATGGTTGCCGTGAAAACGAAAAAAAAGTAAAAGGTTTAATTAAACGTTTTCGACTCTCAAGTGAAGATAGTGAACAGTTTGTTAAGTATTTAAAGGAGTTAGATAGGAATGGATAGAGTTAAAATCCAAGAGATTGCAAAAGAGGCAGGTGCATCAAATGCAGTACTTATAGAAAAAGCTAAAGAGCTTGGTTACGATGTAAAAGCAGCCAATAGTACTGTAACAGTTGAACAAGCTGGTATATTAGTAGACTATATGATTAATGGGATTAAGCCAAAAGCTAAAAAAGTAAAACCTACCATAGTAAAAAAAGCTAAAGTTGTTAAAGAGAAAGAGGTTAATAAGTCTGAAGAGTTAAAAAAAGAGGAGCAAAAGAGTAAAGAGAGTTCTAAAAAAGAAGTTATTAACGAAAATAAAGAAGAGGCAGGTCAAAAGAGTAAAAAAACTCCTAAAAAAACTCCTAAAAAAACTCTAAAAAGAGGCTCTATTACTACTACTCCTAAAAAGAAAAAAGAGCTTAAAATAGTAAAAGAGGGGGTAGAGACTCCTTTAACTAAAACAGTAAATGAAAAAGGAGTTGAAGTAGAAGCTCCTAAAGAGGAGAAAGTAGAGAAAAAATCTACAGAAGAGGTAGTTACTGAAAAGAGAGATGAAGAGATTTTAGCAAATGAGAAACCAAAGGCTAGACGTAAGCGTGTTGGTATTACTGTAGTTAAAAAGGCAGATAGAGAGAAGCCAAAAATTAGAATTGTAGAAGAGCGTAAACCTATTGAAATAACTCCTAAAAAGAAACCAGTAGGTATGCCAACACCACCTTCTAAAAAGAAGACTAAAAAAGTAGCAACTCCAAAAGATACAGGTCAAAAACTCGACCTTTTAGCAAATATAGGTTTTGGTAATGGGCGAACTCAAGTAAGTGAACTTGAAGAGGAACCAGAGGTATTAATGCTTGACTTCTCAGATAAAAATATCTATGAAGATATGATGCGTCAAGAGGCAAAGCGTAAAGAGGAGGCTAAAAAAAGAGCAACTATTGGTATGCAACAACAAGGTCGTGGTCGTGGAGGACAAGGTAGTCGCCGTAAGCCATCTACTCTTAAGCGTGGTAATAAAAAGAAAAAGTATGTAAAAGAGGAAAAATCTAAGGAGATTACATCAGTAGAGATACCTGAAAATGTAAGAGTTTATGAGTTTGCAGAGAAGGTTGGTCGTTCAACTAGTGAGGTTATTAAAGTTCTTTTCTCTTTAGGAACAATGTTTACACAAAATGACTTCTTAGATAAAGACTCTATTGAGATTTTAGCAGATGAGTTTGGTGTAGAGGTTCATACTATCAATCCTTTAGATGCACTCGATTATGTAAAAGTTTATGATGCTCAAGAGGATAAAAACCCAACAGAGAGACCCCCTGTTATTACTATTATGGGGCATGTTGACCATGGTAAGACATCTCTACTTGATAAGATTCGTCAAACAAAGGTAGTTGATAAAGAGGCTGGTGGAATTACACAACATGTTGGTGCTTACCAAGTTGAGAAAAATGGTAAAAAGATTACATTTATAGATACACCTGGTCACTCAGCATTTACAGAGATGCGTTCACGTGGAGCTCAGGCTACTGATATTGTTATTATCGTTGTTGCTGCTGATGATGGTGTTAAACAGCAGACAAGAGAGGCTATCTCTCATGCTAAAGCTGCAGATGTTCCTATTGTTGTTGCTATCAATAAAATAGATAAAGAGTCTGCTAACCCAGAGTTAGTAAAAGGGCAATTAGCAGAGCTTGAAATTACTCCTGTTGAGTGGGGAGGAGAGCATGAGTTTGTACATGTCTCAGCACATACAGGAGAGGGGATTGATGAGCTTCTTGAGACTCTACTAATTACAGCAGAGGTTCTTGAGCTTCAAGCAGACCCAACTAGAAATGCAAAAGCAGTTGTTATTGAGGCATCTCTACAAAAAGGGTTTGGTGCTACAGCAAATATTATTGTTCAAAATGGTACATTAAGAGTGGGCGACCCATTTGTTCTTGGGACAGCATTTGGTAAGGTAAAGACACTTATTTTAGATGATGGGACAAGAACAAAAGCGATTGGACCTAGTACTCCTGCTGCTGTTGTTGGTCTTTCCGATGTTCCAATGGCAGGGGATATACTTGTAGTAATGGACTCTGAAAAAGAGGCAAGAGAGTTGGCAGACAAACGTGCAGAGTATGCTAGAACTGTAGAGCTCTCTAAGAGTACAAAAGTTACTATTGATGACCTCTCAGCTATTATTGCAGAGGGGAACTTAAAAGTACTTCCTGTTATTATAAAAGCAGATGTTCAAGGTTCTCTTGAGGCTATTAAAGGTACACTTGCTGACCTTAAAAATGAAGAGGTTAAAGTTGATATTATTCATGAGGGTGTAGGTGGAGTAACTGAATCAGATGTTCAACTAGCAGATGCTTCTGAGCACTCTATTATTTTAGGCTTTAATGTAAGACCAACAGGGGCAGTTAAGAAAAAAGCAAAAGAGCTTGGTGTTGAGATTAAGACCTACTCAATTATATATGAACTCTTAGATGATGTTAAGGCACTTCTTAGTGGTCTTATGAGTCCTACTATCTCCGAAGAGGTTACTGGTCAAGCAGAGGTTCGGGAGATATTTGTTGTTGCTAAAGTTGGAACTATTGCAGGTTGTAAAGTTGTTGATGGCTCTATTATTCGTAATGCAGGTGCTAGACTTATTCGTGATGGTGTTGTTATCTACACCACTACTATCTCATCTCTTAAACGCTTTAATGATGATGTTAAAGAGGTTAAAAATGGATTTGAGTGTGGTATTATGCTTAACAACTTCAATGACATTAAAGTTGGTGATGTTATTGAGACCTTTAAAGAGGTAGAAAAACAGGCGACATTAGATTAGTTTAATGTCATTATTGAATTTTACCTTAATAGCATTGTATAATTTATAATTTTTATATAATTAAAATAAGATTTAAGATGTGACATAGTCATACTTGCGATATAGGGGAAAGAATGAGAGAAGAGATAAAAAGAAAAAGAACAGAGTCACGACTAGTGGAGCTAATTCCTGAGGCTCTTTCAACTATGAATGATGACCGTATCAATGGACTTACTGTAACAGAAGTGGTCTGTTCAAGAGGTAGATATGATGCAAAGGTATACTTAGATAAATCATATTTAGATGAACATGAACAGCGTGAGGCTTTAAAACAACTAAGAGTTGTTTCTAATTATCTATCTTCGTATATTAGAGATAGTGAAGGGTGGTACAAAGCTCCAAAGTTTACATTTGAGTTTGATGACCAACTTGAAAGAATCTCAAAAATTGAAGCACTCTTTCAAGAGATAGCAAAAAGAGATAAAAAGGGTCAATCTAATGAGTCTTAACGAACAGATAGAAAAAATTGTTAAAGCTAATGGAGCTGAGTTTTATGGAACAGAGACTCTAAAAGAGGATGGTAACACTATATTTAGAGTCTATATTACACATAAAGATGGTGTAACTCTTGATTTATGTGCAGAGGTTTCAAATGAACTATCTGTCTTTTTTGATGTTAATCCTCCAATAGAGGGTGCCTATTTTCTTGAGGTAAGCTCACCAGGGATTGAACGTAAACTAGAAGAGCCTAAACATTTTATGTCAGCTATTGGTGAGCGTGTAAAGTTCAAAGTTCACGGTGGTGACAAAGAGAGAGGGGAGATTACTTCTGCTGATGAGAGTGGTTTTACCATAGCAAAAAAGGGTGAAGATGTACGATTTGAGTACAACAATATCTCTAAGGCAAAGACCTACTTTGAGTGGAATAAGGCGAAATAATCTACAATATAGAGTCTAGTCTATAAATATAATAATCTTGCCCTAAAAACTAAGGTAACTATGAAAATATACCAACTAAATAAGATAAAAGACAAAAGACAATTCCTTCAAAAATTAAATGTCCATGGTGGTGGTGTGTCTATTATGGCAAAGAAGATGGAGTTGCTCTACTTTCAGATAAAAGATTTAAAGAGACCTGCTGTTAATATCTTAAAACAAGATGCACTAAGTATTGGGGCTGAGTTAGCTACTCCTTCTGGGGTAATAACTTGTGAAAAGGAGAGTTACGATTGTCTGCTTATTGGAACACGTAAACATATTGAGATACTCTCTAAAAAGGAGTTGGCTCAACCCTTTGGACTAAAGAGTTTGGCTTTAGAGTTGCAGAAGTTTTTAAAGACTAAATCATATCCTATAAAAATAATGGGCATAATAAATGCCAATGATGATAGTTTCTTTGAGGGGTCACGCTTTAGAGATAGTGAGGCTATTGAGAAGATAGAGCAGATGATAGAGCATGGAGTAGATATAATTGACATAGGAGCTGTCTCTTCTCGTCCTAATGCAGATATTGTTTCAGCAGAGATTGAGTTGGAGAGAATAAAGCCTATTTGTGATGCAGTAAAGACCAAAAAGCTTTATGAGAAGGTCTCTTTTTCAGTGGACTCTTATACTCCATCGGTGATTGAGTATGCTTTAAAGTCAGGCTTTAATTTGGTCAATGACATTACAGGGGCTTCTAATGATGAGGTGGTAAAGTTGGCTGTGGAGTATGGGGCTAAGTTGTGTATTATGCACATGCAAGGAACACCACAAACAATGCAACAAAACCCTACCTATGAGGATATAATGGTAGAGATTTCAGACTTTTTTGAAGAGAGAATAGCTAAATGTGAAGCATTGGGAATGAAGCGTGAAGATATTATCTTAGATGTAGGTATAGGATTTGGAAAGAGATTAGAGCACAACTTAACACTTATAAAAAATATGGGTCACTTTAAGAAGTTTGGGTGTGAGGTATTAGTAGGGGCTAGTAGAAAGTCTATGATAGATAAAGTTATTCCTACTCCAACACAGGAGCGATTGGCAGGAACACTTATTATTCATGCACGAGCCATAGAGAATGGAGCCTCTATTGTGCGTTGTCATGATGTTAAAGAGCATCGACAGGCTTTGGCTGTGTTGGAGGCATTAGATACTTAATATAGCTGTTTGATTCTCTTGCTTCTATTTAACTCCTTTTATTGTTTAAGCTACCTTCTCTTTAATAATTTTTGGCTCAAGGGTAAGAGTATGCTCTTTTATTTAATATAATCTCCTTTTTAACTCCATTATCAAAAGTAATATCTATGACACTCTTTTTTACTTTATAGGCAAGTGCATAGTATGCCATATCGGCTCTACCTATTTGTGCTACATCTCTGTTAATTATAATGGTAATATGAGCATTATCTCCTTTTGGTGGGTCTATAGTGAGTTTTGTAGCGCCTGAACTCTCTTTTATAGTATATATAAGTAGATTGTATTTTGTAAAGTCAATAGGGTTCATTTGTAAAGAGTCAATAAAATTTTTTTTCTCCTCTTTATTCCAAAACTTTTCTGTTTTAACTTTGTTTATAAAAGCTATAAAGTCACTTTCTGTAGTGTATAGATTAGTTAAAATTTTACTGTATCCTTTTGCTCTAAAAGGGATAGGTAGTCTACTAATTGTATCTTGGCTCAATAACTCTTTTTTGGGTAGTTGTGAAATTAAAATTGAAGAGTTTGGATTACAGGCTGTAAAAAGTATAATAATAGTAAGCAATATAGAGGTTCTTAACATAAAAAATCCTTTTCTATTTTTATATATTATAAATTAAAAAAGGATTTTTGTAAAGGGACTGTTAGCTTTTATGCTCTAATCGCTGAACAGATGCTGTCTCAGATGTAGTACTTGAATTTGAACCAAATACCTTACTAACTATGCTTTTTAGACCCGTCTCATTGGCTTCATATTCACGCTCTGCCTCTTGTAGTGACATCTCCCAAGCAGAAGAGAATCCAGGGGCTTGTGACATCATCTTTCTAAGAGCTGAATCGTAAATATTTAGAAGTCTAAGTTCTGCACGACCAGGTTTTTGACCTAATGTCTTAACTGATATTCGTAGGTTTTCATTCTCTTTTTTTAGTTTCTCTAACTCTTTTACCAAGGTTGCATTTCCTGCATCTGTAATCTTCATCTGTCTCTCTAAATGAGATTTATAGTCATTAAGCTCCTTTTTGTATTTTCTAATGGTCAATAGAGACTTTAAGTACATAAGAAATGCTCCAAAGGCAATACCTGCCAATATGAGTAAGATAGTTTCAGCATTAAAATTGAATTCCACAGTAGTCCTCCTTAGTTGATATATAAATATTATATCATAAGAGAAGAGTCTAAAGGCAATATAAATTAATATTGACTAGATAATAGTTTCATGCGTAAAATAGGAACATCTGATTTTTATGTTACAATTTCTAAAAAAAATTGGGATTAATATGAGATTAGACAAGTATTTAGTCGAAAAAGGTTACTTTGAGAGCCGTAATCGTGCATTAGATGCAATTAAATGTGGAAAAGTATTTGTCAATGGTCAAGTGGCAAAAGCATCAATGAAGTGTGATGATAATACCAATATTGATATAGACCAAGAGAAGTTCTATGTGAGTCGTGCAGCCAAGAAGTTAGAGCTTTTTTTAGAGGAGTACCCTTTGAACTTAGAGGGAAAACGAGCTATTGATGTGGGTTCAAGTACAGGTGGTTTTGTGCAGATACTTCTTGAAAAGGGAGTAGAGTCTGTAGTATGTGTAGATGTAGGAAAAAATCAACTTCACCACTCATTACGTAATAATAGTAGAGTCTCTATCTTTGAAGAGACCGATATTCGTCTATTTAAGCCAACTAAACCCTTTGAGTTGCTCACTTGTGATGTATCGTTTATTTCGCTTTTACATATAATAGAAGCTATAGATAGACTCTCTAAAAATGAGATAATTTTACTTTTTAAACCACAGTTTGAAGTTGGACGTAATGTAAAACGTAATAGTAGAGGTGTGGTTTTAGATAAAGATGCTATTTTAGAGGCTAAGAGTAGATTTGAAGCTAAAGCACAAGAGTTAAATTGGGAGTTGGTCTATAGAACTACCTCTAAGCTTATAGGAAAATTAGGAAATGTAGAGTATATTTACTACTTTAGGAAATCATGAAGTTAACAAATAAAATAAAATCTATTACCATCGGTTCATTTGATGGTATTCATTTAGGACATCAAGTATTAATCAATCAAGCCCAAGCAGTAGTAGTCATAGAGCGAAATAGTGGTTACTTAACTCCAGGATATAGACGAATTAACTACTTAAAAAAGCCTTGCTTCTTTTACCATTTTGAAAAAATATCTCAGTTATCAGCTAAAGAGTTTATCGATAGAGTCTGTATAGATTTTCCCAAGGTAGAGACTATTGTAGTTGGGTATGACTTTGAGTTTGGTCATAAAAAAGAGGGCAATACAGCTTTGCTAAAAGAGCTATTTTATGGAGAGGTTATTGTAGTAGATGAGGTAAAAGTAGATAATATCTCTGTGCATTCAAGAGCTATTATAGAGTATTTAAAAGAGGGAAATCTATTTTTAGTAAATAGACTTTTAGGGCGACCTTTTAGTGTAGACGGAGAGGTTATTTTAGGTCAGGGGTTAGGAAAGAGAGAGTTAGTTCCTACTATTAATCTTAGTGTATATGACTATTGGTTACCAAAAAATGGTGTCTATATTACACGTACTAAAATTGATAATAAGTGGTTAGATAGTGTTAGTTTTGTTGGTATTCGTCAAACAACAGATAACTCATTTGCAGTAGAGACACATATTATAGGTAAACTCTTAGGAGAGGTAAAAGGTAATGTTTCTGTAGCATTTTTAGAACCTATTAGAGGAAATATAAAATTTAATAGTATAAAAGAGTTGAAAAATCAGATTAATTTAGATATAACTTATGCTAAAAATTATTTTAAGGATAGTAGATGAAAAAGAGATTGTTAACATTGGTTGTTTTGAGCGTAAGTCTTTTTGCAGAGTTTAAGACTATAGATGTACCAGAGTTTGAAAAGATGCAAAAAGATGGAGTTCTTGTAATAGACATACGAACTGCATCAGAGTGGAAAGAGACAGGTATTATAGAGGGTGCAAAAAAGATTACCTTTTTTTCTGAACGAGGGCAACCTCTTATTGCTGATTGGTTTTTTGAATTAGGTCACCTTATTAAAGATAAAAAAACACCATTTATTATCTATTGTGCCCATGCAAGTCGTTCAAAGGTATTGGGTGAAGGTTTAGATAGTATGGGCTTTGAGAAAGTCTATGAGCTTAAAGGTGGTATTGAGAATGGTTGGATAAAAGCTGGTAAAAAAACAGTTAAAGAGTAGAAATAGAGTAAAAGTTTTATCTTCTTTTTGATATATTTGAACAAAATATAATTCATAATTCTCTTCCTTAATCTATAATTTGGAAGAGTAAGGTTAAAAAATCTTAAAATAACTCTCAAAAATAAAAAATAGAATAGGCTGATGTATAAGATAGATAATCAAAGAGTGTTGCCCCATAAACTTTAAGACTCTATTTAGTTTAGAGTTGTTATTGAAAATTTTTTGATTAAAAATTTTTAGATGCAAATCATAATAAGCAATAACTATTCCTAAAAGAACAACCCCAAACCACGGAAAGATAGGAACTAAATCTTCTGAATGAATAGGAGGAAGATGTAAAATAGGTTGCAGAAGATTAAAAATAGGGTGAACAGTTAAATTCCCTGTTGCAGAGCCAATAAATATTAAAATAGCAAATAGAAGAGCTATTTTAGGATAGTTTAAAAAAGGTAGAGCTAATATAGAACTAAGGAGAATAAAGTGTAAGATTCCAAAATAAATCCATGAGTTTGGAAATATAATGTAGGTAACTATAGTAACAGTTATACTAGATATAGTTAAAAGAAAAATTCTCTTATTTAGCCTTTTCCATGAAATTAATTTTTTATGTACTAAAGAGAGGCTAATTCCCATAGATAGTAGAAACATACTTATAATTATATATCGGAATAATAGAAAAAATTTTGAGTTATTGAGATTTATATTTATAATATGAAAATAACTTAAGTCGTAGTTAAAGTGATATATTGTCATAAATAATAATGCCCAACCTCTAAAGATATCTACCCCTATAACTCTATTTTTTTGCATAAGAACCCCCTACTTTATAAAATATAATAACATTAATTATGTAAAAATATAATAAATTGTTAAGATAAAATAGTAATTAATTATATTTAATTAAAATTTAGATATACTAATTAACTATTGTGAGTCATTGGAGGGAGAATAGTGAAACAAAAGGGTATACTGAATTTAAATAAAATTATTTATGGTCTTATTATTATAATAGTTATTGAACTTAGTATATTTATATTTTATAAGATTATTAGTAGTTACACTAAGAAAGAGAATATTTCAAAAATGCCATTAGCTACTGTTCATCTAAAAAAGATACAAAAGAATGAATTGGTTGTCTTGAGTCCCCCTAGTATAATAAAACAGCATATTAAGATAAAAAAAATGCCTCCAAAAGCCAAAACTACACTTATTAAAATCTCTCCTAAAAGCTATAATGATGTTATTAAAATAGAGTCTCCTTTAGTTAAGCCAATAATCTACACAAAGAGTGTTAATCTTGATAATGTAACAATTGCTCAAAAAAAGAGAACATTTATTGATATGATGCTTCCATCTATTCTTCTTGCTAAACATCACTTAATTAAAGATAGAAGACATCTATTAATGTTACTTAAAAAAGATAATTTAAGTAAATCAGATAAACTATGGTTGAAAAAAAAGAGACAAATTTTTAAAGCAAAGAGTAATGATGAACTCTATAATAAGATGGAGATACATCCTACTAGTATCATTATTGCACAAGCAATAATTGAGAGTGGCTGGGGAACATCTAAATTTTTTAAAAAAGCCAACAATGTTTTTGGTATCTGGTCTTTTAGTACTAATGATAAACGCATGGCAGCCTCTAAAAAGAGAGGAGATAAAACCGTATATCTCAAAAAATATAGCTCTGTAGAGGAGTCAATTTTTGATTATCTATTGACTCTTTCAACTAAAGATGCCTATAAAGAGTTTAGAGAGAAGAGATTGGAGACGCAAGACCCATTTGAGTTGATAAAATATTTGGGAAACTACTCAGAGTTAAGAGATAAGTATATTGAAAATTTAAAAAATACTATTAAAAAAAATAGACTTCTTGCTTATGACTCTTATCAATTGGATATGTAGGGTATAATAAGAGAGAAGTTATGTCTAGCCAAATCCTCCTCTATATTTCTTAATAAGCTGTTGAATCTTGTCTCGTTTAATAACACCTACATGAACCTCTTTAATTAGGTTAGTATTATAGTGTTCATTAGTTTTATTGAGAGATAGCATAATGACATTCATATTTGGGTGCTGTTTTTTTAAAATATTTTGATTAAACTGCTCTACCTCTTTATCAATAAAAAGTATATCATACTCCTCTTTATCAATATATTTCTCTAACTCATTAGAATTATGGACAATCTCAATATCGTAGTTCATATTAGTAATAACTTTTGAGAGGATTTGTGCCTCTAGTGGATTCTTCTTTAGTATAAGAATCTTTTTATTGTTATGTTTGTTTTTTTCATTTTTATCTGTTTTCTCTTCTTCTAAAATAGAAAGTTTTTCAATAGTATTATCTTTAGATACTTCTGTTTTATTATTATCTATTTCTAAGACTTCAGTTGATGAAGATTCCATATTTTCATCTTCATTTTTAGGTTTAAGAAACTTTTTTAATATATATAAAAGCTCATTATTCTCAATAGGTTTTGGTATGTAGTCATCTAATCCTTGTTCTAAAAAACGCTCTCTGTCGCCAGTTAGAGCATTGGCTGTTAAAGCAATAATTGGAACATGCTGAAGTTTCTCTTCAACTTCATAGTTAATAATCTCATGAGTTGCTTCAATACCATCCATAACAGGCATTTGAATATCCATAAAAATTAGGTCATAGTCATTACTTTTACGCTTCTCAAATGCCTCTAAACCATTATTTGCAAGTTCTACAGTAACACCATATTTAATTAGAACTTGTTTAATAAGTTTTTGGTTAATAAAGTTATCCTCTGCAACAAGAACATTCCCATAAAATTTAATATTCTCAAAAGAAACACTATTTTGATTTTTTAAATCTATCTCATTAATACTCTCTTCTGTAGCATTAAGCCCTTGAATAATCTTTGTTGGAGTGATAGGTTTATATAAAATTTTGGCAACTTTTGCACCCATCTCTTCAAGATGTGTTCTATTTGAAAAACTTGCAAGTAGAATAACTTTATTTGAATTTAACTTATAGATACTCTTTAAAAGTTCATCATCACTATTGTCTACATCTATCCATATACTATTGATGGTTTTATCTTGATTCCATTTTTTTAAGTCAGCTAGAGTCTTAAATCTATTTATTGTTACATCATAATATTTAAGATATTCACTCAAGTAGAGGTCTTGTTGTATAGGAATATCATAGTCATATTTACAGATAGCTAAATCTTTAAAGTTATAAGATAGTGCAAGTTCAGTGCTCTCTAGTACCTCTTCAAAGACAATATTGAAGTAGAATCGTGTTCCTTTCTCCTTTTCACTCTCTAGTTTAAGCTCTGAACCCATTAAATCTAAAAATTTGGTTGAAATAGTAAGCCCAAGACCTGTTCCCCCATATTTGCGAGTAATAGAGACATCAGCTTGAGTAAAGGCAGAGAAGACATTTAGCTGTTGCTCTTTTGTCATTCCTACACCATTGTCTTCAATAGAGAATGAGATTTCTGTATGGTTATCAATGGTTGATACCTTTCTAATCTCTACATTAATTTTTCCTCCAAAGTCTGTAAACTTAACAGCATTACTTAGAAGGTTAATAAGAACCTCCTTAATCTTAACTGCATCTCCAAGAAGTTTTTTGTCTATAGCTGGGTCAAGGAAGAAATTAAGTTCAATATTCTTCTCTGAAGCTCTCATAGCATAGGTCTCTACAGCATTTTCAAACTCAACTATTGGGTCAAATATAATTATGTCAAGTTCTGTTTTGTTACTCTCTATTTTTGATAGGTCAAGAATATTATTGATAATACTTAGTAAGTTTTCTGAACTCTTCTCTATAATATTTACAAACTCTTTTTGCTCTTCATTAAGACCTGTACTCTTTAGAAGCTCTGTAAAACCTACAATACCATTAAGAGGAGTACGAATCTCATGAGACATATTTGCTAAAAAGAGTGACTTTGAGGCATTTGCCTCTAAAGCCTCCATCTTATCGGCTTTAGCATTTTCAATTAGTGTCTCTATAAGCATATAAGCATTATCCATACCTTTTTTTGTTTTTAAATCTATATCTTTATAGAGACTCATACCAGATTCATCATATAAATCTTCAGCCTCTATGATTGAGTTAGTAAGAATATCTTCAAGATGCTTAATATTGTTTTTAAGCTCTCTTATTGCTAAAAAGACTACTACACTAAGTAGTAAAATCAATAGAATAGTTCCTGCTGATATATAAAGTATAGTCTTAGAGTCTAGTTCAAAATGAACTATATTTAGAGCAGTTGCTACCCCATATAGTGAAACCAATAAAAGCAGAAAAAGTGGTAAAATACTAACTAATTTAAATTTATTATCTAGTTGCAAGTTTTATCCTTTTATGCTCTTTTAAGTTGTTGCATATAGTCTTCAAGAGAGAGGAAGTGTCCCCAATACTTTTTAATTAATCCTTCAAGCTTTTCATGTTCTGTACAGAACTGTATCTCTTCTAAAATATCAGCAAGTTCATTGATACGTAAGTTACTAGCCGCCCCTTTTAGTTTGTGTCCAAGCTCATGAATGTTATCCATATCTTTTTGATAGTATGATGTAAGTAGGTGGTCAATATCGTGATGTGCTTGTTCAATAAAGTCCTCTACAAACTCTTCAATAAGTACCACAGGTAAGTTTAACTCATCTGCTGCTGTTTGAGGATTATAAGAGATTGGAAGAGGCGTAATTTCATCAAGAGAAATCTTTTTTATTTCATTATGCTCACTATGTAATTGAATCTCTCTATTAAATGCTTCATTTATTGCTTTACTTTTTGGTTCCTCAAGAGGCAACTCTTCTACTTTAGTCTCTATAAATTCTTCTTTTTTCTTATCGTTGTCTATATCTACACTATTTAAAAGTTCAGTAAATCTCGAATTTAAAATATCTTCTTTTTTATCTTTATTATTGTAGTCTGGTTCAAAAATATCATCAGCTATATCATCTTCATAATCATCGGGTTTCTCTAGTGTTAAGAGAGCTAATTTTGTATAGTACTCATCAATTAAATGTGTACGTTCATGATGAGGTAATTTTTGAATTTTTAAGAGTATAATATTGATATGAGGGATTTTAAGTGTTAAAGCAAGATTTGATAGATTTTTAATAACCTTGTCATCTCCTTCTAAAAGACGCTTTTCATCAATGATTGACTGGTCGATAAAGCTATCAAGATATAGTTTATAGTCACTTACGCTAAGACCAATCTCTTTTGAAATTTTTTCAACATCTAAATATATTGGTTTATATTTTGTTCTTAGAGGTTTTTTAGGTTTAAGAAGTCCATCTTTTATCTCATTTATCTCTATATCTTTAAGCTCTATAAGTTTAAATACTCCTTGAACTCCATATAGTTTATTTTCAATAAATGCTGCACTTATAAGTTGTCTCTCTTGTCTAATAACAATCTGCTTATTTTCAAATGTAATATTACTTATAATGTTTGAGTCTCTCAGTTCTTCAAAAGATACAAAACCTAAAAGTTCAATAAACTCTTTATCTGCTAATATTAATTCTTTGTTATCATTATATCCATAATACATTTTTGCCTCTTTATATTATATTTATTATTTTATCTTATTGTTATATCGAGCATAACGCTCACTCTCTTCTTCTATATTTATTTTAGAAGTTGGTCTATGTATGATAATAAAACCAGAAGCTTTTCCACTCTTATCATACTTTACTGTACAGTGGACATCTGACCAAAAATACATACCATCACGTCGCATATTTTTTAAGACAGAAAACCACTGCTTTAAGCGTTTTTTAGTTGACCATAACTCCTCATATATATCATCTGGAACATCAGGATGTTTAAAAATAGAATGGTGTTTACCTATGAGTTCATCTTTTCGGTAACCTACTACTTCGCAGAAGTTTTGGTTAGCATCGGTAATAATACCTTGTAAATCGATTTCATAGATTAGATTTTTTGAAAATTTATATTCAACATCTAATGGTACAGGATGATGCACATGACTCCTTTGTATGGTATATAGCTTTTAACTAATTGAACAACTTTAATATAAAAGAGCTAAGAATAGATTTAAAATAAACTTATTTATTGGTTGTAATCTTATATCGAAAGTTATAAGTTACAATAAATAATATCTTATGTTCTCTTGTATATATAATTATTATAATTTAACATTAGATGTTCCGTAGGATTTTAGCAACTTTTTCAGAAAATGCGACTGAAATCTCTTCATAAGAGGCATTTTCTATAGCTTCAAATGTTCCAAAATAGTTTAAGAGTTTTTTAACAGTTGCAGGTCCTATTCCTTTTTTTTGAAGCAGAGAGTTTTGTGTATCTGCTTTACGTTTTTGGTTTTGATGATAAGCAATAGCAAAACGGT
>Ga0256832_1000432_pt1 | contig 26637 bp, 23 predicted proteins | sample 134614metaG_FD_190534 | JGI IMG/M metagenome (GOLD analysis project Ga0256832, IMG submission 190534) | Hydrothermal vent microbial communities from Lau Basin, Pacific Ocean - 134-614 | ecosystem: Environmental > Aquatic > Marine > Hydrothermal vents | place: Pacific Ocean: Lau Basin | collected... | reverse complement strand
TTCGAGCGTGAGGCTGACCGTCGAGACGTCGCCCCGGTCGAAGCGTAGACGCTCGTGCCCCGAGAGAACCAAGGCGACGCTGTCACGGCCGCCGCTGTAGGTGAGGGCGACCGGCGGCGAGACGGTCACCCCCGGACCGAGCGGGGGCTGCGAGGGCAGCAGCCCGACCGAGAGGCTCTCGAGGCAGTCCAGGCCGCACTCCTCGGGCGGTGTCCAGGTGAAGGTGAAGCTCGCGCGGGTGCTGTGCAGCGGGATCGGGGTCAGGAAGATACCCCCGCCTTCCCCCGTCGCTGTGCCTTGCGGGGCGAGCCCATCGTCCGAGAGCGCCACGTCCTGTCCGAAGGTGCGCCATGCTGTGCCAAGACAGGACAGCTCGGCGCAGCTCGTGAGGTCGAGGTCCGTCGGCAGGTCGGCGAGCGTCGTCGGCGCGCAGCAGTCGCCTTTTCCGACGCAGCAGGCGCCGAGCGGCCGGCATGCGGGCTCCTCGCAGTGCCCGCCGTCGGGGCTCTCGTCGTAGCAGGCCGCGAGGGCGTCGAGCTCGCGTTCCGCGTCAGCGCTCGGGGGATTCATGGCTTCGCCGAGGGGTTCGACCCCGTCCGCATCGGTCGCGGGTACGCCGAGGACACCGGGGACGAACGCTCCGGCGTCTGCCCCCGGGAGAGGCCCAGTGTCGGCGCGGGAGCCCGCGTCCTCGGCGCCGATGGGTCCGCGATCCGCGCCCTGGCACTCGATCGCCAGGAGCAGTGGGGTCAGCAAGAGCGCGAGGTAGCGAGGCATCGGATTCAGGGGCGCCAGGGCTGGTCGAAGGGGACGAGCTCGTAGCGCCTGCCGGTGCTGAGAGGCACGCGCCGTGCCACCAAGAAGCGCAGCACCGCGTCGTCCACGCGCGTGACCCCCAGGCCTTCGATCGTGCAGCCCTCGCAGCCCCGGAAGCCGCGGTCGGCGCTTCGCAGCACGGGGTTGGCCCGGTAAGGCTCCAGTACAGGACGGTCCGGGGTGGTGGCGCGCGCTTCGTCGCCCGGAAAGGCGTCCTTGGGGGCGCCAAGGGCGAGACCGACGGCGGTTGCGCCGGCTCGGCTCTGGCCGAGGAACCACAGCCGGAAGGTGGCCGGCTCTCCGGGGGCGGCATCCACCACCAGGGCCGGGCTGCGGACGCCGCCGGCGCCGAAGCTGCCCACTTCGTCGGGGGCCAGGACCGTCACCGGCTCGGCCCCTTCGGGCATGCGCCAGCCCGCAATGTCCACGAGGGGCACCGCGTCGATGGAGCTGCCGGCCGGGCGAACGCAGGTGTAGAACAGCCAGTAGTCGACGTTCGGCGCGCCGCCGGGACGCGGCACCACCACGGGGTCGCGGAGGTCTTCGCAGCCGGCGGTGTCGGGGGTCAGGAGCGCGTCGCCGAGCGTGATCCTCTGCTCTTCCGAGGTCACTGTGGCGCCGATGTGGAGGCTATGGTGGCCGGTGGGCGTGGCGCCCTCGAAGACCTCTGCGGCGACGGCCACGAAGAGTGCGCCCGCCTTCTCGAAGAGGTGTGGGTCGCGGTAGCTTTGTGTCGGCGGCGTCGTGCAGCTCCGGTCGAGGCAGGAGGGAGGCTGGTCCCCGAGCCGGGGGAGCTGCGCGCCGGCGAGCCACTCGTCCCTTGGCCAGCCGAGGGCCCGGGCATGGCCGAGCGCGTAACCGACGTGGGCGACGAGCTCCAACTCGGGCTGGTCGTTGGTCGCCTCCACCATCACGTGCCAGTTGCTATCCCTGACGAAGAGCGAGGGCGACCCGATCGCTTCGTCGGCCCACTCCGGTCCCATGCTGGGCGGCGAGAAGCGGAGGCTCGCGGTGCCGCCGGCGCCGTCCGCCGTGAGGATCGCCTCCGTCTGGGTGAACTGGTTCGGGTTGACGCAGGCGCGGGGCGTCGCTTCGTGGAGCTGACCGACGGTCACGCCGTCGCCGAAGCCCTCGAAGGCGAGGTAGAGCCCCGGCAGGTTGGCGCAGGATCCGTCGTCGATGAGCTGCTCTTGCAGCAGTGGGTAACCATCCCAACTCAGCTCCGGGTCCATCCCCGGTCGGCTGACACGGACCTCGGCGCGGAGCGCCGCACGTCCCACCGGATCGACGTCCGGCGTCAGCTCGACGCTCGCCCGGTACTCCGTCTCCACGTTGCTGAGCTCAGCGCTGGCCAGCGCCGTACCTCCCTGCGTCACCTCGACTCTTCCGCCCGGATAGAACACCACGGCGAGGTCGTCGAGGAGCCTGCGGCCGGGCAGCGCCTCGCGCACCGGGCTCAGGACGAGCGCGGCGAAGCTCTCGCAGCGGCCCGACTCGGCGCAGCCGTGGTCCGGCTCCTGCGCTCGGGGCGTGAAGCTCGCTTCGAAGGAGGCGCCGAGGGCCAGGCTCAGGCAGGTGTAGTGGACCAAGGCGAAAGGGGCCGTGTCGGCGAACTCGGTCAGGTGGGTTCCTGCCTCACGCACCGGCAGCGCGCCCGTCGCGGAGGTCGTCTGCCACTCCGCTTCGAGCGCGGACTGCGCTCGCGGCCAGGTGGAGCGTTCGTTCGGCCAGGTGGCTGGCGGTGTGACGGTTTCCCCGCAGCAGTCGACGGTGGGTTCCGACGCACAGTCGAAGTCGTCGCAGTCGACGAGGCCGTCACCGTCGTCGTCCGTACCGTCGCTGCAACTCGTCTCGGTCTTGCGTCCTCCACGGCAGGTGCAGCCATCTCCGCACACGCGCCCCTCGCAGGAGGGATCGTCGCAGTCGACGAGGCCGTCGCCGTTGTCGTCCGCGGCGTTGTCGCAGACCTCCCCGATCGGGGCATCGGCGTCGGTGCGGGCGTCGGTGGGGGCGTCGATGCCGGCGTCGCCAGGGGAGGCGTCCGGCGGCGGTTTGGGTGCGTTGACGAGGGTGCAGCCGGCGACTGCGCCGAGCAGACCGAGGGCGAGCCGCAGGCGAGGGAACGCGGGCATCAGAAGCGCCCCCCGAGGCGGAGGTGACCGCCGCTGTTGGGTCCCCACGAGAGCTTGACGTGCGCGTGCGAATGCGCCCCGTTTGCCCGGTTGAGCAGGTAGAGGACGAGGGTCGTGATCGCGAGGGCTCCGGCGACTCCAAGGGCGATGTCGGCCGTCAGGTTCGCGCGCTCTACGTCTCGGAAGCTCGACCACCCGCACTGCGGGGGGTTCTGCGCGCAGGCGTCGTCGTACTCCCTGCGCATTCGCAGCGCCCGCACGCTGAGCCCTCCCCACACGGCCGTTCCCGCGGCGGTGAGGCCCAGGGCGACGTGGGGCAGCACGCCGAGGTGGCGGGAGGGCCGCGCCAGGACGGCCCTCACTTCGGAGCGCCGTCCGGCCTCGACGGCGACGGGCAGCTCGAAGGGGCGGTGCCCCTCGGCGGCCACCCGCACGCGGTGCGTGCCCGGAGCGAGCTGCAGCTCGACGTCCCGTCCCGTGCCGACCGGGTGCCCGTCGACGAACACCCGAGCGGGGACCGAGCTGTGCACCCGGAGCGTTCCGTGCGTGGCAGGCCCCGGCGCGAGTCGGATCGTCGTGGGGCCGTCACCGGGCTGCACGGTGAAGCGGCGTTCGGTGGGGACGTGGCCGGGCAGCTCCAGACGCGCCCGGTGCTCCCCAGGCCGCAGCGCCCGCGGGCCCGCGGCGACGGGTTCACCGTCGAGGAAGAGCTCGCCGCCGGCGGGTGCCTCGATGCGGACCTCGACGGGGCGAGGGGTCAGCCGCGCGCCGACCTGCCGCGTGGCGCCCGTCTCGGCCACGACTCGGGTCTCGGCGTCTTCGTATTGAGGGTGCCGGAAGTAGAGCGTGTGCTCCCCCGGAGGGAGCGCGATCTCCAGTGGAGTCCGCCCTCGGGGGGCGAGGTCGAGCCGATCGACGAAGACTTCCGCGCCCGCCGGCGTCGAGCTCACCGAGACGACGGCGATGGTCGGCCTCAGGACGTCGATGCGGGCCTGAGCCTGTTGGCGCTCGTCGTCGCTCAGCCCTGGGATGTCCAGGTACTCACGGTAGTAGGCGAAGGCCTCGGAGGGGCGGGCGAGCTGTTCCAGCACCAGGGCCGCGTTGAACAGCGCGTTGCGGCTTCGCACGATTCGGAGCGTCGAGACGAAGGCCTGAAGCGAGTTCTCCAGCAGTCGTCGTCGTCGTCGCCCTCGTGCCTGCGCCGCCTGTTCGAGGAGCGCCGTCCCCCGATCGAAGAACACCCGCGCTTCGGCGTTCACATCGGTGGTTTGCGCGCTCGATGGGGCGGCGCAGAGCAAGGCAGCGGCGGTCAGCGCGAGCGCGAGCCGGTAGGATCGGAGAGGCATCTCACAAGCTCATCCTGGGGGTAGGCAAGGAAGGGGAGGGTCGCATCCTCCCGGAGGGGCGGGCCACCAGACGCTTGTCGACCCGGGCTCCCTCGGTGGGGATGACCTCGGCGGTCGTTGGTCGGTAGCCTCGCCGCCGGTAGGTCACCGTCAGGGGGACGCCCGCCGGGAGGGTGGCGTCGAAGGGGGTGGTGCCGAGGATGACGTCGCCGTGCCGGACCTCGGCGCCGGGCGGCGTCGAGGCGAAGTGGACCGTCGCCGTGAGCGGGGGCTCGGCGCCCTGGGGGACCGGCTCGGCAGCTGAGGACACGGGCGCCTTCGCGGGCGCCGGGTCCGCGGCCGGTGCTCCCGCTGGAGATGCTTCCGCCGTCGCGGGCGCGCTCTGCAGGTTCGGTGGGGGCGCGGTGGGGCCGGAGCGCGACGCGAGGAAGGCCAGCGCCCCAACGCCGAGCAACGCGGCCACCCCTGCCACGGCCCGAGCGACCGACTTCTTGGGCGGGGCTGGCGCCGCCGGGGCGGGCGGGAGCGACATGAGGCGCGCGGGCGACGAGCCGATCTCCGGGGCGGCGGCCATGAGCGCGGCTTCGAAGGCGGCCATGGTCTGAAAGCGGTCGTCGGGATCCTTCGCCAGTGCCTTGAGGATCACGGCGTCGATCGCGGCGGGGAGGTCCGGGCGGTGCCGGCTTGGCGGCTCGGGCGTCTCGTTGCCGTGCTTCCACAGGAGCTGGAAGTAGTTGCCCCCGAGAAAGGGCGGGCGCCCCGCGATCATCTCGTAGAGCATCACGCCGAGGGCGTAGATGTCCGCGCGCCGGTCGATGTCCGTCTCGCCGCGCGCCTGCTCGGGCGCCATGTAGAGGGGGGTACCGACGACCTGACCGGTCTTGGTCATGCGCACCCGCTCGGCCTCCGCCGTCTTCACCTTGGAGATGCCGAAGTCGAGCACTTTCACAAAATCGGCGTCGCGCTTGCGCACGATGAAGACGTTTTCGGGCTTGAGGTCCCGGTGGACGATGCCGCGCTCGTGCGCTGCTTCGAGCGCTTCGCAGACTTGGTAGACGATGGGCAGCGCGCGTTCGAGGCTCATCGGGCCGGCTTCGACGAGCGTCGCGAGGCTCTCGCCCTCGAGCATCTCCATGACCAGGAATACCCGGCCGTCGTCGGTGGCGTCGAAGCTGACGACGTCGACGATGTTGTCGTGGTCGATGCTCGAGGCGGTCTGTGCCTCGATCCGGAGACGCTCGATGGCCTGCCGATTGGTCGCGACTGCCTCGGAGAGGACTTTGACGGCGAAGGGTTTGTTGAGGTGGATGTGGACGGCCATGTAGACGCGCCCCATGCCCCCCTCGCCGATGCGGCGGTCGATCTTGTAAAGGCCGCTGAGCACTTGCCCGATCATCGGATCGGGTTCGTCGTCGTCGGGTGCGTTCCCTTCGCTGGGAGCGTCCGCGGGAGGCTGCGAGGCTTCGACTTGGGACGGTGCGACCGTCGTGGCGAACGCCCGGTGAGAGGAGCGCTCGTCGTCGTCGGGTCGTGTCTTCGGTGCGGCCTCGGGTTCCAGGGGATCCTCCGCCGCAGAAGCGTATCACGGGGTCGGTGGGGCGACAGACCACGGGGCCAGGAGCGGTGGGCGGCCCGTGCGGGATGCGACTGGAAGCGGAGGACCGAGGAGCTCTCGGAGTGTCCCGGAGACGCGGCGTCGGATCCGATGGATCCGATGGATCAGGAAGGCCGCCCGGCGCTCTCCGGCGGTGTCTTCACGAGGAGGTGCCGAAGAGCAGGTCCGGCAGGGGCGTCAACGACGAGAAGTTCTTCGCGAAGTCGTCCTGGTGGTGGACGTGATGCTTACGCGTCAGGAAGTTGAGGGGCTTCATCCAGAAAACCGGGAAGTCGACGCCCGCGTGTACCGTGATGTTGAGCGTCGAGTAGACGAAGAAGACCGCGAGGAACGCGTCGACGTGGATCGGGCCAAGGGCGATGGTGCTGGCGAGCATCAGGGCCAGGCCCGCGAGGAGCTCGATGGGATGCAGGTAGAAGCTCTCCAGGGCCGACGGGTTGCGCGCCCGGTGATGCACGCCGTGGACGAAGCGCATGAGCTTCTTGTGATGCATCGCGCGGTGGAGGAAGTAGTAGACGAAGTCGTAAAGCACGAGGACGCCGGCGGTCTGCAGCACGACCTTCCACAAGGGTGTGGGATCGAGGGTGACCAGCCGGTCGAAGAGGACGTAGGTCGAGCCAAAGATCGCCGTGAGCGACAGCACGCTGCTGACGGCCATCACCCGCAGCCGCTGTGGCCAGGACACCTTGATGGCGGGGCGGTCGCTGATGCGATGGGCCGCGAAGCGCGGCGACTGGAAGGCCCAAGCGAGGAAGCCGAGCAGCAGCGCGTCGAAAGCCAGGATGGCGCCGATCATCACGTAGAAGCGGGTCACCTCTCGACCCTAGCCGACCGTCGCCGGTGGGCCGGCCCATTCTGTGCGCTTCCTCGCAACGGGCGCTTGCGAGCTCCCTCGGCATTCCATCGCCCCGCGGATGGGGCCTCCCAGTCCACGGATCGATGGACGATCGTTTTCGAGATGTGCGGTAGGCTTTCGGGCCGATGAAACGCTCGCTTCCGTGCTTTCGTGTCGTCTCCCGGTGCGCCCTCGTCGCGGCCGCCCTCGCCGGGTGCTCCGATGGCGGTGGTTTTCCCGACGCCGGCGGCGGTCTCGACGCGCTCCCGGGCTTCGACGCGGGAGAGGGCCGGGACAGTGGGGTCGGCGATGGCGGTGTAGACGGAGGCCCCAGCGACGCCGGGCCCGTCGACAGCGGTCTGGATGGGGGCCCCCGCGACGCCGGCCTGGACAGCGGGCTCGCCGACGGCGGGAGCGACGCGGTCATGCCCGATGGCGGGACGGACAGCGGGGTCGACGCCGCGCCCTCGGCGACCTGCCCCGGCGCTGCGATCCATCCGGGGCACACGATCGTCCTCGATGGCGAGGCGGACCTCGACGCCTACCCGGCGACCCAACGGCTGACCCCCGGCGGGCCGCTCGGGTCGGCGGACGAGTACGCCATCACATGGGACCGGGACTACCTCTACGTGACGCTGGTGTCGGGGGCGTTCGCCGACGGTTTCAAGCCCGTCCACATCTATCTGGAGGCCGCTGAGACCCTCGGGGCAGCGATGCCGAGCGACGGCAAGGAGTACAGCGGGCTGGTCGCCCGGCTGCCCTTCTCGGCGACGCACCTGGTCGCGCTGCGCCGCACCTCGGTGGGCGGTGACGGCGTCGCCTACAACGGTCTGTACGTGCCCGCCGGCGATCCGCCCTGGACGACGCAGACGGTGGCTTTCCGCGAAGGGGTCGACGTGTTCACCGCGAGTGACGCCTCCGCGATGAGTGTACGCGTTTCGTGGGCGGACCTCGGATGCCCAAGCGCGTTGCGGCTGACGGCGCACGTGGTCAACGCGGTCCTTGCCAACGAGTGGAAGGACTTCCTGCCGTTCGCGGCGACTCCTTGGGCGGCGCCGGGCGGGGCGTACTTCGAACTCGACCTGCGCGTAGAACCAGACGTCAGCGGCTGGGTCGAGCGCACGCCCTGAGGGGCTTCAACCCGGAGGGGCGGGCTCGGGCACCACGATTCGCCCGCGCTGGTAGCGGCGCCGCGCCCACTCCGCCATCCCAATGCCGGCCGCGATGCTGATCGGGTAGCTGTGGTTGATGCCGTACATAGGGATGCCGACGACCTGCTGCGCAACGTTCAGGATCTTGCGAGAGACGCCACGGTCCTCGTTGCCGAATACGAGCACGCAGTCTTCGGGGAGCTCGGCTTCCCACAGCCCGACGTTGCTCTCGTCCTTTTCGAAGGCCACCAGGTGCCACCCTTCGGTGCGGGCGTGCTCGACGAAGGCGTCCACTGAGGGGAGCTCGACGAGGTTCTCGTACCGCTGCATGCCCATCGCGGCGCGCTCGTACCAGGGTTCGGAGCCGATGAGGACGATCTCCTTGGCGAGGAACGAGTGCGCCGTGCGGACGATCGCGCCGATGTTGAAGGGGTTCTTGGCGCGATCGATCGCCACGCGAAACGGGTGCCGGATGCGGTCGAGCTCGCGCCGAACCTCTTCGCGGGGGAGACCGAGGGGCGGGACCTTGGCCATTTTTCAGGGTCTCCACTTGATGGAGCAACCGATGGACGGCGCCGGGTCGAAGGTCAGCGCTTTCCCTTCGAGGGTCGCGTCGATGGCCGCGCGAAGATCCTGGCGCGTGACCTTCGAGGGGTCGCGCCAGTGGTCGTCGAGACGCCCGTTGTAGGTGAGCCGCCGCTCGGCGTCGAAGACGAAGATATCGGGTGTGCAGGCGGCGTCGTAGGCACGCGCGACTTCCTGCGTCGCGTCGTGGAGGTAGGGGAAGACGTAGCCCTTGTGCTGAGCACGCTCGCGCATGGCCTCGAAGGAGTCTTCCGGGTAGCGCTCGGCGTCGTTCGGGTTGATCGCGACGAACCGCACGCCACGGTCGGCGTAGGCACCCTGGAGCTCGATGAGCCGGTCCTCGGCCGCTTGCGCATACGGGCAGTGGTTGCAGGTGAAGACCACCACGAGGACCACGGCGTCCGCGAAGTCGTCGAGGGTCCAGGTCTCGCCGTCCACGCCCCGCAGGGCGAAGGGCGGCGCGGGCGTTCCGAGGGGCATGCCCTTGCTGTGCGTCAGAGCCATCGGGCGCCAGCGTAGGAGGCGACCGTCACCGCGCAAGGGAGGGTGCAGCGGTGGCTGTCGCGGGAGGTGGAGGTGGCCTGAGCCCGATGCGGCGGGCCGCCCGTCGCCACGCGGCCGGCGTGCGGGCGGAGGTCGGTGTCGGATCCGGCATCGGCGGCTCGGGCAGGGCGACGTAGATGGGGTTGGAGTAGACCCACGTCTGCTCGCGGTCCGCCCGGTCGGCGAGGCTGCGCAGGAAGGGCCGCGTGTGGTGGGGGATCATGCGGATCTCGGCGCGGTAGGCGCCGGGCCGGTCCACCGTGAAGGTCAGCGACTCCCCGTCGCCGCTCGCCACCTCCTCGGCGCCCGCTGCGTCCGCGCGGAAGATGTGGAGCGACAGCTTCGGCGGCGGGTCGCTGGGGAAGCCCTCGGGCAAGGCCGGGCGGCGGAGCAGCAGTGTCGCGCCGAGGGGGGCTTGCTCGCCCATCTCGAAGGTTGCCTCGCCGTCCTGGGCGACGAAGTCGAAACCCACCGGTGTGCCCAGCACCTCGTGGACGACGTAGAGGCGTCCCGCGCGGAGGGCTTCCTCGGCGGCTTCGGGGCTGCGGTCGTCCACCAGCAAGTGGTTGGTGATCCACGTCATCATGCGTCGGTAGCTGTCGGCTCGCTCGCCGTCGAGCAGCGGCATCGGGAACGCATTCTCGTGGGCGTCGCATCCGCCGCTGCCGGCGATTCGCCAGCCTTCGCTGGTCAGCGCGTCCCATTTGTCGAGAGAGGCCTGCTGCCGCGACAGGAACGTCATCAGCGCGAGGTCCGGGGCCAGCGCGTAGCGCGCCTGACCGAACCGCAGGAGCAGCGCGATGTAGCCGGCATCGGAGTCCCCGAGGAACTCGGAGCGGATGCGCGGGTCGACGTCGGCGTGCAGGTTGTAGAGTTCGAGGCCATCAAGGCCGAGGCTCCGCAGGTAGTCCACGGATTTTGACTCCGTGTGGGCCATCCAGAGCAGCGCCCCGGCGTCCCGGAACGCCTCGATCGCGACCGGGTCGTCGGCGTCGTAGAGCGCGTTGAGGGCGTCGGCGTCGAGGGTCCCATCGCCCGGGTGCCGATCGAAGCCGAGGGGCATCAGTGCGTTCTCGCTCCCCACGGTCAGCACGGCGCGATGCTCGGAGCCTTCGCAGGTGATCCGGTTGGCGTAGGGGGTCTCCGCGTTCGGGAGCGGCTCGTCTCCGTCGCGGATCCACAGCGCCTGCCGGAAGTCGACCTCGTTCACATGCGGTGCGTGGTCCGAGAGCATCGCGACATCGATACGGGCGCGGCACAGTCCATCGCGGAAGTGTTCGAGGCACTGGGCGTCTGTGAGTCCTTCGCCCGTCACCCACCCTTCGCCGTCGCAGGCGTCGTGCGACAGCGGCGAGTGCAGGTGCAGGATCGCTCGGGCGAGGATGCGGCCGCGCCGCGCGCCGAGATCGTCGGTGGACGGAAGCTCCGCAGGCCACGGGAGCGCCGCGGGGAAGGGGGAGTCGGCGTCGGCGGTGGAGCCGTCGGCGGTGGAGCTGTCAGCGGTGGAGCCGTCAGCGGTGGAGCCGTCGACGGTCGCGTCGCCGTGATCGTCGTCGCCACAGGCCAGCGTGAGCGCACAGAGCAAGAGGAGACCGCGCATTGCGGGAGCATGCCACAGCCCCCTGGTCCTCGGCCCGCCGGGCGAGAGCCTCGGCCGGCCCCTCCCCGGGAGTTGCTTGGCGGGCGCCCGGCCTTTGGAGCACCCCGCGCTTCCATGCGCAGGCCAGCGGGAGTCTTGCGGCCGGTCCCACTCATGGGCGAGTTGTTCGCAGCCCGCCCCATTACCTCCGCGCACGCCTCACGTGCTTGTGCGGCGCATCGCGCGCCCCAAGAATCTTCAAGGTTCGTTGCGTTGCTCCATGGGGGCACCCTCGTGACGGCGATCCATCAGGGGCAGTGCTGGGGCGGACCGTTAGCCCTTGCGGCTGGCTGCGGTTTGGCTATGCTGGCCGTCCTTGAAATCTGGTGGCTGTAGCTCAGTGGTAGAGCACTGGATTGTGGCTCCGGTGGTCGCGGGTTCAAGTCCCGTCAGTCACCCCAGTTCGACGTCGCCTCGCGCGGTGCGCCTTGACAGCTTGGTGAGTTGGAGTAGGAAGGGCCGGCCTCCCCGGAGGCGAGGTTCTTTCTCATCCGACCGCGACGAGCACCCGTAGCTCAGCTGGATAGAGCGTCGGACTTCGAATCCGCAGGTCGTAGGTTCGAATCCTACCGGGTGTGCCCAAGGGGGTCCTACTCGAAACTGCCTGGGGTGTGTCGCTCGTCGCGACGTCGAACATCGGGTCATTAGCTCAATTGGTAGAGCAGTGGATTCTTAATCCATTGGCTCCAGGTTCGAGTCCTGGATGACCCACCCTTACGAGGCCCCGCATCCCATGAGGATCGCGGGGCGTTCGTGCGTCTGGGGGTCGGCGGTGAACCTTGGGCCCGGCCGTCGAACCGGAGCTCGGACGTTCGGGCTGTGGTGCCGCACGCCAGTCCGTACCTGCACAGCGAGCCGTACGTGCACAGCGAGCCGTACCTGCACAGCGAGCCGTACCTGCACAGCGAGCCGTACCTGCACAGCGAGCCGTACCTGCACAGCGAGGGCGGCGCTGGGGACGAGTGCACGCCCTTCCATGGGGTGGTGCGCTCGGCCGCGAGATCAGGGTTCGCCTTGGAGACAGGTGTGCGCTGAACCGCGCACCAAAGCTTGCACGGCGAGATTCGGGCAAAGCTCCTACGCTTCGCTCTCGACAAAGGTTCAGAGCGCGCTGAGAAGCGCAGGGATGCCTTGCACGGGCCGGACATGCAGCCGCCGTCAAAGGGGGCAGTACGGACAGGGGATGGTCCATCGTTCCGCGAAGGCTCCGTTCCGATGAGGAAAGTGTTGGCCGCGGATCTGCGTGAAGGGCCCGTTACGGAGCGGCGGACCTGGCGGGCTCGGCCGTCAAGCGGTCGAGCGAGAGCGGCGGCTCGAGCCGAATGGTCAGGCTCTGGTCACCGGTGAACGCGCGGAGGAACCTGCCGAACTCGGCCGCCAGCGACGCCAGGAATCGCCGCCCGTCCGCGAGGTCCGCGCTGAAGAGCACCCAGTACGACGACCCATCGAAGTCAAGGTCGTGCAGTGCGAGCGTGGGGTCGTGCGCGTGGAGGGCGACCGAAGAGAGGAAGCCGTTCCAGAGATCGTTGTCGACGACGAGCGGTGCGCGTTCCGACTCAACGAGAGCCGCTGCGATCTGGGTCTCGCGTCGCCGGAGACCCGGCCGCAGTCGATGGCGAATTCCCCGCCGCTGTTTCCGTGTTCGTTTGGGCATGCCACCAGCCAGTGCAGTGCACGTGCCACCCAACAACGGACGAAATCACGGAAGGAATCGGTTCATGGGGCTGGCGGCCGCCGGCGGTCCACTGGCGACCGCCAGCTCATCGGATGAGCTCCAGCATCGCATCGGTCGTTCTCCGCCGCGATGCGGATGGTGCGCGTGCCCGGCGCGGCTCGGGCACGCACACGATCCGCATCGCCCAGATGCCCGAGGCGGGCAAGGCCACGATCATGAGCCGCGTCGAGCGCGAGGTGCGTGCGCTGGTCGCGCAGCGCCCCGACCTCGCCCTCGAGGTCGTCGTCGATGGCGCCTGTGGCGCTGGCTCCGCGATGAGTTGCAGCGCGAGGACGACCCGGTCTCGCCCTGGGCTCGTTCGGAGATCGAGAAGCACGCCGAGTACATCTACAACCAGCGCGAATGGATGAAGGCCGTCGAGGCCAAGACCGCGCTCGGCAGCGGGCCCGTCGAGGCTGCCTGCAAGACCCTCGTCACGCAGCGGCTCAAGGTTTCTGGTGCCTCCTGGTCGCGAGCCAGCGCCGGCGGGGTCCTCTACCTGCGCTCCCTGCTCCAGTCCGATCGTTTCGACGAGGGGTTCGCCTTTAGACAGGCCACCCGCTACGCCGCGTGATCAGGCGCTGAACTGCACCCTCGCAACCCGTGGTTCATGCAGCGGTTACAGTCCTACAACCACGTCCGACCTCAGCAGGCGCTTGGCTACCTTACCCCCGCACAGTACTTTCGACAACACCACCCCGATTTCGCCCCCTAGTCTCATATGTCCTGAACCAGGACAGAGTTTGCCTGGCGATGGCCCAGTGGTAACGTGCACCCCATGTATCTTCGCCTCCTTTCGGTCTTTGTGCCGGGTGCCGTCTACGTCGTGACGCTTGCCGTCGCGAGCTGCGGGGATGATGCGTCCGGCTGTGCGGATGGTGAGTTGCGGAGGTGCCCCTGCGCAGGGGGCGCGGACGGCATCCAGCAGTGCAACGCCGAGGGCGTGTGGGGGAGTTGCGAAAGTTGCGGCACTTTCGAGGACGCGGGGCCTGGCAGGGACAGCGGTCTCGACGCTTCCACCGGGGGCCGAGACGCTGGGGCTGGCAGCCGAGACGCTGGGGCTGGCGGCCGAGACGCTGGGGTCGGGGCCACGGACGGAGCGGCTCCGGGGCTGGACGCGGGCAGCCCGGACCCGTGCTCGTCGTTGCCGACGTTTGGTCTGGCGGAGGACCACGATCCAGAGGCGTATCGGGACGCGACCGGACATGAGTGGCCAGGCATCGTTAGTGATAGCGACTTCTGGTCCATCGACAACCTGCACTATTCCGCTCTGTCCTTCGTAGCCGACGACAGCAGTGGCGACTTGGTCTTTGAAGCGGGCCGCCCTGCGGAGGGTCCCCCGGCCGCGTACACGGTCAAGATCAGCCGGTGCCCGGGAGACTTCAGCCGGGACGATTTCAGCACGAGCCCCGACACGTTCTTCTGCTTCAAGTCGGGCCTCGCAATACACCTAATCTGGTCTTCCCCGACCGCTCCCGAAGCCGGTGCGTGCATCTTACAACCGGGAGAGACGTACTATCTGAACATCGTGCACGGGAGGGTCGACGATAGCGGGACGTTCAGCAGTAACTGCGGCGCAAGCTTTTGCTCTGTCGCCATGCAGCGCACGCGGTAACCGTTCACGACTCCTCAGTCGGGCATCGTTCGGGACATCGCCGAATCTTATGGCTGCCGACGCTCACGAGCCGGGGCCGCCGTACCTCGACCGTGCGCCCTCCCATCGTCCGCTGGCTCTTGGCCGACTCAGCTCGCGTCGCCTCGCGGTCCTTCGCATGCACGTAGGGCCGCACAGGTCGGTGCACTCGTGCTCGTGCAGCGACGGCTCTGTTGCCGGACAGGTCTCGTGACCCTGAGCGGCGCACGGGTTGTGGCTCGACCTCGACCTCGAAGGGGAGCTGTGCTCTGCTGAAGCGGTGGCCACCGAAGATGCGCGGATCGCGGCGCTCACCGAGGTCTTCCGCACCGACTCCGCCGATGTCCGCGTCGGGATCGGTGACGACGCCGCGGTTCTCGCCGACGGCCTCGTCCTCAGCGTGGACGTCTGCGTCGAGGGGACACACTTCCGGCGCGACTTCGGCCCCCTGGAGGTGTTGGCGCGGCGCGCGGCCGTCGGTGCGCTGAGCGATCTGGCGGCGATGGGGGCCTGTCCCCGCGCGCTGCTCAGCTCCCTCGTCGTGCCCGGGACCCTCAGCGACTCGGAGCTCCTGGCGCTCCACCGCGGCCTCGCCGCCGCGGCGACCGAGGTGGGGGCGGCGGTGGTTGGCGGCAACCTTGCGGCCGGTGGCGAGCTTTCCCTCACCACGACTGTCGTTGGTCGGAGCACTCGCCCTCTGCGGCGTTGCGGCGCGAAGGTCGGGGACGCCGTGTACCTGAGCGGACCGCCCGGCGACGCCGGGCTCGGGCTCTTGGCGCTGCTTGCCGGGCGCTCTTCAGCTTTTGCCGACCGCTGGCTTTGGCCAAGGGCCCACATCGAAGAGGGCCTGTCCTTGCGCGGGGTCGCGTCCGCCTGCGTCGACGTCTCCGACGGGCTGCTTCGCGACCTCCACCATTTGTGCGCGGCGTCAGGGGTCGGTGCCGAGATCGAGTTGGCGGCGATCCCGCGGGGGGGCGGCTTCGAGGCGGAGGCGCGGGCGCTCGCTCAGGACCCCGACGAGGTGCTCCTTGGCTCCGGCGAGGCCTACGTGTTGCTCTTCACCGCGCCCGCCTCGCTCACGTGGGCGACGCGGATTGGCACGGTTGTGTCCGAGCCGGGGGTGTTCGTGCGCGATCGAAGCGGCCGGCGGATCGCGCGGTCGCCGCGGGGGTTCGATCACTTCGCCAGCGGGGAGCTTACTCCGGTGAGGGGATGAGCACGCGGAAGGTGGTGCCCTTGCCGATCTCGCTGGACACCTCGATGCGGCCGCCGTGGGCGTCGACCAGTCGCTTGACGATGCTCAGCCCCAGGCCCGTGCCGCCGTGCTCGCGGGTCGAGCTTCCGTCGACCTGGTAGAAGGCGTCGAAGATCTTGTCGAGCTCCGCGGCGGGCATGCCGATGCCCGTGTCGCGGACGACGAAGGCGACGGCGGGACGAGGACTGGAGAAGAACACGGCGCCCATCTCTGTGTCGCTCTCCTCTTCGAAGTCCGCGGCATGGGCTTCGAAGAACACCTGTCCGCCTGCAGGCGTGAACTTCAAGGCATTCTCGGCGAGGTTCGACAGGACCTGCTTGAGCCGAATGGGGTCCCCCTCGATCGGGGGCAGCTCCTCGTCCACCCGCGTTCGCAGTTCGATGCCTTTCTTGCGGGCGGCCGGCGCAAACGTTCGGGCAATGTCGTCGACGAGCGCTCTGGGGTCGATCGTTTCGGAGCGGATGCTCATCACGCCCTGCTCGAGCTTCGAGAGATCGAGCAGGCTGGTGATGAGCGCCAAGAGCTGGTCCCCTTTGGCGTGGATGGTCTGCACGAACTCGAGCTGCTCGGCGTTGAGCTCACCGGCGATGCCGCTCTCGAGCATTTCGGAGTAACCGATGATCGACGTCAGGGGCGTTCGGAGCTCGTGGCTGACGGTCGCCAGGAAGTTGCTCTTGAGCCGGTCGAGCTCCTTGAGTCGGTCGTAGGCTGCTTGCAGCTTGGCGTTCTTCTCGGCGAGCTCACGGTAGTTCTCGCGGACGCTGGCGAGGTGCATCTCCGAGGTCAGGTGGGCGCGATGGCTGGAGAAGAGGAGCAGCTTCAGGATGCCCGTCAGGTGAGCCACGATGCGCTCCGCGGTGCTCTTGCGGACCCGCGGCATCTGAGCGAGCAAGTCGCGGACGCGCTCGGGATCGATGTTCGGATCGAGCTTCAGAAGCTGGCGTGGAACTTCACGGACTTCTGCCGGTAGGTAGGGGCCGATGACGATGCGCCCGACCGCGCGCCCCTGGTAGTCCAAAGGGACGATGTCGTAGACGGCGCCGGTCAACTCGACACGGCGCTGCGGCGCCCGACCGCGCACGTCGGCCTTCGTTACCTCCGCGACGGTTTGGGCGAGGGCTTGGCGGCCTCGGGCGAACTGCCGGAGGTAGGCGTGGATCGGCTGGTCCTCATGGACGTCGGCCAGCAGGGCCCCGCTCGCCGAGAATACGCGCACCGAGAGGCTGAAGAGCTCGAAGAAGGAGCGGCACACGTCCCGCAACGCTTCGCGATCGACGACGTCTTCCAAGCGGCCGATGTCCGCCATGGCGATGTCCACGCTCGCGCTATCCGTTTGCACGCCGTCGTTCATGGCGTCCCCCCGTCGCCGAGCCCCAGGCGCCTCCGTACGTCCCGGAGGAACTCATCGGGGTCGAGGCCGAACTTCTCCTGGAGCGAGTGTTTGGCCTCCAGCCGCCTCCAGGTGAGGTCCGTCAGTCCGAGGAAGGTGTCGATGACGCCCTCTCCGCGAAGCGCAACGGCCTTGTAGATGGGCTCCTTGCTGCGCGTGGCCATCCGATCGAGCTCGGCGTCGGAGCGGATGTTCGGCAGGTCGCGCTTGTTGAACTGGATGACGACGGGGTGTGTCTCCGGCTCGATCCCGTTGTCACGCAGGTTCTGCTGCATGTTCAGAAACGCCTCGCGGTTGGCCCGCGTCTCGCTGGTCTGGGAGTCGGCGATGAACGCCGTCCCATCGGCCCCCTGGAGCACGAGGCGGCGCGTGGCGTTGTGGATCACCTGGCCGGGCACCGTGAAGAGCTTGAAGCGCACCTGGATCCCGCCGCCGCTGTTGAAGGTGAGCGGCAGAAGATCGAAGAACAGCGTCCGATCGTCCCGCGTCTCCAGGGTCATTAGCCGGCCTGCGGTTTCGTTCGAGACGAGGCGGTGGATGGCCTGGAGGTTCGTCGTCTTTCCGCTGAGCGCTGGGCCGTAGTAGACGAGCTTGACGGTCAGCTCGCGGGACTTGAAGTCAATCTGCATTTGGCCGCTCGGATGGTAGCCGCGCTCATCGTTGCGCGTCGAGCCAGACCCACAGCGCGGCGCCGACCAAGGTCGCCGCGACGAGGAGCGCGACCCAGAAGAGGCGGCGGCGTGGCCGTGGATCGGGGTCGGTCTTGGTCAGCTCGAGGGTCGCCATGGCCTGCGCGATCACCCACTCGATGCGCTGTTCGGCGACCGCTCGTCGGGCGGGGTCCGTGTCGCGGATGGTGCGGTAGCGGCGGCCGGCCACCTCGAGTCGTCCGAGGGCGACGCAGAGCGCGACGAACTTGCGGTGCACCTCGTCGTCGTCCCACGCTTCTTCCGCCCGCCGCCATGCGGCCTCGAGGGGATCGTCGGCGTCAGTCACGGCGCGCCTCCGAGCACCTCGTCAGCAGTGGGGTCCGAAGTCTCCAGGGGGCCGGGACGGAGGACATCTCGTTGGGAGTGAACCCGGCGCAGGCCTCGCCTGTCAAATCTATCGTCAGGAAAAAGACGTTAGTGACTACTATGCTATGGTCAATACGTCATCTATGTCCTGATGGGGGTGTCGTGGGCGATCCCCCGAAGGAATTTGCTCAATGCGAAATTTGTCTGTGAATACGACGGTTTAGCTGCTTCGCAGAAGTTGACAAGGCGCCGCGAGGGCCCGTAGGGTCCAAGACGGTGGTAAGAAGTGGCAAGAAGTGTCATCCTCGCCCGCGCCGCGGCGGTGCGGCCAGCTAGAGGCGGGTGAGGGCGGTGTTCCGAGGCCGGTACGAGCACGCGATCGACAAGAAGGGGCGCACTTCGGTGCCTGCCCGCTTCCGTGACGTGCTCGCGGCCCAAGGCGAGACGCGCCTGGTCATCACGAGCGCTCTCGACCCTTGCCTCGTCTGTTACCCGATGAACGAGTGGCTCGCCTTCGAGGAGCGACTGGCTGCGCTCCCCCAGTTCGACCCGAGCGTCGCGATGCTCCGTCGCATCGTCGTCTCCGGGGCCGTCGAGTGCGATGTCGACAAGATGGGCCGGGTCCTCATCCCCGCCTCCCTGCGCAAGCACGCGGGCCTCGAGCGCGAGGCGCTGTGGGCGGGCATGGGGCGGCATGCGGAGCTCTGGGCGCAAGGGCGCTTCGAGGCGCTGCGCAGCGAGGTGCTCGCCGACGACGACAAGCGGCTGGCGATGGCGGCCCGGCTCGCGGAGCTGGGGCTGTGAGTGAGTTCGTCCACGTCACGGTCTTGCGTGAGGAGACCGTGGAGGCCCTCGCGCCCCGTTCGGGAGGGCTCTACGCCGACGCCACCCTCGGCGGTGGAGGCCACGCCGAGGCGATTCTGGAGCGGAGCGCGCCGGACGGGCGGGTCATCGGGGTCGATCGCGACGAGGCAGCCTTGGCGGCGGCGCGGCGACGGCTCGCGCGCTTCGGCGACCGCGTCACCTTCGTCCACGACGAGTTCGGCCGCCTGCGGCGAGTGCTCGGAGACCTCGGGGTGTCTCGCGTGGACGGGGTCGTGGCCGACGTTGGGGTGAGCTCTCCGCAGCTCGACGATCCGGCGCGGGGCTTTTCGTTCCGCGGAGACGGTCCCCTCGACATGCGCATGGACCGAAGCCGGGGTGAGACAGCCCGCGAGCTCATCGCGCGGCTCGACGCCGAGGCCTTGGCCGACGTGATCTACGAGCTAGGAGAGGAGCGCCGCTCCCGCGCCATCGCGCGCTCCATCAAAGAGGCCGAGGCGCGCGGCGAGCTCCGCACGACGGGAGACCTTGCCGCCGCCGTGCACCGGGTCATGCGGCGGCGCGGCCGCATCGATCCGGCGACCCGCACGTTTCAGGCGCTGAGGATCGCCGTCAATCGAGAGCTCGATCAGCTCCGGGAGTTCGTCGAGGCCGTGCCGGAGCTGCTGGCAGACGGCGCCGTCGTCGCCGTCATCTCGTTTCACTCCCTCGAGGATCGCATCGTCAAGCGCGCCTTCCGCGACGACGGACGCCTTCGGCCTCTGACCAAGAAGCCTCTCCGTCCGAGGGAGGAAGAGCTTGCGCGCAATCCACGGGCGCGGCCGGCGAAGCTCCGCGCGGCGCGGCGGGTGCCGCGAGAGGAGGCGGCGTGAGCGTGCCGAGGACAGGGCGCAGGGGGGCGCGGAACCTCTCGCTGGAGGCGCTCAACGAGCGGGCGCGGCGCAGCCGGCGGGTCTACGGTGCCCGCAGCGGCGTCGCTGCGCGCTTCTTGATGCTGTGGATCGCCGCAGTGCTCGCGACGGCGGCGGCCTTCGTGGTGCACCTCTCGATGCGTTTCGAGACCGTGCGCTTGGGGTACGAGGTGGGCGACGCTCGCCGGGAGCAGCGTCGCCTCATCGAGCAGCGTCGGTTGCTGGCCCTCGAGGCTGCGACCTTGCGGCAGGCGCCTCGGGTCGAGGCGATCGCGCGCGGGGTGCTCGAGATGGAGCCGCCGAGTGCTGACCGCGTCGTGCCGATCACGCCGCGGCGCCGCCGGCGTACCGCCGGGAGGGTTCGATGAAGAACCTTGCGCCGAGGCGACGCCGCTGGATGCGCGCGCGGATCGGAGTGCTGGCGCTGTTGCTCCTGGGGGGCGCGGGGGCCGTTGGCCATCGGGCCTGGGAGCTGCAGGTCGATCGCGCGCCTGCCCTGCGCGAGATGGCCGAGGAGCAGTACCTGCGGCGCATCCGTCTGGCGCCCAAGCGGGGCTCCATCTACGACCGGCACGGCGCCGAGCTCGCCGTCAGCGTGGACGTCGACAGCGTGTGGGCGAATCCTCGGGAGCTCCGGCGCGAGGGAGGGGATCCTCGGGCGGTCGCCGCTCAGCTCGCCCAGCTCCTCTCCGTCGACCGTGAGCGCATCGAGGCACGGCTGTCGTCGGACCGATACTTCGTGTGGATCAAGCGGCGCATCTCGCCCCGTCTGGCTGCCGAGGTGCGACGCAGGGAGCTCCCGGGCGTCCACTTCGACCCGGAGCCGCGGCGCTTCTACCCCAACGGTCCGCTCGCGTCCCACGTGCTCGGCTTTGCCAACATCGACGGCGAGGGCATCGAAGGGCTCGAGCTCGCCCTCGACGAGCGGCTCCGGGGTTCCGTTCGTGCCGTACCGGCGATCCGCGACCGGCGCGGGCGTGTCGTCTTTTCGCAGCAGCTCCTCGACGACCGGGCGGCGCAGGGGGACGACGTGATGCTGACCCTCGATAGGACCATCCAGCGCATCGCCGAACGGGAGCTGGCGCTGGCGGTTCAGACCTTCGAGGCGAGGGCCGGGAGCGTCGTCGTGATGGATCCCCACAGCGGTGAGATGCTCGCCATCGCGAACTACCCGACCTTCGATCCGAACCAGCCCGGTGCGTCGCCGGCGAGTCACCGCCGCAATCGGGCGGTGACCGACCGCTTCGAGCCCGGATCGACCGTCAAGCCCTTCACTGTGGCGGCGGCCCTCGCGGCAGGCACGATCGGTCCCGAGCAGCTCATCGACTGCATGAACGGCGCGATGGAGGTGGACGAGTACACCATCCATGACACGACGCCCCACGATCATCTGACCCCGGCGCAGATCCTCGCGCTGTCGTCGAACATCGGTGCCGCGAAGATCGGCGGCACCCTCGGCCGCCGAGGGCTTTACCGGGCGTTTCGACGCTTCGGCTTCGGCGAGGCGACGGGTCTGCCGCTTCCGGGGGAAGCCGACGGCATCCTCCGACACTTCGAGCGGTGGTACGAGATGGACGCCGCGACCATCGCTTTTGGTCAGGGGATGAGTGTGACCTCCGTGCAGCTCGCCAGCGCCATGAGCGTGCTGGCCAACGGGGGGAAGCTCGTCGAGCCGATCCTCGTGCGCCGCGTCACCGATGGGAGCGGGCACGTGATCGACGAAGCGGCGCCTCGGGTGCGGCGGCGAGTCGTCCCCGAGCGGGTGGCTCGCCTCGTGGCGGACATGCTAACGGCGGTGACCGGGCCGGGCGGTACGGCGGAGGAGGCGGCGATCGACGGGTACCTCGTCGCCGGCAAGACGGGCACGGCGCAGAAGGCCGACTACGTGACCGGGGGCTACAGCGACGATCGCTGGCTCGCGAGCTTCGTGGGGTTCGTGCCCGCCGACCATCCCCGCCTCGTGATCAGCGTGGTGATCGACGAGCCCGTCATCGCCCACTACGGCGGCGTCGTTGCGGGTCCGGTCTTTCGGCGGGTGGGGGAGCAGGCGCTGCGGCACCTCGGCGTCCCGGCGAGCGATGGAGGCGACGCCCTCGCCCGGCAGCAGCGCGAGCACGAGCGACGCAGGCGCCTCGCTCGTCGCCTGGAGCGGGCCCAGCGTCGGGCGGAGGCTGCCTCCGGTGCTGCGGCGCGCGACGCGGTGGCCGGGGTGGCGCCCCAGCCGGGGGAGGATGAGGCGTCCGTGCCCGAGCTGCGCGGAAAGACCGCGCGGGCGGCGCTGGCGGCGCTTCGGGAGCGTGGGCTGCGGATGGTGCTCGAAGGCAGCGGGCTCGTGCGCAGCCAGCGGCCGGAGCCGGGGACGATCGTGCCCCGCGGCGAGCGGGTGCGCGTCGAGCTGAGCCCGGCGAGCGAGGGCCCGCCGGCGCCGGAGCGCGCCACGACTCTCGCGCTGGGCCCGATGGCTGAGCCGTCTTCGACGGAGGTGGCGCGGTGAGGCTCTCCGAGCTTGCCGCGGAGCTCGCGCCGGAGCTGACCGTCCGCCATCGCGGGGCCGATGTCCTCGTCGCGGGCGTCCGGCGCGACTCGCGTCGGATCGCGCCCGGGGAGCTTTTCGTGGCGATCCCCGGCGCCCGCGTCGACGGCGCCTCCTTTGCGGAGGCCGCCTTGGCGCAGGGCGCGGCGGCCCTCCTCGTCGAGAGGGAGCTGTCGCTCCCGGTTCCGCAGCTGATTGTGTCGGACGCGCGCCGTGCGCTCGCTCTGGCGGCGCACGCGGTCTACGGGCGCCCGACGGAAGCCCTCGAGGTCGTCGGCATCACGGGCACGAACGGAAAGACGACGACCGCCTGGCTCGTCGACGCGATGCTCAGCGGGCTCGGCGCTCGATCGGCGCTCTTGGGGACGGTGGCGCGACGGGCGGACAGCTCCGCGGCGCCAGCCGCTTTCACGACCCCGGAAGCCGACGATCTCGTGCGCTTTGCGCGCTCCGCGGTGGACGGCGGAGCGACGCACCTCGTGATGGAGGTCTCCAGCCACGGCCTCGTCCTGGAGCGGGTGCGCGGCGTGCGCTTCCGGGTCGCTGTGTTCACCAACCTCAGCCAGGATCACCTCGACTTCCACGGGGACATGGGGGCCTACGGAGAGGCCAAGGCACGTCTGTTCTTCGAGCACCGTCCGGCAGCAGCCGTCGTTCATGTGGACGATCCCTTTGGTGCCGAGCTGGCGCCTCGTCTCGGCCCCTCCACGGTCCGGGTGAGCCTTCGCGATCCGAGCGCGGATGTTTGGCTGGGCGCGGCCCGTTCGGACCGGGAGGGAGTGTCTGCGCGGGCGAGGGTCGGCGGACAGGAGGTCGAGCTGCGCAGCCCCTTGGTGGGGCGGCACAACCTCGAGAACCTCGCCGTGGCCCTCGGCGTGGCGAAGGCCCTCGATCTCGACGTGGGCGAGGCGGCTTCGGCGCTGGCCGAGGCGCCGGGGGCCCCCGGGCGATTGGAGCGGGTGCCCGATCCGCGAGGCGTGGCGGTGCTCGTGGACTACGCGCACACGCCGGATGCCTTGGCCAACGCCCTCGGGGCGCTGCGTCCACTGACCCCGGGCCGGCTCGTCGTGGTTTTTGGCTGCGGCGGCGATCGGGACCGGGACAAGCGGCCCAAGATGGGGCGGGTGGCGGCGGAAGGGGCCGACGTCGTCGTGGTGACGAGCGACAACCCGCGGACGGAGTCGCCGCACGCCATCGTCGAAGGGATCGTCGCGGGAGTCGAGGCGGCGGGGATGCGGCGAGCACGGGAGCTGGCGGAGGGCGGCTTCGTCGTGGAGCTCGATCGGCGCGAGGCCATCGAGAAGGCGGTGCGCGCCGCCCGTGCGGGAGACACGGTCCTCATCGCCGGCAAGGGGCACGAGGACTACCAGATCGTCGGGACCGAGCGTCGCGCCTTCGACGACCGGCGGGTCGCCGCGGAGGTGATCGCGGCCCTCGGGGAGGAGGGCTGATGGCCACGCCGATCCCCGACAACCACGCCTGCTTCACCCTGGCGGAGCTCGCGGAGCTCACCGGTGGGCGTTGCCTCGGCGCGGCGGAGCGAAAGGTCTCGGGGGTCGTCACCGACTCGCGCCGGGTCGAGGCCGGCGCGCTCTTCGTAGCCCTGCGTGGCGAGAACCACGACGGCCACGCCTTCTTGCCGCAGGTCGCTCAGCGCGGCGCCGCGGCGCTGGTGCGCGAGGGGACCGAGCTTCCCACGGGCCTGGACGCCGTCGCGGTTCCCGACACCCTCGAGGCCCTCAGCGCCATCGCTCGCGGGCACCGCCGTCGCTGGGGTGGGCGTCTGGTAGCCATCACGGGGTCGGCGGGGAAGACCTCGACCAAGGAGCTCGCGGCGGCGGCGCTTCGAGGCGCCGGGCGGCGCGTGCGCGCGACCGTTGGGAACCTCAACAACCGCGTCGGCGTCCCCATGACGCTGCTGACCCTCGCTGCGGACGACGAGCTTGCGGTCATCGAGCTGGGGACGAGCGAGCCTGGCGAGATCGCGGCTCTGGCCGCCATGGCCGAGCCGGACGTGGGAGTCGTGACTCTGGTGAGCGAGGCGCATACGGCGGGGCTGGGAGGCCTCGAGGAAGTCCGCCGGGAGAAGACGGCGCTGCTGCGCGCTCTCGGCGATCGTGGCGTCGGGATCGTGGCCGGCGACGACCCTTCTCTTGCGGGGGAGCGGGCGCTGCGCTTCGGTGCCCAGGAGGAGGCGGACGCGAGGCTGCTCGACTGGGGCATTGAGGGATCGCGGACCCACGCGGTGGTGCAGGTCGCAGGCAGGACGATCGAGCTGCGCCTTCGGCTCCTGGGCGAAGCTGCGGCGAGGAACGCGGCGGCGGCCCTCCTCATCGCCCAGTCCTTGGGCGCCGATCTCGACGCCGCCGCCGGCGGGATGGAGGCGCTCGCGCCGTTGGCCGGCCGAATGTGTCCCATCGACGTGGGGGGAGCGCTGGTCATCGACGACAGCTACAACGCGAACCCGAGGTCGATGGAGCTGGCGCTCCGAACCGCACGGAAGCTCGCCGACCGTCGTGGGGCGCGGCTCTTGGCGGTGCTCGGCGACATGAAGGAGCTCGGGTCCCTGAGCGTGCCGGCGCATCGACGACTGCGCCAGCTCGCCGAGGAGCTGGCGGACGTACACGTCTTCGTGGGGTCCGAGATGGCGAGGGTCGGCGAGGTCTGGGAGGACCTCGCGGAGCTCCCGGCGCACCTCGACGCCGCTGCGCCGGATGTGGTGCTCGTGAAAGGGAGCCGCTCGATGGGTCTCGAGCGGGTCGTCGACGCGCTGCGGGCGCGGGGGGAGGGTGAGCCGTGATCTACTACTGGCTCTACCCCTACGCCGATCGCTTTGGGGCCCTCAACGTCCTGCGCTACGTGCCTTTTCGCGTCCTCGCGGCGACGATGACGGCGCTTCTGCTCACCTTCGGGTTGTACCCGTGGTTCATTCGGCGTCTGCAGTCGAAGCAAATCGGGCAAGTGGTGCGGGTGGAGGGCCCCGAGTCGCACCTCAGCAAGGCCGGCACGCCGACCATGGGGGGCGCGCTGATGCTCCTGGCGCTGGTGCTCTCCACGGTGCTCTGGGCCGATCCCCGCAACCGCATGGTCTGGGTCGTCACCGCGATCACGGCTTGCTTTGGGGTCGTCGGTTACATCGACGACGCGGCGAAGGTTCGCAAGAAGGATACGGGTGGACTGGCGGGCCGATGGAAGCTCGCGATTCAGTTCGCGGTCGCCATCGCCGTCTGCACGTACCTCTACTACGGGCACGAGGGGCTGCCTCCGGACTGGCTCGAGGTGCGCCACCGGATGTCCGTGCCCTTCGTGAAGTTCCTCCCGGCGGACGTGCTCGCGGCCCGAGGCGAGGCACCAACCTACCTGCCTCCCTGGTTCTGGGTGGCCTTCGCCTCCTTCGTGATCGTCGGGACCAGCAATGCGGTGAACCTCACCGATGGGCTCGACGGGCTCGCCATTGGGCCGGTCATGGTCAACGCCGCGACCTACGCGATCCTGGCGTATCTCTCGGGCGTCATCCTCTTCGAGCGGCCCGTTGCTCAGTATCTCTTCATTCCGCGGCTCGAGAGCGCCGAGGAGTTGAGCATCTACTGCGCTTCGGTCATCGGCGTCGGCTTCGGCTTCCTCTGGTTCAACACCTACCCCGCCCAGGTCTTCATGGGCGACGTCGGCTCTCTCGCCCTCGGCGGCGGGCTTGGCGCGCTCGCGGTCGTCACCAAGAACGAGCTGCTCAGCGTGCTCCTCGGCGGAATCTTCGTCGTCGAGGCGGTGAGCGTCATCGTCCAGGTCGGCTGGTTCAAGGCGACCGGCAAGCGGATCTTCTTGATGGCGCCCATTCACCACCACTTCGAGAAGAAGGGGTGGCCCGAGCCGAAGGTGATCGTCCGCTTCTGGATCATCTCCATCATGCTGGCCGTCGCGAGCCTCGCGACCCTGAAGCTGAGGTGACGTCGGTGGATCTGCGCGGACGACGTTTTCTCGTGGTGGGCCTGGGGGCGAGCGGTCGCGCTGCCGCACGGCTCCTCGCGGCGAGGGGTGCGCAAGTCGTGGGCAACGACGCCCGCGAGGCCATCGATGCCGCGAACGAGCTCGAGTCCCTTGGGGTCGAGGTGCGCCTGGGAGGGCACGACGAGGCGCTGTTCACGAGCGTCGATCACATCGTCGTCTCGCCGGGAGTGCCGCCCTTGCCGGAGCTTGAGCGGGCCGCGCGCAGGGGCGTGCCGATCGCCAGCGAGATCGAGCTGGCGTCGTGGTTCATCGAGGGCACGGTCGTGGGAATCACGGGCACGAATGGCAAGAGCACCGTGACCTCCCTCGTCGGCGCGATGGTCGCCAAGTCCGGCCGCCCCACCTTCGTTGGCGGCAATCTCGGCCAGCCTCTGACAGATGTCGTGGGCACGGCGGCCGCCGGCCCTCATGGCGTCGTGGTCGTCGAGCTCTCGAGCTTCCAGCTCGAACGCGTCGACCGTTTCCGGGCGGACGTGGCGGTGCTGCTGAACGTCTCGGAAGACCACCTGGACCGCTACGATACCTTCGCGGACTACGCGGCGGCGAAGGGGCGCATCTTCGCCGGGCAGCGCCGAGCGGATCACGCTCTGGTGCCGAGCGGCGACGAGCTCTGCGCATCCCTCGCGCGCGCCGGCGCCGCTCGGATTCACACCTTCGGTCCTGGTGGCGAGGTCGAGCTCGTCGGTGCTGAGGCCG
>Ga0256832_1000431_pt1 | contig 26646 bp, 27 predicted proteins | sample 134614metaG_FD_190534 | JGI IMG/M metagenome (GOLD analysis project Ga0256832, IMG submission 190534) | Hydrothermal vent microbial communities from Lau Basin, Pacific Ocean - 134-614 | ecosystem: Environmental > Aquatic > Marine > Hydrothermal vents | place: Pacific Ocean: Lau Basin | collected... | reverse complement strand
GCGGTCCGGACACCACAGGAAAACCGCTCGCACAGGGAACCGGGACGACAGGTGCACGCTCTCCCGTCCTGCCGATCGCCTTCAGCGCTCCAACCGAACATCATTCCGGCTTCGCGGTATCGTCCTCCACGGCAATCCCGTTCAGTTCACACCATTCGATCAGCGCCTCGCGACTGCGCTGTTCCTGGTATTCGTACCATTTCTTCAGCAGGCCGGCATCGTCCAGTCGATTCTTGAAACGGTGCCAGCCGCCGCGCCGGCGCAGGGTATCGTGGATTTCCTCGTATTCCTGCGGCAGGAATTCATCCACGAATTCGAGCGCAAGCGGACGGCCGAGATCCAGATCGTGCCGGGTGGGCAGGGGCAGATAGCGGGGATTCTCGTCGATGTCGTCCGGCAGGGGTTCCGGATCGTCCACGGCCCCTTCCTCGTACCGATACAGGAATTTTTCCGTTTCCCGGTCGATCCAGACGCCGGCGTCCATTTCCATGTGGGCCGCGTCCTGATACATGAAGGCGAATTCCAGATCGGAGAGTTTGACGGGCATGGTCGATTCTCCCGGTGATCCATCGGTTCAGATGATAGCCGATCACCCCCCGTTTTTTCTTGTCCCGCGCATGACTGCCATCGTACCCCCATTCGCGGTTCCCAGCCTTTCCAGCCGCTTTTCGCTGTTGTGAAAGCGCATCCAGCGCGCCGTTTCGTAGATGGCGCGGGTCATCTCTTCCATCCGGCCGGCCACGTCCGGGTAGCGGTCGATGACGTTGGCGGTCGAATCGGCCGCCGCGGTGTGGGCCAGCAGCTTGTTGTGGCCGTTCTCCAGCATGCGGAAGTAGAAGTCGGGTGCGATGAGGCCGATTTCGTTCACGGGGCCGTGGGTGATGGTGAAGGCGTAGCGCTCGTCGGCGAAGCGCGGATCGAACAGGCTGCGACCGAGAGTGGTATTCACATGGGCCGGGGCGGCCAGGGAAGCCAGGGAGGCGAGCAGATCCACTTCCGAGGCGATGCGGTCGTCCTCGCGGGGCGGGAGCAGCTTCGGCGCGTGAAACAGCAGCGGCGTGTGGAGACCGGTGAGGATGAACTTGCTCTCGAAGGCCGGCGTGTGATCGCCGCCGTAGCCGGTGATGCCGTGATCGCCGTAGAACACGAACAGGGTGTTCTCGTACCAGGGTTGTTGCCGGGCCAGGCGCATGAACTCGCCGATGCTGTAGTCCATGAAGCGGAAGGAATTGTATTCCTTCTCGTTGAGGAAGCCGGCCCCCTTGTAGACGGCGGGATCGTGGTGTTCGAGTTCGAAGCGGCCGTGATCCTCGGGAATGGTGTAGGGCCGGTGGTTGCCCGAGGTCTGGATGATGGCGAAGAAGGGCTTGCGGCTTTCGTTCAGGGCGGCGGTGGCCTCGCGGAACAGATCGAGATCGGAGATGCCCCACACGTCGATGCGCGGCGCGGTGTAGCTGCCTTCCTCGTAGACGTGCAGGCCGGGGATATTGTGCTGCAGCAGGCCGCGGATGTTGCCCCAGTTGGCGCTGCCGCCAAGGAAGTAGAACTTCTCGTAGCCGGTGAAGGCGTTGACCAGGGTGTGCTGGCTGACCACCAGCGGATTGCGGCTGGAGGTCTTGCTGGTCTCCACGTCCGGAATGCCGGTGATGGCGGCCCACACCGAGCGGGCGGTGCCGGTGTGGGGGGCATAGTAGCGGGTGAAGGAAACCGATTCCTTCGCCAGGGCGTCGAAGTTCGGCGTGGGATTCAGCGGGTTGCCGAACAGGCCGGTCTTGTAGCTGGCGAAGGATTCGAGAAACACCATCACGATGTTGGGCCGTTTTGCGGCCAGCGGACCGGGCTGGTTGACGATGCGCCGGAAGTCGAGCTTCGCCTTGTCCGGCCGGGTGACGCCGAGCCAGGCGGCCAGGCGATCGTAGTGCCGGCGAACCGCTTCTTCGTCGTAGCGCACCTCGCGGTTCTTCAGGGTGTTGGCAAAGTAGAGGATCGGATTCATGGCCACCGCCGGTGCGAAGGCGTGGGGCGTGGCGAAGGCTTCGGACCAGCGCAGCGGATACCAGGAGAACTTGCCGTACAGGCCGAAGACCACCAGTACGAAGGTCAGGGCGATGGTGGCGGCCTTGCGCCAGCCGCGCAGGTGCGGGTTGGCATAGGTGGCGGCACGCCACAGCAGGTGATGCAGCACGGCCACGTAGCCGGCGATGAGCAGCGCCAGTCCCAGCAGGATCCAGACGACGGGATAGGTTTCCCAGACCATCTGCAGCGAGGTGGACCAGTTGTAGGCGAAGCGCAGTACCGTGGCGTCCATCGGCGTGTGCAGATAGGCGAAGTAGCCGAAGTTCATGAAGTAGAACAGCAGCAGCACGGCCATCGCCACGGCCAGGTAGCCGAACCAGAAATTGCGCTGCCAGCGCGAGGTGAAGGGACTGAACCAGCGGAAGCCGCCCAGCAGGAACAGCGGCAGCAGCACCAGCAGGGTCAGGCGCAGATCGTACTTGAAGCCCAGCCAGAAGGCGTGCAGCAGATCGCCGGCGGGGATCGGATCGGCCGGATTGCGGAACCACAGCCAGAAGGCCAGTCGGAGGAGCATGAACAGGGCCAGGTTCAGGGCCGTGAGGTTGATCAGGAAGTGCAGCAGGCGTGGCAATCGTTGCATGGTGACCGGCATCCGGGGAAAGAAATCATTCTAGCAGAGCCTTGTGCGCGTCGGCCGGAACGCGCGATGTGGCACAATGGCTGAACCGACAGACCTCGCCGGAGTCGAAACGTTCATGTCACGCCTGTCCCGCTGGTTGCCGCCCGGTCCCGCCCGCTGGTTCCTGCTGCCCGTCTATATGCTCGTCGGGCTGGCCCTGCTGTATGCCGTGGGGCGTCCGATCCACGTCTGGCTGGGCAACTTCTACAGCGGACCGCGTGCGCCGTACCTGCAGATGCCGTCGCCCGATGCCATGACCCTGCGCTGGCAGACGCCGCAGGCGGAGATTGGCGTGGTCCGCTACGGGCGCCGTCCGGATCGGCTCGAACACACGGCCCGCGAAGCGACACCGGGCGAGGAACACCGCCTCCGCCTCACGGGCCTCGAACCGGATACGCGCTACTACTATGCCGTGGGCAATCCGGACGGCAACCGTTATGCCGGTGCCGGCTACCATTTCCGGACCGCGCCGGTTTCCGCGGACGTGCCGGTGCGCTTCGCGGTGCTCGGCGATCCCGGGGATCCCACCGAGCAACAGAAGGCGGTGCGCAACGCCCTCACCGCCTGGCTGGAGCGCCATGCCCGTCCGAATCGTCCCTGGCTCGATCTGCTGTTGACCACCGGCGACAACGCCTACCGTTCCGGCAGCAACGAACAGTTCCAGCGCGGTTTCTTCGAACCCTATGCGGGCCTGCTGCGCAGCGTGCCGGTATTGCCGGCCTACGGCAATCACGATGCCCGGCGCCGGGTCTTCTTCCGGCTGTTCGACTTTCCGGCGCATGGCGAGTCGGGTGGCCTGCCCTCGGGCAGCAAGCGCTGGTTCGCCGTCGATTACGGGCCTCTGCACGTGGTGATGCTCGACACCACGTCGCAACCGGTGGTGCCTGGCCATCCCATGCTCGACTGGCTGCGCCGGGACCTGGCCGCCACCGACAGGCCCTGGCGGGTGGCGGTCATGCATCATCCGCCCTATACCCACGGCTCCCACGATTCCGATCGACGGCGCGACAGCCACGGGCGCATGTTCGAGGTACGCGAGCACCTGCTGCCGATCCTCGAGGCCGGTGGCGTGGATCTGGTCCTCGCCGGTCACAGTCACATGTACGAGCGTTCCCATCTGCTCGACTGCCACTACGGCACGTCGGGCGTTCTGGACCGCCCGGCCTCGCTGCGCGAGGCAAACGAGGGTGTCTATCGCAAGCGCACCGGCCCGCATGGCGGCACGCTCTATGCCGTGGTCGGCGCATCGGCCCGGGCCAATCAGGGGCCGCTGGATCATCCGGTGATGGCGGTCAGCGAGGCGAAGGTGGGCGTGCTGGTGGTGGATGTCGATGGTGACCGCCTCACCGGCCGTTATCTGTACCGCGATGGCAAAATCGGCGATCGCTTCGTGCTCAGACACGACCCCGCCGCGCCGGCCTTCGACAACGGCTGCCAGTCCTGACACCCGCAACGTGATTGCGGCCTCTGGCGGGGGACGCTGCATTTTTTCCGACGGCTGCCGATAATGGGAAGGGTGAGCCCTGAAATCCCCCGTCAGCACACGCCCATGGACAGTCCAGCCACCCGGCTCTGGCGTTTCGTCAGCCGCGGCAATCATCCCGATCTGCCTGCAGAGGAACGCCTCAAGCAATCGATCCTGACGCTGATCGCCCTGTTCATCGCCGTGCTGGCCGTGGGCTGGGGCACGCTGTATCTGCTGGCCGGCTATCCGGTCTCGGGCGCGATCCCCCTGAGCTATGCCCTGATTTCCTTTCTGAGCATGGGCGACTACTTCGTGCGCAAGCACTTCGCCTTCTTCCGCGACAGCCAGTTGTTACTGATCTTCCTGTTGCCCTTTCTGTTGATGTGGAGCCTGGGCGGCTTCGCCAACGGCTCGGCGGTGATGATCTGGGCGTTGTTCACGCCGCTGGCGGCGGTGTTCTTTGCCGACATGCGCCGCGCCATCGGCTGGCTGATCGCCTTCGTGCTGTTCACCGTGCTTTCGGGGATCCTCGATCCCATCCTCCGGTCGCGGGTGCCGCCCATGTCGGCGGACGTGAACGTGGCCTTTTTCGTGATGAATCTCGCCGCCAGCGGCATCGGCGTGTTCCTGGTGATGTACTACTTCCGGCGCGAATCGCTGGACGCCCAGCAGCGCATGGCCCACGCCAACCGGGAACTGGCCACGGCCTATCGCCTGCTCAAGGAGAACGAGGCGAAGATCCATGAACTGATGCTCACCGATCCGCTCACCGGCGTGGCCAACCGGCGGGCGCTCAACGAGCGGCTGCAGGTGGAACTGCAACGGTGTCATCGCTACGGGCGCGCGCTGGGCTGCATCCTGCTCGACGTGGATCACTTCAAGACCATCAACGATCGCCACGGTCATCTGATCGGCGATCGGGTGCTGCAGGCCCTCGCCCGGCTGCTCCGGTCGGCGGTGCGGGAACTCGATTTCGTGGCCCGCTACGGCGGCGAGGAGTTCGTGATCCTGTTGCCGGAAACGGATCTCGCCGGCGCCACCCGTTTCGCCGAACGCCTGCGCCGCGAGATCGCCGGGCTGCGGGTGCCGCGGGGACCGGCGATGATCACCGCCAGCTTCGGCGTCACCGCCTGCAACCCGGGCGACAGTCCCGACGATCTGCTCCGGCGGGCCGACGAGGCCCTCTATGCGGCCAAGCACGATGGCCGGGACCGGGTGGTGGGGCAGGCCTGAGCCGGTTCAGGGTGTGGGCAGCAGGGCCTCGAGCGCGCGGATCACGTCGGGATCGTCCCAGGCGATGGCGGCGTTCACACCGTAGCGGATGGTGCCGTCGGGAGCGATGACGAAGGTGGAGGGAAAGGCCACCACCTGCCAGCGGGCCGCGGTGCGCCCGTCCGTGTCCAGCAGCACCGGGAAGTCCACCTGCACCTTTTCCAGAAAGGCCCGCACCCGTTCGGGCGGCTCGGCGTAATTGACGGAAATCAGCCGAAAGGGGCGGCCGGCGAAGGCCTGGCGCAGCCGGTTGAGCGACGGGATCTCCTCGACGCAGGGCGGGCACCAGGTGGCCCAGAAGTTGAGCACCGTGACCCGGCCGCGGTAGTCGTCCAGGGTCCAGGCCCTGCCGGTCAAATCGGGCAGGGTGAAGGGCGACGGCCGCACCCGGCCGCGGTAGGGGCGGAGGCGATCGTCCAGGCCGCTGTCCTGCACGCTGGCCTGCACCGGCTGCCCCGGTAGAGGCAGGGCCGTCTTCGGTACCGGATGGTCACGCAGGCGTTCGATGGCCTGTTCGAAGCGGGTGGGCAGGGCCGCGCGGGCCATGCGGGTCTCGGCCGAGGTGTCGCCATCGTAGAACAGCGAGGTGACGCCGGGCAGGTGCCGCACGTAGACGGGCGCGTGGCGCTCGAGCCGCTCGAGCAGGGCCGGCAGGTGCCAGCGATTGCCGTTGCGCCCGGCCTGGAATATGAACAGGGGAACCGAGGTGGCCGCGGTCACCGGCAGGAAGACGGGCGGCTCGCCCAGACGGGGGATGCGGGCGAACAGGTTGGGCGAAAACAGGATCGCCCCGAGCAGCCGATCCGCGCGGTTGTCCGCCCGGCCCTGCCAGGCACGGATCCCGCGCAGGACCGGCACCGCGCCATAGCCGTTGCTCACCACCACCAGATCCCGATCCCGTGCCAGGCGGTGGATCGCCTCGCCAACCGGTCCCGCCGGCACCCGGCGCAGACTGCCGACGCCGGGCGGCAGGAACTGCGCCTCGGCCAGATCGATCTGCCAGACTTCCATGCCCCGTTCCGCCAGCGCCGCGGCCGCCTGCCGGTGGGCAGCATGCAGGCCGAAGGCCGCCGCGATCCACAGCACCCTTACCGCTGCATCGGGCCGGCCGTAGACCTCGAAGGTCCACTCCTCGCCGCCGGCGAACGTCAGCGTGTTCTCGCGCACGGGGCCGGCGCTCGCCAGGGCAGGCAGCAGGACAAGCAGCAACAGGCAGGCACGCATGGGCCTACTGTAACCCATGAGCGGCACGGCGCAATCAGCGATAGAAGCGATGCCGGCCGATGCGGGCCACCAGTTGCTTGTGCCGGGCCCAGCTCGGGCGGATGTGACGGGCATGATAGAACAGCGCGCCCTCCAGGCGGGGATCGCCGGCACCTGCCAGGGCTTCCCGGGCCACGGCCAGGCTCTGCCGCCAGGCCCGGCTGGATCGATCCGTGTCCGGCGACAGTTCGGTCCAGGAAAAGGCCGCCACGTAGCGGCCGCGCAGCCGGTCCCAGCGTTTCTCGAACACCACCGCGCACACGTCGTCGGGAAAGCGGGGCGAGGCGACGCGGTTGAGGGTGATCTGCGCCACCGCGAGTTGCCCGGCCCGCGACTCGCCCCGGGCCTCGTGGTAGACGTTCAGGGCCAGACAGCGCACCGCCCGCTCCCGCTCGGCCTGGGCGCGCGCCGACTGCACGAACAGAATCAGCAACACCAGCAGCACAAGCAGAGCGAGCAGCAGGACCAGCGGAAACCAGTCCCGCGAACCCACCCGCCAGCGCCATTGGTCGAGCCACAACCGGCCCGGACGAAAGTTCGGCAAACCCATGGGAAAAGTATAGGCCCGGCGGACGGGCAGGGATGTGATTCGTTACCGGAACCGGGGTACGACCGATCGCGAGTGAAAAACCCAACGCGAAGGCGCGAAGGCGCAGAGAACGCAAAGATCAGGATGTTGCGGACCTGCCTGGTGCGTTGCTGCGCGAACGCACTCTACATTGGATTTCGTGTAGGAGCGGCGCCCCCGCCGCGATGAACAAAGCCGTGATGCCCGAGAATGTTCCGGTATGATCGAGGCCGCGCCCCTGATTTTCCCAGTTCCTAGTTCCCAGTTCCCAGTCCCTGCACTGCCAGCGCCAGCGAAGCTGGCGCTGTCAGTGCCTGAAATGCCGCATCCCCGTAAACACCATGGCGATGCCGTGCTCGTCGGCGGCAGCGATCACTTCCTCGTCGCGCATCGAGCCGCCGGGCTGGATGACGGCGGTGATGCCGGCTTCGGCGGCCTGATCGAGGCCGTCGCGGAAGGGGAAGAAGGCGTCGGAAGCCATCACGGCGCCCTTGACCTCGAGGCCGGCGTGCTCGGCCTTGATGGCGGCGATGCGTGCCGAGTTGACGCGGCTCATCTGCCCGGCGCCGACGCCGATGGTCATGCGGTCGCGGCCGTAGACGATGGCGTTGGACTTGACGAACTTGGCCACCTTCCAGGTGAACAGCAGATCGGTCATCTCCTGTTCCGAGGGCTCGCGCTGCGTGACCACCCGCAGTTCGTCGTAGAGGGCCAGATCCGCGTCCTGCACCAGCAGGCCGCCATTGACGCGCTTGAAGTCGAGGCGCGGCGCCGGCTCGGCCGGCCACTGGCCGCAGGCCAGCAGGCGCACGTTCTTCTTGGCGGCCACCACGGCGGCGGCCTCGTCGCTCACCGCCGGGGCGATGATGACCTCCACGAACTGGCGATCGACGATGGCCCGGGCGGTGTCGGCATCGAGCGGCTGGTTGAAGGCGATGATGCCGCCGAAGGCCGATTCGGGATCGGTCTTGTAGGCCCGGTCGTAGGCCTGAAGCAGATCGGCGCCGAGCGCCACGCCGCAGGGATTGGCGTGCTTGACGATGACACAGGCGGGCGCCTCGTCGAACTGCTTGACGCACTCGAGGGCCGCGTCGGTGTCGGCGATGTTGTTGTAGGACAGTTCCTTGCCCTGGATCTGGTGCGCGGTGGCCACGCTGGCCTCGGCCGGCTCGGCTTCCACGTAGAAGGCGGCCTTCTGGTGCGGGTTCTCGCCGTAGCGCATGGCCTGGGCGTGATGGAACTGGCTGTTGAAGGTGCGGGGGAAGTCGCTGCGGGTGCCGTCGGGGCGGATGCTGCCCAGGTAGTTGGCGATGGCGCCGTCGTAGCGGGCGGTGTGTTCGAAGGTCTTCACGGCCAGGTCGAAGCGTACTTCGTCGCTTACGCCGCCGTCGTGCCGGCTCATTTCATCCAGCACCCGATCGTAGTCGGCGGCCTCGACCACCACGGTCACGGCCGCATGGTTCTTGGCTGCGGCGCGCAGCATGGTCGGCCCGCCGATGTCGATGTTCTCGATGGCCGTGGCCAGATCGCAGTCGGGATCGGCCACCGTCTTCTCGAAGGGATAGAGGTTCACCACCACCAGATCGATGGGGGCGATGCCGTGCTCGGCCATGATCGCGTCGTCGATGCCGCGTCGCCCCAGCAGGCCGCCGTGGATCTTCGGGTGCAGGGTCTTCACCCGCCCGTCCATCATCTCGGGAAAGCCGGTGTAGTCGGAGACCTCGGTAACCGGAATGCCGGCATCGGCGAGCAGTTTCGCGGTACCGCCGGTGGAGAGGATCTCCACGCCGTGTTCCGCGTGCAGGGCGCGGGCGAAATCCACGATGCCGGTCTTGTCGGAAACGCTGATCAGGGCACGGGTGATCTTGGACATGATGTGACCTTGGGGTTGGATGGTTTAACCGAAACGGCGGCGCCGGGATGCGATGTTTAAAAGTCTCATAATTATCCAGACCGAAATTTGCCGGTTACGACCTGTAGGAGCGGCGCGAGCCGCGATGGGGTACTTTTTCGCGGCTCGCGCCGCTCCTACATAAAATTTGCGTCAAGATAATTATGAGACATTTAATAAACGGATTGCAGCGGGCGCGGCACCCGGGCCGCGCCTGCAGCGCCGTCAACAGGCCCGTCTTCGCGCCCTCTGCGCCTTCGCGTCTTTGCGTTGGGTTTTTGATGAAAGTGCCGTGGTCCGGCTAGTCGTGCAGCCCGTACATCTTCAGTTTCTTGCGCAGGGTCCCGCGGTTGATGCCGAGCAGTTCCGAGGCCTTGCTCTGGTTGCCGCCGGTGTAGTCCATCACCGCGCGAAACAGGGGCTCTTCCACTTCGGACAGCACCAGCCGGTAGAGTTCGCCGGCGGGATGGCCGTCGAGCTGGTCGAAATAGCGGGCCATGGCTTCGGTGACGCAGTCGCGCAGGGGACGGTGTTCGGTTTCGCTGGTTGCTGCCTTGGTGGCAAGCGGTGCCGGTTCGATATGCAGCGCTTCGCTCATGCGGCCTGTTCCTCCCGAAAAATCAGTTGATCGAAGAAGTCCCGGGTCAGGGCGAGTTGTTCTTGTGCCGATTCGACCCGGTTGACGTGCTGGCGGAAGGCGCCGCCGTGCGCCTGTCCCTTGCTGTACCAGCTGATGTGCTTGCGTGCCACGCGCACGCCCGTGTATTCCCCGTAGAAGGCGTACAGGGTTTCCAGGTGGCCAAGGAGAATGTCGCGCACCTCGGCGAGGGAGGGTGGGGGCAGGATCTCGCCCGTGCGCAGGTAGTGGTCGATTTCGCGGAAGATCCAGGGCCGGCCCTGCGCGGCGCGGCCGATCATCACGGCGTCGGCGCCGGTGTATTCCAGCACCTGCCGGGCCTTCTGCGGCGAGGTGATGTCGCCGTTGGCCACCACCGGGATGCCGATGGCCTGCTTGACCTCGGCAATGGTGTCGTACTCCGCCTCGCCCTTGTAGTGATCGGCGCGGGTGCGGCCGTGGATGGCCAGCATCTGCACCCCGGCATCCTCGGCGATACGTCCGATGGCGACGGCGTTGCGGTGTTCGCGATCCCAGCCGGTGCGGATCTTCAGGGTCACCGGCACGTCCACCGCCGTGACCACCGCTTCGAGAATGGCGGCCACCTTGCGTTCGTCGCGCAGCAGGGCGGAGCCGGCGGCCACGTTGCAGACCTTCTTGGCCGGACAGCCCATGTTGATGTCGATGATCTGGGCGCCCTGATCGGCGTTGTAGCGTGCCGCCTCGGCCATCATGGCCGGCTCGGTGCCCATGATCTGGACCGAGCGGGGTTCGATCTCGCCATCGTGGGCCGCGCGTCGGCGCGTCTTGGCACTGCCCCACAGCAGCGAGTTGGACGAGACCATTTCCGACACCGCCATGCCGGCGCCCAGCCGCTTGCACAACTGGCGGAAGGGCAGATCGGTCACCCCGGCCATGGGCGCGAGGATCAGGCGATTGCTCAGTTGATAGGGGCCGATGCGCATCTCGTTGTTCTGGTGTCGGAGGGGCCGCGCCGGTTCCGCTGGCGGGGTGGCACATCATACTCTTTCCCCGCAGTCCGTGAAAGCGGCTGATGGTGCAAAACGGGCTTGTTTTCTGGCTCGGGTTTTGCTTTGCCGCCGGGGGCGGCGCGGCGTTTCAGCCGCCGGTCGCCGGCCGGAAGGCGAATTCGAAGTTCACCGCATCCTGCCCCGGATTGAGCACTTCCAGAGTGACCTGCACCGGCTGGTCGGGACGCATCAGCAGGAAGGGATGCCAGTAGCTGCCCAGGTATTCCCGGGGGTGGAAACGGCGGCGGGCGACCACGGCGCCGGTGAGATCGGAGAGGGTGATTTCCATGTCGGGGAAGGGCTGGGCGAAGGGGGCCTTGTTGACCAGGGTGGCCTTGATCAACAGCGCGTCGGGGCGGGCCGGATGATCGCGGATGTCGCGGCTGACGAGCTGGATGCGATCCACGTCGATCGGGCCGTTGTAGCGGCACTCGACCCGCTGGCAGACGAGTTCCAGCAGCGGGCGCAGGGACGGCAGGGCGTTGGCGATCTCGGTGCTGCGGAAGATGGCGAGCTGGATGCCGAGCGTGGCGGTCAGGGCCAGGATCAGCAGGATCTGCAATCCGAACTTCAGCGGACTGCCGGTCGTGCCCTCGGTGACCAGCTCTTCCCGCAGGGGCAGGGGGATGGCGTCGTCGGGCACCATGCCCTGGTTGAGATTGTCGGCGGGGTTGATGATGTCCAGCACCTCGGCCGGCTTCACCGGCGACTTTCCGGCCCCGGCCGGCTTTGGCGATTCGGTGGAATCCGGCGTCTCGGGCAGGGGTTTGGTCAGGACCTCGTCGAGGTTGGCGAGGAAGCTGGATTCGAAGTCGTCGCCACCGGGACGCGGCGTGGCCGTCGCCTCTTTCCTTTCGTCGTCGGACGCCTTCGACGGGGGCTCGATGCTCTCCGTGAGCTGGGCGTTCATCTCGGCGATGATTTCGTCGATGTGCTTGTCTTCCTTGCGCAGCTCTTCCGGATCCACGTAGGTGTAGCGGTCGGCATCCGCCGGCGGCGCCACGGGTGGCTCCTCCGTGGCCGGCGTTTCGGCGGGCGTCTCGACCTCGAAGGAGAAGTCCTCGAGTTCGGGCAACTTCACCTCGGCATCCGTTTCCGCCACGGACGGTTCGGGCGGGGCCGGCTTGTCGTCGGTGACGAAGTGCTCGTCGGGCGCGAAGATGGATGCGTCCTCGTCCGGGGGCGAGGCTGTGGCCGGGGGAATGCCGACGAGCGGTTCCTTGGCGCTCTCGTCCTCCAGCGGCGTCGCGGCGGGGGGTTCATCCAGGCCGGGGATGCCGGCCAGGCGATCGCGCTCGTCGCTCACGTCGATGACGGCGGTGATGTCTTCTTCCTCGTCTTCCTCGTCGAACGGGAATTCGTCCTCTTCATCCTCGTCCGCGTTTGTCTGGCCCAGGGGCACGCCGGCATGGGGCGCGAAGGGATCCGGCGCATCGCTCAGATCGATGACGGCCGTGTCCTCCTCCTCTTCCTCGTCGAACAGATCGATTTCCTCGTCTTCCTCGTCGGCGGGCGAGGTCAGGGGTTCGTGGACCGGGGCGTGGAATTCCTCGGGAACGGTTTCCGGCGTTTCGGTCGTGACCGTTTCGAGATCGAGATCGTCCCAGTCGCTCACATCGATGACGGCCGTATCCTCTTCCTCTTCCCGGGCCTCGAGGAACACGTCGTCGGGTTCGTCGCCCGATGTGTCCGGTTCGGCCGGCGCATGGGCGAAGTTGAACAGATCCAGATCCGGACCATTGTCCACCCCCGTTGCCGGTGTCGGCGCGGCGGGCGTGTCGTCGGGGCGGGAGCGGGGAGGTTCGGGGCTGTTGGAGGACGGCGCGGGAGAGGGCGGTGTCGCGGTTGCCGGTGCGGGGCGACCGGCCGCAGGCGGCGGCCGGCCCGGGGTCGGCTTGCGTTCCGGCAGTGTCTCGTACAGGTGTTCCCGGGCGTTGAAGATCTGCGAGCAGGTGCCGCAGCGCACCTTGCCCTGGGCCACGGCCAGCTGGGGCTTGGTGATGCGGAAGCAGGTCTTGCAATGGGGACAGCAGGTGTACATCCGTCGGGCGCCGTAAATCCTTGAAATCAGACGTCAGTATAAGAAGAGGCCGAGCTTTTCACAATCACGCCCGGCGCGCGCCGGCCAGGCAGACCCAGTCCTCGTCCTGCGCCGCCTGCCGGATGTCGAAGGCATCCCGATAGGCGTCCAGCACCATCGTTGCCTGTTCGGCGAGAATGCCGGACAGCACGATGTGCCCGCCGGGTCGGACCCGTTCGGCCAGTTGTGGCGCCAGCGTCATCAACGGACCGGCCAGGATGTTGGCCAGCAGCAGATCGGCCGGCTCCTCGGGCGCATCGCCCGGCAGAAAGGCCCGGATGCGATCGGCCACTGCATTGCGGCGGGCGTTGTCGGCCGTGGCCAGCAGGGCCTGGGGATCGGTATCGACGCCGATGACCCGGGAGGCGCCGAGCCGGGCCGCGGCGATGGCCAGGATCCCGGAGCCACAGCCGTAGTCGATGACGGTCCGGCCTGCCGGCGGATGGGCGTCCAGCCAGCGCAGGCACATGGCGGTGGTCGGATGGGTGCCGGTGCCGAAGGCCAGGCCGGGATCCAGACGAATGTTCACGGCGTCCGCCTCCGGCGGCTCGGCCTCGCCGGGAACGATCCACAGGCGCTCCCCGAAGCGCATGGGCCGGAAATCGTCCATCCAGGCGCGCACCCAGTCCCGGTCCTCCAGCGGATTGAGATGCCATTCGGGCAGGGGGATCGGCGCCAGCGCGGCGGCCAGGCGCTCGAGCACGGCCGGGATGTCGGTATCGTGGGGAAACAGGCCGACCACGCGGGTGGCCTGCCACAGCGGGGTGGCGCCGGGCGGCGGCTCGAACAGGGGCTGATCCGCCGCATCCTGGAAGGTCACGGCGGCGGCGCCGTTGTCCGTGAGCAGGTCCGAGAGGCGTTCCGCCGTGTCGGGGCGGGATTCCAGTTCCAGTTGCAGCCAGGGCATGGGGCGCACGGTAAGGGCCGCCGGCAGGAATTGCAATGGCCGGCGAACATCCGGCTTGACGGCCAAAACCCTGCAGGCTATGGTGGATAGAACCAAACGGTACTAATCCCGATGAGCAGCAACCGCGACAAGGTCCTCGACACCGCCCAGCGCCTCCTCCGGGAGCGGGGCTATCACGGCACCGGCATCCAGGAAATCCTGGCCGAGAGCAAGGTCTCGCGCAGCAATCTCTACTATCACTTCCGCTCCAAGCGCGAACTGGCCGAAGCGGTGGTGGCGCGCTGGCGCGAGGGCCTGAAGCAGCTGTTCGAGGAAACCGTTGCCGGCGAAACCAGCTACCGGCGCCAGGTGGAGCGCTTCGTGCAGGTGTTCATCGACATCCAGCAGGAGGATACCTTCGCCGTCTGCCCCTTCGGCCGCATGGCCATGGAACTGGGCGACAGCGAACCGGCCCTGCGCCGGCTCGTCAACCAGGTGTTCGACGAGTTCCGGGATGCCCTGACCGACCGCATCGCCCGTGGCGTGGAAGCCGGCGAATTCCGCCCCGACACCGATCCCCGCCGGCTGGCCAACGCCTTGCTGGTGGCCATCGAGGGCGGCATCGTGCTCAGCCGCGCCCAGGGCCATGCCGAGGCGATGGTCTCCACCTGTCGCCTGATCCTGGATTGCGCCTGAAAAACAAAATTTTTTGCCAACCCGTTAGGACCGACCAGTCAATCATGTGGGACAACGCCAGCAGATTCATCCCGGGCCAGCGCATCGCCCAGGCGCGCTATGGCACCGCCGAACGGGCGGCGGCGCTCATCGATCACCCCGCGTATTCCCACGATACCTCCCGCCTGTGGCCGGGCTTCGCCGAATTCATCGAAACCCGGCCGTTCTTTTTTCTGGCTTCGGCAGACGCGGCGGGTCGCTGCCAGTGCAACTACCGGGGAGGCGAACCCGGCTTCGTGCAGGTGGAGGACGACCGCCATCTGTACTTTCCCGACTACGCCGGCAACGGCCTGCTGCACACCATCGGCAACTTCATCGAGAACCCGCAGGTGGGGCTGCTGTTCATCGATTTCGAGAGCGGTCGCCGGATCAAGGTCAATGGCCGGGTGCGCATTCTGGACGCCCCCGAAACCCTGTCGGCCTGGCGGGATCGTCCCGGCTACGCCGGGGCCGAACGGATCATCCGGGTGCAGGTGGAATACGCGGTGCTCAATTGCAGCCGTTTTCTGGAGAAAGCGGTCGGCCACAGGGAAGCGGTCATGGAGACGGGTCGGGAAAGACCCTGAAGGGAAGCGCAGGCGGCTCTACCGGGGATGTGGGGAGCCGAACGGCAGAGGGAAGGCCAGCTTGACCGGTCCGCGGGATGCGGCCGGCGACACGGTGTGAACCGGCCCGGGATGGCCGGCGCACCGGAATGGCGGGCGGCAGGAGAGCCGCCTGCCATTCACCCCGAACCCATGCCGGGCGGACCGCCGGTCCGTCCGGGACGAGGCCGCCCGATGCCGATGTTCCGTGCCTGCGGGGCACCGGGTGACGACACCCCAAAGACACAGAGGAGTCGCACATGGAAAACATGGCAACACCCTACAGCCCGGCCGAGCTGGAATCGCCGCGCATGCAGGCCAACCTGGCCTTTCTCAAGGAACTGGAAGCCCGGGCCCAGCAACACGCGGTCTTCGATCATCCCCTGCTGGTGCGCATGGCCAACGGACTCTACAGTCCCGATTTCGTCCGCTTCTTCCTGGCCCAGTTTGCCAAGCACATCCGGGTCTTCACCGCGGCGCTGGCCGCCCTGCTCGGCAACAGCCCGGACATCAAGAGCCGCTTCGTGCTGTTCGACAACCTGTTCGAGGAAATGGGGCGCGGGGACTACCGGCAGTGCCATTACATGCTCTACCTGCGCATGCTCGAAACCCTCGGCGTCCGCGAGGCGGATCTGGCCCGGCTGCCCCACCTGTATGCCGTCGAGCTGCTGAACGACGATCTGTTCCAGGCCGTGACCCGCAAGCCCTTCGTGGTCGGCCTCACCTGGCTGGGCCTCGGCGGCGAGCTGACCATTCCCAACAACTTCCCCTACATGGTCAAGGCCATCGAGCAGGCCTTTCCGGAAACAGACGTCGACTGGCAGTTCTTCCAGCGCCACGGCGGCCGCGACCAGATGCACAGTGACGATGCCAACATCGTGCTGGCCATGTACATCGAGGAGCGCGACTGGCCGATGATCGAGATGGAGACCATGAAGTCCCTCACCGCCCGCAAGGCCGTGTGGGACGAACTCGAGTCCATGGCCCGGCGGGGCGTGGACATGCATTCGAGCAGTCTCGTGGCATGAAGTGAAGCGGGCGCGTGTTCGGGTTTCGCCACAAGGCCCGCGAGAAGACCATCTTCGCCCGGGTGCAGCAGACGGCCCCGGGCGAAGCGACCATCGACGTGCGCGGCCAGACCTGCCCCGGCTACCTGCTGGCCATCAACCGCGCCGTGGACGACCTGCCCCCCGCCACCCGCGCCCGCCTGCTCATCACCTACCCGCCCTGCGGCGAGGACGTCCACGCCTGGTGCAAGTCCCGCGGCATCGAACTGATCGACATCGAACCGCGAGAGGGGATGACGATCATTACCGTCTACAAGCCCTGAAGGTCCGGCGGGAGAGGGGGAAGAAAAATCCAACGCAAAGGCGCGAAGGCGCTGAGGCGCAAAGAAAAACCGGGTTGTTGATGATTTGCCTTGTAGGAGCGGCGCCCTCGCCGCGATCCATGTAGGGACGAGTAGCGAGGGCCGAGGGACGAGGAAAAACGGGTTGATTGGCTTCGACAACCTCGCCACTCGGCCCTCGGCTCTGGCATCCTGCTTCGCTCTACCTCCTGCATCCCTGCAGTCGTCGTCCCTCGGCACTGTTCATCGCGGCGAGGGCGCCGCTCCTACAGATTTTTCACAACGATAATCTTCGCGCCCTCTGCGCCTTCGCGCCTTTGCGTTGGGTTTTCCCTGACCCCTCACCGTTCCTCGAGCTTCTTCTCCAGGTAGTGAATGTTCGTCCCCCCCGCCTTGAAGGCGGCGTCGGTGACGAGTTCCTGGTGCAGCGGGATGTTGGTCTTGATGCCTTCCACCACCACTTCGTTGAGGGCGTTGCGCATGCGGGCCATGGCGGTATCGCGATCCTCGCCGTGGGTGATGAGCTTGCCGATCATGGAATCGTAGTAGGGGGGCACGCGATAGCCGTTGTAGATGTGGGTGTCCACCCGCACGCCCGGGCCGCCCGGGGCGTGGTAGGCGGTGATGGTGCCGGGCGAGGGCATGAAGGTGTCCGGATCCTCGGCGTTGATGCGGCATTCCATGGCGTGGCCGATGATGCGGATGTCTTCCTGGCGGTAGCGCAGCGGCTCGCCGGCGGCAATGCGGATCTGCTCCTTGACGATGTCCACGCCGGTGATCATTTCGGTGACCGGGTGTTCCACCTGCACGCGGGTGTTCATCTCGATGAAGTAGAACTCCCCGTTCTCGTACAGGAACTCGAAGGTGCCGGCGCCGCGATAGCCGAGTTCCACACAGGCGGCGGCGCAGCGCTCGCCGATGAAGCGGCGGGTTTCCTCGTCGATGCCCGGGGCCGGCGCTTCCTCGATGACCTTCTGGTGGCGGCGTTGCATGGAGCAGTCGCGCTCGCCAAGGTGGATGGCGTTGCCGTGCTCGTCGGCCAGCACCTGGATTTCGATGTGGCGCGGGTTCTCGAGGAATTTCTCCATGTAGACCATGTCGTTGCCGAAGGCCGCGCCGGCCTCCGCCTTGGTCAGGGAGATGGCATTGAGCAGGGCGGCTTCGGTGTGCACCACGCGCATGCCACGGCCACCGCCGCCCCCGGCGGCCTTGATGATGATGGGATAGCCGATCTCCCGCGCCAGGCGGATGTTCTCTTCCGGATCGTCGCCCAGCGGGCCGTCGGAGCCGGGCACGCAGGGCACGCCGGAGGCCTTCATGGCCTTGATGGCGGCCACCTTGTCACCCATCATGCGGATGGTGTCGGGCCGGGGACCGATGAAGATGAAGCCGCTTTCCATCACCCGTTCGGCGAAGTCGGCATTCTCCGAGAGGAAGCCGTAACCGGGGTGGATGGCCATGGTGTCGGTCACTTCGGCGGCGCTGATCACCGCGGGAATGTTCAGATAGCTGTCGGTGGAAGGCGCGGGCCCGATGCACACCGACTCGTCGGCCAGGCGCACGTGCTTGAGATCCCGATCGGCGTCGGAATGGACGGCGACGGTCTTGATGCCGAGCTCACGGCAGGCGCGCAGTATGCGCAGGGCGATCTCGCCCCGGTTGGCAATCAGGATTTTGTCGATCATGGTGTTCTGCTTGTGAAGGAGAGCGCAAGGGCGCCTAGTCGATGATGAACAGCGGCTGGTCGTATTCCACCGGCTGGCCGTTCTCCACCAGGATGGCCTTGATGGTCCCGGCCTTGTCGGCCTCGATCTGGTTGAGCAGCTTCATCGCCTCGATGATGCACAGGGTATCGCCCACGTTGACGTGCTGGCCCACTTCCACGAAGGGGCTGGCGCCGGGCGAGGGTGCCCGGTAGAAGGTGCCGACCATGGGCGACTTGATGACATGGCCCTCCGGCACTTCCGCTTCGGCGGCAGGTTCGGCTGCCGGCGCGGCGGCCGGGGCGGGCGTCTCGACGGGAGGCGGCGCAACGGGGGCCGCCACCGGTGCGGGCGGCGGTGGCGGGGCCGACTGGCTGTAGCGGCTGATGCGCACCGATTCCTCGCCCTCCTGGATCTCGATTTCCGCCACGCCCGATTCCTCGAGCAGTTCGATGAGTTTCTTGACCTTGCGAATGTCCATGGAATGCAACCTGTATTCAGGGGTTCAACCGTGCTGCAGGCGTCGAACGACGGCCTGCAACGCCAGTGTGTAGACGTCGGGACCCAGACCGCTGATCACGCCGGCGGCCAGATCGGAAAAATACGAATGCTGCCGGAAGGCTTCCCGGGCATGCACGTTGGACAGGTGAACTTCGATGAAGGGGATGGCCACCGCCGCCAGCGCATCGCGCAGCGCCACGCTGGTATGGGTGAAGGCGGCCGGGTTGATGATGATCCAGTCGATCCCCTCACGGCCGGCGGCGTGCACGGCGTCCACCAGTTCGTGTTCGGCATTGCTCTGGATGCTGGTCAGGGTATGCCCGGCCTCGCGGGCGGCCGCGGTCAGCCCGGCATCGATGTCCGCCAGGGTGGCGCGGCCGTAGTGTTCCGGTTCCCGGGTGCCCAGCAGGTTGAGATTGGGGCCATGGATGACCAGCAGTTTCGCCATGGGTGACTCGTCCCGGTTGCGCGGATTTGGCCGAAGTTTCCTGTCAAATCACTGCCCGTTGGCTGACGATCCACGAAAGTCATAGGCCTGAAAATGGCCATTGGCCGGGCAGTTTCGGCAATTTTGCCCCACGCGGGCATCAATGTCCAGAAATCCGGAAAATCGATGCAAAATCGGCGCAGATATGCGCATTTTTCCTTCAAAAAACCCGGAACGGGGTCACATTCCCGAAGCGGGCGGGTCAGGCGGCGAAAAACCGACCGCCGCTGGCGATGGCGATGACCAGGAAGCCCAGAATGGTATTGAAACCCACCAGCTTGCGGATGCTGGCCAGCGCGGCGCCACCGGCCTTCCAGTCCCCGTTGGCCACGTGCTGTTTCAGCCGACGGTAGGGGGCGAAGAAGACGTGCAGGAAGATCAGGATCATGATGGTGCCGATGCCGTTCATCAGATGCACGTACAGCGGTGCCTGACCACCGAACAGACCGAAGATCATCAGCCAGCCGGTCAGCGGCAACAGGATGACGGCCACCCAGACGGAGGGAAAAAACCGCCCGAAGACGCCGATCCACAGTTTCAGACGCACCGGCGGTTCGAGCTGGCTCGCAGCCACGGGCCGCAGACACTGATGGGCAAAGAACATGCCCCCCACCCAGACCACCACCGACATCACATGCAGCAGGATATAAAGACTGTTGAGAGACATGTGCACTCCTTGGTTTCTTGTTTCGTTTGTTGTTCAAACCCGGATTCCGAATCCGCACCCGGCCACGATACCGCATTTCCCCCGTAGGGTGCGTTCGCGCAGCAACGCACCAAAAACCAGGGCCGAGTGGCGAGTTGCGAGGGTCGAGGAAAACCGGTTCACGGCTCCGACGCGTAGGGTGCGATAGCGCAGCGTATCGCACCACCACCCCCGCAACGACCCCGGCCACCCCTAAGGCACCTCCATCCCGTCCGCCTGCCGCTTCAGCCAGCCGCGGATGCGCCGGATCAACTCTTCCTCGCGATTGGCAAAGAAATGATCCGCCCCGTCCATCTCCACCTGGGCATAGCCGCGGTTGTTGGCCGCCCGTGCCGCCCGCTTGCGGGCCGGCGCCGCCGCGCGCACGCTGTCCAGATCCTGGCTGCCGTAGATGTCCAGCACCGGCAGGCGGATCTTCATCAGCGCCGCCACGTTGCTCAGGCGCGGATCGTCGCGAGATTCGATCATGCTGATCCCCACCCAGGCGCGGATGGCCGGGTCCGGCCTGCCGGCCAGATAGTGGCTGGCCATGGCCGTCCCCAGACTGTGGGCGATCAGCACCTGGTTGAGGATCTTCTGCTGCTTCAGATAGGCCACCGCCGCGGCGATGCGCGGGCCCACCTCATCGAACAGGGGCAGATAGTCGTTCATCTCCGCCTCGTTGGGCAGGACGGGCAACTGGATGGACAGCGTGGCCCAGCCGTATTCGGGCAGCGCCGTGCGCAGGGGATGGATCACTTCCGGCCAGTCGGGATGGGCGCCGATGCCGTGCAGCAGGATGGCGGCACCGCGTACCTCCGGCGCGTCGCTCGGGGTGTAGATGGCCAGAAACTTGTGACTCCCGGCCTGCAGCCAGACCGCCTCGCCGTCGATCAGGCTGTCGACGATCTGATCCGCCCAGCGCTTCTCCTTGGCCGTATCGGTGCCGGCCAGCGTCGCCGTGCTCACCAGAAACAGCAACAAAATCAGTAATCTGGAAAGAAAGTCGCGCATGGTGTCGTACCGCTGCGGGAAAGGGCCGAAAAGCATATACGCCACCTGCGGAGGCGTCAAAAGGCTGAAAAATCGCCATCGATCGGGTAGAGTGTGCGGTTCATTTTTTCCATGTCCGGCGGCTGTGGCCGTCGCGGCGGACGACAACCGAATTTTCAGAGGCGAATACCATGGCGGACTACCAGATTGCCCCCTCCATCCTCTCGGCCGATTTCGCGCGGCTGGGCGAGGAAGTCGACAACGTGCTCAAGTCGGGCGCCGACATCGTGCACTTCGACGTGATGGACAACCACTACGTGCCCAACCTGACCATCGGCCCGCTGGTCTGCGAGGCCCTGCGCAAGCACGGCGTGACCGCGCCCATCGACGTGCATCTGATGGTCAAGCCGGTGGATCGCATCATTCCCGATTTCGCCAAGGCCGGCGCCACCTACATCACCTTCCATCCGGAAGCCTCCGAGCACATCGACCGCAGCCTGCAGCTGATCCGCAACGAAGGCTGCAAGTCGGGCCTGGTGTTCAACCCGGCCACGCCGCTGGACTACCTGGACTACGTGATGGACAAGGTGGACATGATCCTCATCATGTCGGTCAACCCCGGCTTCGGCGGCCAGAGCTTCATCCCCAGCGCCCTGACCAAGCTGCGCGAGGCTCGCAAGCGCATCGACGAATCCGGTCTGGACATCCGCCTCGAGATCGACGGCGGCGTGAAGGTGGATAACATCCGCGAAATCGCCGAGGCCGGCGCCGACACCTTCGTGGCCGGCTCCGCCATCTTCGGCGCCCGCAACGAAGCCGATCCCAACGACTACGACACCGTGATCAAGGCTTTCCGCGAGGAACTGGCCAAGGTCTGAGGCGGTCAGCCCCGTGTAGGAGCGGCGCGAGCCGCGACAGAACAGGGCCGAGGGCTGCGTGGCGAAGGACGAGGTTGTCGAAGCCGACATTCCCGTTTTTCCTCGTCCCTCGCCACTCGACCCTGCATGGTTCGCGGCTCGCGCCGCTCCTGCATTTCCAGGAAAGAGACATGCTCAAGAACCCCGAAATGATCCTCATCGACGTGGACGGCACCCTGGTCGATTCGGTTCCCGATCTGGCCTACTGCGTCGACGAGATGATGAAACGGCTCGGTCTGCCGCCCCACGGCGAAGACAAGGTGCGCCAGTGGGTCGGCAACGGCGTCGAACGCCTGGTGCGCCGGGCCCTCGTCGGCCGGCTCGAGGGCGAGCCCGACGAGGAACTGTTCCGCAAGGCCTATCCGATCTTTCTGGATCTGTACGCCGAGAACACCTCCAAACGCAGCCGCCTCTATCCCGGCGTGCGCGAAGGGCTGGACTACCTCAAGTCGGCCGGCTACAGGCTCGGCTGCGTGACCAACAAGGCCGCGCAGTTCACCGAGCCCCTGCTCCGGGATCTGGGGATCATGGATTATTTCGCCATCGTGATCAGCGGCGACACCCTGCCGAAGAAGAAGCCGGATCCCCTGCCGCTGTTGCACGCGGCCGAGTTCTTCGGCGTGAAACCCGAGGATGCGCTGATGATCGGCGATTCCATTTCCGACGTGAAGGCGGCCCGGGCCGCCGGCTTCCAGATCGTCTGCATGAGCTACGGCTACAACCACGGCCAGGACATCCGCGAGGCCAACCCGGACGCCGTGATCGACTCCATGGCGGAATTGCCGGGGCTCCTGCCGGGACGCGAAGCCCGGGAAGGCGCGGCCTGAACCATGGGCGGGATGCCGAAGCGGGCGGAATGGAGGAAAATGGCCGGGCGATGGCGCGGCTGAGCCGTCCGCCCTGCCGCCCCCATTCGTAAACCGCCGCTTCGACACGTGCCATGAACGAACAGGAATTCGCCGCCCTCGCCGCCGAGGGTTACAACCGCATCCCGCTCACCGAAGAGGTTCTCGCCGATCTCGACACGCCGCTGAGCACCTACCTGAAGCTCGCCAACGGGCCCTACTCGTATCTCTTCGAGTCGGTCCAGGGTGGCGAGAAGTGGGGCCGCTACTCCATCATCGGCCTGCCCTGCCGGACCCTGCTGCGGGTGCACGGGCGGCACGTCACCCTGCACACCGACGGGGAACTGATCGAGGAAGCGATCACCGACGATCCCCTGGGCTGGATCGAACGCTTCTACGCCCGTTTCAAGGTCTATCAGCCCGCGGGCCTGCCGCGCTTCACCGGTGGCCTGGTCGGCTACTTCGGCTACGACACCGTGCGCTACATCGAGCCCCGCCTCGGCGAGTGTCCGAATCCCGATCCCCTCAAGGTGCCGGACATCCTGCTCATGGTCTCCGACGAGGTGGTGGTGTTCGACAACCTCTCGGGCAAGCTCTATGTCGTTCACTACGCCGATCCGTCGGTCGAGGACGCCTATCGAAAGGGCCGCCAGCGCCTGCGCGAGGCCATTCGCAACCTGCGCAGCGCCACGCCCTATCATGTCCAGGCCCGCGCCGAGCACGTGGCCGAGGCCGATTTCGTCTCCGGCTTCACCCGCGAAGGCTTCCTCGACGCGGTGGAGAAGGCGAAACGCTACATCGTCGACGGCGACATCATGCAGGTGGTGCTCTCCCAGCGCCTGTCGATCCCGTTCAACGCCCGGCCGCTGGATCTCTATCGTGCCCTGCGCAGCCTCAATCCCTCGCCCTACATGTACTACCTGGATCTGGGCGGCTTCCACGTGGTCGGCTCCTCGCCGGAGATCCTGGTGCACGTGGAGGCGGGCACGGTCACCGTGCGGCCCATCGCCGGCACCCGCCCGCGCGGCCGCGACGAGGCCGAGGATCGCGCCCTGGAGGCGGAACTGCTGGCCGATCCCAAGGAGCGGGCCGAGCACCTCATGCTCATCGATCTGGGTCGCAACGACGTGGGTCGTATCGCCGAGATCGGCAGCGTCAGGGTCACCGAGGAGATGGTGGTGGAGCGCTACTCCCACGTCATGCACATCGTCTCCAACGTGGTCGGCCGCCTGCGGCCCGGCCTGTCGAACCTCGACGTGCTGCGCGCCACCTTCCCCGCCGGCACCGTCTCCGGCGCCCCCAAGATCCGCGCCATGGAGATCATCGACGAACTGGAACCGGTCAAGCGCGGCGTCTACTCCGGCGCCGTCGGCTACCTGGCCTGGTCCGGCAACATGGACACCGCCATCGCCATCCGCACCGCCGTGATCCAGGATCGCACCCTGCACATCCAGGCCGGCGCCGGCATCGTCCACGACTCCGTCCCCGAAAAGGAATGGGACGAAACCATGAACAAGGGCCGCGCCATCTTCCGCGCCGTCACCCTCGCCGCCGCCGGCCTGGACGAGGTGCACAAATAGATTTTGGGTTGGTGGAAGGAACACGGAGGGCACGGAGGCACGGAGAACACGGAGGTTGTTGTATGATGGAGAAGAGTCGTGACAGGGAGGGTCGCATGGACACGGATGAATTGTTGAACGGGATTGTGGGGGCGGCCATCGAGGTGCACCGGCATCTCGGGCCAGGACTGCTCGAATCCACCTATCAACGATGCCTGTTGATCGAGCTTGACCGGAAAGGGTTGACTTACGAAACCGAGGTGCCGGTTACGGTCGAATACAAGGGCGAGGTGATCCTCGATGCCTATCGCGTCGATGTTCTTGTTGAAAACACCATCGTGCTCGAGCTCAAGGCGGTCGAGAATCTTACTGCAAAGCACAAGGCGCAACTCCTGACCTATTTGAAACTGCTGAACAAGCACCTTGGTTTGCTGATCAATTTCAACGAGATCCTGCTGAAGGATGGTATCCGCAGAGTCATCAATGGCTATCACTGAAACACCAATCCTCCGTGCCCTCCGTGTCTCCGTGCTCTCCGTGTTCTTCCCAGTGGAGTCCGAAAAATGCTGTTGATGATCGATAATTACGACTCCTTCACCTACAACCTCGTCCAGTATTTCGGCGAGCTGGGCGTGGAGGTGGAAGTTCATCGCAACGACCAAATCACGGTCGAGGAAATCGAGCAGAAGGATCCGGAATGGATCGTCATCTCCCCCGGCCCCTGCACTCCCAACGAGGCGGGCATTTCGGTGGACGCGATCCGCTACTTCGCCGGCCGCAAGCCGATCCTCGGCGTGTGCCTCGGCCACCAGAGCATCGGCCAGGCCTTCGGCGGCGAGATCGTCCATGCCGGCGCCATCATGCACGGCAAGACCTCGATGATTCACCACAACGACAAGGGCCTGTTCAGGGGCATCCCCAATCCCTTCGAGGCCACCCGCTACCACTCGCTGGTGATCGACAAGGCCACCCTGCCCGAGGAACTGGAAATCACCGCCTGGACCGAAACCCCGGACGGCGACCTCGACGAAATCATGGGCGTCCGCCACCGCACCATGCCCATCGAAGGCATGCAATTCCACCCCGAATCCATCCTCACCGAACACGGCCACGAGCTGTTGCAAAATTTTCTGGGGGGAGTGTAATGGACACGGAGATCACGGAGACACGGAGAACACGGAGATTTTCAGGTACAAATTCGGAGCATGTCCGCATGTATCTGACCAATAAATGCAAAAACAAACTCCGTGTCCTCCGTGTCTCCGTGCCCTCCGTGTTCTTCCCAGCAAACCCCGAACGGAGCCACCCAAGATGAACATGCAAGAAGCCATCCGCACTGTCACCGAACACCGGGATCTCTCCCCCGAGCAGATGACGCAGGTCATGCGCCTGATCATGACCGGCGAGGCGACGCCGGCCCAGATCGGCGGGTTTCTCATCGGCCTGCGCATGAAGGGCGAGACGGTGGACGAGATTGCTGCCGCGGCGCAGGTGATGCGGGAGCTGGCCACCGGGGTGAAGGTGAGCGGCGAGCATGTGGTGGACATCGTCGGCACCGGTGGGGATGCCACCAATACCTTCAACGTCTCCACCGCCTGCACCTTCGTGGTGGCGGCGGCCGGGGGCAAGGTGGCCAAGCACGGAAACCGTTCGGTCTCCAGCAAGTCGGGCAGCGCCGATCTGCTGGAGGCGGCCGGGGTGAACCTGGATCTCACGCCGGAACAGGTGGCCGAGTGCATCGAGAAGGTCGGCGTCGGCTTCATGTTCGCGCCGAAGCACCACAGCGCCATGAAGCACGCCATCGGCCCGCGCAAGGAGATGGGCGTGCGCACCATCTTCAACGTGCTGGGGCCGCTCACCAACCCGGCCGGGGCGCCCAACCAGTTGCTGGGCGTGTTCAGCGCGGAACTGGTGGAGCCGCTGGCCGAAGTGTTGCAGAAGCTGGGCAGCCATCACGTGCTGGTGGTCCACGCCGAGGACGGCATGGACGAGATCAGCATCGGCGCCCCGACCCGCGTGGCCGAACTCCATCAGGGCCGCATCGAGACCTATACCCTGACCCCGGAACAGTTCGACCTGCCCCGCGGCAGCATCGCTGAACTGCAGGTCCACAGCGCCGAGGAATCCCTGGCCATCATCCGCCGCGTCCTCGACGACGAACCCGGCCCGGCCCGCGACATCGTCCTCCTCAACGCCGGCGCCGCCCTCTACGCCGCCGATCTGGCCGAAACCCTCGACGCCGGCATCCGCCTCGCCGACACCCAGATCGCCACCGGCGCCGCCCGCGAAAAACTCGAACAATTGGTGGCGGTGTCCAACAGCTTTGGGTGAGGGTAGTGTAATGAACACGGAGGGCACGGAGACACGGAGGACACGGAGAGTTCGAATGTTTGTTGCACGTTGTTGAATACTGTACAGTCGCCATTTTTTTGTCGATGGATATAATCCAAGTTGCATTCAACAAAATCCTCCGTGTTCTCCGTGTCTCCGTGTCCTCCGTGTTCTTCCCAGTGAACCCCTAA
>Ga0256832_1000430_pt1 | contig 26673 bp, 18 predicted proteins | sample 134614metaG_FD_190534 | JGI IMG/M metagenome (GOLD analysis project Ga0256832, IMG submission 190534) | Hydrothermal vent microbial communities from Lau Basin, Pacific Ocean - 134-614 | ecosystem: Environmental > Aquatic > Marine > Hydrothermal vents | place: Pacific Ocean: Lau Basin | collected... | reverse complement strand
GCTGTAGCCTGGTCATTGCTATTGTTTTACGTATTTGCATTGCAATGTATGAGTACAATTGCAGTGGTAAGAAAAGAAACCAATTCTTGGAAATGGCCTATTATTCAGTTTTTGTATATGGGAGCATTAGCTTATATGTCCAGCTTTGCTATCTACAATATTTTAAGTTAGGATATAGGTCACCACACTGTGATTCCCGCAAAGTCACGCAGAGGTAACCCAACGGGACGCAAAGGAAAAACACTTTTTTGGTTCCTAGCTGTACTTACTTAGCGAAACCTTGGAGTTCGCTGCGGGAAAATTAATAAAAGAGCTACGGTTAATAATAACAAGATCTTTCGCCTTTTCTAAATAAAGAATCACCATGATAAGCGAGTGTCTCTGACCTCGCTTCTTGCAAAAATGCACTAATCCTATGCTGATGTACAGGTTCTTTAACTATCAAGTAAGTTTATTTTTTATTATGTTCTAATACTCCAATCGAATCTCAAGAGGAGCATTTCAAGTTACTATTTTTTGAAGAGCAAATCCTTCTTTTTTATAGTTCTTCATCTTATCAAAAAGTGATTCAATATCATCATCTACAAGCAAGATATTCTTAGAGTAATCACCAAGAAATCCTTCAGAGATCATAGTGTTGAACATATCAAATATCGGATTAAAAAAGCCATTGACATTGAGCAATCCAATTGGGCCATCATGAACATTTAATTGACTAAGAGTAAGTACTTCAAAAAGCTCATCCAAAGTCCCAAAACCACCGGGAAGAGTAATATAAGCATCTGCCATCTCCATAATCACTTTCATTCGGGAAGCCATGTCATGAGTGACAATCATCTCATTCATATTTTGATGTGCCACCTCCAATTCTTTCAGATGCAATGGAATCACGCCAATACATTTTCCACCCAATTTAATCATCTCATCTGCCATAATCCCCATTATTCCGATACTACCGCCGCCATTAATCATGGTGATATCGTTTTCCACCAAATATCTTGCCAGTTGCTTAGCAACTTCACCATAGACATCATCTCTCCCCTGAGAAGCACCGCAAAACACCGCCACATTTTTTAATTTATTCATAAATTCAATTTTATGGAAAGCCAAAGATAAAAATAAAATTACATAGTGTCTGCACGGAAACAGGCAATTTTTTAAATTTAGATATTTATTATACAGATTTTGAATTTTTGCAATGATTTGATGCTCTTGCATCAATCACTTGTGAAAAAATCGGAATATGATGATAAGTATCAATTTAAAATTTGATGTGTTTTCTTGCAGACACTAATCATTCCATAATCTTTGCTGCTATTGCTGTAACTATGCTTCGAGGAGAAAACCTCTGAGACAAAACAAGTAAGCGATTTTTCAAACCGTGAATTGCAACTGTCTTTTTGTTCTTCATTGACTTATATACAAAATCAGCCAGGTCTTTGGAGTCAGGCTTGTTTTTAAATACCGCCTCATTTGCATTTGACACTTTGGCAAATTCTGATTGAGTTGCTCCCGGACAAATGGCGGTTACAGACACTCCTGTCCCTTTCAATTCAAAAGCAATCGCTTCCGAAAAACTCAAGACATAACTTTTAGTCGCAGCATATACGGCAAATTTTGGAATAGCTTGGAATGCCGCTGTAGAGGCGATATTGACAATATGCCCCGAGCCTTTTTTTATCATATCCTTTAGAAATAATTTGGTAAGCCTTGTGAGAGTGACCACATTTAGTAAAATCATATCCGTTTCTTTATCAATATCGGAATCTATGAATTTTTCATTAATTCCAAAACCTGCATTATTTATCAATACATCGATATCCAAACTATTATCTTTGATTTTATTGTAAAGCAAATCTGCACTTTCGAGTTTTGAAAGGTCTAAATTAAAAATATATACTTTCGAATTCCCATTTGCTTCAATTTCGTTTTTGATCGCTTCCAACCGCTCGATTCTTCTTGCGACCAGCACCAGATCATACCCATTGTTTGCAAAAACAAAAGCCGTTTCTTTACCGATTCCACTGGATGCACCCGTGATTAATACTGTTTTCATATTATATATTTACTAGTTTTTATTGAAATTTATTATTAATTTATACTATTATCAGCTTCAAATTGTTTTATTAAACCATTTTATAATAAAGAGAGACTGTTGGTTCTTAACCGCAGATTAACCCACATTATTCACAGGTTTTCGTGATGAGAGTTCAAAATACCAATAGTAAAGGGAAGCGCAAGAAATTTTTACCGAGTAAATGGACACCCATTTTTGAGGTATAAAATTTTTTAGCATTTCCTTTAATTGCAGGTAGTTTGAGCTCGTAATAGAAATACTTGTGAATAATGCGGGTTAAATCTCAAATTTTTCTCCTATATTTAAAATCTTTATATTATATTTTTCTTTTTTACTTTCAATTCTTCTTATTGGTTCACCTAAGGGTTCATCTGACAAATCATAAGTACCGTAGTGCATGGGAACAAATACTTTTGAATTTAAATCTTCAAACGCTTTAAGGGCTTCATCAGGATCCATGTGGGTTTCCTTCATTATATTAACCGGCATATATGCAGCTATTGACAATAGGCTATAATCAATTTCATTAAAATATTTACTTATTTCTTTAAAATGGTTTCCGTATGCGGTATCTCCGGAAAAGAAAATACTTTTTCCATTCGATTTTATAACAAAGCTTCCCCAAAGATATTGATTAAAATCCAAAATACCTCTTCTATTCCAATGCCTTGCAGGCATAAAAAATACTTCAATTTCTGATTTTGTTTTATATTTTTGATACCAACCTGCTTGTTGATACTTTACATTGTTATCTTCAAAAAATTCATTCATATCTAAAGGAATCAATGCTTCGATTTCAGGATTATTTCTAAATAATTGTTTCAAGGATTTTTTATCAAAATGGTCTCTATGTCCATGAGACAATAAAACATAATCTATACCTTTAAAATCCGATATAGCACAAGGTAAACCAGCAAGCCTTTTGATGAAAGTGATATCATAAAAAATGGGATCTGTAATAAAAGTAGTTCCATTTAATCTAATAAAAAAACTTGCATGACCAAGCCAAACTATCATATCATCCTTAGAACTAATGAACGAATTATCATTAATCACTTTTAGTTTATAGTTCTCTTCTTTTTTCTCTTTTGCCTGAGGATTTTTCGATAATTTCCATTTTAAAATATCCAAAGGCATAATTTGCCTATCCTTTCTCATGACACCATTCGTGTATTCACCACCAATAACAAGATTTCCTTTCCAATCCTTTTTAATTATTTCTAAATCCTTATTAAATCTGTATTCTTTCATTCCTTCTGGTTTTAAAAAGTAGTATATGGTATTCACAATAAAAAATCAACTCAGGGCTTTCAAACAAATTTCAACCAAGTTTTTTATATCTGCTTCGCCCAAAGGATTTTTAGTTACGATTTGTTTTCTTCGTAGTTCTACTAATTTAACAGGAAGTCCAAAAGTAATCATTATCACATCTTCCACATTTCGTAATTTGCTAATCTCTCCAGAATCAAATCCAATTTTTAGCAATTTTTTTCCTATTGACAAGAAATTATCACTTACTTCTTTTGGTTGTTCAAAATCGTGATCATGATCCATAAGAAAAATAAACGCTATCATTTCCGGTACATGCGTAAAAGTATCAACTAAAAACCTAAAACTTCCCTCCAAAATTGACTCTATCCTATTTTCTTTTTCAATTAGATTAAAAATGTGATTATGAAATATATTCATATTTTCAATAAAAAGACTTTTCACCAATTCCGATTTATTAGAATAATGCCGATATAAATATCCATCAGAAACTCCCGCTTCTTTTGCAATTAAAGCCACCGTTGCACTAGCATAACCTACCCTAGCAATTGTCTTTATTGCAGCAAATTTAACACTATCTAATTTTGTAAGATTTACCGGTCTCATAATTTATGAATGAATATTTATTCACAAATGTACTCTAAATTTTATTATAATAAAAGGAAATAAGGAATAAAAAAAACTTCATTACAACAGTTTCCAAACTTTGTGATTTTTCAGACAGAGCAAGGCAAAGTTAATATTAATGTTTATTTTAAAGACGAGACTCTTTGGCTTACTCAAAAGTTAATTGCGAATATCAATTCTGAAGATATTGATTCAGGTCCGATTATACTTGGCTTTGGAAGCGTAGCAACAATTATGAATGCTAAAGCGATGGCAACTTTAGATATCAAAGGAGCAAAATCAACTTGGAGTTTCCTGAATTTTATAGGCTTACCAATCAATCTATTTGGTAAGAAATATTACCTCTTGGGCAAAGAACCAATATACGATATCTTTTTACTTTGGATTGCAGTAGATTTGATATAAAAATACACCCAGGTGCATTTCATTTTTTCGCATTGTGAGTTCTATCCATTGATTATATGGAAAGATAAAATTTCCCCGACAGGGGATAAATGTGAATAACCGTGGGTGAAACCCGCGGTATCCGAACAAGTAGAGTACAACTCCGGAGGAGTTGAATATCCATACAACATAATAATTGATAATTGAACACCTTCGGCGTTCATATCCCCTCTCACATTTACCCCGCATTTCATACGGGGCTAATCATATTAAACCACTGTCGTGGTTTTGCTCTCTCATATAAACCAAGCATTTTATAAGAAAATGGCAATATTATCTTTCTTTTGATTTTATAGGGAAAGCGAAAAAATGAAATTCACCCCGGCGACTACTGATATTTTTATTATATTTGTAGTATGAATGATTATATTCAATAGAGTAATTCAAAGTCTTGGTTTCAAATAGTTTCAAGATGAAATAATATTGACATTATAGCTCTTAAGCTTTGTCACATTAAATGTACTATAATAATACATAAATATCCAAATAATAATCAGATGAATAAACTTGTAATAATTTTATTTTTTTCAATGGTAAGTTTTGTATCTTTTGCCCAAAATTGCATACCGGATTCAATTATATTTTCTAGACAAGGACAAATTGATTCATTTCCACTAAACTTTCCAAATTGTAAAGTAGTAGATGGTAGTATTATTATAACTAATAGGGTTTTTAATCTTGATAGTCTTATACAATTAAAATCAATAGGAGGTAATCTGCATATTCAATTTTGCGATACTTTAAGCAATTTGAAGGGATTGGATAGTCTTGCTTCAATTAAAGGATAGTTGAAGATTTTAAGTAATAAATCGCTAAAATATTTGAATGGGTTAGAACATCTTAACAAAGTAGGAGCAAAATTAATAATTGCTAATAATGACTCTTTAGCTACAATATCTAACTTTCCTAAAATTAGATCCATACATCTGAATCTAGTTATCATTTATAATAAATCCTTAAAAAAGATAAGTGATTTCAATAATTGTATTTCTGTTCCTTGGATTACTATTGGGTTTAATAATTCTCTCGATACGATAAAATCATTTAGTAATATCAAAAAAATTAGTCATTTCCTTGACATTTCAAATAATCCAAAATTAAAAACAATTTCAGCTTTTGATAGTTTGAAAAAGGTTGAAACACTTCTAATATATAGTAATGATTCCTTGATTACTTTGCCCGAATTTAGAAATTTCACTTCTTTCAGTGATTGTTTGATAGAAAATAATTCATCTTTGACAAATCTAAATTGGCTAAGAAACATAAAAGAAATTAATTACAATGGAAATCATAGTAGTGTTATTAAAGTAGTAAATAATAAATCTTTGTCAGATATACGTGGATTAGAAAACACAAAAATTTCACTCACAGGTGCTAGGATTCATTTTTACTTTGAAGATACTATAATAAACAACAATTTACAAAAAATAAGAAAAAAAATTGAATTTAAAGGAATAGAGTTTTATAATAACAAAAATCTTTCAGAATGCGATATAAAAAGTATTTGCGATTTCATCCCTGATTCAAGATTTAGCTTATTTATACGCGATAATAAAAGAGGATGTAACTCGAAAGAAGAAGTTTCAACCGCATGCAATTCACCTGTTGATTGCACAGAATTAATCGATCCAATACCCGGTTCAACAAATATTAATATTGATAAAAAGCTTTTATGGAAATCTGTTGACAATGCATTGGGGTATAAATTATCCATTTCAACTGATGTTGAAAACATCTATTTAATAAAAGACTTTGATACAGGTTCGGACACAACTTATTCTTACCTCTATTTGCCTTGCAATAGTGATATTTATGTAAAAATAATACCATATAATAATGAAGGAAATGCTATGGGATGTTTTGAGGAAAAATTTTCCACAGGCTCTTTTGACTCAAATATCACTTCCACAAATGAAACTGCGCTAAACGCAAATAACGGAACAGCAACTTGTAATCCGAATCATGGAAAAAGTCCTTACCATTATTTATGGAGCACAGGCGAAACCTTAAATTCAATAAAAGACTTATCACCCGGAAAATATTTTATTACTATATCCGATTCAAATAATTGTATTACTATAGATTCGGTTGAAATCAATAAATTCATATGCCCGGATTTAACAATAATTATGGATACATTTGATGTGTCTTGTAATACTCAATGCGATGGATTCCTTGAAATCAAAGAAATATCAAATGGTGTAACCCCCTTTACATATTCGTGGAGCACGGGCAAAAAAACAGCAAAAATCGACAGTTTATGCTCTGGAAATTACAGAGTGACGGTATTGGATGGCAAGAATTGTAGTGTTTACGGTTCATATTCCATTAATGAACCGGAAATATTATTAGCAAACGCTACTTCAACTGACGAGACTGCAAATGGCGCAAATGATGGCACGATGCAATCCAATCCTAGCGGAGGAACAAAAGATTATACTTTTAGCTGGAGTACAGGCGACACAACACAAGCTATTTCAGGATTATCTCCCGGCTCATATTTCCTTACTGTCATGGATGCAAACGGATGTGTAGCGTTTGATACTGTTAAAATTAAAGAATTTACTTGCCCCAATCTTGAAATAGTTTCACAAACTTCCAATATTAGTTGTTTCAATGCTTGCGATGGAAAAATTGAGGTACAAAATGTACTTAATGCCGAATCGCCATTGCAATACAAATGGAGCAATGACTCAACTTCTCCTGTCATTTTCAATCTATGTGCCGGAGATTACAGCGTCACAATCACCGATGCAAAAAATTGCGAAGTTAGCCAAAACTATACATTGACACAACCGGATGAAATCACTATTATCATTGATAGTACAAGGGATATAAGATTAGATCCACTTGGATACATTGCTATTAGTACAAACGATAATGGAAATTATGTTTTCTCATGGACAGGACCGGATAATTTCTCGGCAAACACCGAATATTTGGACAGTTTGAGTAGTTTTGGATGTTACACATTGACAGTAACAGATACAGTCACAAATTGCAGTACTGACACTACAATTTGCTTAGAAGACAGGACTGCAACTTTTGATTTGGAACTAAATAATATCAATATTTATCCGAATCCCACAAAAGGTGTTTTTATTATAGATTTTAGCGATACGAAATTGAGTCAAGCAGAAATCACAATATTCGATATAGCTGGTAAAAAACAATTGATTATTGATAAAAAATCAGACGATAATATTCTAAAAGTAAAATCCCAAGTCCTTAATGGAGGTTTATATATAATCAGGATTAAATCGGCAAAATCAGGAACGGTATTTAGGAAAATATTATTTAATAAATAGGGAAGAAATCACTATTACTTCGTGCAGTTTCCCCCTAACTTCACATAGTCTTCAAAAAAACCGGGATATGATTTATTGATGCTCTCCGAATTTTCTATCTCGATATTTCCTGCCGCTTTTAGTCCTAATATAGCCATTGCCATCGCTATTCTATGGTCATTATGGGAATATGCCTTGCCTCCCATAGGCTTTCCCCCTTGGATAATCATAAAATCTCCATCTTGTACTACCTTTATACCTAATTTCTCAAACTCTGTTTTAATTGTATCGTATCGATTGCTTTCCTTATGCTTTAGTCGGGAGACACCCTTGATTTTACTTTTCCCTGAACAATATGCAGCCAAAACCGCTAATGGGGGAAACAAATCGGGGGCATCCGTCGCATCAAATTCAAATGCACTGAGTTCATTTTTTTTGACAAAAACACTGTTTTTCTCCTTAATCACCTCAGCTCCTACATGCCCCAAAACATCTAAGATAGCTCTATCTGATTGCTTTGATTTTGGATTTATCCCATTTATCTTTACCGATCCACTAATTGCAGCACCGACTAAGTGAAATGCAACCCCACTCCAATCTCCCTCCACGGTAAATTCGGCACGGGACAATATACTGTTTCCCGGAATAAAAAATCGTTTGTAGCCATCGTTCTCTATTCTTGCCCCAAAGGCAGCTAATACGCATTTTGTAAGATCGATATAGGGCTTTGACTTAAGATTTTTCACTTTTATCTCAGAGTCTTGTTTAGCTTTAGACAAAGCGATGAGTAGTCCTGTAAGCAATTGCGACCCTGCACTCAAATCCAGTTCAAAACTATAATTGGTGATTTCTCCCTTAATTTCTAAAGGTAAATATCCACCATTGTGTTTAACCTCTAAACCCAATTTTTCCAAAGCATCAATCACTGTATTCATCGGTCTATTCAGCAAAGAGCCCTTGCCGGTAATAGTGATATCTTCCTTAAACAATCCGGCAATGGGAGCAAACATTCTCGCACTTAACCCTGATTCTCCTACATTCCAAACATTGTGTTTAGGGGTTTTCGCAGGATTAACTACCACAGAATCACCTTTGATATTTACATCACAACCCATAGCCTCACAAACTCCGAGAGCAGCCATTGAATCATTGCTCTTGTCCATATTTTTTATCACAGTCGGAGTATCCGAAAGAGCTGCCAATGCGATAACCCTTTGCATTATACTTTTTGACGGATTTGCACTAATTTCCCCTTTATACTGCGAAGGTTTTACTGTAGTCTTCATACAATCTTTTTGCTATTTTTAACGAACTTGATTTTTCCGTATTGATAATCAAATCGGAAACTTTGAAATATCTATTTTTTCTTTCTTCAAATAAATCTGTCAGTACTTTCAACACGTTTTTCCCTTTTAATAATGGTCTCTTTGCAATGCTTATTCGTGATTGGCATTCCTCCGGAGATGCATACAAAAGTATATTCCAAGAGTTTTTTCTCAAGATATCGATATTATCATCTCTTTTGATGATTCCACCCCCTGTTGCTACGACAATATTATCCTCTTGAATTGTATCGCTCAACGCTATTGTTTCCAATTTTCTAAAATAATCTTCCCCCTCGGTTTTGAATATTTCCGTTATGCTCATTCCCGCTTTTTGCTCGATTAAATTATCTATATCACAAAATTTATAATTGAGCAATTCTGCTAAATATTTCCCCACCGACGACTTCCACGAGCCCATTGGACCTACAAGCGCAACTCTCTTGGATTTAAACCGGATTTGAGCTATATCCTCTTCGGTTATTTCAATTTCACCATCTTTAAAACCGGTCATCAACTCATACGATTTTTTGCCTTGCTCTATCAACCATTCAAACCCGTCAATATATTCACAATTATATTTTTTTGCAATGTTTTCCAAAGGTCTGGTTTTGTAATTTGCATCAAAAACAATCGATCCGGTATTAATATTTAGACTATTAAAAATATCTATCCATACAGGAATTGTATTTATTATTATATCATAATCCACAACATCAATCTTATCAAACTCAATAGCCTTAACATCGTGATTAAGCACAATATGCCGTATTTTATCCACGGTTCTATTTGCTATGTATATATTGGAAAAACCCATTTTTTTTAATGCCAAAACAACTGCTCTGGCAGCTCCGCCTCCTCCCAAAACCAATACTGTTTTATCCAAAGAAACCTTGCGCTTTTTTAAGGGGCTGAATACTCCAAAAACATCAGTATTATAAGCAATGCTCCTTTTTTTTTCAAAAATAATAGTATTGGCTACATTCAACAAGTTTACTTCTTCTACCTTATCATCAACCATTTCCAATATATCTTGTTTAAAAGGAGCAGTAACATTTATCCCTTTCAAATCAAACCCTTTGACCAAACTGTCCAAATCACCAATATCATTCAATAATATCCTTGAATACCAAAATCCATTTTTATCATCCAAATATTTGGAAAAAGATACCGGACTAAAGCTATGAGAAACCGGATTTCCTACCACTGCAAAATTCTTTTCTACCATCTATAACTTAACAATTTTATAAGAGAAATATTTATTTCCTTGCTTTAATTTCAAAAGATAAATTCCTGGAAGCCCTATATTCTCCATATTTAGAGTGGAAGATATTTGCCCCCTGATTTTTTTAGAAAAAACAACTCTGCCGTATAAATCCAAAATCTCCAATCTGGTAATACCGGAAGCATCCAAATTTTCAATAAAGATAATATCTCTAACCGGATTGGGATATATTTTAATATTATCAAACAAATAGTCTTTCACGGAAACATTACAATCTGTTTTGAAATCAATACCGTCGATAAAATACCTTTCGATATCCGAACAGTAAGGAGCAAAATTTACCGTATAATCGCTACAGGTGTCCAAAGCGGTGAAAACATAGGATGTGTCTTCAACAAATTTTTCAACACCTTTAGACAAGACATCATCTTCTCTTTTGAGATTGATATAGAAATGCGGTAAGTTATCGGGATTATCCCATTTCAATTTTACAAAGCGACCACCTACATCAACCGTATCAAGTTTTATTTTATTAACAGCACATCCTGCAATAGTATCGAGAAACACACAATAATCTTCATATTCCCCATAATCATTATCTTGTAAATCACATGGGTCTTCTTTTTTATTTGATATAAGCAAAACCCTTAGATTAGTTTCTCCAACCTTGTCTATTTCAGGCATTGTGAATCCAAAATCAACATGATCTTTTTGTTGTGTTGCATCTGTAACAAGCAACTCATCTGCTGAAAAAACGCTATCAGAATTCATATCAATCCAAAGGTAAATGGAATCATTATAAAAAACACTTCTATACCCTATATCCATTTTCACCGAATACTTTTGACCTGACACAAGTTTTATCGCCTTAGAATCGGTAAAAATACCTTTACCACCGATATCAGAGCCGCTTGTATTGCTAAAACCATCAATTGAAAAGCGTTCTATCCATTCATCATGATTATTTATTTCATTATAACAATAAACATTTTTCTTACAATCAATACACTCATCTCCATACAAAAACACAGAAGAGCTATTTGATAATGAATCTTCACAAACCGAACGAAGTACTACAGCGTATTTACCGCAATCAGACTCAATATCCATATCAATAAAATTATCTGTTGTTTTTACTACATTCCAAATGGGATGTGACCAAAATTTTGAATACACATTATACTCTTTGGCAGCCAATATATTTCCCCATTCCAAATGAAGTTTTGAACCGATAAGTTCAGATGATAATAATTTAGGTGCAACACAACAACCATCAGTTTTTACATGTACCGTATATCCGTATTTCCCGTCATCACAATCTTTTTTTAATGCAAAATAATAATCAGTACAATAATTCAGGCCGGTCAGAACATAAGGACTATCAATATTTTTGACTTCTGTCCATTCCCCGTTTTCGGTTTTATATTTTAGTGTATAATTTGACTCCGGATCATAGTCATCCCATGTTATCTTGAAAATATCACCACCTATTGTATCAATCTTGATTAATGCGGGCGGCGCACAATTATCATCATATTTGCTCAATTCTATCAATGAATTATTAGCATTGAGCACTCCCTCGGTCACGGTTATATTCTCAAGGCTTTCATTGTGTACAACCCCTTTCAAAATAGCATCTTTTGCCATTAAAGCAGTTTGAAAAGGATGTGATTTGACATAATCTCCAATTTTATCACCACCTGAATAAATCAATCCCATCACTCCGGTCACATGAGGTGTCGCCGCAGATGTCCCACCAAAAGCCCCATATCCATTATTTGGTTTAATCGAATATGTATTCTCTCCGTATGCACCTAAATCAATACTTTTTTTGCCATAACCGCAACTGTGATACTTCAAATTGTTTTTATCCATATTGGTCACGGTAATAAGAAAATCGCTGGGACATGTCGAAGGCATATCCCCCCTAAGTTCAACATCCTTATTAGAATTGGTCGTCGCCCCTACGCTAATTACTCCTACTTGACCCATAAAATCATACATTGAACACCAAATAGGAAAATCCTCCGCTTTTCCATTGTCAAGACCAAAGGAATTATTGGTAGCGACAATAAGTGCCCCTTTTGCACCGTCAGTATCGTTATAAAGCTTTCGCATAGTATAAACATAAGAATACGCCGCTAAGAGATTTGCTTCGTCTCCCGAAATCGGTACAATCAATAATTTCACATCCCAATTAATTCCTGAAATTCCCTTGCCGTTATTGCCTTTGGCTCCGATTATTCCTGCAACTGAGACACCATGACTCATACCGTCAATATCATCAGTTTCAAGCAGAGGATTCCACCCTCGATAATCATCAATGTAACCGTTATTGTCATCATCAATACCATTATCCTCTATTTCATTTCTATTGACCCATAGATTGTCAATCAAATCTTCGTGATGTGAATCAACTCCGGTATCCAATATACATATCACAATCGTATCTCCATTTTTTGTCACTCCTCCTGTGGTTTTCTCCCAAGCCAAATCAGCATCTATATCCGCATTTTGTGCCCCCCCCGTTTGTCCTGTATTATTGAGCGACCATTGTTTTTTAAACTTAGGGTCATCAGGTATCGCTCTAAGATCTATTTTGTGATTAAATTGAGCTCTTTCAACTCCGTCAACACCGCTTAAAAACCCGATTATTCCCCTTAGGTTTTTATTCCTTTTATCAAATTCAAATTTCCAAACGTTTACAGGAGTTTTACAAATCCTGTGTATTATTATTCTCCCGCTAATATCATTATTCCTTTTTATCTTATACATGATATCCCGGGCATTTGCCTTTTGATCAAGTTGCAGTAAAAGACTATTATCTATGATTTCTTGTGCTTTGGCAGTACCAAAAAGCAGGATTAAAATAGTCAATTTAGAGAAAAATTTTTTAAAACTCATAATAGATTTTTTGTAGTGACTTCAAGAAAACAAGCATTAATATCCTTAAATAATTTCAGTTGGATTCTTTCAGATTTATATTTCTTTCGATAATCCAACCATTTTCTTAAAACCACAATTTAATGTCAATATACATCATAACGTAAATCTAAAAAAAAATGTAGTTACTCCAAAATAATAAATACAATTATTGACCAATATTCTTTCTTTTAACAATATTACAAACCAAAACACAACTTAATTTTGTTCCAAACGTTCTTTTTTTTCATAAATAGACTTAAATATGAGCAAAAAAATTCAAGCATGGATTGTATTCGTTTCTTTAATGTCAATTGTATCTTCCGGTTGTTTTAAAGATGAGATTTATACGGGAACAGATGTAGAATTAAGATTTTCTACTGACACTTTGACATTTGATACTGTTTTCACAACCGTAGGCTCAGCTACAAAAATATTCAAAGTCTATAATGACAAGGACAAAACCATTAAAATAAACAGTATAAGCATTGAAAACAACAAAAACAATCAGTTTAGACTCAATATTGACGGACTCAGTTCAAACTCTGCAAAAGACATTGAAATAGGTCCAAACGATTCTATTTATATTTTTGCCGAAGCAAATATCAATCCTGACGCTCCATTATCGATAAGCCCTTTTGTCATCGAAGACCATCTTGTTTTTAATACCAATGGCAATGAACAAAAAGTTTTGCTTGAAGCTTGGGGACAAAATGCCAACTATATCACCGGCAAAGGCAAAGGAAAACATTTCTTGACAACTTGTGATATGGGAGAAATGGTTTGGGACGACCCAAAACCATATGTAATCTACGGCTCTTTACATATCGATAGCTGTACATTAAAACTACCGGCAGGGACAAGAGTATATATTCATGGGGGTATTGCCAAGACTGAGGACAATAATTTTTACTATGACGGAAATTTGTATTTTCATAAAAATTCACGCCTGATTACCGAAGGTACTGCTGAAAACCCTGTAATAATCCAAACAGATAGACTTGAGCAAGAGTATCAAGACATCAATGCTCTTTGGTATGGAATAATATTCAGATCCGAGTCTAAAGGTTCCGAAATTGTTCATACGACAATCCAAAATGCTACAATCGGCTTATATCTGGACTCACTTGCAAGCGTCAGCTTGAAATCTACTAAAATTTGGCATATTGGGGCGGTAGGTATATTGTCCAATCACGCGACTCTTAACGCCGAAAACTGTCTGATAGCGGATATTGGTGGATATAATGTAGTCGCCGATTACGGTGGTAAAATCAATATGACTAATTGTACTATATACAATAATAATAAAGACGATGCATTGGTATTAAAAAACTATAAATGTCTTGACGCAGATTGCAATGAAATCGATGTATTCCCCTTAGAAGCAAATTTCCAAAACTGTATTGTGTACGGAACAAATCAAGATGAACTATTATTGGCTAATGCTGATAAAGACAATAGTGATATATTCAAATACCAATTTGATAATTGCTTGGTTAGTGTCCTTGATATTTTAGAAAACAAGCAATATCCTGACTTTTTTGACCATACTGAAAACAGTATAAACGGAGCAGGAGAAAATAACCTCTTCCTCGATGTCAATGAATATGATTACAGACCGGACACAATGGCAATCGTCATTGACAAAGGGAAATATTTATCTGACTTGACTGAAGATATAGACGGACTCCCGAGAGATTCAAGCCCTGATATCGGATGCTATGAATTTCAAAAATAGCTTGGATGCATTTTATAAGTAATACACCTCATTCATTTTGCCAAATCATCAAAATAGTATTTAGCCAAAATTACTATAAGAAATCAATGCCTTTTATGCTCTAAATTAATTTTTCCCCGTATATTGCATATTCTTTTAAAGCATGGGAAAATCTTTGGACTATATCAAACGCCCGATCGAGAAAGAACTCATTGAGTTTGAGGACTTTTTCAAAGAATCAATGAAAAGCAATGTCGCTTTATTGAACAAAATCACCTATTATATCTACAAAAGAAAAGGAAAGCAAGTGAGACCGATGTTTGTTCTTCTTGCAGCAAAAATGGTGGGAAACATAACTAAAGATACATATTCAGCAGCTGCTTTGATAGAACTTCTACATACAGCCACATTGGTACACGATGATGTCGTTGATGATGCGAATAGAAGAAGAGGATTCTTCTCGGTTAATGCGCTTTGGAAAAACAAAATTGCAGTTTTGGTAGGCGATTATCTCTTATCCAAAGGGCTTTTGCTTTCTGTTGAAAACGAAAGATTTGATTTTTTAAAAATATTGTCAACCGCAGTAAAGATGATGAGCGAAGGAGAATTGCTCCAAATGCAAAAAGCAAGAAAGTTGGATATTACCGAAGATGTATATTTTGATATAATAAAACAAAAAACAGGTTCACTTATATCTTCCGCCTGCGCAATTGGTGCTGCATCTGCAACCGAGGATAAAAAAATAATAGAAAAACTCCGTGATTATGGAGAAAAAATAGGCATCGCATTCCAAATGAAGGATGATCTTTTTGATTATGGAGAGGATGAAATAGGCAAACCAAGAGGCATTGATATCAAAGAAAAGAAAATGACCTTGCCCTTGATTTATGTTCTCAACAAAGTATCAAAAACTGAAAAAAAATGGATTATTAATATCATAAAGAATCATAATACCGATAAGAAAAAAGTGAATGAACTTATTGATTTTATCCGTGAAAATGGCGGAATGGAATATACGATAAACAAAATGAAAGAGTATAAATCTCAAGCGAATGCCATCCTGGACACTCTACCTGATAACGAGGGGAGACAGGCTCTCTATCAATTATCCGAATTTATTATCAATAGAAATAAATAGTGTCGGGTCGAATACACATCAAATTTGAAATTGATTCTTATTGTCATCTTTAGCCTTTTTTACAAGTGATTGATACAAAGGCATCAAATCATTGCAAAAAGCCAAAATCTGATCAATAATTATCTGAATTTCAAAAATTGCCTGTTTTCGACCAGGCACTAAATAGAAAAAGACCAACCTGCCGGTTAGTCTTTCCAAGTTTATTAAAATTCGTTGAGTTTATAATTTTAGTCAAGTGACTGATTTTCTGCTTTTGCTTTCTTTACAAATTCAGAGTATTCTTCCGTTGACATTCCGTCAAATACGAAATCTATCGGATTAATCGCTTTCCCTTTGTAATGTACTTCATAGTGACAGTGGGGAGCAGTTGAAGAACCTGTACTTCCTACGAGACCAATAGTTTGACCTCTAACAACCTTTTGCCCTTTCTTTACTAACACTTTTGACATATGGCCATATAAGGTTTCATATCCATATCCGTGATCTATTACTACATGAAGACCGTATCCGGTTCTCTTTCGTATTATTGCTTTCACTACTCCATTACCGGTTGCTTGTATATGAGTCCCCTTGGGAGAAGTAAAATCAATACCTTTATGAAACTTCTTTATATGATAAATAGGATGATCTCTATATCCAAATCCGGAAAGGTATGATATTTTTCTCTTAAGTTTGTCTTCCCTAATAGGCTTAATAGAAGGGATTGATGCCAATCTATCAGCTCTAAGAGCTGCCAATTTTTCCAATGTATCCAATGATTCATTCTGCAACTCAATTTTCCTTTCCAATTTTTTCACCTTATCCAAAGTTTCTTTTACCAACTCTGTATTGCTCGAATAATTCATTATCCCCTTGTACTTCTTATAACCTCCTGTACCTGAATTCCACAATGTCTGATCCAGAGGATCTATTCCTAATATAACACGGTGTACTTCTGCATCTCTTTCCTGAATATTATCTATTTCTTTAGTCAAATTTGTCAAATCCATTGATATCGCTTCCAAAGTATAATTGGACTTTTTCAATTCCTCTTGTAATTTTTTCTCCTTTGGAGTAGTTATAAAACTCGAGCTTACCATCAAAAGTAGCAATGAGGTGAAAATCACTGCAGTTGACCAACCTGCCACTCTGAGCAACCTATCTTTCCAAGATAACTTTATCTCTTCGTAAGACAGGGTTTTGGGGTTATATTTAAATTTTTTTCTTTCCATACGCTTTCCCTTTGTAAAACAGCTAAATTGTATTACTAATCGGTAGAAATATTATAGATATGTTCGTGGTATTCGTCTATTTCGGACGCAAAGTTAATAATGAAAATCGATTTTTCAAAATAAAAGCTAATTATTTTGAAAAAATCCTTATTTAAAAATTATATTTGTATTTTATTCAACTAAGGTAATTTACAATAGTTATATATAATAAAAAACATAAATATATTAAACATTAAATAATAATATGAAATCGAGTGATATTAGAGAGAAGTTTTTAGATTTCTTTAAAAACAAACAGCATAAAATTGTACCGTCTGCTCCATTGGTAAACAAAACAGATCCGACTTTGATGTTTATCAATGCCGGGATGAATCAATTTAAGGATTATTTTTTAGGCAACTCTGTCAGTCCGGCTAAAAGAATAGCAGATACTCAAAAATGTCTGAGAGTTTCAGGCAAACACAATGATCTCGAGGAAGTGGGGATTGATTCCTATCACCACACTATGTTTGAGATGTTAGGAAACTGGTCTTTTGGGGATTATTTCAAAAAAGAGGCTATTGAATGGGCATGGGAACTACTGGTTGATGAGTATGGATTGGACAAAGACCGCTTATATGTTACAGTATTTGGTGGAGACAAAAAAGACAAACTAAGTAGAGATTCCGAAAGTGCGGATATTTGGTCAAATCTTATTTCCAAAGACAGAATTTTGGATTTTGACAGAAAGGACAATTTTTGGGAAATGGGAGAAACCGGCCCTTGCGGTCCTTGCTCTGAAATACATTATGATCTTAGACCGGAGTCAGTCAGAGTACATACTCCAGCACAAGAATTGATAAATAAAGACCACCCTCTTGTGATTGAGATTTGGAATCTTGTGTTTATTCAATATAACAGGATAATGGACGGAAGCTTACAAAATCTTCCTGAAAAACACGTTGATACCGGTATGGGTTTTGAAAGATTATGTATGGCCATTCAAGGCAAATACTCCAATTACGATACAGATTTATTTACTCCATATATAGAATATCTTGAAAAAATAACAAAAAAGAAATACACTTCCAGTTATGCTTTGGATGCAAAACAAGATATCGCTTTTAGGGTAGTTGTAGATCATATCAGGGCGGTAGCATTTGCTATTGCCGATGGCGAATTGCCGGGAAATACCGGTGCAGGATATGTCATAAGGCGTATATTAAGGAGAGCTGTAAGATATTATTATACATTTTTGGACAGAAAAGAACCAATTATGTTTACAATGGTAAATATGCTTGCAGAAACATTTAAGGATATATTCCCCGAACTTGATATGCAAAAGGATTTTGTGGCTAATGTAATATTAGAGGAGGAAAATTCATTTCTAAAAACTCTGGAGTCCGGACTAAAAAGACTAGATAACCTGCAAGTAAAAAACAAAACTATCTCAGGACAAGATGCATTTGAATTGTATGACACATATGGTTTCCCTATTGATTTAACCAGATTGGTAGCTGCCGAAAAAGGTTTGTTTGTAGATGAAGAAGGATTTGAAAAAGCCCTCCAAGAACAAAAAAACAGATCCAAAGATGATGCTAAAATAGAAAGAGGGGACTGGGTTCAACTAAAACCCGATAGTAATATTGAATTTGTAGGTTATGATCAAAACGAAGTCGAGAATACTCATATAATCAAGTATAGACGGATTAAACAAAAAAATAAATACATCTTCCAAATAGTACTTCAAAAAACACCGTTTTACGCTGAAGGTGGCGGACAGGTAGGAGATACCGGATTACTGTTATTTGAAAATGAAAAAATCAGGGTAGAAAATACAATCAAAGAAAATGATTTGATTATCCATTTGACAGATAAATTGCCCCAAAAACCAGAGTCAACCTTGAAAGCGATAATCGATGTAAATAGAAGAAGACTTATCGAGAATAATCATACAGCGACTCACTTGCTTCAAGCTGCTTTGAAAAAAGTGCTCGGTGACCACGTACAACAAAGAGGCTCTTTGGTAAATGAAAAATATTTGAGATTTGATTTCAGCCATTTCAAGAAACTTAGTGATGAAGAGATAGCAAAAGTAGAAGAGATAGTCAATGCCAAAATACGCGAGAATATCAGCAGAAAAGAAGACAGGCAAATCTCAATAGAAGAAGCAAAAAATACAGGAGCTATGATGCTTTTTGGCGAAAAATACGGCGAAAAAGTACGAATGATTACTTTTGACAATGAATACTCTATAGAATTGTGTGGTGGTTGTCATGTTGCAAATACCGGTAGTATCGGATTTTTTAAAATAATAAGTGAAAATGGAATAGCCTCAGGAGTACGACGGATAGAAGCGATTACTTCGATAGAAGCCGAAAACTTTATCAAAAGAGAGCTTGAAGAGTTGAAAGAAGTCAGGGCATTGTTCAAAAACAACCCTCAAAATGTTTCAAAATCCGTTTACACCAGCTTAATGGAAAACAAACAAATCAAAAAAGAACTTGAAAAATTAAAATCCGAACAAGCATCCGGTTTTAAGGATAAGCTAAAAGATAAAATAGAAGAAATTAAAGGAATCAAAGTACTTAGGACTATCGTACCTTTTGATGATAGCAAAACAGTAAAGACTTTGGCATATAATCTTGAAGAAGAAATGAAGGATATCATTATCGCTTTTGGGTTTGAATCCAATGGAAAACCCCAGCTAATGGTGATAATAAGTAAAAATTTGGTAGAAAAAGGATATAATGCCGGGACGATTGTCAGAGATATCGCCAAAGAAATACAAGGAGGAGGCGGTGGTCAACCATTCTTTGCAACTGCAGGTGGAAGAAACGTAGCGGGACTCCAAAAAGCACTTGATAAATTAGAAGCATTGCTTTAATTAACAAGTTACACATTTAATAAATTCTGGGCTTTTGCCCTATAACACAAAAAGGATTATGAAAAAAGTATTCGCTTTAATTATTGTTGTATTATTTGCCGGAAACATATTAGCACAAGAAAGAAATTTTGAAAAAGACCTTTTCCCCAATAGAACTTCATTAGATTACCGGGGCATACAAATGGCAAGTTCCAACACCAATAATTATGATTTGAAGCATTATACATTTGAATTGAATGCAGATCCAAATGTATCATATATATCAGGAAATGTAACCGCTAATTTCCTTGTCACAAAAGAGAATACTAATCATATTTACTTTGATTTTAATTCAGTAATGACAGTTGATAGCATAAAATACCACAACCAAATAGTAAGCTCGGATTTTTCAGGAACTTATGAACTAAAAGTTGATTTACCAACAAAACTGATCAAAAACTCAATGGACTCGATTACCATTTGGTACAGGGGCAATCCATCTTCTTCCGGCTTTGGTTCATTTGCCACTGAACGGCAAAGCTGCAATAGCTCAGAAAAAGCATTGTGGACACTATCAGAGCCATATGGAGCCAGAGATTGGTGGCCTACAAAGCAATCCTTAAACGATAAAATAGATAGTATCGATATGTATGTTACAACTCCAACCGGTTATAAGGTTGGAAGCAATGGTCTATTGAAATCTGTAATCAAATCAGGCGATAAATTGACACATCATTGGAAACACAATTATCCGGAGCCTGCATATCTCATCGCAATTGCAGTATCCAATTATAGTGAATACATCGATTGGGTACCACTTGACAATGGAGATTCATTGATGGTTTTGGAATATGTCTATCCATGTAATATTGACGATGCCATAGCAGGAACAGCAACCATTATTCCCACAATGCAATTTTATATAAGTTTATTTGGCAATTACCCATTTGACAAGGAAAAGTACGGACATGCCCAATTTGGTTGGGGTGGTGGAATGGAGCATTCATCAATGACATTTGTATCAGGATTTAATCACAGCTTACTCGCCCATGAATTGGCACACCAATGGTTCGGGGATAAAATAACATGTGGCAGTTGGCAAGATATATGGTTAAATGAGGGCTTTGCTACCTATTTGGAAGGATTGACATATGATTTTGACAGGCAACCATATTATTGGAATTTATGGAAAACCAATAATAGGTATAGAGCATTATCTTCGGATCACGGGTCGGTTTTTGTAGATGACACATCAAGTGTAAACAGGATATTCAATGGAAGATTGAGCTATGCAAAGGGAGCTTACCTATTGCATATGCTAAGATGGAAATTGGGGGACAGTGATTTTTTCAAGGCATTGCACAATTATATAAACGACCCTGAATTGGCTTATAACTATGCCAGAACCATAGATTTGCAAAAGCATCTTGAAGAACAAAGCGGTCAAGACCTCACTGAATTTTTCAATGATTGGTTATATGGTAGAGGTTATCCGACCTATTCATTCAAATGGTGGTACAATACGGAGGGAAGACTTTTCATTCAAGTAAATCAGACACAATCAGATAATTCAGTAGATTATTTCGAAATGCCTGTTCCTGTTCAATTGCTGGGAGAGGAGAAGGATACGATCTTGGTACTTAATAATACAAAGGATGGAGAAGTATTTGAATTTGACCTGGGCTTCAAATCAGATGACTTTATCTTAGATCCTGATATGTGGTTATGTGCCAGATTTGCTTCTGCCGATTATGTAGGAACTCAAGAAATAGGAGTATCAAATAATATATCTGTTTTTCCAAATCCTGTAAATGAATACGTAAATATCGACATTGATAATTCAATACTTATTAAAAACATATCCATTTTTGATATCAATGGGAGAAAAGTATTTGACAAATATTTCAAGCAAAAAACAAACAATATAGAAATTTCCACAAAAGATTTTGATAGCGGTATATATATCCTGAAACTTATATCCGACAAAGGAGTTTATTCCAAAAAGATACTAAAGCAATAGGAAAACCATTATCACGAATAATGCGGATTTAAATAAAAAAAAAGCTCGAAACAATTATCACACTGCTATTTAATTCGCAAAATCGTATAAATTCAAAATAATTCTTTATTTATGGGATTTCGGGATTTGATGCTACACAAATAATTTTTGTAGTGCATACAACAATGGTTAAAACTCAATTTTTTGGAATCATGAAATATTTACAATTTATTATTATAGTTTTTATTGCATTTAATAACATGAAAACAATAAATGCCCAAAAAACAACTAATCAAAAAAGTTGGAAATTTTTCACAAAAACTCTTTACAAATACAATAGCCAAGGAAAACTATCGGAAGAAATAAAATATAAGTGGGATTACCGGAATAATAAGTTTTCTCCCACGAGAAAAAAACAGTATCTTTATGACTCATCCGGTGTAAATACCACACATTATTTAGATTGGAATTCTTATAAGAAGAAGTGGATTGAAGATGATAATTATTATCAATTTTTTGATTTAAATGGTAATTTGATATATGAAGAATACATATACACCAGTGAAAAGAGATTATTTTCGTGGCAAAAATCAAGTAGAAGAAATAATTATTATAATCACAGTGGTAAAATGATAAAAAAAATAGAGGATGTATGGGATTCAAAATCAAATAAATGGAAAAAATATAAAAAAGTAATATTCGAATATAATGAAAGAGGTAAAGAGATTTACAAATTGAGAAAACTTTGGAATGATGAAAAACAAAAATACATCAATTATTATAAACGAATATCTGTTTATGATAAAAGCAATAGCGAACATAATGTAACAACAATGTTCAAGTGGGATAAAGAAGCCAATAAATGGGTTAATTATTTTTGGGTAGAACTATCAGAAGGTGGCGAAAACAATACGTATTGGGAAACCGGTAAAAGATGGAATAAGGGGAAAAAAATCTGGGAAAGTGACAGCAAATGGAAGTATTTATACGATTCAAATGGGAATTGGTTATACGATGAAATATATAAATTAGATAAAAAGTCAGGCAAATTATATTGTTCCAATAAAACCTGGAGAATATTCGATAGTAATAATAATAAAATAGAATTACTAAATATTGAATACAATACCAAGATGAATTCTTGGGAGAACGACTATAAAATCAAGTACAAATATAACAGACTAGGAGATATTGTTGAAGAAGTTAAGCAAAAATGGAAATAACCAACGTTAATTATTAAAACACAGAATGGCTACAGTATTAATAACAGGAGGCACAGGGCTTATTGGAAAGCATCTTACGGTTAAATTGCAAGAAAAAGGATATTCTGTTTTATATTTGAGTAGGACAACTGAAAAGTCATCTTCGATAAAAACGTTTGAATGGGATTATAAAGAGAATATAATTGATATAGATACATTTAATGACATAGATTATATTATACATCTTGCCGGAGCTAATATCGGAAACAAAAGATGGACAAATAAAAGAAAACAACTTATTCTTGATAGTCGTGTAAAAACAGGGCAGCTTCTTTTTAACAAAATCAAGGAACAAAACAAACAATTAAAAGCATTTATATCAGCGTCGGCAATTGGATATTATGGGACAATTACCTCCGAAAAAATTTTTAAAGAGACTGATTTACCGGCAAACGACTTTTTAGGAAAAGTATGTAGTCAATGGGAAAAAACAGCAGATAAATTTAAAGAATTAGGAATAAGAACTGTCAAAATAAGGACAGGAGTTGTTTTAACCGAAAAGGGAGGTGCATTATCAAAAATGGCAATACCTGTGAAAATGGGAATTGGTTCCGCAATAGGAACAGGAAAGCAATATTTGCCTTGGATACATATCGATGACCTTTGTGGCATCTACGTAAAAGCAGTTGAAGATGCAACAATGAATGGTAGTTTTAACGCGGTTGCACCGGAACATACAACAAATAAAGACTTTGTGAAATCTATAGCATCTGTATTAAATAAACCATTCTGGTTTCCTAATGTTCCTGCATTTCTGATAAAATTAGTATTTGGTGAAATGTCAAGTATTTTGTTAAAAGGAAGTAGAATTTCATCAGATTTGATCATTTCAAAAGGATATAGCTTTACCTTTCCAAATCTGAAGAAGGCTTTAATTAACAAATTGACAATAATGATTACCACCAATTTTATCACTCTATACATTCAATGCTCCACAAACGCTATGTACTTGGCCTGAGATATATGTGGAAAGGTCAGACGCCAAATACAAAGCTGCATTTGCCACATCTTCTCCAGACCCCATTCTCTTAAGAGGAATAGCATCTCTAAATCCTTGTTTTATTTCTTCCGGCAATTTTTTAGTCATCTCTGTTTCGATAAATCCGGGAGCAATCGCATTGCTTCTGATATTTCTTGAACCAAGTTCCTTTGCCATTGATTTTGTAAACCCGATAATTCCTGCTTTTGAAGCGGAATAATTGGCTTGCCCCGCATTTCCAAATACACCTACTACCGAACTAATATTGATAATCGAACCTGATCTTTGTTTCATCATGGGTCTCAATACCGCTTTTGTAAGATTAAAAACAGATTTCAGGTTGATATTGATTACCAAATCCCAATCTGCCTCGCTCATTCTCATCAAAAGATTGTCTTTAGTGATGCCTGCATTATTGACCAATATATCCACTTTTCCAAAATCTTTTATTATTTCAGCAACGGTTTCTGCACTTCCGTCAAAAGAACTTGCATCGGACACGTAGCCTTTTGCATTTACGCCAAAAGACTTCAATTCATTTTCAGTTGCTTCCATATTTTCATCTCTCCTTATGTCTGTGAATGCTACATCAGCTCCTTGCTCTGCAAATTTCACAGCTATTGCTTTTCCTATTCCTCTTGAAGCACCTGTTATTATTGCTACTTTTCCTTTTAATAATTCCATGTTAATCTATTTTTATTAATTTATTATTTATTATTTTTTCCCTTGTGACTTTTTCCAACCGTCTTTTAAGGTAACTGTTCTATTAAACACCAATTTTTCAGGACGCGAGTCATCATCCATAGAGAAATACCCCATTCTAAGGAATTGGTATTTATTATCTTTGTCATCATTTTTTAGATTTATTTCTCCGTAACCATTCAGTATATGCAAAGAGTCTTCATTGAGAAATTCCATAAAATCTTTATCTTTGTGACTATCGGGAAATTCATCTTTAAACAATCTGTCGTAAAGCCTTATCTCTACCGGAACAGCCTCATCAACATTGACCCAATGTATCGTACTTCTCACTTTAACTCCTGAAGTATCCGGTTGTCCACTTTTGCTATTTGCATGATAAGTGCAATATATTTCCTCAACATTGCCTTCTGAATCCAATGTATAGTCATCACAAGTTACCTTATATGCATTCTTCAATCTAATACTTCTACCCGGACCGAGTCTGAAAAAATCTTTTGGCGGATCAATCATAAAATCCGTACTTTCGATATAAATTTCCCGACTAAAAGGGATTTTTCTTGACCCTGAATTCTCATCTTCAGGATTATTGATAATCTCCAATTGTTCTGTTTTCCCCTCGGGATAATTCGTAATTACCATCTTGACCGGACGCATCACGACCATTCTCCTCTCGGCAATTTTATTCAAATGCTCTCTAATGGAATACTCCAAAAGCGACACATCTACAACATTTTCCCTTTTAGCAACACCTATTCTATCGCAAAAATTCCTTATTGACTCAGGAGTATATCCTCTCCTTCTTAGCCCGGATATTGTGGGCATACGAGGATCGTCCCAGCCATTCACAATACCATCTTGTACCAACTTGAGCAGCTTGCGTTTGCTCATAATGGTGTAATTGAGATTTAAACGGGCAAATTCGATTTGTCTTGAAGGAAATATCTCCAGTTTTTCTATAAACCATTCATACAATGGTCTGTGGGTTTCAAATTCAAGAGTACAAATAGAATGAGTGATATTCTCTATAGAATCAGACTGCCCATGAGCAAAATCGTACATAGGATAGATACACCATTTGTCACCTGTACGGTGGTGATGAGCTCTTTTTATTCTATACATTATCGGATCCCTCAGATGCATATTTGGTGAAGACATGTCTATTTTTGCCCTCAATACCTTTGAGCCATCGTCAAATTCACCGTTTTTCATTCGCTCAAACAAATCCAAATTTTCATCTACACTCCTATCCCTATAAGGGCTATGTTGCCCCGGCTTGGTGGGAGTTCCACGCATTGATTTTATCTCATCTATAGTAGAATCATCGACAAATGCCAATCCTTTTTTGATAAGAACAATAGCGAATTCATACAATTTATCGAAGTAGTCCGAAGCATAATACTCTTTATCTGCCCATTGAAATCCAAGCCATTTGACATCTTCCTTGATAGAATCAACATATTCCACATCTTCGACTACGGGATTAGTATCATCAAAACGCAAATTGGTCTTGCCTCCATACTTAATAGCCAAACCAAAATTCAAAACTATTGATTTAGCATGACCGATATGCAAATAACCATTGGGTTCAGGAGGAAAACGGGTTGCTATCTCAGTATATTTCCCCTTTTTTAGATCACCCTCAATTAT
>Ga0256832_1000429_pt1 | contig 26677 bp, 24 predicted proteins | sample 134614metaG_FD_190534 | JGI IMG/M metagenome (GOLD analysis project Ga0256832, IMG submission 190534) | Hydrothermal vent microbial communities from Lau Basin, Pacific Ocean - 134-614 | ecosystem: Environmental > Aquatic > Marine > Hydrothermal vents | place: Pacific Ocean: Lau Basin | collected... | reverse complement strand
GATGGTCTCCCAGATCCTCGACTGGAAATGCTTTTTGGCCACCAGATCCTCATCTTCGGTCTTGTGGAGGGAGATGACGAACTTGATGCTTCCTGTGTCGGAGAGTATGCGGATCTCCTCCAGCATCTCGGGGGGGTACATCTGGGCTTCGTCCAGAAGGATGGCGATCTTCCGCTCCCCTTTGATCTTTTTACCGTAGGCGACAAAAGTTTCGAAATTAATCTTGCTTCGGGGCGGCATCTTCTGGCCGGTAAAGATCGTGAAGAGCTTTTCGTAGAATTCCCGGCGACTGCCGGTAGGGGTCTCGATGAAGTGGAGATCTTTCTGATATTTGTAGCGGTCATAGAGACGGTGGAGCAGCATGGTCTTCCCGGTCCCGGGCTTGCCGAACAGCAGCACCATCTTCAGGGATTTGTCCAGACTGTGCTCCAGCTGTTCGTAGGCCTTGACACTTCCCTCGAGTTCGATATATTCATCGACCTTGATCTCGTCGACGAAAGCCTCTTTGGCATCCCCGTATCTATGAGTCATCGTACTGTTTTGAAGCCCAGGTCTTTCAGGGTGAGGTTTTTGTTGTCCCGGATGATGTGGGGGGTGATGATGAGCACCAGCTCGTCAGTATAGTCGATCTGCTGCTCTTTTTTGAAGGCATAACCCAGGACAGGGATATCACCCAGAATCGGCAGACCTTCGGTTTTCATCCCTTTCCCCCGGGTGATCAGACCCCCCAGGATCGCATGGTTGCCGTCCTTGACCTTGATGACCGAGGCGATCTGGCGGCGTTTGATATCGGGGGGCATGGTCCGGGCTCCCTCCAGATTCTTGGCGTCTTCATCATTGGCAAGGCTGGTGATGGAGGGGTTGATCTTCAGGGTGATCATCCCCCGCTCGTCCACCTCGGGAGTGATATCCAGCAGGATTCCGGCAAAAACCGATTTGACCTCTTCCCCTTCTGAGGTCGCGGTATCGGAGCCTCCGACTTTGTTGGTGGTGGTCAGTTTGTAGTAGATCTCCTGTCCTACGCTAATCATCGCAGGCTGGTTGTTGAGGGTCATGACCCGGGGACTGGAGACCACCGTCACATCCCCCTGGGTCTTGAGGAACTTCAGTACTTCGGTCAGATCACCGGCAAATGTCGCGGTGAATGTTCCCTGACCGGGCAATTTGTTTGCACCGATTCCAGCCTGATATGCACCACTGTGGATATCTGAAATATCCCAATTTATTTGCGTACTGTAGATCTTGTTCCAGTCGATCCCATAGGTATGATTGTTGTTGATCCTTACGTCGATGATCCGGACATCGATCATTACCTGGGTCTTGAGCTGCCGGGCCAGGGTCGCGATGTAGCGGCTGACCCGCTCGATCTGGCGGGCGGTACCGGTGACGGTGATCATCCCCGCTTCAGGGTTGATGACCGGCTCGAGAGGATTGTACTCCCACTTCTGTCCGTCAGGCCCGATCCAGGCGTCACCCACTTTGGTGTAGTGGACACTGCCGTCACCGGCTGTATTGAGGATATGGTGGATCTCCTCTTTGATCGTGGACCAGAACTGGAACTCCTGATTGGTCTCGATAGTGATGGTCGATCCGCCGCCACCGCCACCACCGGTACTTTCGGTTCCGGTATCGGTACTGGCACCCCCGGCGACCTGAACGTTGGCGCTGCTGGTCCCTTTGCGCTGTCCGGTGACATAGTGGACCTTGAAGGTCCGGGTCACCAGATAGGAGATCGAAAGCTTGTTACCCCGCAGGGAGTAGTTCAGATCGTTGTCTTTGAGCAGGGTATCGAGAAAGCTCTTGAGCGAAGCATTCTTGAGCTTCATGTAGTAGAGCTTCTTCTTCAGACGATGCTGGGCACCCGCATCTTTGACGATGACGGTGAGCCCGCAGGTCTCCGCCAGATTGTCCACTGCCTCTCCGATGGTCGTCTCATTATTCATGGTGACGCTGAAGAGTTTGTCCATGCATCCTTCCGCCGATGCGTTCACGGCGAAGATCCCTGCCAGGAAAAGTCCGATCAGGATTTTTCTCACTGTTTTAGCCATCATGTATCACCCCTCATTTGATTTGAAATAGTTTCGCTTTGTCCGGATCGGGAAGGAAAAGCTCCACACTCCGGTTCTCTTTTTTCAGCTCGACCCGGTTCTCGTCGACCGCTTCGACCTTGTACCCCTGGACCGTATCACCCGGTTTGACCCAACGGCCGTTGATCCTAGCCCGGTCGTTCATGATCGCACTGAGCTTGAAGTTGACCTGCTGCTCCACCGTTTTGATCACGGAGGTGCTGTTGGTATCGTCCTGGACGACGATCCCGAAGGGTGAAACCACTTTCTCAAAATCCACCTGGACCTTGCTCTGTCGCTTGCCCTGGATCTTCGCGACCATCTCGTCGATCTTCTGGACTGTCAGCTCCGCCTGGAGCGGATAGAGCAGCAGCAGACCGCTTATCCATAGATATTTCATCGGTTCACCCCCCAGACTGATACTTTCAGGTCCGCCACGATCGTGTCGGTCTCAGGATCCAGACGGATATCGGTCTTGTAGACATCTGTCACCAGTTTGTTCTGTTCCAGATCGTTGATGAACGCCATGATACTCTGAAACTTGCCCCGACATTTGATATCCATCTCCAAAACGTGGCCGAAACTCTTTTTGTCGTTGACGTAATGGTTCTGCAGTTCCAGGATATCCACATCGTTGGCATGGGCCCTGGCGGTAATGGAATCGAGGAAGATCGCCCAGTTGTGCCGGTTGAAAAGAACTTCCGAGAGTTTCTGAAAGCTCTGGTCAAGCAGCGCGATCCGCTTTTCGTAATTTTTGATCGCCTTTTTCTTCTGGGCGATCTCACGATCGAACTTCTTGATGTAGAAATTCCGGTCGCCGTTGACGGTGATGGACCTCAGATAGGTCTTCTCCTCGGCGATCTTCTGATGCAGCCGCTTCTGGGTGAGCATGCTGGTTTTGTAGCGGTCCTCCGCATAAGGGAAGAGATAGAGGTAGAGGATGTAACCCACCACCCCGGCTACGAGCAGGATGATCAGCCATTTCTCCGAACTGCTTTTGTTGGCGAAATAGCTGTCCAGATTTTCGAGTTTGTCTTCTATATATCTCATCGCAGATCCACCTTCAGAATACCTCGATAGAACGTACTGTTCTCATCCGCCGCGATCCGTTCGATATCGATCCGGCTGATCTCTTTCGCGTACTTCTCCGTAATGTCCCTGACCAGTCCGGTGATATCCCGGTCACTCTCCCCCAGGATTGAAATGGCGTAATGATCGTCGTCGCTGGCCATCTCGTCACTGTGGAGACCGAAACGGGAGAGTTCATCGGCGAAGGCGGCCAACTGATTGGACTTGAGCCGGTAGTTGACCTTTTTGTCGTAGACGGAGATCAAGGTCCTCTCTTTGGCATTGTAGGTCTTCTGCAGTTGGGCGATACGGGTGTCGAGCTGTTTGATCTCGGCTTTCTTTTTGCCGAGAATCGAACGGTATTTCCTCACCTCAGCTCCCAACTGCCGCTCCTCTTTGCGCAGCTGATAGTTTTTCAGGTCGATCACATAGGAGGCAGCGATATAATAGAGCGGATAAGCAGAGGCCAGGAGAATCGCCGCGACGAGACTCAGAATGAACTGGCCGCTTGCCCGTTTTTGAAAAGCGGGAGGCCGGGGATTCTGGGTGAAGTTGACCATCCCTTCCGGCTCTTCCAGGTACTGCTGCGCCACCCGGACCATCAACGGATGGTATTGGTCGACGTACCACTCGTCGCTCTTGATCTTGAAATCGAACATCAGTGAACCGGAGTAGAGCCCCAGGTAGTTCTGGGCATACTCGTCCACGCCGCTGATAGGCCCAAGTTCGCTGCCGATGAACATCTGATCGATCACATCGACATTGTAGGCGCGCTTGGTATAGATGACGATATCGTTGATGGTGATGAAGATCTCGTTGAAGAGCCGGGTCAGATTCTGCTGGAACTCCAGATGGGTCGTTTTGACCCCCTCTTTCTGGAAGATCCGGAAAAACTGCTTCTCATCGACGGTCTTGCCTGCGATCTCGCAATAGCGGTCATAGAGATGCTTCAGGGTGTACTGGATCGATTTACTGTAGAGGTACTCCCCGTCACGATAAAAGGTCAGCGTCGTATCGTAATGGGTGAAATAGAGAAAGCAGTGAACTTTCTTTCTCTCCAGGACATTGTTGTCGTAGAGCGGTTGATAGAGCAGCGGTGCCGGAACGATGAGATCGACATATTTGATCTCGTTGCGAAGCTCTTCGAAGACTTCGTCGTAACGTCCCTTCTCCAGGACGAAAACCTGGAACTGCCGTCCTTCGCCATCACCTGTGATCTCCCGGTACTGGAAAAGGTACTCGGTCGCCGGATCAAGACCCAGTTCGTCATAGGCTTTGTCCTCCAGCGCGCCGGCGACATCCTCATCGGGGATGTTTCGGCTGATGCTGAGGGGAGCGATGATCAGATCTTTGTTGGCGACAAAGGATGTGTAGTAGTTCTGTCGTTTGAACTGCAGTTTGTCGACGGGCCGCAACTCATCGTTTCTATAGAGATAGGAACGATGGTTGTAGTTGTCGATCGTGACGATCGACTGGAACGTTTTTTCTTGTTTGCTTCCCTTCATACCCCTTCCTTCCATGACCTTCGAAACCAATTGTATATGTTATAATATTAAAATCAACTTATTTACTCTTCATTTATATTTTTTCTTCAAGTTTGTTTCGGAAAGTGGAGTTAAAAGATATAGCCGATCTCTTCCAGGTTCTTTCTGTTCTTGCTCCAGCCTTTTCGTACAACGACATGCAGGTCCAGATAGATCTTTTTCCCGGCGAATGCCTCCATGAGCTTCCGGGCGTGGGCTCCCAGGCGGCGAACCGATTCGCCCCGGTTGCCGATGATCATCCGCTTCTGTGTCTCCTTTTCGGTAATGATCGTCGCGTAGACATGGTCGATATCCTCTCCCTCTTCGACCCGGTCGATCACCACGTCACTCTCATAGGGGATCTCCTCGCTGAGCTTTTCGAAGAGTGCTTCCCGGATCAGCTCCCGGTAGATGTCCCGGATGTTCTCTGTCGTGAGAATCTCCGGATCGTAGAGCCAGGGATGCTCGGGCAGATGTCTGACGATCTCGTCGAGGAGCTGCTCACGCCCCACGTTCTTCTTGACCGAATAGGGAATCAGCGCCAGGAAGCGGTCCTGATAGCGGCTGTATTCGGCGATTTTGGCCAGGATCTTTTCGTTGCTCACCTGATCGATCTTGCTCAGGACGACGATATGGGGGGTTCCTTTCTTCTCTATCCGCTTGAGAAAACGCTCATACTCCTCCAGAGAATCGGTCACCGGAGCGATGAAGAGGATCAGATCGGCATCACCGATGGCTTTGAGGGCCTCTTCGAGCATGAACTGGTTGAGGAGCTTCTCCTTCTCGTGCAGCCCCGGGGTATCCACGAAAATGATCTGGGCATTGTCGTGCATGACGATGATATTCATCCGCTTGCGGGTCGCCTGGGCCTTTTTGGAGACCATGGCCAGCTTCTCGCCCACCAGATGGTTCAGCAGCGTACTTTTTCCGGCGTTGGGACGCCCGACCACAGCAACAAAACCGGAACGCATGGGCTGGGAACTCATACGGAGATCTCTTTGAGGTCGGCGATGGAAAGGAAGGCGCGGTAGATGGAAGCGACCAGGTGCTGACGGTTCCGCCGCAGATCCTTCTCCTCGGCATTGACCAGGACCGCATCGAAGAAGGCATCGAGTGTGGGCTTCAGGGCAAAGAGCGCCTCGAGCTCCTGGCGGTAATCGGCATACTCCCGTTTTTGTGTCTCCTGGAAAGCTTCCCAGAGTTTCTGCTCCTCCTCGGATCGGAAAAGAGCCGGGTCGACATTCAGATCTCCGGAGAGATCCACTTCCGCGGAGATATTGGCGACCCGCTTGAAAGTGGTGAAGAGCTCCCGCGATTCCCGGCGCTCCAGGATCTCGGTGAGGGCTTCGACCTTTTTGGCCAGCTCGTTGATATCCCGCTCTCCCGTCGCCAGGACGGCGGTGATGACGGAGGGGTTGGCCCGGAGAGATTTGTAGACCCGTTCCAGAATGAACTCTTCCAGACGTTCCCTCTCGAAAGGGGCGTACTGGTCGGCCAGCAGATCGAGGATCGCGGGAATGTCGAAACTCAGATCGTAACGGGTCACGATGCGGATGATCCCGTTGACCGCCCGGCGCAGAGCGAAAGGGTCCCGCGAACCTGTGGGGATCTGCCCGACGCTGAAGAGCCCCAGCAGGGTATCGAGTTTGATCGCCATGGCCAGAATGGAAGAGAAGATGGTACTGGGAAGCTCCGCCCCCTCCCCCTCGGGACGATACTGCTCTTTGATCGCGGTGCAGACCAGGGGATCCTCTCCCAGGGCCTTGGCGTAATAGTAGCCCATCAGCCCCTGCAGCTCCGTAAATTCGTAGACCATCTCCGTCAGCAGATCCGCCTTGGCCAGGGTGACGGCCCGGTCCATCAGCCCCTCGATCTCCAGCGCGCTGCGTCCCGTCTCGTGCTCCAGCTCGTCCATGTAGATTCCGGCCAGGCGCAGGGCGATGTTGCGTTCCCGGTCCACCTTGTCCCGCAGGGTCCCCAGGCCGTCGATGAACTGGATCTTTTCCAGGCCGTCGATGGTCAGCCCCCGCTTCAGATCGTTGCGGTAGAAGAAGAGCGCATCCTCCAGCCGGGGACGCAGGACCCGCTCATTGCCGGCGATCACCTGGCTGTAATCATCGGTGACGGCGTTGCTGACGACGACGAAACGGTTGGAGAGATTCCCCGCCGCATCGAAGACCGGGAAATAGCGCTGATGTTCCTTCATGGAGGTGATGATCACCTCCGGAGGCAGCTCCAGGAACTTCTCGTCGAAGCTTCCCATCAGGGCCTTGGGGTATTCGGTGATGGCCACGACTTCATTCAACAACCCTTTGTCCTCTTCGATCCGCAGGTCGCTCTCCGCTTCGATGGCGGCAAAGTCTTCGCGAATCATCTCCCGGCGCCGGGCAGGATCCAGGATCACTCTGCCCGCCTCCAGGATGCTCGTATAACTTTCGATATCGGGGACCTCCACCGGATCGAAACTCACCATACGGTGCAGATAGGTCCGTTTGTCGGAGGCGACTCCGAAGAGTTCGGCGGGGACGCTGCGATCGCCCAGGCGGACCTGGAGCCATCGGACGGGGCGGATAAACTCGTCATGCCGGTCACCCCAGCGCATCATCTTGCCGAAGTTCATGGAGGCGATCCATTCACGGATCATCTCCGGCAGCAGCTCTTCTGTGGAGCGTCCCGGAACCTCCCGGCGATAGTAGAGCACCTCCCGCTCTCCCTTTTTCAGGCGCTGAAGCTCCTCGAAAGCCACACCGCACTTGCGGGCGAACCCTTCTCCGGCCGGCGTGGGTTTGCCGTCACGGAGCGCGATCTCCACCGGCGGCCCCACCATCTCCTCCACCCGGTCGGCCTGGCGCTCGGGGATGGCCGGGTGCTGCAGGACGAGTCGTCGGGGGGTATAGAGAAAGCCGAAGTCGCTTTCGAGCTGTCGCCCGGCGAGGATCTCCCTCCAGGATTTTTCGATACGGTCCAGAATCTTGAGCAGAGGAATCGCCGGCAGCTCCTCCACACCGATTTCGATCAAGAGCGGTTGCGTCGTCACGTTTTCGATCCTTGTAATCCCGGCAAAACAGGTGCCGGAAGAGTTATGGCTATGATTTTATCGAAAAAGGGGTGAAAGGAAGGTGGATCAGCGTTTGAGCAGGTCGGTAACGCTTTGACGGGGGTCCTTGCCCTCGTAGAGCATGGCATAGACCTCGGCGGCGATGGGGAGGTAGAGCCCCTCCTTTTGGGCGATGCGGTGGAGCGCCTCAGCCGTCGGAACCCCTTCGGCTACTTCGCCCAACTCTTCCAGAATCCGTTCCCGATCTTTTCCCACCGCCAACCCCAGGCCGACCCGGTAGTTACGGGACAGCCGGCTGCTGGCGGTGAGAAAGAGATCCCCGGCTCCGCCCAGGGAGAGGAAGGTCTCGGCCCTTGCTCCGTAATGCGTCCCGAATCGTCCCATCTCCACCAATCCCCGGGAGATCATCGCCGCCCGGGCGTTGTTGCCCAGTTCCAGTCCGTCGCAGATCCCTCCGGCGATGGCGATGACGTTTTTGTAGGCTCCTCCCACTTCGGCTCCGGCGATATCGTCATCGACATAGCCTTTGATGAAATCGGGCAGCGCTTCGGCATAATGCTCCGCCAGCTGACGGTTGAGAGAGCTGACCACCAGGGCGGTAGGAAGGGAACGCATCACTTCGGCGGCGAAAGAGGGGCCGGAAAGAAAGGCGAGCCGATCCGGAGGGAGAAACTCTTCGAAGACTTCGTTGAGCAGGGCCCCTGTGGCGATCTCGATCCCTTTGGCGGCCACCAGGACCTTCTGCCCCCGGTCGACGAAGTGCTCCTCCATCCAGCGGCGGACGAACTGGGCCGGAATGACCATCACCAGGTATTCCCGTCCCATCGCCTCCTCCACCGGGACGAAGTTCGGGATCTCATGCCGGTGTCTCGAGGTGATCACCACATCGTTCTTCTGTCCGAAGGCGTGGTGGAGCGCCTGTCCCCACCTCCCCGCACCGATGATCGCCATCTTCATTCCATCACCTCCCTGGGGTGTCGTATCGCCTCTTCGAAACGGTCCAGATCCTCGTCGTGCCCGATGCAGACGATGATGTCACCGCTGTCGAGCTTGTGCTCCAGTCCGGTGGTAACGAAGATGAAACTGTTCCCCAGTTCCACATCGATCATCCCGATGAAGATCACGCCGTAACGCCGGAAATCGATCTCGTCGAGGGAACGCTCATGGAGGAACGACCCTTCGGGGATCCGGATCTCCCGGAAGCTGTATTCGTGATTGCTGTCCAGGAACCCCTCCATAAACCGGGTGGCGATGGGTTTGTTGAGGATGTTGTGGATCCGGTTGGCACTGACGGCATAGAGGTCGATCACCTGGCTCGCCCCGGCCATTTTGAGCTTGCGGGTGGCGTGGATCGAATCGGAAAGTGCCAGGATCCTGTTCTCCGGGAAGAGCGCTTTGAGGGAGAGGACCAGAAAGACATTGAGATGATCGTCATCCATGACACAGACCAGTTGATCCTCCGGATCCACGGGCAGCGTCTCCAGGGCGCTGTCGTCGGTCACATCCATGAGCAGAGAGCGCTTGAAGCCCCCCTTCAGCGAAGCCTGATAACGGGACTCTCCCGACTCCACCAGGATCACTTCGGCCCCATGCTCCACCAGGGTATCGGCGATACTCCGTCCGAACTTCCCGTACCCGAATAGAATGATGCGGTTGCGGCTCATCTCAGACACTTCCTTTCATCGAGGCAGCTGTTCTCCCGGAAATAGGCGATATTGGCCTTGTGCCCCATGACCAGCAGAACGTCCCCGGTCTCCACGACCACCTCATCCTCGGGATTGAAGAGGAACTCCTTCGTTTCGGCTTTCTGGATCCCGATGAGCACGAGCTTGTAGGCCCGGAAATCGATGGCCCCCACCCTCTGCCCCGCCAGAGAGCTGTGTTCCAGCACCCGTACCTCATCCAGCAGGGCCACGTTCTGCCCGGTGAAAATGGCATGGATCGCCTTGTACATGATTGGTTTGAGGATCGCCGTCACCATCATGGTCCCCGCCACCTGATTGGGCAGCAGCACATGATCGGCTCCGGCCCGTTCGTACTTGCTGACGATCTTCGGGGTGCTGGCCCGGGCGATGACCCGGATCCTCGGATCGACACTTTTGGCGTTGAGAATGATATAGATATTCTCCACATCGTCATGGGACATACAGAGCACTGTCACCTGGGAACCCTTGATGTTGAAGCGGGCCAGGGTTTCATGGCGACTGGCGTCGTCCACGATGGCATCGTACCCGTCGTGGAGCGCCTCCTGGACCTTTTCGGGATCCTTTTCCAGTATGATGTAAGGATAGCGTTTCGCTTCGCTCTGCCGGAAGAACATCTTGGTCATCTGTCCGTAGCCGCAGATGATGAGAAACTCCTGCTTGCGGTTGATCTCCTCGACGATACGCTCCTCTTTGAGCTCGTTGAGCTTTTCGGAAAAGGCCGAGACGATCACCGAAGTGGCAAAGGAGATCATGGCGATCCCGAAGAGGATGATCACCATGGCGATCACCCGCCCCATGTCGGTCACCGGAGCGATATCCCCGTAGCCGACGGTGGTGATGGTCACCAGGGACCAGTAGACCGCGTCGAAGATATTGTGGATGGCCGGATTGCGCATATCCTCCAGGACATAGATGGCGATCGCCCCGGTGAGTGTGACGAAGATGAGCAGACCCAGCAGGGTCAGCAGTTCGAAACGTTTGGTCGCCAGGACCTCGACGAACTGATTGATACTCCGGGTGTAGCGCAGCAGCTTGAGAAAGCGGAAAAGGACGAAGATCCTCAGGACCCGAAGCGGGCGGTAGGCCGGCAGGATCGCCAGGAGGTCGATGATGGCCGCCGGGGTGACCATGTAGGCGAGTTTTTTCCGCAAACCCCGTACCAGTGCCGGCCAAAGCCGGAACTCCCGCCCCACCGCCGTCGCCTGTTCGTACTCCCGGACCAGATCCCCGGTCAGATCGCTGGAGATCCAGAGCCGGAGCAGGTACTCCACGAGAAAGACGAAGGAGACGAAGTAGATGTCGTAGTAGTCCAGCCAGGCAGGAACCGGGTGTTTGACCTCCCAGATCAGAATAAAGACTGAACTGAGGATCAGAAAAATGATGAAAAAGTCAAAAAAGCGTTTGTAGGGGTTCTGGTTGTTCTCCAGGAGGTCGGTCACCCTCTCCCGCAGACGGCGGTAACGCGGCGAACGGTTGAGCCCGATGGCCCAGTGGAGGATCTTCGATTCGAGGCGCTCCCGGAGTGTACGGATCATGTGCCGAGACGCTCTTTGAGGAGCTGATTGACCTTGCCGGGGTTGGCGGAACCCCGGGAGGCTTTCATCACCTGGCCCACGAAGAAGCCGAAGAGCTTCTCTTTGCCCCCTTTGTACTCTTCGACCTTGTCGGCGTTGGCCGCCAGAACTTCGTCGATGATCGCCAGGATCGCTCCGTCGTCACTGACCTGTTTGAGACCCAGTTTTTCGATGAGCGCATCCACATCCCGCTCCTCATGCTCCATCATGTAGTCCAGGATCTCTTTGGCCCCTTTGCCGGAAACGGTGCCGTCCTCGATCCGGGCGATGAGGTGTCCCAGGGTCACCGCATCCACCGGAGACTCCTGGATTTCGATCCCCGCTTTGTTGAGCCGGCCCAGCAGCTCGGAGGTGAGCCAGGTCACCGCGGCGCGAGCGGGAGCTCCTGCTTCGATCATCGCTTCGAAATAGGCGGCCATCTCCTTCACCGCGGTGATCACGAGGGCATCCTCATGCTTGATCCCCAGCTCTTCGGTGTAGCGTCGGACCTTCTCGTCGGGCAGCTCCGGGATCTTTTTCGCCTCTTCCATCATCGCGTCGGTAACGATCACCGGGCGCAGATCGGGATCGGGGAAGTAGCGATAATCGGCACTGTCCTCTTTGCCCCGCATGGAACGGGTCTCGCCGGTGACGGTGTCGAAGAGACGGGTCTCCTGCCAGACCTCCTGATCATAGACACCGTCCTCCCAGGCTTCGATCTGGCGTTGGACCTCGTACTCGATCGCCTGTTTGACGAAGCGGAAGGAGTTGAGGTTCTTGATCTCGACCCGGGTACCGAACTCATCGCTCCCTTTGGGACGGATGGAGACGTTGACGTCACAACGGAAGGATCCTTCCTGCATATTGGCATCGCTGATATCGAGATAGCGGACGATGGCGTGGAGCTTGCGCAGATAGAGCACCGCCTCTTCGGCGGAACGTATATCGGGTTCGCTGACGATCTCCAGCAGCGGGGTATCCGCCCGGTTGAGGTCGACTTTGGAGATCTCTCCGTCATGGATGTTCTTGCCGGCATCGGCTTCGAGGTGGGCCCGGGTGATCCCCACCCGTTTGGTCTCTCCGTTCTCCTTGTCGATGAAAAGCTCTCCGTCCTGGACGATGGGAACGTCGAACTGGGAGATCTGATAGGCTTTGGGGCTGTCGGGATAGAAGTAGCTTTTCCGGTTGAAGATGGAGCGGCGGTTGATCGTGGCATTGACGGCATAGCCGAAGCTCATCGCTTTTTTGACCGCCTCTTTGTTGAGCACCGGCAGAGCACCGGGAAGCCCCAGACAGACGGGGCAGGTGTTTTTGTTCTGATGCTCCGCGAAACTGGTGGGGCAGGAGCAGAAGATCTTTGATCGGGTATTGAGCTGGACATGGACTTCCAGACCGATAACGGTTTCAAACATGATAGTTCATTCCTTTTCAGAGGCCATCTAAATGAAATATCGTCATTATATCCAAAACCCCATTTAACCCCGGCCGTAAGCATCAGGCAGGGAAGATTGACCACGGAGAATTCAGAGCCTCCCGACGCTTTTTTGCTATGATTGTAGAAGAGTTCATTCTGAAGAAAAGGATGGCCGTTTGTCGACGTCCCTCGTGGTGGAGGCGCAGAACGGCCGGCGCCCGGATCATTTCCGAAAAGAGGGAAGTCTATGAAAATATCCACTGCGGTCTCCCGTCTTTTGCTTGCTCTGCTGGCCGCGTTGATCGGGATCGGAGTCTATCTTTATACCGATCACTATACTTCCCGCTATTTCGAAAGAAAACAGCAGACATCCCAGGCACTTCAACAGCTTCAGAACGAGATCCAGCTCATCGAAGGCGAAATCCTCAAGCGACGATCCGGTCTCTACCGGGAGAGTGGAACGCTCGACGCGCATCTCCAACGTTTCAACACTCTGCTGACCCGGCTCTATGACACCCCTTTTCTCCTGGAACCCTTCTATCGGGAGACCTACCGTGAGCTGACAGGCCTGGCGAGAGAGTTCGAATCCTTCCGGGGACGGATCAAAGAGTTTCTGGCCCTGAATTCCACATTGAGAGAGGAGATCGCGCGACTGCCCCGTCTTCAGAAAGAGGCCTTCAGGATCTTCGATGCCACAAGGCCCGACAGCCGGGAGGTGCTGCAGCCCGTTTCGGAAGCCATCGCGGCGTTCACCCTCGCCCTCAGCGACCCCCAGGCGCACTCGCAGGATCTGAAACAGCATTTGCGTCAATTGGAGACCCTCGCCCGAAACTTCCGGGACCCAGCCCGCAAAGAGTTCCTCCTCTCGCTTCAGGAACGGCTGGCAAATCTCGATCGCCGCTTCTCAACCTACAGTTCCCTGATGAGAACACTCCTGCAGAATCCGCTGCATGAGCGCATCGCCCACCTGCAGGAGACTTTCCAGAAAGACGCCCAGGCAGAACTTCAGGATCTCAACGATACCAACCGGCTTCTCCTGGCCCTCTACCTCGTCTCCCTCACCGTCATCATCTACTATATCGTCAAGACCCAGGAGGAGAACAAACGTCTCGAGGAGCTCAAAAACCACCTGGAACATCTGCTCGTCACCGACAGCCTGACCGGACTGGGAAACCGATATGCCTTCACCCGGGATGAAAAAGAGCTCAATCACCCCGCTCTGATCCTCCTCAATATCGACCGATTCAAGCATATCAACGAATTCTACGGCTCCCATATCGGGGACAAGGTCCTCCAGGGGGTCGCTGAAGAGCTCCGTACCGTCACACCTGCCTCTCTCGATGCCCGCATCCACCGCCTGGGGGGGGATGACTTCGGGATCCTTTTCGAAATCAAGGTCAGCGAGCGGGAGCTGGAGAGTCTGGTCCTCTATTTCCATGAAACCCTCGAATCCCATACCATCAATGTGGACGACCTGGAGATCGATCTGAGCTATACCCTGGGAGCCAGCGCGGAGCGGGGACGGCTCTTCGAGAGCGCCGATATGGCACTGAGCGTGGCCAAAGAGTCGATCAACCGCCCCTGCGTCGTCTACGACTCCTCCATAGACAAACGCCAGGAGATCGCCCGGAACATCACCTCCATACGCCGTCTGCGTAACGCACTGGCCGAGGAGAACCTCCTCCCCTACTATCAACCGATCGTCTCACTGAAAAATCCTGACCAGATGAAATACGAAGCCCTGGCACGGATCGAGATCACGGAATCCGGCAAGGTGCTCGAACCGGCCAGTTTCATGACCATGGCACGCGAAGCCAAACTCAGCGGCAAGATCACACGGGAGATCCTGGCAAAGACTTTCAGTATCGCCGGAAAGAATCCCGGCAGTTTCTTCAGCATCAATCTTTCTACAGAGGACATCGAAGATACGGAGATACGTCAAAGCATCATCCGGATGATCGCCGAGCATGCCGGGATCGCCTCCCAGATCGTCATCGAGATCCTCGAGAGTGAGGATGTGGGAGACTACGCCGCTCTCAGTGAATTCATCGCCGCAGTCAAACGCTTCGGATGCCGGATAGCCATCGACGATTTCGGAAGCGGATACTCCAACTTCGAAAAGATCCTCAAAATGGATATCGACATGATCAAGATCGACGGCAGTCTCATCTCCCGGATCGACCACGACAGCCACTCGGAACTGATCGTCAAGACGATCCTAGATTTCGCCCAATATGCCGGGATCGAAACAGTGGCGGAATACGTTCACTCCAAAGCGATCTACGACAAAGTGATCGAACTGGGGTTCGACTACGCCCAGGGGTTCTATCTGGGTGAACCTTCCAGAACACTGGGAATCGACCCCGAACTTCTTCCCGCCTCCTGATCCTCTTACTTTGGTACCTGCACGAAGGCTTGACACGACAGTTTTACCGGGATTTTGATAGGATAATCGGATGAAACGGTTGTATCTATGCCTGGTATTGTTGGGAGGGGGAGGAGAGATATGGGCCAATGATTCCCTCGAACCGCTCCCCCGATCCATCCAATACGACAGGGAGAAAGCGGAACTGGGAAAACGGCTCTTTTTCGATCCGAATCTCTCCATCGATGGAACTGTCGCCTGCGTCAATTGCCACACCCCTCGAAACGGTGCCGACAACCGCAGCTATTCTATTGGCATCCATGGCCGAAAAGGTCATATCAACTCCCCCACGGTCTTCAACTCCGCTTTCAATTTCCGTCTGATGTGGAGTGGCAGCGCCAAAAACCTCAGGGATCAGGTCCGCATGCCGGTTCACAATCCTGTGGAGATGGCGATGGACGAGACGCGGATCGACCGTTATCTCACCGAAACCCCCTCCTATGACAAAGCCTTTCGCCGGATCTATCACCGACCCGCCAACTTCAAAGACATGAGCGACGCCATCGCTGAGTTCGAAAAGGCGTTGATCACTCCGGACAGCCGTTTTGACCATTTTCTGAGAGGAGAGATCGATCTGACCCCTCTGGAAAAACGTGGATACCGTCTTTTCAAACGGCTCGGATGTATCACCTGCCACAACGGGATCAACCTGGGAGGAAACAGTTTCCAGAAAATGGGCCTGATCAACCGATACACCTGGCAAGCGGACAACCCGGACCGTTACTCTCTCACCCGGAACCCCTCGGACAAAAACGTCTACCGGGTTCCCACTCTGAGAAACATCGTCCTGACCGCCCCCTATTTCCACGACGGAAGTGCACCCACACTGGAAGTGGCCCTGAAAAAGATGGCCTACCATAATCTGGGCTTCGATCTGGCACCGGAAGAGATCAGAGCCCTGGTGGCCTTCCTCAGGACACTCACAGGGAAACAGCCGGAGATTCTGAAAGAAAACTCTCCATGAAACGAAGCCTTGTCTCCCAGATAGTGATCGCGTTGCTGGCCCTGGGGATCGGCATAGGGATCTTTCTCTATAACGATCGGACACTCAAGAGGTTTTTTCGGAATACCCTGGAGACACGCGGTGCTCTTCAGACCCTTCAGGCCAATATCTATGCCGTCAAAGGAGAGATCCTTCAGAACGCTTCGTTCCTCTATTACAGCTACGATCACCTCAATCGTCTGATCACGGAGACGGAACAGACCCTGCAAAGGCTGCGCTCCAGCCTGCAGTTGCATCTCCCGCTTTACGAGGCCTCCCTTCGATCCGTCGATGACCTTTACGACTCTTTTGAAACTTTCAGCCGGAAGGTCCAGCGTTTTCTCACCCTCAACGCCTCGTTGAAAAACAGTATCATCTACATCCCGACCCTTCAGCTGAGAGCCTACAGACTTTTCGACGGGAGAAATCCCCATGATCGTGATGCCATGCTTCTTCTCTCCCGGATAGACGCCACGATCTTTCTGGCCCGAAATGCCCAGGATACCGATTTTCTCCCCGAGCTGAAACACTATCGCAGCTCCCTGGAGGAACTGATCCCGAAATACCAGGGGGGGCAGAGACGGCTGCTCAGTACCTACAAACAGCATCTCGATCAGTTTCTACGGGGTTTCGCCGACTATACCCTCACTCTGCGGGAGCTCCTGCATGATCCTCTCTATCAGCGTATTCCCCAGGAGATCCGACTTTTCCAGGAAAGCTCCGGTCGCGAGCTCTACATGCTCACGCAGCAGGGTCAGCTGCTGCTGATCCTCTACTTTCTCGCCCTGGCCATTCTCTTTTTCATCATGATCCGAGGCTACCAGGAGAATCTCTACCTCCGCCGCCTCAAAGAGGAACTGGAAGAGGCGTTGATGACCGATCCGCTCACGGGACTGGGCAGCCGCTATGCCTATCGGATCCGAAAAAGGACCCTGCCCCAGCCGGTGCTATTACTCATCAATATCGACCGCTTCAAATATATCAACGAATACTATGGAACCCATGTGGGGGATCAGACCCTGACCGGGCTGGCAAAAGCCCTTCAGGAGCTGGCACCGCCGGAACTCGCTGCCACCCTCTACCGGATGGGTGGAGATGACTTCGGCTTGCTCTTCGACAAGACCGATCTTCCCCATCCTCCCATCCACTATCTCAAAGAGTGCTACAATCGACTGAGACACACTCCCATCCAGGCGGGAGACTTTCAGATCGAGCTCGACTATACCTTGGGGGCCAGTGACAAAAGAGAGTGGCTCTTCGAAACTGCAGATATGGCCCTGAAAGCGGCCAAAAGTTCTCCCGGAACCCACTACATGTTCTACACACCGGAGCTGGACAAGCGCCGGGAGATCGCCCGAAATATCCGGATGCTCCACCAGATCAGGGAAGCTATCGAGACCGAAAGCCTTGTTCCCTATTTTCAGCCTATCTACGACCGGCGTCTCAAACGGATCACAAAATTCGAAGCTCTGGCACGGATCGAACTCGACGGAGGCCGGGAAGTCTTGCACCCCTACAGCTTCATTCATACCGCAACCGAAGCGAAGCTCAGCGGTGAAATCACACTGAAAATTCTACGTAGGACCCTGGAAATAGCCCAGAGGAATCCCTATGATTTCAGTGTCAACATCACGGCAGGGAATATCCTCGATCCGGACGACCGCGAGGAGATCCTCGATCTTCTCAACCGCTATCGCGGATGTGCCCGTCAGATCGTCTTCGAGATCCTGGAGAGCGAAGAGTTCCGTGATTACGAAGGGATCGCCGATTTCATCCGTACCGTCAAACGTTTCGGATGTCGGATCGCCATCGACGATTTCGGCAGCGGATATTCCAACTTCGAAAAGATCCTCAAACTTGACATCGACCTTCTCAAGATCGACGGGAGCCTCATCAAAAAGATCGATCATGACCGCCATGCAGAGCTCATCGTCCAAACCATCCTAGAATTCGCCCGTCATGCCGGCTGGAAAACGGTCGCAGAGTTCGTCCACTCCAAAGCGGTCTTCGACAAAACATCGGAAATGGGGTTCGATATGTTGCAGGGATACTATCTCGGCAAACCCGCCAAAGGACTTCAGACCGAAACCCTGATCTGAATCTCCTGCTGGAAAGCCGGCAAGAGCACTTTCAGGCGAAATAGCGGATAGAGGCGAATCCGACGGCACCGAGAGCCAGGGCCCTCTTAATCTCTTTCTGACCCAGGATCCCTCCCAGAGCGATCACAGGGATCTCCAACTGACGCACGATCGCTTCGAAACGCTCCTCCCCCAGTGGCGAGTCTTTCCCCGGAGAAGCAAAAAGCGGGCTGAGGGTCACCATCGTTGCGCCCAGTCGCTGGGCAGTGAGGGCTTCGTCAAGATCGTGGGTGCTGACAAGCGTCAACAGGGTATTCTCCTGAATCCGGGAGAGCAGATCCATGCTGCCCGAGGAGAGATGGACACCGTCGGCCCCGAGTTCTCGAGCCAGATCGGGACGATCGTGCAGCAGGATGCGATCAAAACCGGCCTGCCGAGCCGCCGGGACGAAACGTGCCGCCCGGGAATCATAGTCCGCAGCCCCCTTGTCCCGATAGAGGATCATATCGGCTCCCCGGGCTTTGATCCGTTGAAGATCGAAAGCGAGAGTTTCGAAAGAGAGAAGAGAAGGGTCGGTAATGGCGTAGGCGATCATTTGTCGGAGCCGGACTCCAACTTACGGGCGATCTTTTCCAGGATACGGGTCTGACGGCGGATCTCCTCGTTCCGTTCGAAGCCGGCGAGGAGATACTCCATCACCACCACCCCGAAAAGTCCCGGAAGCACCCAGACGATCATACTGGCAAGGGCGTAGAGGATCCCTCCATGGAGGTTGCGCAGAAGCGCCGAGAAGGCGCCGAGAAGCGCGAAGGCCCAAAAGGCCCCCAGTAAAAAATTTATCAGAAGGGAGAGTGTCCGGGATTTGAGGCGCATGCGTGAAAGGTGGAAAGGGGTGCGCTTTAGACGGCACCCAGAGTGTCGGCGACCGGCTCGGGAGCCTTCTCGGGATGCTCCTCTTCCAGCGCCACGGCCCCGGCCAGATAGACATAGGTCAGGATCATGAAGACAAAGGTCTGCAGAAGCGCCGAGAAGGTCAGAAGCAGATAACCGGGCAGAGGCACGATCCAGGGGACCAGCATCAGCAGGACCCAGAGGAAAAGGTCATCTCCCTTGATGTTTCCAAACAGTCGGAAAGAGAGGGAGATGATCCGGGAGATGTGGGAGACGATCTCGATGGGGAACATCAGCGGAGCGAGAGCCTTGACGGGACCGGCGAAGTGGGCGAAGTAGTGGATGACCCCCTGCTTTTTGATCCCCTCGTAGTTGTAGTAGATGAAGACGACCAGCGCCAGGGGAAGCGTGACGTTGATGTTGCTGGTGGGGGATTCGAAACCGGGGATGATACCGATCAGGTTGGAGACCAGAACGAAGAGTCCGATGGTGGCGACCAGCGGCAGATATTTGCGGGCCAGTTCCTCACCGATGACATCTTTTCCCATGGCAATGACTCCGCCCAGATAGGCCTCCAGGACGTTCTGGGTTCCGGAGGGGACCGCTTTGAGATTGCCGGTGGCTTTGAAAGCCAGCCACATGATGATCAGGGTCACCAGAATCAGGTGTCCTACGACCAACCCCGTTCCATGACCTGTAATCGAGCCGATAAAGGTAAATACGCCTTCCATCACTTCCCTTTTGCGAATAAATTTGCCGTGATTATAGCCTGAATTAGCTTAGGTTGAGACTAAACTCCCGCCTAACGGGGAACCCCGGGGAAGCCCCCGCCGCCCTGCATCTGCTTCATCATATCCTGCATCTGTTTCATGCCCCCCTTGCCGGAGAGCTTCTTGGCCATTTTGGCGGCGTTTTTGAACTGTTTGATGACCCGGTTGACCTCCACCTGGCTCAAGCCGGCTCCCGCGGCGATCCGCCGTTTGCGGCTGTTGTTGAGCAGATCGGGGTTCTCCCGCTCTTTGGGGGTCATGGAGCTGATCATCGCCTTGATGTGCTTGACCTCTTTGGAGTTCTCCAGGTCAAGGTCCCCCAGCTGTTTGGCCATGTTCCCCATTCCCGGGATCATCCCCAGGAGGGATTTCATGGAACCCAGCTTCTTCATCTGCTCCATCTGCTCCAGGAAGTCGTTGAAGTTGAATTTCCCTTTCTTGATCTTCTGGGTGACCCGTTTGGCGCTCTTCTCGTCGATGACTGCCGCGGTCTTCTCCGCCAGTCCCTCGATGTCACCGGCCCCCATGAGCCGCCCGGTGATCCGCTCAGGAATGAAAGGCTCCAGGTCGGGCATCTTCTCCCCGCTACCGATAAAGCGCAGGGGCACGCCCACCTGATGGGCGATCCCCAGGGCGACGCCCCCTTTGCTGTCGGCGTCGAATTTGCTCAGGATCACCCCGGTGATACCGATCTTCTCTTTGAAAGTCTGGGCAGTGCGTACCGCATCCATTCCCGTCATGGCATCGGCGACATAGAAGATCTCATCCGGCTGGGCCAGATCCCGGATCCGCGCCAGCTCCTCCATCAGCTCCTCGTCGATAGCCAGGCGTCCCGCGGTGTCGATGAGCACCACGTCGTAGAGCTCATCCTCCGCCTTTTTGAGCGCCCGTTTGACCACCTCATCCGGCGTGGTGTTCTCGTCGGCCACCAGATCCACGCCGATCTGCTCGGCGATCTGACGCAGCTGTTCCACCGCCGCCAGACGCTGCAGGTCCGCCGCGGCAATCAGGACCTTCTTTTTCTTCTGCTCTTTGAGCATCGTGGCCAGTTTGCCGGTGGTGGTGGTCTTACCCGATCCCTGCAGACCGGTCATCAGGACCACCGTCGGCGGACGGGAGGCGAAGACGAAGCCCTGATTCCCCTTGGCCGTCAGGATCCGCACCAGCTCGTTCTGCAAGGCCGCCATGAAGTTCTCTTTGCCGATCCCCGCGGCTTTGGTCTCCTTCTCCACCGTCGAGATCAGCTCTTTGACCACCTTGTGGTGGACATCGGACTTGAGCAGCGCTTTTTTCAGCTCCGTCAGCGCCTTCTTCAGCGCCTTTTCGTCATCGTGAAAACGGATCTTTCCGATCGCATTTTTGAAACTGTCGGTCAGTGTATCAAACATCGAAATACCCTTTCTTGGAGGGAAATTTTGGAAATTCTATCCAATTTTTTTTACCCTCCATCCAAAATCCATCATCCAAAATCCAAAATCGGATATTCAGCGTTATTTATAACGCTGAATATCCTTCGGTTCCGACGCCTCATAACTGCGTCCAAGCAATGTGATTTTCTTCGCGTGCAGCAGGGGGCGTTTGGCCCGGGTGGAGCTACCGTAGAGCTCGTCGCCGACGATAGGGTGGCCGGCGTGGGCCAAGTGGACCCGGATCTGATGGGTCCGGCCTGTCTCGATCTCGATACGCACTTTCGACTTCTTCCCCTGGACCTCATCGGGCCAGACCCGTGTCAGGGCCGGTTTGCCCCGTTTCTTGTCGATGCGGGAGATCGCCTTGCCCTTTTTGATCGTGTGAATCGGCAGATCAATCTCCAGGGGCTCCACCACGACCCCCTCGACCCAGGCGACATACTCTTTGTGGACTTTCCGCTGGCGGAAGGCTTCGATCGCCTTTTTGGCGAAGGCTTCGTCCCGGGCCAAAAGCAGCACACCGCTGGTCTCCCGATCCAGACGGTGCAGCAGCTGCGCCCCCTCGATGGCCTCTTCGATCTCGTAACTGTCGATAAAGGCGGGCTTGTCCACCGCCACCACCTGCTCATCCTGATAGAGGATCCGCACATCGGCAGGCTCTTCGATACGGAACTTCGTCTCTTCCGGCATCTCCGCCCGGGCGATCCTGATCTTCTGATCCCCCACATAGACCAGACCCCGGTCGATGAGCTCCTTGGCCTTCTTGTTGGAGATCCCCTCCTGCTCGGCCAGAAGTTTGTAGGCTTTTTCCATGTATATCCTTCGGATTAGTGTTAAGTACTATGTGCTAAGTGTTAAGGAAATCTGCGTTGCAAAGCAACGCCTCGGAATCCCTCACTCTTCATTCCCAATTGAACCCTCTGAAAAAACTAAGAGTTACGTTTGTGTCATCCTGAACTTGATTCGGGATCCACGGCTTGATAGGCATTCAAAGCCCTGGATTCCGGGTCAAGCCCGGAATGACGGTTGTTTTTCAAAGCCCTCAATTATTCATTCTTATCAAAGAGTGCGGGAATAAATTCCCGCCCCCAGAATCCGCGTTGCAAAGCAACGCACCACAATTTCTAGTTACTCGTTTCTAGTTTCTGAATAAATTCAGAGAATTTCTCAGTATACGGAAATTCCAGGATCTTGATCTTCGCCGTCTCTCCGCTTTTGAAACGGATTGCACTTTTGGGGACCTTGAAGGCTTTGGAGAGGAATTTGACCAGCTCTTTGTTGGCCGCTCCCTCCACTGCCGCTGCGGCGATGCGGATCTTGATCGCCTCGTCACCGTAGAGGCCGGCAAACTCGCTGCGGCTGGCACCGGGCTGGGCCTTAACCTTCAGGGAGACCCTCTCCCCCTGCTTCTCATAGAACATTTCGGAGCTCCTTTTCGATGAGCTCCAGCGGATTCTCCGTCAGCTTCAGACGGCTCCGCTCCAACAGTTTGGGATAGCGGAGGGTTTCGGCAAGCTTTTCCCGCTCCACGATCGTGATCCCCTCGATCCCGGCGAAGAGGTCCTTCTGATTGAAGTAGTGGGGACCGGTGATGATGGGGATCCCGAACTGGGCCGCTTCGGCGGCATTGTGGCCGCCAATGGGTTCAAAGGCGCCCCCCAGGACCACCAGATCGCTGACGGCATAGCAGTTGATCAGCTCACCCATCCGGTCCATCAAGGTCAGATCGGCCATCAAATTCCCGCTTTCGCTGAAGCGTGCGATTTGCCACTCCTGCAGTTTGGCAAAAGAGCGCATCATCCGCCACACCTTCTCGAAGCGCTCCGGGTGGCGCGGCACCAGCACCATCTTCGCCTCGGGACGCAGCATTTTGAGCTCCCGATAGGCCTGGAGGATCTCCCCCTCCTCCCCTTCGTGGGTGCTGGCGGCACAGACCAGATAGCCCTCGGGCTTTTCGAAGTCCCGGGTAGGAGAGGGAATCTGCCCCAGTTTGATGTTGCCGACGACAGTGACATGGCGTGCGCCAAGAGCTTCCAGACGCTTCCGATCCGCTTCGCTCTGGGCAAAGACCCGGTCCACATGGGCGAAGAGTCGGCGGTAGAACCAGGCGAATCGCCGGTAACGGGGCCAGGAGCGGTCGCTGATGCGGGCATTGACCAGGAAGGTCGCCGCCCCCCGCCTTTTTGCCAGGGCAAAGAGCAGGTACCACAGCTCCGCCTCCATCACCACCAGGGCTTTCTGAGGCTTCATCCAGAACCAGAGCAGCGGATCAAAAGGAAGGTACCGGCTCTGCTCGGCCGAGAGGCTCTGAAGGCTCTCAAACCCGGTCTGGGTCGTCGCACTCAGGCGGCGGATATCGGGATCGAAACGCTCCACCAGAGGGGCGACGGCCCTCGCTTCACCGAAACTGCAGACGTGGAACCAGACCCCCTCCGGTTTCAGAGGGGGATTACGCCAGAGAAAAAAACGGGCGGGGATGGAGGAACAGTACTTTTTCCTGAAAGAAAAGAGAAACAGAATCGGAAGCGCCGCCAGCCAGGCGACGGCGGTCAGCAGCGTATAACAGCAGGTGAACAAGGCCGCATCAGGCCTCTTGGGCCGTCTCCGTCTCTTCCAGGTAGAGGATCCGTCCGCAATGGGGGCAGGTGACGATCTCTTCACCGCGGATCACATCGGAGTAGGTCTTGTCGCTGATCTTGAGGTAGCAGCCGTAGCAGGCCTGCTTGCGCACGGGGACCACGGCGGTGTTGCCGGCCCATTTGCGGATCTTCTCGTAGAAGGAGAGGATCTTCTGATCCATCTTGCGGATGATCTCTTCGCGGGCTTTATAGAGGCCCTCTTTCTCCTTCTCGATCGCCTGCAGCTCCTGATCCGCATCGGCACGGGCCGCGTCGAGAGCCTCCTGAAGTTTCTTGAGCTCCTCTTCGGCCTCTTCCAGCAGCGCCGTTTTGGTCTCGATCACTTTGTTGAGGCGCTCGATCTCCTCATTGGCGAAGGTGAGCTTCTCTTTGGCGATCTCCTCTTCGATCTGGAGGGCCTTCATCTCCTTTTCGGTGGAGATCTCCTTGCCCTTTTTCTGGATATCCTGGAGCTGCTCGCTCAGGGATGTGATCTGCTCTTCATAGCTGGCGATCTTGTCTTTGCTCTCTTCGATCTGCTGACGCAGGGTATCGATCTGAGACTGAGCCGCCTCAACCTTCTTCGCCTCTTTGGCGACTTTCTTTTCGGCAGCTTCGATCTGGGGGGCGAAACTGTCCAGCTCCTTGTCGATACGGGAGAGTTCGATCAGCTCTTTGAGGTGTTGATTCAATGGTTATCCTTTTGGATGGGAGGTCTTGAAGGAAACGTTGCGCTATCGGCTGATAGTGAACGGATTTTTCGATGGCGCGATTATAGCCGAAATCGGTAAATTTTTCAATTGCTCCGCCATCAACTCGGCGAAAAAGCGCTCGCTCTCCCAGTGGCCGATATCCACCATCATCAGCCCCTGACTCATCGCCTTCATCGCCTCGTGGTACTTGATATCTCCGGTGAGGAAACACTCCGCCTCCACCCGGTCTATCATCGAAGCCCCGGCCCCGGTGCACAGTGCTACGGAGCCGATCCATTCCCGGGGTGCCACCATCCGCAGCACCTCCAGGCCGAAGGCTTCCCGCACCCGCTTCTGCAATTCTTCCAGACTCCAATCAACCGAGGCTTCGCAGAGATAGGGCTCCTCCCGCTCCGGCTCCAGGCCCAATACCTGGGTAAAGACGTGGCGATTGAGGTGAGTCTGGTCGAAGTTGGTATGCATGGCGATCAGCGATTGGCGCTTCCGGATCAGCCGCTCGATCAGATTGGCGGGGTAGCGGCGAAAATCGAGCTCCGTGAGCTTGCCGAAAATGAGCGGATGGTGCACTACAAAAAGCACCCCTTCCTCCGCCTCCTCGATCATCTCGGAATCGAGATCCAGCGAGACGACGATCCGCTCGATCTCACGCTCCGGGTGTCCCACGATCAGGCCGCTGTTGTCCCAGCTCTCCTGCAGTTCTAAGGGACTCAGTTCGTTCAGGTAGTCGTAGATGTCGCGGAGTTTCATTTCTGTATCCTTCGGAGAAGAAGAAACTAGTAACTAGTAACTAGAATTTAGGGTATGCTTTTCGCACGAAAAGCTTCTATATTGATAAAAAGCGTTGCAAGACAACGCACCATAACTCCTAATTCCTAACTCTTCACTCTTTCAAGCCTCTCCGGCTCCTGAGCTTTGTAGAGCTCGGCGCACCCTTTGGCCAGGTCCCGGATCTTGAGGATGTAGTTCTGGCGCTGGGCCTGGCTGATGGCTTTGCGGGCGTCCAGGACGTTGAAGGTATGGGAAGCGATCATACACTGATCGTAGGCCGGCAGGGGCAGCCCCGCCTCCAGGCAGCGGCGGCACTCATTGCTGGCGTCGTCGAAGTGGCGGAAGAGCATTCCGGTATCGGCTACCTCGAAGTGGTATTTGGAGAACTCGTATTCGCTCTCTTTGTGGACGTCGGCGTAGGTGACGACCTGATCGCCGTTGCGGTTCCAGACGATATCGAAGACCGACTCGACGCCTTGTAGATACATCGCCAGCCGCTCGGTCCCGTAGGTGATCTCCACAGCGACCGGATCACAGGGGAGTCCTCCGACCTGCTGAAAGTAGGTAAACTGGGTCACCTCCATCCCATCCAGCCAGACCTCCCAGCCCAGACCCCAGGCCCCCAGCGTCGGCGACTCCCAGTTGTCCTCGACGAAGCGGATATCATGGTCCTGCAGCTTGAGCCCCAGGAACTCGAGGGACTTGAGGTAGAGATCCTGGATATTGTCAGGCGAGGGTTTGATCAGCACCTGGAACTGGTAGTAGGCCCCCAGACGGTTGGGGTTCTCCCCGTAGCGTCCGTCGGTAGGACGGCGACTGGGAGCCACGTAGGCGGTAGCCCAGGGGGTGGAGTCCAGCGAGCGCAGCAGCGTCGCGGGATGAAAGGTCCCCGCCCCGGCGGGCAGATCGTAGGGCTGGACGATGGTGCAGCCCTGGGCCGCCCAGTACTGCTGGAGTTTGAGGAGGAGGTCGGAGAAGGTGATGGCGTTTTGATTCATAACTATGCGATTCCTAAAAGTTTGTCGATTTTGGCCTGGTCGAATCCGCAGATCCACTGACTGCCGATGAGCACCACCGGCACCCCGCGGCAGCCGTGGCGTTCACAATCCTTGGCCGCTTTGCGGTCCTTGGTGATGTCGATCTCTTTGAAACGGATCTTGTGCTTGCGGAAATGGTTCTTGGCCCGGGTACACCAGATACAGCTGGGCGAGGTGAACAGAACGACGGTTTTGGTCTGTTTTTTCTTCTCTTCCACGGTTGTATCCTCCTTTCAGTCGGATAAGTTAATGGTGAATAGTTAATAATTAATAATTTTGGTTTGCGTTGCTTTGCAACGCTTTCCAAGTTTAAAATTATTGAAGCTTTTCGATAGAAAAGCCTACCCCAACTATTAACTATTAATTATTAACTATTAACTTGCAAGGAGATCGAGATCACAAAATGACCTCGATCTCCTTGCTGTCCAGCTCCACCTTTTTGGCTTTGCTCACCCGATCCTCCTGGAGCTTAACCCGTAGTTCATCATCACTGAGGGCGAGGATCTGGATCGCCATGTAGGCGGCGTTGACGGCGCCGGCTTTGCCGATGGCGACGGTGCCTACGGGCATCCCGGCGGGCATCATCACGGTACTGAGC
>Ga0256832_1000428_pt1 | contig 26688 bp, 21 predicted proteins | sample 134614metaG_FD_190534 | JGI IMG/M metagenome (GOLD analysis project Ga0256832, IMG submission 190534) | Hydrothermal vent microbial communities from Lau Basin, Pacific Ocean - 134-614 | ecosystem: Environmental > Aquatic > Marine > Hydrothermal vents | place: Pacific Ocean: Lau Basin | collected... | reverse complement strand
CATGGAGAGGCTGCTGCCGCAGACGCTGGCCATGGAACTCGAGCCGTTGGACTCGGTGATCTCGGACACCACACGGATGCTGTAGGGAAACTCCTCCTCGCTCGGCATCACTGCAGCGACACCGCGTTTGGCCAGACGGCCATGCCCGATCTCGCGCCGCTTGGGACTGCCGACGCGGCCGGTCTCGCCGACGGAGAAGGGCGGGAAATTGTAGTGGAACATGAAATGTTCCCGACGCTCGCCCTGGATGGCGTCGATGATCTGGGCATCGCGCGCCGTGCCCAGCGTGGTGACGACCAGCGCCTGGGTCTCGCCTCGGGTGAAGAGCGCCGAGCCATGCACGCGCGGCAGCAGACCCACCCGAATCGAGATCGGCCGCACGGTCTTCGTGTCCCGGCCATCGATGCGGGGCTCGCCGGCCAGGATGCGTCCCCGGACGATGCGCTTCTCGAGCTTTTCGATGGCGCCGCGCACGGCGGCCTCGTCGCAGTCCTCGTCGTCGCCGCAGACCGCCTCGACGATCTGCTTGCGCACCTCGCCGAGGCGGCTGTAGCGGGCCTGCTTGTCCGCGATCCGGTAGGCCTCCTCGAGCAGCGCGCGGCCGGCCTCTTCCACCTTCGCCGCCAGGGCCTCGTCCTCGGGCGGCGGCTGCCAGTCCCAGGCCGGCTTGCCGGCCTCGGCCTTGAGCTCGTTGATGGCCTGGATGGCCGTCTGCATCTGCTCGTGGCCGAACATCACGGCACCCAGCATCACGTCCTCGGGAAGGATGCGCGCCTCGGACTCCACCATCAGCACGGCCGACTCGGTGCCGGCGACCACGAGATCGAGTTTCGAGTTCTCGAGCTGGGTGTAGGTCGGATTGAGGACATATTCCCCGTCGACATAGCCGACCCGGCAGGCGCCGATCGGGCCGTTGAACGGCAGGCCGGAAATGGCGAGAGCAGCCGATGCGCCGAGCAGAGAAGGCACGTCGGGGTCGATATCCGGGTTGAGCGAGATCACCGTCGCGATGATCTGGACCTCGTTGGTGAAACCCTTGGGGAAGAGCGGGCGGATCGGGCGATCGATCAGGCGGGAGACGAGAGTCTCGTTTTCGCTGGGACGGCCTTCGCGGCGGAAGAAGCCTCCGGGAATCTTGCCGGCCGCATAGGTCTTTTCCTGATAGTCGACCGTCAGCGGGAAGAAATCGCGGCCTTCGCTGGCCTCCTTCTCGGCCACGACCGTCACGAGCACGACGGTCTCGTCCATGTTGACGAGCACGGCTCCGGTGGCCTGCCGGGCGATCTCGCCGGTTTCTAGCGTGACCCTGTGGTCACCGTACTGGAAAGTCTTCTTGATGGGCGTCACGTCGCTGCTCTTCCTCTCGAATGGAATGCCGTCCAGCCTGCCCCGCCTCAGCGGCGCAGCCCTAGTCGCTGAATGAGATCCTGGTACCGCTGCGGATCCTTGCGCTTGAGATAGTCGAGCAGCTTGCGCCGCTGGTTGACCATGCGCAGCAGTCCGCGCCGGGAATGAAGATCCTGCCTGTGGGTCTTGAAATGCCCGGTGAGATCCTGGATGCGCGCCGACAGCAGCGCCACCTGGACCTCGGGAGAGCCGGTATCCCCCGGCCCCCGGGCGTACTGCTTGACGATCTCGCTCTTCTGTTCCGCACTCAATGCCATGTCAATTCACTCCGAATTCGTTTGTAACTGCCGTGCCTGTGGAAGCCGCCTATTGTATCCGCGCGCCCTGCCACCGACAACCGCGTGAAGGCCTCATTCACGCCCGCGCGATGCCGCCATGAGACGGCGGGGCGCCACCCGCCCGTCGTCCAGGATCTGGCCCATGCCGAGGAAATCGCTGTCCTTGCGGTACATCCTCACCCAGCCGCTGGTGGGAGCATGGGGAACCAGCACCGGCTGTCCCTGCCGGACATAGAAGGCGGCGTCGTCGGTCAGATGCACATCCGGCCATTGCATCAGGGCGCTCTCGATCGGCTGGAGCAGCGCATCGAGCGCCTCCCGTCCCTGTTCCGAGGCGGCCTTCACCTCGTCCAGGGTGACCAGGGCACTGTCGTCATAGGGTCCCACGCCCGTCCGACGCAGGGCATGGACATGGCCTTCGGTCCCGAGGGCCCGGGCGATGTCCTCGGCCAGGGTACGGACATAGGTCCCTTTCGAGCAGTGGACGTCGATGTCCAGAAAGGGCGGCTGCCAGCCCTCCAGCTCGAGTGCATGGATCCGGATCCGACGCGGCTGGCGCTCGACCTCGACGCCTTCCCTGGCCAGCTTGTAGAGGCGTTGCCCTTCGTGCTTGACCGCCGAATACATGGGCGGCACCTGCTCGATCTCGCCGGTGAACCGGCCGAGCACTTCCCGGATGCGCGCCTCGTCGAGCTCCGGCACGGGCGCGGTGGCGATGACCTCGCCCTCGGTATCGCCGGTCGTTGTCCGCTCGCCGAGGCGACAGCGCACCCGGTAGCGCTTGTCGGCATCGAGCAGGAATCCCGAGACCTTGGTCGCCTCGCCCAGGCAGATGGGCAGCAGGCCCGTGGCCAGCGGATCGAGGCTGCCCGTATGTCCCGCCTTGCGGGCGAAATAGAGCCGCTTGACCGCCTGCAGCGCCTCGTTGGAGGTCATGCCCGCGGGCTTGTCCAGCAGCAGGATGCCGTTGACGTTCCTTCCTTTCGCGCGGCGTCTCGCCATGTCGTATCCAGTCCGTCTGTTGCCTGAAAAAGTGCCTCTGGCCGTCACTCGTCCTCGTCGGGCGCATCGCGACCCGAGAGTGCCTGATCGATCAGGGCGCTGACCCGGTTGCCCCGGTCCATGGTGTCGTCGTAGATAAAGCGAAGCTGGGGGATCGTCCTCAGATGCAGCTCGCGTCCCAGTTCACGCCGCAGGAAACCCGCGGCACGCTGCAGCGCCTCGCGCGTCCTCTCGCGTTCGGCCTCGCCGCCGAGCAGGGTGAAATAGACACGGGCATGGGCCAGATCCCGTGACACCTCGACATCCGAGATCGTCACCATGCCCACTTCCGGATCCTTCAGGCGATCACGGATCAGCGCGGAGAGCTCGCGCTGCAGCAGCTCGGCCACGCGCCTCGTTCTGGGATAGTCACGCGGCATGATCGATCCCCCTGCACCGGCTCTGGTTCCACAAACGGGTCACAGGGTCCGGGCCACCTCGCGACGTTCGAAGACCTCGATCTGATCGCCGGGCTTGACGTCGTTGTAGTCCTTCACACCGATGCCGCACTCGGTGCCGGCGCGCACCTCCTGCACGTCGTCCTTGTGCCGGCGCAGCGATTCGAGCTCGCCCTCGAAGATGACCACATTGTCACGCAGCACGCGGATGGGTGCATTGCGCCGCACCACGCCGTCCACCACCCGGCAGCCGGCGATGGCACCGAACTTCGAGGAGCGGAAGACATCCACCACCTCGGCCAGGCCGATGATCTCCTCGCGGACCTCGGGCGAGAGCAGGCCGCTGATGGCCTTCTTGACGTCGTCGATGACATCGTAGATGACGCTGTAGTAGCGCACATCGACGCCGTTGGCCTCGATCAGGCGTCGCGCCGAGGCATCGGCACGCACATTGAAGCCGATGATGATGGCCTTCGAGGCCATGGCCAGGGTGACGTCCGATTCGGTGATGCCGCCCACGCCGCCGGCCACGACGTTCACCTGCACCTCGTCGTTGGAGAGCTTGGTGAGCGAATCCCGCAGCGCTTCCAGACTGCCCTGCACGTCGGCCTTGATGAGCAGATTGAGCTGGGCCACCTCGCCCTTGCCCATCTGCGAGAAGATGTCCTCGAGCTTGGCCTGGCGCTGCCTGGCCATCTGGGCCTCGCGCTGCTTCTTCTGGCGGAACAGCGCCACCTCCCTGGCCTTGCGCTCGTCCCTGACGACGACCAGGTCGTCTCCCGCCATCGGCACGCCGGAGAGGCCCAGCACCTGCACCGGGGTGCCGGGACCGGCCTCCTCGACCGGCTGGCCGTTTTCGTCGAACATCATGCGTACCCGGCCGTACTCGGTGCCCGAGAGAATGACATCGCCCTTCTTCAGCACGCCGTCGCGCACCAGCACGGTGGCCACCGGACCGCGGCCCTTCTCGAGACTCGACTCGATGACCACGCCCCGGGCCGGGATGCCGATCCTCGCCTTGAGCTCGAGCACCTCGGCCTGGAGGAGGATGGCCTCCAGCAGATCGTCGATGCCCTGGCCGGTCTTGGCGGAGACGTTGACGAACAGGGTGTCACCGCCCCACTCCTCGGGAATCACCTCGCGCTGGGCGAGCTCGTTCTTCACGCGCTCGGGATCGGCCTCGGGCTTGTCGATCTTGTTGACCGCCACGATGATGGGCACGTCGGCGGCGCGGGCATGCTGAATCGCCTCCTCCGTCTGCGGCATCACGCCGTCGTCGGCCGCCACCACCAGCACCACGACATCGGTGATCTGGGCGCCGCGGGCGCGCATGGAAGTGAAGGCGGCATGACCGGGCGTATCGAGGAAGGTGATCTTTCCATGCCCCGTGTCGACCTGATAGGCGCCGATGTGCTGGGTGATGCCGCCGGCCTCGCCCGCGGCCACCCGGCTCTTGCGGATGTAGTCGAGCAGCGAGGTCTTGCCGTGATCGACATGCCCCATGATCGTCACCACCGGCGGGCGGGGCACTTCGGTGCCGCCCTCGGCCTTGAGGATCTCCTCCTCGAGCTCGTTCTCGCGCAGCAGCACGGGCTTGTGCCCCATCTCCTCGACCACGATCTGCGCGGTCTCCTGATCGAGCACATCGTTGATGCGCACCATCATGCCCATCTGCATCAGCTTCTTGATCACCTCGGCGGCCTTGACGGACATCTTCTGGGCGAGTTCCGCGACGGTGATCGTCTCCGGCAGCGTCACCTCGCGCACGATCGGCCCGGTGGGGCGTTCGAAGCGATGCTCGCGCGTGCGCCGGACGGCCGCCTGGCGGGCGGGCTTCTTCCTGCGCTTGCCGCTCTTCTCGGCGGCCACGTGCAGCTCGCCCTCACGACCGGAAGGTGCCTTTTCTTCCGATTCGAGGACCTCGACCTCTTCCTCGAAGTGCCTGGGCGGCCGCTTGGCCTTCTTGGCAAGCTTTGCACGCGCACGCTCCTCTTCCTTGCGCGCCTCTTCCTCCGCCTTGCGGCGAGCCTCTTCGAGACGCAGGCGTTCCTGTTCCGCCTCTTCCTCGGGCGTGAGCTTCGGCGCCTGGGCCTCGGACAGCCGCGCCTTCTCGGCCTCCAGGCGACCCTCGAGCTCGGCCCGGCGTGCGGCCTCCTCGGCTTCGCGACGGGCGCGCTCGGCTTCCTCACGGCTCCGGCGCGCCTCTTCCTCGGCCTTGCGGCGCGCCTCCGCCTCGGCCCGGCGCGCAGCCTCCTCGGCCTCTCGACGGGCGCGCTCGGCCTCTTCCTGACGACGCCGTTCCTCCTCTTCCCTGAGGATGTCGCTGCGCTTGACATAGGTCCGTTTCTTGCGGACCTCCACGGTGACCGTCTTGGCCGCAGGCGCTCCCCGGCCTCGCCCGCCGCCGCTCGCCGGCACCTTGAGTTCGGTGCGCAACTTGCGCTTGAGCGTCACCTTGCGCGGTCCTTCGGCTGCCTCCTCGGCCTTGCCCTTCCGCTCGCGGAGATAACTCAGCAGCTCGAGCTTCTCGTCGTCGGTGATGGTGTCATCCGCGCCGGACACCGAGATTCCCGCACCATCGAGCTGCGAGAGCAGCTTCTCGACGGGGATCTTCAGGTTTTCGGCAAGTTGCTGTACGGTGACCTCTGACATCGTTCTTCCACTCCTGCAGGTGCTCAGCCCTGCTGTTCCTCGGCCGGTTCCCCGGAGGTTTCCTCTTCCGCGAACCAGGGGGCACGCGCCGCCATGATCAGCGCCGCGGCGCGTTCCTCGTCCATGTCCTCGACCATCTCCAGGAGTTCGTCCACGGACAGCTCGGCGAGATCCTCCTGCGTCAGAATGCCGTGAGCCGCCAGCCGGCGGGCCAGCGCCTCATCCATGCCTTCGAGCGCGAGCAGATCCTCTGCCGGTTCCCCTTCGGCCTCGTCGCCGCCCTGGATGGCGCGGGCCAGCAGGACGTCGCGGGCACGGCTGCGCAGCGCCTCGACGATGTCCTCGTCGAACTCCTCGATCTCCAGCAGTTCGGAGGCCGGCACATAGGCGATCTCGTCGATGGTCGTGAAACCTTCCTGCACGAGGATCGCGGCCACCTCCTCGTCCACGTTGAGCTGTTCCATGAACAGCTGCTGGACACGCCGGGCCTCTTCCTCGCTCTTGCGCTCGGCCTCCTCGGCCGTCATCACGTTCAGCTCCCAGCCGGTCAGCTCGCTGGCCAGGCGCACGTTCTGCCCACCGCGCCCGATGGCCTGAGAGAGCTGTTCCTCCGGCACGGCGATGTCCATGGAATGGGACTCCTCGTCCACCACGATGGACACCACCTCGGCCGGCGACATGGCGTTGATCACGAACTGTGCCGGATTCTCGTCCCAGAGGATGATGTCGATGCGCTCGCCGCCGAGCTCGTTGGAGACCGCCTGCACCCGCGAGCCGCGCATGCCGACGCAGGCACCGACGGGATCGATGCGCGGATCCAGGGAATGAACGGCGATCTTGGCGCGCAGACCGGGGTCGCGTGCCGCGCCCTTGATCTCGATCAGCTCCTGACCGATCTCGGGCACCTCGATCTTGAACAGTTCGATGAGGAATTCGGGTGCCGTGCGGCTGACGAAGAGCTGTGGCCCGCGCGGCTCCGAACGCACTTCCTTCAGATAGCCGCGCAGACGGTCGCCGGTGCGGACCGATTCCCTCGGAATCATTTCCTCGCGCGGAATGAAGGCCTCGGCGCCGCCGCCGAGATCGAGATAGACATTGCCGCGCTCGACCCGCTTGACGATCCCCGAGACCAGCTCGCCCACGCGGTCCTTGTAGGCCTCGACGACCTGGGCACGCTCGGCCTCGCGCACCTTCTGCACGATCACCTGCTTGGCGGTCTGGGCTGCGATACGACCGAATTCGACGGATTCGATCTTCTCCTCGATGTAGTCGCCGACCTGAACCCCCGGCTGCAGCTGCTGGGCACGGGTATAGAGCACCTGGCGCTCGGGAGACTCGAAGTTCTCGTCCTCGTCATCGACCACCTGCCAGCGGCGGAAGGTCTCGTATTCCCCGGTGTCGCGGTCGATCTGCACGCGCACGTCGATCTCGCCGCCATGCTTCTTGCGCGTGGCGGACGCGAGCGCGGCCTCGATCGCCTCGAAGATCACTTCCTTGTCGACGCCCTTCTCGTTGGAGACGGCATCGACCACCATCAGAATGTCCTTGTTCATGACTTCACGTCTCCGACCGGGAACCGGGTTCCCGTCTCCGTCCACAGAATCTGTCCTCAATCGTCATATTCCGGCACCAGCCGGGCACGGTGCACGTCGTCCAGCGGCAGCTCGACCATCGTCCCGTCATCCAGGGACAGGCGGATCATGCCGTTCTCCAGCCCGTGCAGTACGCCACGGAACCGGCGTCTGCCCTCGACCGGGGCCTGCATGCGCACGTCGATGCGGTGTCCGGCAAAGCGCTCGTAGTCCTGCTCGCCGAACAGCGGTCGATCGAATCCCGGCGAGGACACCTCCAGCACGTAATGGCCGGGGATCGGGTCCTCGACATCGAGAATCCCGCTGACCTGATAGCTCACCGCCTCGCAATCGTCCAGGGTGACGCCTTCGGGCCGGTCGATGTACAACCGCAGCACGCTTCGGGCGCCCGCGGGATGATACTCCACGCCCAGCAGCTCGCATCCCGCGACGCGGGCCGCCGGTTCCAGCAATGCCTTCAACTTGTCCGTGTCCAGTGCCATTCGCCGTTCGCTGAAACAAAAAATGGGCCCATGGCCCATTTCCTGGCCCACCGGATGACGTGGGCAGAATATGAAAAGACCCCAACGCTGGGGCCCGCGCGACAGCACGGCCTCGAGCTGGCCGGCGACGACGCCCGAATTATAAAGGAATGGGCCGCTTGCCCGCAAGTCGATTGCGAGCAAAATACCGGGGGCATTTCTTGACAATCCCACTCGGTTTTCTATGCTCAGTACATGGAGACGGCAACCGCCGCTTTCAAGCGACTCACACCGGAGGTGTGTCATGAATCACCCTGCACGGAACCCCCTGCCACTCGACCGGGCGCATCTCAGCGATCCCATCACCGGCCGGCCGGTCAGGATCACGGATCGGACCCTGTGGCTCCAGGAAGGCGACCCCGACGATGGCATCACCCTGTATTTCGAGAGCCGCGAGACGCTCGAGGCCTACCGCCGGATACCGGTGGAACATCCCGAGGCCGGTCTCTCGCACTCATTGAGCAATCAGGATGACGAAGGCTACGACGAAGGCTGAAGCCGGCATGCGTCAAGTTCGCCGGTCGGCCGGCCGACACAAGTGACATGGGAGCACGGAACGGCCGTCGCAATGTCTCTGCCTTTCCGGCCCGGGCACGCGCCCGGCTGGAGGAAGCCGAGCATCGGCTGCTGATCGCCAAGGCGGCCGCCTGTTTCCACGGGCTGGCATTTCTCAACGGCCGGCTGCTGGATACCGTGCGCCTCGACGACCTCTCCCGCCAGATCACCCTGGCGGAACGGGAGTGCGAGCGGGCGCGCGCCGCACTGGCCCGGCTGGAGCCGGACCCGCCCCGCTTCGCCCTCCCCCTGCCCAGGGCGCTCGAGCTCTTCATCGGGGAAATCGAACGTCTGGCCGCGCATCACGGCCTCGACCGCAGTCACTGGCCTCAGGAAGACCTGCTGGAGATGGCGGAAGAGCTCATTCTCCACCAACCGGCGGTCAATCCTTCCCCGCGGATGACTCCCTGACCTTGCACTCGGCGACCGGATCGGCCGCCCGTGTCGCCGGCTCGCCCACCCAGGCATAGAGCTCGATGGTCTCGGGCGCACAGGTCGAACACCCGGAACAGGTCGTCCCGGACGGCAACCGTCTCACCCTGCCCTTGCGGATCCAGTGATCCAGGACTCCCCGCAGGGCCTCCTCGTCGGTATCGAAGTGAATGGCCATGTCCCGCAGGGAGGCCTGCCCGCGCGCTCGAAGATAATCCCTGATCTCCGTGAGCATCATTCGGCGTAGAGCGGCCGTCCGCCGCTGTCGGCCTGCCGGGAAGAGAGGTGCCGCATGAGCATGAGCAGCAGCGTGAAGAGCGCGAGTATGCCCGTCATCCAGGCCAGCGAGGCGGCGGGGTGACGTGACCAGGTCGCCGCCTGATAGAAGAAGGTGGCGGTCATCCAGGCCAGCGTGGTCGTCCAGCTCACGGCGAAGAGCGTCCAGCGGGGCCCGGTCTCCCTGAAGATGGCCGAGGTGGCCGCCACACAGGGCGCGTAGAGCAGCACGAACAGGAGATAGGCAAAGGCCCCGGCCTTGCCGTCGAACCGGCGCCACATCTCGCCGAAGGTGCTGGCGTGGATGCCCTGTTCCGCCGCCACCGCTTCGATCTCCTCTCCACTGCGCACGGCGCGCAGCCCGATCGGATCCGACAGGTTGGCGACCACGTCCTTCAGGTTCTCGCGCACGGAGGCCACGGCCTCGTCCCAGGCACCGCCCAGGTCGAAACCCTGCGGCCCGGCTTCCGCGATGCCCGCCGCCCTGGCCTCGTCCGCCGCCAGATTGGTGTACATGGCATCGAGCGCGCCCACCACCACCTCCTTGGCCAGCAGGCCGGTGAAGATGCCGACCGTGGCCGGCCAGTTGTCTTCCCGGATGCCCATGGGTTCGAAGACGGGCTGGATCGTGCGGCCGACCGCGCTCAGCACCGAGTGCTCGCTGTCCTCGTTGCCGAAACTGCCGTCGGTGCCCAGGGAATTGAGGGTGTTGATCACGACCACCATGATCACGATCAGCCGCCCGGCATCCACCATGAAGCCGCGCAGCCGCTCCCAGGTATGCAGCAGAATGTCCCTGAGCGTCGGAATGTGGTAGGCCGGCAATTCCATGAGGAAAGGGCTGGCCTCGCCCTTGAGAAAGGTCTTGCGCAGCACGAAGGCGGTCAGGATGGCGAAGGCGATGCCCACGAGATAGAGCGCCATCACCACGTTCTGGCCGCCGTGGGGGAAGAAGGCCGCGGCGAAGAGCGCATAGACCGACAGCCGTGCGCCGCACGACATGAAGGGCGCCATCATGACGGTGAGGATGCGCTCGCGCGGGTTCTCCAGCGTGCGTGCAGCCATGATGGCCGGCACGTTGCAGCCGAACCCCACGATGAGCGGCACGAAGGCCTTCCCGGGCAGGCCCAGGCTGCGCATGAAACGATCCATCACGAAGGCCGCCCGCGCCATGTAGCCCCAGCCCTCGAGGAAGGAGAGGAACAGATAGAGAAAGCCGATGATCGGAATGAAGGTGGCCACCACCTGGATGCCCGCACCCACGCCGTCGGCCAGCAGCACCTGCAGCCATTCCGGCGCGCCCAGGGCACCGGTCAGCGCACGGGTGCCCTCCACGAAGACGGCACCGGCGAGAATGTCGAAGAAATCGACGAACGCGCCGCCGATGTTGATCGACAGCATGAACAGGATGTACATGATCCCCAGAAAGACGGGGATGCCGAGCCATCTGTGCAGCACGATCGTGTCGATGCGGTCCGAGGCGGTGCGGGTGATCTCGCCCTTGCGGTGCACCACCTCGCGCGCGAGCCGGCGGGCGATGTCGTAGCGGACATCCGCAATGAGGATGTCGATATCCTCGCCCTCGCATGTCTCGACATGGTGCCGGGCCTGCGCGGCCTGCGCCAGGACTTCTTCGCTAACCTCCCGACAGCACTCGCCAGCGCCTTCCAGAAGCTGGACCGCGGCCCAGCGCGGATTGATGCCGTGCGCCTGCGCGAATTCCGCGACCGCCGGCTCGAGGTCCGTGAGCGCCGCCTCCACGCTGTCGGCATAGCGGACCGGCAGGACCGGGCGGGTCCGGTTGCGCGCCACCAGCAGCAGGGCGTCCTTGAGCTCGTCGATGCCGCGATTGCGGTTGGCAACCGTCTCGATGACAGGGCAGCCGAGGTGGTGCGCAAGGCGGTCGCAGTCGATCCGGATGCCCCGCTCCGCCGCCACGTCGGTCATGTTGAGCGCCACCACCACCGGCACGCGCATCTCGACGAGCTGCACGGTCAGATACAGGTTGCGCTCCAGATTCGAGGCGTCCACGACATTGAGAATCACGTCCGCCTCGCCGGACAGGATGTAATTCCTGGCCACGCGTTCGTCGAGCGAGTCGTGACTGGGGTCGAGCGAGTAGACGCCGGGCAGATCGACCAGACGGAAGACCACGCCCTCGTGCTCGAAACGCCCTTCACGGCGCTCGACCGTGACCCCGGGCCAGTTGCCCGTGCGCTGGCGCGCCCCCGTCAGGGCATTGAAGAGCGTGGACTTGCCGCAATTGGGGTTGCCCAGCACGCCGACCGTGTAGTCCCTGCGCGCATCCGGAGACACCCCCTTGTCCGAAGGACAGCAACCGGCCATCAGATCGGCTCCACCAGGATGCGACGCGCCATGTCCGCACCGACCGCCAGGCGGGCACCGCCGACGGCGAGCACGACCGCCCCGCCGCGGCGGTGCAGGATCTCGACCAGGGTGCCCAGCGGCATGCCCATGCTCAGCAGCCGCTTTTCCGTGGCCTTGTCGGCCTGAATCGATTCGATGCGCAAGGGGACGCCGGAAGGTGCACGCCAGAGCGGGAGGATCTCGCGCCGCTCCACGGCCCGGGTGATCACCTCGCCTTCGGGCCGCAACGGTTGGACGACGGCCTCGCCGGCTTCGAGATCATCCTGCTTGCGCATCGGCATGTTCATGTCCTGCATCCGAATATGAACGATAATGATTCTCAATTATATAGACGGCCTCGCCGCCTGTCCAGTCACCCGAAACGGCGCGCCCGACCCGCCATGGATGTGCACCGGGCCCCATAGCCCATTGATTGACGGATCTTTTCGCATTGATCCAGATCAGCGACAGCGCCGGAAGTTTGATCGATATCAATGTTCGTGTCGGGGTTTTTGGTCAGGATGGCGGCATGACGATCCACAGGCAGCCATGATCCCGGCGCTCATCGACTCGGAGCGGGCATCCCGCAGGCTCGTGGAAGCCTTGCGTTCCCCTGCCTGTTATCCCCACCCCGTCGACACCGTCGAGATCATCGAGACCCACATCAGTTTCATACTGCTCGCCGGCGAGCATGCCTACAAGATCCTCAAGCCCGTGGATCTCGGGTTTCTCGACTTCACCACCCTCGCCCGCCGGCGGGAGGACTGCCATCGCGCGCTGGTGCTCAACCGCCGCTTCAACCGGCGCCTCTATCTCGAGGTGACCCCGATCACGGGGTCGACGACGCAACCCCGCATCGGCGGCTCGGGCGAGCCCGTCGAATACGCCCTGCACATGCAGCGCTTCGACCCTGCCCGCACCCTCGACCATCTCATTGCGGACCGACCGCCTGCGCGCGAGGACTGGGATGCCCTCGCACACCACATCGGTACCATACACGCCGGCCTGCCCCGAGCGCCCGAGTGCAGCCTTTTCGGCAGCCCCGAGGTGGTGCGGGAGAGCATGCTGGACAATTTCGACGCCATCGAGGCCCGCCTTCCGGATCGCAAGGAACAGATCGACGCGCTGCGCACACGCACCCGCGAATGGCTCTCCGAGCTGGCGAACGATTTCGATCTGCGCTGGCGCGGCGGCTGGATACGCGAATGTCACGGTGATCTGCACCTGGCCAACCTGCTGCAGGAGCCGGAGCGACCGATCGAGGTCTTCGACTGCCTGGAATTCTCCGATCGACTGAGAATCATCGATACCCTGAGCGACATCGCCTTTCTGCTCATGGATCTCGACTACCATGCAAGACGCGATCTCGCCCATCGCGTCCTCGATCAGTATCTCGAGGCCGCCAACGACTACATGGGCCTGACCCTGCTGCGGCCCTATCTCGCCTATCGGGCCATGGTGCGCGCCAAGGTGGCCGCCATCGGCCTGCTTCAGGCCCGCGAGATCGGGGACAGGGCACGCGAACGAGAAACGCACGATTCGCTCGAATCCCATCTCTCCCTGGCGGAACGGTATCTGACCTCGGAACCCGAAAAGCCCCTGCTGATCCTGATGCACGGCGTCTCCGGTTCCGGCAAGAGCCGCCTGGCCATGGCCCTGGTGGAAACGATGGGCGCCATCCGCATCCGCTCCGACGTGGAGCGCAAGCGGCTCCTGGGCCTGACGCCGGATGAGGACACCCGCAAGGCCGGCGTCGATGCCTACACGCCCGCCATGACCCGGGCCACCTACCGCCGACTGCGTGCGCTCGCCTTTGGTCTGCTCGATGCCGGCATGACGGTCATCGTGGACGCCACCTTTCTGCGACGGGAACAGCGCCGGCCCTTCCTTCAGATGGCACATCTGCTCGGCGTTCCGGTGCGGATACTGGACGTGACGGCGCCCGACGCGATCCTGCGCCAGCGCGTGATGCGGCGTCAGCAGGCCTGCACCGACCCCTCGGAGGCCGGCCTCGAAATCCTGGAGACCCAGCTTCGTTCCCGCGAGGCACTCACGGCGGAGGAGCAAGCCATTGCCATCGCGCTCGACACCTCGCAACCCATCGACATTCCCGCCCTGGCCCGCGAACTCGGTGCGGCTCAGATCACCCCTTGCATCCCCGACGTCGTCCAGAAGTAGCCGAGATTGTACCAGGCGTGCATCGCAAACGCCGGGAGAAAACTCCCGTGGCGATCCCGCAGCCAGCCGAACACGAGCGACGGGATGAAGACGGCCATGGCGGCGAACGGTGGATGGCCGAGCAGATGCAGCAATGCAAAGAGCAGGCTGACGATCACATTGGCCAGACTGATGCCCGCCCACTGACCCGGCAGCCGCCTGCCGATCCATGGCTGCAGGGATCCGCGGAAAAGCCATTCCTCGACGAAGGGATAGAGCAGCACGCCGCGCAGCACCACCCCCTGCGCATGCAACGGCCACAGGGGATCCGGTCTCGCCTGCCCGCCCAGCCACCACAGGAGACCCCAGACCGGCAGGGCCGCTGCCAGGGCCAGCAGGAATCCCGGATCGCGCCACCAGGCGGCCATCGCGTCATTCGGCGTCACCGTCCCCATGAGCCGATTGTACACATCCGACGCGATTGCTAGACTCGAAGCCACGGTGGCCGAAGATGCCGCCGAGGACGAATAATCCGGCAACGATCGAACACCAAGGGAAACCTTCATGAGTGATGAGACGATTCTCGTGACCGGCGGCGCCGGTTACATCGGCAGCCATGTCGTGCGTCAGCTGCGGCAGCGTGGCGAATCCGTGGTGGTGCTCGACAACCTGTCGACCGGCTTCCGGGAGGCCGTGGGCGACGCCGAACTGGTGGTCGGCGACACCGGCGACCAGGCGCTGGTGCGCGAGATTCTCGAACGTCACCGGGTGCGTTCCGTGATGCACTTCGCCGCCCATACCGTCGTGCCCGAGTCGGTCGAGAACCCGCTCAAGTACTACGGCAACAATACCTGCCATACCCGCAATCTGCTGGCCTGCTGCCAGAAAGCCGGCATCGAACATTTCATCTTTTCGTCCACGGCCGCCGTCTACGGCATTCCGGAAGGCGACGCCTGTTCCGAGGATACGCCGACCTCGCCCATCAATCCCTATGGCATGTCCAAGCTCATGAGCGAGATCATGCTGCGCGATCTCGGCAGGGCCACACCGATGCGTCATGTCATCCTGCGCTATTTCAACGTGGCCGGATGCAATCCGGACGGCGAGATCGGCCAGTCGACGCCAAACGCCACGCTGCTCATCAAGGTGGCCAGCGAGGTGGCCATGGGTCGCCGCGAAAAGCTCTATGTGTTCGGCACCGACTATCCCACCCCGGACGGCACCGGGGTGCGCGACTACATCCACGTCGAGGATCTGGCCGACGCCCATCTCAAGGCCCTGGACTATCTGAGAGACGGCGGGGAATCCGTGACGCTGAACTGCGGTTACGGGCACGGCTACAGCGTGCGCGAGGTGATCGATGCCGTGGAACGGGTGGCCGGCCACGCCCTGCCCGTGGAAGAGGCGCCCCGCCGCCCCGGCGATCCGCCCACGCTCATCGCGCGTGCCGACCGCATTCAGGAGCTGCTGGGCTGGACGCCGAGGTTCGACGACCTCGACGAGATCGTGCGCACCTCGCTCGGATGGGAGAAGAAGATCGCAAGCGGCGAGGCCTACGGCGGCTGACCGGCATACTTCCAGCCACGAAACCCACGAAAAACAATAGCCACGGAAAACACGGAATCCTCTTCTATCCGTCATTCCGGACGGTGCGCAGCACCGATCCGGAATCCGCACTTCCGTCATTCCGGAAAGCGCGCAGCGCTTATCCGGAATCCAGGGAGGATTCGGACCACGTTGGGAAAATCAGCGTGATCTCTGGATTCCGGCTCGCGCTCCCCCGGCTCAAGGCCGGGGTCGCTTGGCCGGAATGACGAACAGAAGAAACCGCTTGGCAGGAATGGCTACCTCGCCCGTCATTCCGGACGGTGCGCAGCACCGATCCGGAATCCAGGGAAAGAACAGGCCCCCAGTGGCATGGATCGGCGTGGTTTCTGGATTCCGGCTCGCGCTCGCTCCGCTCGCTTGGCCGGAATGACGAAAGAGAGAAAACAGCCTGCCCGGGAAGACTGAACAATCACTGCTTTCCGTGGATTCAGTGGATTCCGTGGCTATCCTTCCAGCTTCTGAATTCTGAATTCTGGATTCCGGATTCTACTCAAACCCCGTAGAAATCCCGATACCACTCGACGAACTTCCGCACGCCCTCTTCCACGCTGGTGTCGGGCTTGTAGCCGGTATCGCGAACCAGATCGGAGACATCGGCATAGGTGTCCGGCACGTCGCCCGGCTGCAACGGCAGGAGATTCTTCTCCGCCTTCCTGCCCAGGCAGTCCTCGAGCACCTCGATGTAGTGCATCAGTTCGACCGGCTGGTTGTTGCCGATGTTGTAGAGCCGGTAAGGCGCCCTTGAGGTGGCGGAATCCGGCGCGTCACCGGACCAGTCGGGATTCGGTTCGGGAATGCGGTCGAGCACGCGAATCACACCCTCGACGATGTCGTCGATGTAGGTGAAGTCGCGCCGGTGCTTGCCGTAGTTGAAGACATCGATCGGCTCGCCGGCCAGGATCTTGCGCGTGAACAGGAACAGCGCCATGTCCGGGCGTCCCCAGGGTCCATAGACGGTGAAGAAGCGCAGACCGGTGGTCGGCAGGCCATAGAGGTGGCTGTAGGTGTGCGCCATGAGCTCGTTGGCCTTCTTGCTGGCGGCATAGAGGCTGACCGGATGATCCACATTGTCGTGCACCGAGAACGGCATCTTGGTGTTGGCGCCATAGACCGAGCTGCTGGATGCGAAGACGAGATGCTCGACGCCGTTGTGCCGGCACCCCTCGAGGATGTTCACGAAACCGACCAGATTGGTATCGACATAGGCGTGCGGATTCTCGAGCGAGTAGCGCACACCGGCCTGGGCTGCGAGATTGACCACGCGCTCGGGACGATGGGTCCGGAACACCTCCTCCATGGCCTCACGGTCCTCGATGCTCGCCCGGATGTCGGTGTACCCCGGATGAGACAGCGTGCGTGCGAGTCGGGCCTCCTTGAGCGCGACGTCGTAGTAATCGTTCAGATTGTCGACACCGATGACTTCGTCGCCGCGCTCGAGCAGCCTCAGGGCGAGCGCCGAGCCGATGAAACCGGCTGAACCCGTGATGAGTACCTTCATTGATTCGCTCCCGTTCAGTTATCAGGCCGTTGAAAAACTGCTGCGAAACCCGTCTGCGGTGTTGCGCGCTGCTCGCTCCCTCGCCTGTCTACATGATATGTCTCGGTCGCTGCGCTGCGTGCGCCTTGCATCCGGGCTTCTCGCGACCTTTTCAACAGCCTGTTACAGACGCCCATCGACCTGATCGGCGGGGAAAAGGTATTTCACGTCGAAGACCACTGCCTCCGGCTTGCCGAGCGCTCGAATGCCCTCGATGCCCAGCTCGCGAAAGCGGTCGTGCGCCACCGCCAGCACGATCGCGTCATAGGTGCCGGCAGGCGGCTGCTCGATCAGCTCGATGCCGTATTCCTTCCGGGCCTCGTCGGGATCGACCCAGGGATCGTGCACATCGACTTCGGCATGGTAGCTGCGCAGCTCCTCGATCACGTCGATGACGCGGGTGTTGCGCAGATCGGGGCAATTTTCCTTGAAGGCGAGGCCCAACACCAGGATGCGGGAGCCCGCCACCTGCAGGTATTTGCGTGTCATCAGCTTGAGCACGCGTTCGGCCACGTAGGCGCCCATGCTGTCGTTGATCCGGCGCCCGGACAGGATGACCTCGGGATGATAGCCGATCTCCTGCGCCTTGTAGGTGAGGTAGTAGGGATCGACCCCGATGCAGTGCCCCCCGACCAGTCCCGGCCGGAAGGGCAGGAAATTCCATTTGGTGCCGGCCGCCTTGAGTACCTCCTCGGTGTCGATGCCGAGCTTCTCGAAGATCAGCGCCAGCTCGTTGACCAGGGCGATGTTGAGGTCGCGCTGGGTGTTCTCGATCACCTTGGCCGCCTCGGCCACGCGGATGCTGCTGGCCTTGTAGGTACCCGCCTCGATGATCTCCCCATAGAGCGCATCGACGAAATCGGCCACTTCCGGCGTGGACCCCGAGGTCACCTTGAGGATGTTCGTGACCCTGTGTTCCTTGTCTCCCGGGTTGATGCGCTCCGGGCTGTAGCCGACGAAGAAGTCCTCGTTGTAGCGAAGACCGGACTCCGCTTCGATGATGGGTACGCAGACCTCCTCGGTCGCACCCGGAAACACGGTGGACTCGAAGATGGCGATATCCCCCCGCGAGATCACCTGGCCGATGGTGCGGCTGGCGCTCTCCAGCGGGCGCAGATCGGGGCGCTTGGCCCGATCGATCGGTGTCGGCACGGTGGCGATGTAGACGTTGCAGTCACGGATGGCGTCGATATCCGTGGTGAATTCCAGCTGTCCGGCCTGCGCGAGTTCCTCCTCGCTCACTTCCAGCGTGCTGTCCCGTCCACCCTGCAGCTCGGCCACGCGCGCCCGATCGATGTCGAAACCCACCGTCGGTCGACGCTTGCCGAATTCGACGGCCAGCGGCAGTCCCACGTAGCCCAGGCCGATGATGGCCGGCCTTGCCTGGTTCAGATCCAGCATCCTGATCTCCCTGAAATCATGTCGTCGATGTTACTGTTTTCCTTCTTCGGAAACCTGCCCGGTCCAGAGCGGCTCGACGCCTGCCGCCCGGATGGCCTCGAGGAAGGCCTCGTGGGCTTCAGCCTCGCTCGTGCTGGCGCGGATGACGCGCAGCGGCGGCTTGTCATCGACCCGATCGACCACTTCGTCCCCGGACTGCTGCGCGCCCGCCGACTCGGTCGCCTCCTCGCCCAGGAGCAGGGTGGCCTGTCCTCCCGTCATGGCGAGATAGACATCGGCCAGGATCTCGGCGTCGAGCAGGGCACCGTGCAGCTCGCGGCCGGAATTGTCGACATCATAGCGCTTGCACAGGGCATCGAGGCTGTTGCGCTGCCCCGGATGCAGCTTTCTGGCGAGCGCCAGCGTGTCGAGTATCCGGCAATGATCCTCGATCCGCCCCCGGTCACCGAGCATGGCGAGCTCGTGGTTCAGAAAGCCCACGTCGAAGGGCGCATTGTGGATGACCAGCTCGGCGCCCTCCACGAATGCGAGGAAGTCGTCGACGATATCGGCAAACCGGGGCTTGTCCTTCAGGAATTCGTTGGTGATGCCGTGGACCTCGATGGCGCCCTCGTCGATCTCGCGGTCCGGCTGCAGGTAGACGTGGAAGGTGCGCCTCGTATGACGCCGGTTGACCAGTTCGACGCAGCCGATCTCGATGATCCGGTGCCCCTCCCCGGGATCGAGACCGGTCGTCTCGGTATCCAGAACGATCTGTCTCAGCGTGCTCATGCCCTGAGTATCCCCTCCTCGCCCTCGAGCCGGCCGATCACCACGGCGCCGCAGGAATCGCTGAACACGTTGACGCTGGTCCGCATCATGTCCAGCACACGATCGACGGCAAGGATCAGGCCGATCGCCTCGGCAGGCAATCCGATGGCACCGAGTATGATCGTGATGGCCACCAGACTGGCAGCCGGGATGCCGGCCACGCCAATGGACGTCAGCAAGGCCACCAGCACCACCGTGAACTGCTGGGCGAACGTCAGCTCGAATCCGTAGGCCTGGGCGATGAAGAGCGCAGCCACGCATTCATAGAGGGCCGTGCCGTCCATGTTGACCGTGGCACCGAGCGGCAGCACGAAGCTCGTGGTCCGGTTCGAGACGCCGGCATTCTTCTCGACGCAGTCCATGGTGATCGGCAGGGTCGCCGAAGAAGAAGCCGTCGAGAACGCCGTGAGCAGCGCCGGCAGCATGGCCTTGTAGTGGCGCCATGCCGGAACGCGTGCCACGAGCAGAAGAATGAGCGGCAACGTGATGAAAAAGTGTACTCCGAGCGCGGCGACCACCGTGACGAAGAAACGCAGCAGCGGCGCGAAGGCATCGAACCCGGTGGTGGCCACGACCTTCGCCACCAGGGCGAAGACGCCGAGCGGGGCGAACCACATCACCCAGTCGGTCATGCGCATCATGACACGGAAGACGCCCTGCCAGAAGTGGTCCAGGCTCTCCCGGTAGGGGGATTCGATCCGGGTCATGAAGAATCCGAACAGCAGGCTGAAGAAGATGAGTCCGAGCATCTGGCCGTTGGCGGCCGCCTGGACGATGTTGGGCGGCACCATGCGCAGAAAGATGTCGACCACGTCCCCGGCATCCCGACCCTCGACCTTCTGCAGCGTCTCCGCCGGGACCGGATCGAGCCCGAGCGCCTCGTGTGCCGGACCGCCGTCGACGATGCCCGGCTGGAGCAGATTGACGAGCAAAAGTCCCGTGAGGATGGCCAGCAGGGAGGTCGTCAGGTAGTAGAGCAGCGTTCGCATGCCCATGCGGCCCAGGGCGTCGCTTTCGCCCATGCCCGCCATCCCCGTCACGATGGAGGCCATGATCAGGGGCACGATGAGCATCTTGAGGGCGTTCATGAACAGCGTGCCCAGAAAGGCATAGACATCCAGGATGCGGACGCCCAGCAGTTCGGACTCGGGAGAGGTCAGCGAGCCGGCCAGCAGGGCCAGGACGAGTGCAACGAGGATCTGCCAGTGGAGCGCCAGACGGGGCATGACTACTTGATCGCTTCCTCGTTGATGTCGATCTCTGCCCGGGCTCTCAGCGACTCGATGGCGGCCTCGAGTTCACGCTGTCCGGAAAGACGCGCCAGATTGCGTGCAAAGGCCGTGCGCCGGGCCGTATCGAGCTTGCCGGGATCGGCATCCTTCACGTTCTGGAGCACGATGACCTCGTAATCGCCGTTGGGCAGTTCGATACCGGCGTAGGAAGGTTTGCCGCCCGCCTGCCTCGGCATGCTGAAGACCCTGGACACCAGCTGGCGGTCGAGCTTGCCCTCGTCGCGACGGATGTAGTCCTCCTGCTTCACCTCCAGACCGAGTTCGCCGGCCGCCTTCTCGAGCGGCGTGCCCGCCTCGAGCATGGCCAGCAGCCTTTCGCCCAGTGCCTTCGCCTGCTCGCGCGCCTTTTTCTCCACCAGTTCCTTGCGAATTCGCGCCTTCACCTGATCGAACGGCATGGCCTGTGCCTTGCGGTGATCCACCACGCGCAGCACGACCACGCGGTCGGGTCCGATCTCGATGGGCAGGCTGTTGTTGCCCTGGGCCAGGACTTCCTCGCTGAATGCGGCTTCCAGCACCTCGGGATTGGCGGTCACGCCGCTGTCGGTGCCTTCCCGGGTGATCCAGTCGCTGGTGTGAATCTCGAGTCCCAGCGCGCTCGCCGTCGTCTCCAGGGTGTCGGGATGCTCGAAACTCAGATTGGCCAGTTCATCGGCCTTCTCGTAGAAGATCTTCTCGGCCTCGCTGCGGACCGCCTCGCGTTCGAGTTCGGGCTTGAGTGTTTCGAAGGACGGCGGTTCGACCTTGCGGATGTCCTCGACCCTGATCAGGTGATAGCCGAACTGGCTGCGCACGGGCTCGCTGACCTTCCCCTTCTCGAGCGAGAAGGCGGCCTTCTCGAAGGCAGGGTCCATGACGCCACGCCCGAAGTAACCCAGATCGCCGCCCTGCTGTGCGGATCCCGGATCCTGCGAGTACTTCTTTGCGGCCTCCTCGAAGCCGATCCTGCCCGACTCGATCTCCTGGCGGATCTCCTCGATGCGCTTGCGCGCGGCCTCTTCGTCGGCTTCCGAGGCGCCGGCGGGCACCTGGATCAGTATGTGACGCACCCGACGCTCTTCCTGGTTCGCGAGCACCTTGACCCGGTCCTCGTAGAGACGACGCACTTCGGCTTCGTCCGGTTCGAGCTCCCCGGCGATGCTGTCCACGTCGAGTTCGACCCAGGCCAGCTTCACCTTTTCGGGATCCTGGTATTCGCTCTTGTGTTTTTCGTACCAGTCACGGAGTTCCTCCTCCGTCACCTCGACCTGGTCGCGGAAGCGCTCCACCGGAATCGTCACATGGGCGAAGCGGCGCTGCTGGGCCTGCAGCCTCAGGCCCTGCTCGGTTTCCCAGGACGTCGCGATCGCCGAGCCGGTGATCGACCCGATGTACTGGTTGACGAGCAGACTCCGGCGAACCTGGGCCTCGAAAACGGCGGGTGTGAGTCCCTGGCGCTCGAGCACGGCCTCGTAGCGTTCCCGCGAGAACCTGCCGTCCTCCTGGAATTGGGGAATGGCATGGATGCGGCTGGCGAGATAGGCATCGCTGATGGCCATGCCGGCTTCCCTGGCGGCCTCTGCCACCAGCTCCTCCTTGATCATCCGTTCGAGCACCCGGCGACGAAACTCGGGCGTGTTGAACAGCGACGGCCGGAAACTGTCGCCCATCAGCGCGCGCATCTGGGCGAGCTGCTGCTGGATCGCCTGGCGATAGGCACGTTCACCGATCTCCACATCGTTGACCTTCGCCACATAGGTCCGGACATTGCGTTTCAGATAGGAATCGATGCCCCAGAGCGCGAAGGTGATGGAAATGCCGATGATGATGACCCAGGCCACGATCCCGGTGATGCGATCCCGAATCGCCTGCAGCATGCGATGACTCCCCTGGCTGGTTGACTGGACCGGAGAACCGGCCACATTACATGAAACGCGATGATACAAAAAAGGCGCCCTCGAAGGGGCGCCTTTTTCAGCGATTGGCGGAGTGGACGGGACTCGAACCCGCGACCCCCGGCGTGACAGGCCGGTATTCTAACCAGCTGAACTACCACTCCGAATCCTGGTGGGTGCTGCAGGGATCGAACCTGCGACCCTCGCCTTGTAAGGGCGATGCTCTCCCGGCTGAGCTAAGCACCCGGCAGGCAGCCGGATCAGTTTACGGCATCCTTGAGGGCTTTTCCAGCCTTGAAGGCCGGAGCCCGCGAAGCCTTGATCTCGATGGTCTCGCCGGTCCTCGGATTCCTTCCGGTACGAGCGGCACGCTCGCGCACCTCGAAGGTCCCGAAGCCGACCAGTGTCACCGAGTCACCGCGTTTGAGTGTCTCGGTGACGGTTTCCAGCACGGCGTCGACGGCACGCGCCGCGTCCGCCTTGCTCATGTTCGTCCTTTCGGCTACTGCGTCGATCAGTTCGGTCTTGTTCATCTGTGGCGAAACCCTCTTGGTTGTCCAACCCCGTTCGATCGTCAAAAGGCAACCCGCGTCGGGCTGACTTCTTCGGCGTTCCGGGGCCGGTGAGGAGGGCCCGCCGAAGACGGGGTTGCCTTTATACAGAGCCCCCCGAGGGGTGTCAAGGAAGCTGCCCGCAGGCGCGAAAAGGCGCAGACCATTCGCTGGCCTGCGCCTCTTCGTTCCGTTACCGTTCCGGCTTCAGTGGGCTCTCGCCGGCACTGCCTTGCCCTTGCCGCCCTTCTTCTTGCCGCTTTCCTTGACCTCGGGCTCCTCGTCATCGGACTTGACCCGCGGCTTGGGCATGTGCACCAGGGCGATCTCCAGCACTTCGTCGATCCACTTGACCGGACGGATATCCAGCTTCTCCTTGACGTTGCGCGGAATGTCGACGAGATCCTTCCTGTTCTCCTCGGGGATGATGACCGTGGAGATCCCGCCGCGATGCGCCGCCAGGAGCTTTTCCTTGAGCCCGCCGATGGGCAGCACCTCGCCGCGCAGGGTGATCTCGCCCGTCATGGCCACGTCGGCACGCACCGGGATCTCGGTCAGCGCCGAGACCAGCGCCGTGCACATGCCGATGCCCGCGCTGGGTCCGTCCTTGGGCGTCGCGCCCTCGGGCACGTGGATGTGGATGTCGTACTTCTCGTAGAAGTCCGGATCGATGTCGAGCATCTCGGCCCGGGAACGCACCACCGTGGTGGCCGCCTGGATGGACTCCTTCATCACGTCGCCGAGCTGTCCGGTGTGGGTCCAGCGCCCCTTGCCGGGGACCACGGCGGCCTCGATGGTGAGCAGCTCCCCGCCCACCTCGGTCCAGGCCAGGCCGGTCACCTGTCCGACCTGATCGCGATCCTCGACACGGCCGTAGCGGAACCGGCGCACGCCCAGGTACTTGTCCAGGTTGCGCGGCGTGATGTGCACCGGGCTGCGCTTGATCTCGCCGAGCAGCAGCCCCTTGACCACCTTGCGGCAGATCTTGGCGATCTCGCGTTCGAGGTTGCGCACGCCGGCTTCGCGCGTGTAGTAGCGCACGATGTCGCGCAGCGCCGACTCGCTGACCTTGATCTCCTCTTCGCTCAACCCGTTGGCCTTGATCTGCTTGGGCAGCAGATAGCGGCTGGCGATGTTGATCTTCTCGTCCTCGGTGTAGCCCGGGATGCGGATGACCTCCATGCGGTCGAGCAGCGGCCCCGGGATGTTCATCGAGTTGGCCGTGGCCACGAACATCACGTCGGAGAGATCGAAGTCGACCTCCAGGTAGTGATCGTTGAAGGCGTTGTTCTGCTCGGGGTCGAGGACCTCGAGCAGCGCCGAAGACGGATCACCGCGGAAGTCCATCGACATCTTGTCGATCTCGTCGAGCAGGAACAGCGGGTTGCGCACACCGACCTTGGCCAGGTTCTGGATGATCTTGCCCGGCAGGGAGCCGATGTAGGTCCTGCGGTGACCACGGATCTCTGCCTCGTCACGCACCCCGCCGAGCGACATGCGCACAAACTTCCGGTTGGTCGCCCGGGCGATCGAACGGCCGAGCGAGGTCTTGCCCACGCCGGGCGGCCCGACCAGGCAGAGGATCGGTCCCTTGAGCTTCTTCACGCGCTGCTGCACGGCCAGATATTCGAGGATCCGCTCCTTGACCTTCTCGAGCCCGTAGTGATCCTCGTCCAGTACCCGCTCCGCCAGCGCGATGTCGTGGCGGATCTTGGTGCGCTTCTTCCAGGGCACGCTGACCAGCCAGTCGATGTAGTTGCGCACCACCGTGGCCTCGGCCGACATGGGCGACATGAGCTTGAGCTTGTTGAGCTCGCTCATGGCCTTCTCCCTGGCCTCCTTGCTCATGCCCGCCGACTTGATCTTCTTCTCGAGCTCCTCGATCTCGTTGGGCGCATCCTCGAGCTCGCCGAGTTCCTTCTGAATGGCCTTCATCTGCTCGTTCAGATAGTACTCGCGCTGGCTCTTCTCCATCTGCTGCTTGACGCGGCCGCGGATGCGCTTCTCGATCTGGAGAATGTCGATCTCGCCCTCGATCAACGCCATCAGCTGCTCGAGGCGCTCGCGCACCGAGGACAGCTCGAGCAGCTTCTGCTTCTCCTCGAGCTTGAGCGACATGTGCGCGGCGATGGTGTCGGCCAGCCGGCTGGCGTCGTCGATGCCCGACAGCGAGGTCAGGATCTCGGGCGGCACCTTCTTGTTGAGCTTGACGTACTGGTCGAACAGCGACATCAGCGAGCGCATGAGGACTTCCACCTCGCGCTCGTTGCCGATCTCCTCGGCGACCGGCTCGACCTTCGCCGAGAAGTATTCCTCGGTCTCGACGAATTCGGCGATCCGGGCACGCTCGACGCCCTCGACCAGCACCTTGACGGTGCCGTCGGGCAGCTTCAGGAGCTGCAGGATGGTCGACAGGGTGCCGACCCGGTACATGTCGTCCGTGCCGGGATCGTCGACCTCGGCGCTCTTCTGGGCCACCAGCAGGATCTTCTTGTCCTTCTGCATGGCCAGCTCGAGCGCATGGATGGACTTCTCCCGCCCCACGAAGAGCGGGATGACCATATGCGGATACACCACCACGTCCCGCAGCGGCAGCACGGGTACCGAGGCGTGATCTCCGGAAATCTCGGGAGTGTTTTCGTGATGCTCCATGTGGAGTTACCTCTCTGATCTGATGCGTTTTCCGGCCTCCTGCCGGAATGGCTTCTGCCCGATATGGGGACGGACAGACGGTGTTTCAATCCCGACACGTGCAATGTTAAAGCAATTTGCGGGCCATCCGGTGTGATGGCAAGGCACTGAATCTGCCGGGAATTTCTGCGGCGATGGCGTCGGTCATGCGCAAGCGGGACCGCCGTCCGTGGACGACGGGAGCCGGAACCGTGGTGGTGACCGGTTCAGTCGGATGCGGCACGCTGCTCCGGCTCGGGAGTGTCGTAGACGATATAGGGCTTGGATTCGCCCGTGATGACGCTCTCGTCGATGACGACCTTGCTGACGTTCTCCATCGAGGGCAGGTCATACATGGTGTCGAGCAGTACGTGTTCCAGGATGGTGCGCAGGCCGCGGGCGCCCGTCTTGCGCTCCATGGCCTTGCGCGCCACGGCGCGCAGGGCGTCCTCGCGGAACTCGATCTCGACGCCTTCCATCTCGAACAGCTTGGCATACTGCTTGGTGATGGCGTTCTTGGGTTCCTTGAGGATGCGGACCAGGGCCTCCTCGTCGAGTTCCTCGAGCGTGGCCACCACCGGCAGACGCCCGACGAATTCCGGAATCAGGCCGAAGCGGATGAGATCCTCGGGTTCGACCTCGTGGAGGATCTCGCCGACGTTGCGGTTGTCCTCCTTGCTCTTGATCTCGGCGGAGAAGCCGATACCGCCCTTCTCGGAGCGCTCGCGGATGATCTTCTCGAGCCCCGCGAAGGCGCCGCCGCAGATGAAGAGAATGTTGCTGGTGTCGACCTGCAGGAACTCCTGCTGCGGATGCTTGCGCCCGCCCTGCGGCGGCACCGAGGCGACCGTGCCCTCGATGAGCTTGAGCAGGGCCTGCTGCACGCCCTCGCCGGACACGTCACGCGTAATCGACGGGTTGTCGGACTTGCGCGAGATCTTGTCGATCTCGTCGATGTAGACGATCCCCGTCTGCGCCTTCTCGACGTCGTAGTCGCACTTCTGCAGCAGCTTCTGGATGATGTTCTCGACGTCCTCGCCGACATAGCCGGCCTCGGTCAGCGTGGTGGCATCGGCGATGGTGAAGGGCACGTTGAGCAATCGCGCCAGCGTCTCGGCCAGCAGGGTCTTGCCGGAACCGGTGGGGCCGATGAGCAGGATGTTGCTCTTGGCCAGCTCGACGTCGTCCTTGTGACCGCGGGCCTCGAGGCGCTTGTAGTGGTTGTAGACGGCAACCGAGAGCACCTTCTTGGCGCGATCCTGCCCGATG
>Ga0256832_1000427_pt1 | contig 26696 bp, 21 predicted proteins | sample 134614metaG_FD_190534 | JGI IMG/M metagenome (GOLD analysis project Ga0256832, IMG submission 190534) | Hydrothermal vent microbial communities from Lau Basin, Pacific Ocean - 134-614 | ecosystem: Environmental > Aquatic > Marine > Hydrothermal vents | place: Pacific Ocean: Lau Basin | collected... | reverse complement strand
GGCGCAACGATTCGACCAACTTATCGATACCGATATTTTCTTCGGGTATTAATATTTCTTCCGCTCCTCCGGCTATGCCGCTATAAAGCGCCAGAAACCCAGCATTGCGTCCCATGACTTCAATAAAGAATAAGCGATTATGTGAACTGGCGGTATCACGTATTTTATCAATGGCTTCTGTAGCCGTATTACTTGCTGTATCAAATCCTATGGTAAAATCTGTTCCGAAAATATCGTTATCAATGGTTCCGGGAATACCGATAACCGGAAAATCAAATTCGTCGGCAAAAATTTTAGCGCCTGTAAAAGACCCGTCTCCACCAATGACGATTAAAGCATCAATATGGTGTTTTTTTAATTGTTCATAGGCTTTTTTACGCCCTTCCACTGTTCTAAATTCTTTGGAACGTGCGGTTTTTAAAATGGTACCACCTCTATTGATAATATTACTGACCTTACGGGCATTAAAACGTTCTATATCACCTTCTATCAGTCCTTCATATCCTCTGTAAATTCCAAAAGGATCCAGCTTGTAAAAAACGGCAGTTCTAATGACGGCTCTAATAGCCGCATTCATTCCGGGGGCATCACCTCCGGAAGTCATAACAGCTATATTTTGAATTTGTTTCTTCATTGTTTGTTATTTGGTTGCAAGATAATAAATTTGTTTGAAACGATTGATTTTTAATCAGTGACAAAAGTAAGTAACTTTGGTTTATAAGACAAAATAGCTTAGTAAAAATTTGGTTAAGAAAGACGAAAGCTGCCCGGTTTTTGGACAGCTTTCATTATATAAATTAGATTCAACTTTTATCTAAAAAGCAGGATCAGGCGGACAATTCGGATTGTTAGACCGTTCCTGATCAGGATAAGGATAAAAATTATTTAAACGTTCTAAACTACAACGAGAAACTTGATTCCAATCGATATTATCCAAGTAATTAGGATAAAAACGTCTGTGGATAGGAAAACGTTGTCCTTGTAAGAACAATTCAATGGCATAGTTTTTATAGATTTCATCTAAAACCGCTTGTTGATTGGTAGCATTACCTGTCCAAGCCGGAAGGTTAGCTCCTACGCCAAAAGCATCACTTGCAGGGTCTTTTGTTCTCACTTGATCAATTAGTGTAACAGCATCTGCCAAGGCATTCATTCTGGCTTTAGCTTCAGCTTTGATTAACAACATTTCTCCGGGTAAATAGACCGGAATTGGTGAAGTTTCTGTCGTCCAAAAGCCCTCTATATCATCAACAGGTAAGCCACAACTTCTACTTACACCCGGCTTATAGTCCAAATAAAAGTCATTTCTCAAATCGCCTGTTTCAGGTATTTGAGAGCCTTTTAATCCTAAAGAATCTAATGGTTTAATTCTTTTTTTACTTACATAGACCGTGTTTTCATAAATCGGATTTTTCATAGCGCCGCCATCATAGGTCCATACGGAACGTTTGGTTAAATCGACAGCATTAGCCGCATCAATTGCTTCTTGGTAGTTGCCGAGTTCTATTTCATAACGGGCTTTAAAAGCATTTAAAACATCTACTATTGAAAACTCACTTGATACCAAGCCATTGATATAATCAATAGCATCTTGATGTCCATTAAGTATATTCAGTGCTTCATCAATGTGTGTTATAGCTGTTTGATAACCAACAGTTCTATCGACAAAAGTGGCGTGATTATTTAAGTCATTTTCAAGGGTAACTTTTTCCCAATAATCAGCCATATAACCGGTTGTAATGGCTTGCATTAGTTTGGCATATGCCTTATACCCCTTTTTTTTAGGTGTAAATGCATCAGATTCCGCTTGATTGGCAAATTCCAGTTTATCAATATTTGCCAAAATTTTTTCAGCTATACCTCTGTTTTTATGAAGATGACGCCATAATCCGGAAACGGACGAATTAACACCTGTTAATTCAGGTCCTCCTTCAACTAATTGACTTTCTGTTTCAAAAGTTAACATATTACCAAGTTCTCTTGCTGTCAACCCCGGACCATGAACAATTCTATATAAAGAGTTTTTGGCAAATTCTTTTGTCATTCCTAAAACAATACCATCATAAGCAGCAGGTATGGTAAAAGCCTCATCTTGAATGATTTTGTTATGATCTATAAATTCTTTCTTACAGCTGAATAAGCCTAGACTTATAAGCAATATTAATAATATTTTTTTCATGATTTAATAGTTTAAAATTTTAATTGAACATTAAACGAATACACTTTGGGAATAGGAATATTACCAAAATCTTCTGCCCTCACTACATTAGATTTTCCCCAAGAATTAACTTCCGGATCATATCCCCAATAATGATCCCAAGAAATCAAGTTGGAACCGCTTAAAGTGAATCTCATATTTTGAACGCCTTTAATCGGTTTTCTCCAATTATAAGACAAGGAGACATTTCTTAATTTTACAAATGAAGCATCTTCCACAAAGGCTTCATAGATTCTAAAACGATTACCATAGTAGCCTCTGTTATTATTCTGTAATTCTTCACCGGCAAACTCCCAACCGGTAAATAGAGAAAGAGAACTTAATGATAATGAATATGCCATTCGTTTATCCCAATCTAAGACATTGTAACCTTGAACTGCTTCAATATTTACATTCAAATCAAAGTTTTTATACTTTAAAGTATTGTTAAAGGATAAAATATAATCAGGGCTTGTTTTTCCTAATACTTTTTTTAATACATCACCTGTTGGTTGTCCGTTACTGTCAAACTGTTGTTCATAACTTTCGGGGAAACCATTACCATCTTTATCTATCATAATACCTTTTGCCAACTGCGGATTGCCGTTAGCATCGAGCACCCAATTACCATTAGCATCTGTGGCATAAAAAGTACCATAAAAAGTGGTCATCGGATAACCGTTTGCCAAGATAGCATTGTCATTACCAAATACATTTAAACTAATATAGCCTCCTTCTATATCGGATACCACATTTTTGTTAGTAGAAAAATTAACGCTACTATTCCATGTAAAAGATTTGGTTTTGATAGGGGTTCCGGTTAAGGTTAATTCAATACCGTCATTAGTTAAAGTTCCTACATTTTCTACTCTTTTGACATATCCGGATGATAAAGCCATTGCTTTAGCCATGAGTAAATCATATACATTTTGATGATATATGGTAAATTCAACTCCCAGTCGCCCTTTAAACAAAGAAGCATCAAAACCAAATTCCAATTCTTTGGTTACCTCAGGTCTGATTTTTTTGTTACCATCTGTGGTAACAAGTGTATAAGCCGGTTGCCCCATATAAGAAGTAGGTGAAAACAAGCTGCCTTCTTTGACATTTATTAATGAAGGACTTGTCAACACACTCATGTTTCCAGCTTCGCCCCAAGCGCCTCTGAGTTTAAAGGAATCAAAAATTTTACTTAAGCTGTTTTGCCAAAAATCAAAGTCTGATAAAATCAATGAACCACTGACTTTTGGATAAAACTTTTGAACACCATCGCCAAAGGTAGAAGCTTGATCCCAACGACCACCTAAGGTTAAATGAAATTTGTCATAAAAATTAAAATGTTGTTGCACCCAAGCACCCCAAATGGCATATTCATATAATGAGCTATTGCTGACAATATCATTAGCGCCATCCATATTTTCTAAATTAGGAAAAACGGAAAGCCCTGGTTTGCCCTGATAATTGTATCTCTTTTTATCATACATATATTGATAACCGGCTCCGGTTGAAGCTTTGATATCATCGGTAATATTGTAATTGTAATTGGCTCTAATATGCGAATTGTAATTGGCATAAGTGTTTTCGGTAAACTGTAATTCGCCATCGCCATGACTATCATTTACACTTCCATATGGTAAGAAAAACTTACTGTTAGAGGCAGTAAAATCATAACCAAATGTATAATCAATGGATAAATTATCAATAGGTTTATAATGAACACCAAAAGAGGGAATAATTCGGTTAATCTTAAGCTTGGCATCAATTAAATCAACACTTTCATATGGATTACCAAATGCTACCGGATTATAAGCATTACCTGTCTTCAATTCTTGTGAATTATCTACGAACAAAATAGAAGTTAAAGGTGAATAATTAGCCAGTCCGTAAGGAATTTCTTTAGTATCATTGTTAGAATATAAAACACTGACATTCAATTTTAGTTTATCACTGATTTTTTGGTTGAGTTTTAAATCCAAATTTTTTCTTTCATAATTTGAATTTCTTAAAATACCTTGGTTCGTAAAATAAGAGCCTCCTACTGAATAAGAAGTGTTTTCTGTTCCACCACTTACATTAACATTTGTGCTACCGCCAAAACCGGTTTGAAAAATATAACTTTGGTAATCATAACGTTTATCAATGGGGACAGGTTCTAAAACCCCACCATTATTTTTCCATTTTAACAAGACTTTATTGTAAGGTTTATATTTGCGAATTTTGTTGATATTAAATCCGGAATTAACAGTAATGGTTGGTTTTCCTGATTTAGGTTTTTTAGTAAAAATTTGAATGATCCCATTACTTGCTAACGAACCATACATGGCCGAAGCAGCCGGTCCTTTTAAGATTTCGATATGGTCAATATCACTCATATCAATATCTGACAATGGATCTGAACTACCACCGGTACCTACACCGGCTCTTGCTTGATTATTGATAATAACACCGTCAATCATGATTAAAGGGTCAGAACTACCTAAAATAGTAGAAGGACCTCGTAGTCGAATAGAAATACTCGGCGCCACCGAACCGGAGTTTCGCATAATTTGAGCCCCGGGTATACTACCTTGTAAAGCCTCAGCAGCATTGGATACAGAACGATTTCCGATTTCAGACATTTTAACCGAATGAATCACACTACCCAGTTGTTTTTTTGTCACCATACCACTTTGTGCCGTTACTACAACTTCGTCTAATCCTAAGGCATCGTCTTTTAAGACGAAGTCTAACTTAGCCCCCGTAACGGTTTTAGTTTGTGGCGACATACCGATATATGTTGCTTTGATTTTGTCGCCCTTTTTGGCTTTAATGGTGTATTGACCATCAAAATCCGTTACAGTACCGTTTTGTGTGCCAACAACCACTATTTCGACACCCGGTAAGGGCTCGCCACTTGTGTCGGTAACTTTACCGCTCACGGCTATTTGCGCAAAACTGCTAATACCACTTAGTAAACCCAGTAGCAAAAACAGTAATTTCAAATTAATTTGTTTTTTCATCATACTTCGTTTTTAGTTAAATTAAAATTAAGCTAAAATTAAAACAATTTAAGGTGACAGCCTACTTAACAAACTTATTTTTATGTGATTTTTTTAAATTCATAAGAAAAAAAGACATATTTTTTCAAAAAAAATAATAATTTTACCTTATTAATAAAAATTGCATAAAAAAATGCTTAATAAAAGACTTATAAGTCCTGAATTTTATCAGTTTGTAAAAGATGTTGCCGCTAATAACAACCGCGAATGGTTCAAAAGGCACAAAGAAAGATATGAAAAAAACGTTTTTTTGCCTTTTAAAGAACTTACCGAACAAGTCATTGAATTGATGCAACAATTAGACCCGGTTATTCAAATAGATTATAAGCAAGCGGCATTCCGGTTTCATCGTGATACCCGTTTTTCAAAAGACAAAAGCCCTTACAAATTATGGATGGGCGCAGCTGTCAGCCGTGAAGGACGTAAAAACACCCGTTACCCTGAAATTTATTTTCAATTCGGACCCGGTGAAAACTTTATTGCCGGCGGCTTATATCGTCCTGATAAAGATACATTATACAATATAAGAGAAAAAATTGCCAAAAATCCGAAAGAATTTGAAGAAATATTACACGATAAACGAATTCTTAAACAATTTCCCGGTGGTTTTAAAGGCGAACGCAACAAACGGTTACCGGTGAAGCAGTGGCAGGAACTTGCCGGAAAATATCCGTTTTTGTTAAACAAACAATTTTACACCATCAAATATTATACCCCCGAAGAGATATTGCAACAAGACGATTTAGCCGCATTTATTGTCCGGCATTATCAAGCTATGCAAAAATTCAATGATTGGTTGTTAGACTTACAACAAGATTAGTTTTTATTTATTCGTTCTGATATTTATAATTAGCAAATAATCCTATCTTTGTCTTGAAAAACCGGAACGATGAATCTATTTTATGCCCCAAATCTGTCTCCGTGCAGCCAAACTTATACTTTTGACAAAGACGAAAGTCGCCATATTGTAAAATCGCTACGCAAAAAAATCGGCGATATTTTATATTTAACTAATGGTTTAGGCGATTGGTTTGAAGCTAAAATCACAACAGCCGACCCCAAACATACACAAATCAACATTATAAAAGTCACTAAAAAAGACCGGCGCCCATACCGCATTCACATTGCTATAGCCCCAACCAAAAGCAACGAACGTTTTGAATGGTTTTTGGAAAAAGCCGTTGAAATCGGAATTGATGAAATTACACCTATGATAACCCGCCATTCCGAGCGTAAAAAAATTAAATTGGAACGCTATGATAAAATCTTGATTTCAGCTATGAAACAATCTTTGCAAGCATATAAACCAAAACTGAACGATTTGACTAAATTTGACCGGATTGTAGAGCAAAACTATGAAAACACACAAAAATTTATGGCTTATTGTCAAGCAGATGTATCTTTATCAGAGCAAATTAACCCTAAACAAAACATCTTAATTTTGATTGGACCCGAAGGCGGTTTTAGCGATGAAGAAATACAAAAAGCTAAAGCTAAAGATTTTAAAACCGTTAGTATATCTTCTAACCGTTTACGCACGGAAACAGCCGGTTTGGTGAGTTTAATGACAGCACATTTGCAAATGCAAGCACTACAACAAGACCAACAACAAGTTGACTAAAATAACCAAACCGAAACCCCATAAAACCGGTTTTCGTATTTTGGAACTGCCCAAGCTCCATACATAAAATAGCTTCATCAAATTATTACTAAGGGTCGCTATCAAAACCGCTTTGGCTAATGTGGGAAGAAAAATTTGATATTTGCCCGTAAACAAACTTAACAAAAACGGATCGATATCGGTCACTCCGACAACAAAGGATAATATTTGCAACCCCTTATGCCCATACCATTGCAAGACGTAATGGGTCAAAAGCGAAAAAAATAAAAATAACAATGCAAAAAGTAATGCTGTTTTAAATTCCAAAGGGTTTTTGGCTTCCGTTTCTTTAAAATTATGTGTCTCAACCCGATTGTTACCTGATTTTTTGTTTAATCCCCAAGCAATAAGGGCTGATACTAAAAACAAACTCAATAAAGGTATGCTTAGCAACAAACCGGCTTTGCGGTTAAAAATTAAAGCCAAAACCCATATTCGGAGATACATCATACCGGTAGCCAAAATAATTGCTGCGGCAATTTGAAACGAATTATCGGCAGATTTACTTTTTTTAGCCAAAACAACACTGGTTGCAGTGCTGCTATATAAACCACCGAGAAAACCGGTAATAAAAGCACCTTTTTCCGGAAAAATAAATTTTTTAACCAAATAACTTAAATAAGAAATGCCGGAAATGGCAACAACAGATGCCCAAATTTTAAAAGGCGAAACCGGAATTTGTTCGCTAATAGGTTGATCTGATAACAAAGGTAAAACCACACCGGATATCAACAAAAATTTGGCTAATGTAATGAACTCATTTTCGTCAAATTTACCGCTTATTTTCCAAAAAAAACTTTTCAACTCCACAACAATCAACACAACGGTAACTACAGCCATGCTTAACCACAGCGGTTTGGTATAAATCAAGGGCGCTAAATTATATGTAATCAAAGCCACAAGGATAGTGGTGATACCAAAATCTTTTTGTTCGCTTATTTTATGATGATAATAAACCGCTAATAAAATCAATAAAGCAAATCCGCCGGAAAAATACAAGCCCATTGTTTTATCTGACAAAACATAAAGAATATAGCCTAACAACCCAATAAACAAATGGGTTCTATCCGTTCCAAACAAACTACCGGTTTTAGCATTAAGATTATTTTGCCGCAACTCCAAACCAATAGCCAATGAAAAGGCTAACACCAAAATCAGGTTGATTAAATCGGGGGACAAATTAATTAAACTATGTTCAAACATAAAAGTTTGTTGAAAGTTGAATATTAAAAGAGAAAAATTAGCTCAAATATTTATCTAATACCTTGAAAATATACTGATAAAATTAGTTTTTTTTGCAGCTTTATAGTAATTTCTTGTTATGACGGTGGCGTTCTTCATCACGTCGGGTTCTGACTTGCATTTTTTGGTCCCAAGCGGCTTGCAAATCAACCCCGGTTTGATTGGCAATTGCCGTCAAAACAAACAACACATCGGCAAGTTCTTCACCTAAATCTTTTGCTTTATCACTTTCTTTCTCCGACTGTTCTCCATAGCGCCGCGCCATGATCCGCGCCACCTCCCCTACTTCTTCGGTTAAAATAGCCATATTGGTCAACTCATTAAAATATCGAACGCCGTATTGTTTAATCCAATCGTCTACTTGTTTCTGTATGTTTTTCAAAGGCATAACCGGTTGTTTTTACAAATATCACACAAAAAAATCACTTTTCAAAAAATTATATAAGGTTGACATTAATAGAATATTATTGGCGGTTGCTATTTCTTTTTGTGTAGAATCTACCCTGTTCACTAATCTTATTTAATTAATCAAAATATCGAAAAAATCCGTAAATTCGCAATCCGCAAAAATCAAGAAACCAATGAACAAAAAATTAATTATCATAGCTTTAGGCGGCAATGCTTTGCTCAAAAACGGACAAAAAGGCAGTATTGACGAACAAAATCTGAATGTCAGAGACACTCTCAAAAGTCTGTTCCCCATTATTAAAGAAGGGCACAATTTGATTATCACGCATGGCAACGGACCACAAGTCGGTTATATTTTGCTCAAAAATGATGCCGGCGAACAAGTTTACGATATTCCGCAAGTGCCTTTGGATGTAGCGGTTGCCGATACACAAAGCGAAATCGGTTATTTGATTCAAAGTGAACTATTCAGTTTATTACATCAAAATAATTTGGAACGCGAAATTATTTCCACCAATACCATGGTCGAAGTGGATGTCAATGATCCCGCTTTTAAAAATCCCACAAAACGGGTTGGAAAAACCTATTATGATGCCGTTGAAGTTGAAAAATTACAAAAAGAAAAAGGCTGGATTTTTAAACCCGAAACCAAAAACGGCAGAACCGGCTGGCGACGTGTGGTGCCTTCACCCAAACCTAGGGATATTATCAGTAAAAACACCATTAACACGCTAGCCCGCAGCGGCGCCATTGTCATAGCTGTCGGTGGTGGTGGTGTGCCTGTTACCATTGAAGGCGATACCATGTACGGTGCCGAAGCCGTAATTGATAAAGACTTGGCCAGCGCATTGCTTGCCAAACAAATCAATGCTGACCAATTTATCATCCTAACCGATGTACCTTACGTGTATCTTGACTATGGCACACCGCAACAACAAGCGCTTAAAACCATGCCGGTAAAAGAAGCCAAGAAATATTTAGAAGAAGGCAAATTCGGAGAAGGCAATATGGCACCCAAAATACAAGCTGCTATTAATTTTATTGAAGCCGGCGGTAAAGAAGTTTTAATCACGGATTTGGAAAACATCAAAAAGCAAGAAGGCACAAAAATAGTTAATACTTGAAAATCCGGTTTGTTTAAGCTTTCTAATAACGATTAATCATCATTAACCGTAAAATAGCCGGTCAGTTTTGTTAACCCATTCTTTATTTTCGTATTTTTGAGAAATTAATGAAAAAAACATGAAAAATACCTCCGCACAATATGATGCCGTAATAGCCAAAGCCCGGGATATTTTTATCAAAAAAATGAAAGATTACGGCAGTGCTTGGCGTGTTTTACGAATGCCGTCATTTACCGATCAAATGTATATCAAAGCTTCTCGAATCAGACAATTACAAGAAAGCGGCGAGCGCAAAGTAGATGAAAGCGAAGTGCCCGAATTTTTAGGTTTAATCAACTATGCAACAATGGCACTCATCCAACTGGACAAAGGCATCGCCGAGCAACCGGACATGAGCCTAGAGGAAGCGGGTAAGCTTTACGATGAAAAAATTGCACAAGCTAAAAGACTTATGGAAGCCAAAAATCACGATTATGGCGAAGCTTGGCGAGATATGCGTATCAGTTCTATCACCGATTTGATTATTCAAAAACTTTACCGCGTGAAACAAATTGAAGAAAATAAAGGAAAAACCAGTATATCGGAAGGCATTGATGCCAATTATCTCGATATTATTAATTATGCAGTCTTTGCCTTAATTTTATTGGGTGAACAAAACTAAACTATACTTCTGATTAAGTTTTACTAACTCTGAGAAATGATCCAAATAAGAGAATTACAAACAAGTGATGCGGATATTTTATCGCAACTGATGAATAACATCAATATATGGAATAATCTTAGAGATCGCATTCCGTTTCCATATATGAGAGAAGATGCGCTTGCTTTTATCAAACTATCTCATACTAATGATAGGATTCACAACTTTGGCATAACATTTAATAATGAATTTTGTGGGGTCATAGGCTTCGAACGTCAAACGGATATTCATAAACAATCTGTAGAACTAGGGTATTGGATAGGTGAACCCTATTGGCATAAAGGAATTGCCACTCATGCGATACATTTAGCAACGAAATGGGCTTTTGCCAATCTGCATATTAACAGGATTTATGCAAGTGTTTTTGAACATAATACCGCATCTATTAAGGCATTGCTTAATAATGATTTTAAACAAGAAGGTATATTGAAAAAAGCAATATTCAAAAATGGCAAATTTCTTGACGAATATATTTTTGCTAAATTGCGTTGATGGACAAATTTATCGACATACATACACATCAAATACCCAATGACAACAGTATACTTGCCGTAAAAAATTATATACTCGGGATTGATGAAATTGACAATCAAAATTTTTTCTCAGCCGGCATTCATCCTTGGTATATTGATGAAGCACAATCAACACGCCCTTTGTTAAAAAAAATTATCAATAGAAAAAATTGTGTGGCTATAGGCGAGTGCGGTTTAGATTTAATGCAAAAAATTCTTAATAAATATGATTTAAAGCAACAACAAGATGTGTTTATTATGCAAGCCGGTTTAGCAGAAATCTATCGCAAACCATTAATTATACACTGTGTCAAATGTTTTGATAAGCTGATGTTAATCAAAAAAACATTTAAACCGGAATCGGCTTGGATAATACATGGTTTTAATAAGAACAAGGACTTAGCCCAACAACTTGTCAAAGCGGGTTTTTATCTCTCTTTCGGCATCTCGTTATTTAAAAATAAAAAAAATCGTGAAGCGCTAAAAATAATGCCCCTAAACCGTATTTTTTTTGAGACTGACGACCAAATCGGTTATGATATTAAAAAAATCTATAAAGAAGCTGCAGCCATTAAAGACATGACATTGGCAGATTTACAAAAACAAATTAATAAAAATTTTGAAACGGTTTTCTTAAAACCTAAACCTTAACAAATTTTGGCAAAAGCGCCAAACCATCTAATGTCAGATTCGGCGCAATTTTGTCAATTTGCGGCAACTGATCTTTTAACACATGGACCAAACCGCCTGTTGCAATGACTTGATAATTGTCACCGCAAACATTTTTGAGTTGCGCAATCATATAGGAAATCAATCCGACATAACCCAACAAAACTCCGTTTTGAATAGCAGATTCGGTATTATATCCCAAAGGATTTTCGGGCAAAATCAAAGGGACGCTGTCTAATTGTGAAGTTTTGTCTCCCAAAGCATTCATGGCCGTTTTTAATCCCGGGGCAATATTTACTCCTAAAATTTGACCTTCCTTATTAACAACCGTAAAAGTCAAAGCGGTTCCGAAATCAACAATTATGGCACCGGTTTGATACAAATTATGCACTGCCAAAGCATTGGCTACCAAATCGGTTCCGATTTCATCGGCAGCCGGAATGTTTAAGTTTAACGAAGAAAAAATATTTTTATCCAGAACAATGGTTGGTTGGTCATTCAAGTTGTTTAACATTTTTTCAAATTCCGTTTTAAGTTCCGGTACAACCGTGCTCAAAATTTTCACGGAGATATCATCGACATGAATTCCGGCATCCCACAAAACATTTAAAAGTTTAACACCATAATCTAAAGCTTTGGCTTGCTTATCGGTTTTAAATCGCCAAATATGCAACCACTTGCCGGATTTTGATATTCCTACAACCACATTACTGTTTCCGATATCGACAACTAATTTCATTTTTTTATCATTTGAAAAAAAATTATTTACGTTGAAGCGGAATGACGATGATGACTTTGGTACCTGCCGGATTTCCCTTGTCATCATACAAATCTTCAAATTTTATTTGATAATCTGCCTCATAGTTTTTGGTAAAATATCGCAAGCGTTCTTCCGAGAGTTTGATCCCGACAGACTCACGCTTAAAGGTTCGAGCCGCTCTAATTTCTGCTGCTCGTTGCCGTCCTACACCGTTATCAATAATTTCAATCACAAAATACCTGTCATCCTTCGGATAGATATTAACGGTCAATTTTTTTTCACCTTCTTTTGGCGATAATCCATGCCACAAAGCGTTTTCAATAAATGGTTGAGTTAGAAGCGGGGGAATTTTCAAAGCTTCCAAATCCAGCTCATCCGACACATTGATTTCAAAATTAATTTTGTCTGAAAAGCGCGTATTTTCAATAGACACATACATTTTGAGTGTTTCAATTTCTTTTTTCAAACTGATTTCTTTATCAATGGTAGATTGTAAAATAGTCCTGACCAATTTGGAAAATGTGCTCAAATAAACAACGGCTTCTTTGGGTTTTTGTTGAATAATAAACATTTTCAACGAGTTCAACGAATTGAAAATAAAATGCGGATTCATTTGTGCACGCAATAAATTTTGTTCCAAATTCATCAACTTCCGTTCATTGTTCAACTGCCGTTGTTTATAAAAAATACTACCTAAAATAATTGTAAATAATAAGAAAAGCAATGTGTAGTAAAAAGATTTTTGCGTTCGGTTTAACTTTTTCTTGACAATTAAATTTTCTTCTCCCAAGGCTGCCATCTTTTGTTTGTTTTCAAGCTTAATTTGTTTGATAATTACATCAGCAACCAATTGTCTGTTTTTTTCATTTAAGATTTCATTTTGTTTTTCATTAAATTTTTTATGATAAAATAAAGCATCTTTGAACTTTCCTTGTTTCTCTTTTAAAATGGAAAATTCTTTATAAGCTTCCTGTGCTACTGAAGGTATTTTTTTATCCAAGGCTATTTTTAAAGCTTTAAGTAAATTTTGTTCCGCTTTGTTAAATTCACCATTTTGCAAATAAGCTTTTCCTAAATTGACATAAATGTCGGCAATGTAATAAGCATCGCCCAAGTGCTTTGCTAATTCCAAATTAGGCTTGATAATGCCGATAGCTCGACGTATTTCTCCTTTTTTTAAAAATAAATTACCGATACTAGTATTGCAAATAATTTTGCCTACTTTAGAATGAATTTGTTCATTATAGCGCAATGATTTTTGATAATATGCCAAAGCTTTATCATAATCACCCTTACGTTCATAAATAGAACCGATATTTTGATAATTGATAGCCAAACCCAAAAGATTCTGATATTTTTGTTCAATTTTTAATGCTTCTAAAAAATGTTTTAGAGCCATATCATCGCGTTGAAGCAACAAATAAATATTTCCGATACTATTGTGTGAAATGGCAATATTTTCCCAAATCTCTTTATCTTTTACAGGAATAGTCATTGCCAAATTAAGGGCTTTATTATGATATTCCAAAGCAGATTTAACAGCATCCATACGCCGGTATACCACCCCTTGCATATTCAAACTGTAAATCTGATTGTATAAATCACCAATTTGCTTAGCCAATTCATAAGCTTTTTGGTGATAATAAATAGCTTTTGGATAGTTCGCATTAATCCGGTACAATTTGCCCAGCATATTGTAAGCAAAGATTTCACCTTCCGGAAAATGTCTTTCACGACTTAATTCAGCCAAATGTTTAATCTGCACCGAATCCTTTTTGATATTATACAATAACTGATTGAGCCTATTATTATCAACAATTTTTTGTGTTACTATATAATTTAACAAGCTATCAACCTGATGATTTTGGGCCAAAGATAACCATAATGTCCCAAACAAAAGAAAAACGGTCAAATAGCGTCGCATAAACATAGTTGATTACTTTTTAGCTTCATTCCAATAAGCCTCCATTTCATCCAAACTCATATTTTTCAAGTCTTTGCCTTCCTTTTTGGCTTTCTCTTCGAGATATTGAAATCTTTTGATAAATTTTTTATTGGTTTTTTCTAATGCCGTTTCAGGGTTAATGCCAAGAAAACGGGCATAATTAATCAAAGCAAATAATACATCACCAAATTCTTCCATCATTCTTTCACGATTGTTTTGGGCAACCTCCGCTCTAAATTCTTTTAACTCTTCTTGAACCTTTTCCCAAACTTGCTCAGCATGGTCCCAATCAAAGCCTACACCTTTTGCTTTTTCTTGAATGCGCATAGCTTTTACCATGGCTGGTAAAGATTTAGGAACACCTTCCAAAACCGATTTCTTCCCTTCTTTAAGTTTGAGTTTTTCCCAGTTTTCTTTGACTTCTTTTTCATCTTTGACTTTGACATCGCCATAGATATGCGGATGGCGGTAAATCAATTTTTCGCTAATGGCATTTGCGACATCGGCAATATCAAAATCACCTGTTTCCGAACCAATCTTTGCATAAAAAACGATATGTAGTAATAAGTCGCCCAGTTCCTTTTTGATATTTTCGGTATCATTTTCCAAAATGGCATCAGCCAGTTCATACACTTCTTCAATAGTCAAGTGCCGCAAGCTGTCATTAGTTTGTTTTTTGTCCCAAGGACAGCCTTGTCGCAAATCGTCCATGATGTCTAACAAACGACCAATGGCTGTTAACTTTTCTTCTTTGGTATGCATAAATTAAGTTGGTTTTGTAAGGATTGAAAATACGCAAAAGCTTCCAGCGGATAGGCACCAAACCACGTAAAAGGCTCCCCTTCCACTAAAAGCACACAGGCGTTTGGAAATTGCATTTGTAGTTCTTTTTGTTCAATTTCTTTAAAAGGATAAGGTTCTGATGACAACAAAATAAGCGCCGGATTAGCATCTTCCAATTGTTTCATATCCACTACCGGATAACGTTTTTTACCGGCAAAAACATTGTCAAAACCTGCCAATTGCATCATTTTACTGATAAAAGTATCGCCGCCAATGGTCATCCAAGGTTTTTTCCATATAAAATAGGCGGCTTTAAGGCGTTTTGTTGGATTTAAACGCATTTCAGCTTGCCGGATATCTTGAATAAGTTTTTTGGCCATATCTTCCTTTTGAAAAATTTTGCCTAAATCGGTAATAAATTGTGCGTTATCATCTAAATTTTTAACATCTGACACGTAAACCGGTGCTATTTGCAGTAATTTGTCTACCATTTCTTTGGTATTCTCTTCTTTGTTCGTTAATATAATACCGGGATTGAGTTGGGCAATTCTATCATATTTGACTTGTTTGGTGCCGCCTACGATAGATTTTTGCTTTTTCCAATGAGCCGGCAATTTACAAAAACGTGTTATACCGGATACTTCCTCGTCTAAACCTAGTTTATATAACAAATACGTTATAGATGGCACCAAAGATACAATCTGTTTCGGATGTTCGTTTAAAGCAATACTTTGACCGATTTGGTCTGTAAGACGAAGTCCAGACATAATTTAGAGTTGTTCACCGGCGGCTTTGAGTTTTTCGGTATTATCAGCCAAACGTAGCGCATCGATTATTTTATCGAGTTCACCGTTGATGATGTTTTGCAAATCATACAACGTCAGGTTAATTCTATGGTCGGTAACCCTACCTTGCGGATAGTTATATGTGCGAATCTTAGCAGAACGGTCACCACTGGACACCATAGATTTTCTAAACTGCGCATCGGCTTCTTGGCGTTTTTTCAATTCTATTTCATAAAGTCTTGATCTTAAAACCCCAAGGGCTTTTTCATAATTTTTGTGTTGGGATTTTTGGTCTTGACATTGTGCTACAATACCGGTAGGAATATGGGTTAACCGGACTGCTGAGTAGGTTGTATTAACCGACTGTCCTCCCGGACCCGACGACATAAATAAATCTTTTCTTATATCATTAGGATTGATTTCAATGTCAAATTCTTCGGCTTCGGGCAATACCATGACAGTAGCAGCAGACGTATGCACACGACCTTGCGTTTCGGTTTGCGGCACACGCTGCACACGATGCACGCCGGCTTCATATTTCATAGTCCCATAGACATCATCACCGGTAATCTTAAAAATCATTTCTTTAAACCCACCCGATGTCCCTTCGTTATAATCCACAATTTCTGTTTTCCAGCCTTTTTTATCGGCATATTTGGTATACATTCTATATAAATCACCGGCAAAGATACTGGCTTCATCTCCACCCGTTCCGGCTCTTATTTCAACAATGACATTTTTAGCATCTTCCGGATCTTTGGGAATTAACATCAATTTAATTTCCTCTTCTATTTCTGGTAAGCGTTTTTGTGCCTCGTCCAGTTCCATTTTAGCCATTTCAATCATTTCAGGGTCAGATTCGGAAGCTAATATATCTTTTGCTTCGGTTATCGCATCTTCCAAAGCTTCATATTCTTTGATTTTTGCCATCAACTTTTCCAAATCTTTATACTCTTTGTTAATAGCAATATAGCGTTTTTGATCGGAAATAATATCGGGTTGAATAATTAAATCCGAGACTTCGTCAAACCGGTTTTTTATCAGTTGTAATTTGTCTTTCATCACATATTGGTTTAGGACAAAAATAATAAAATAATATCACACAAAGCTCTACAATACAAAAAAACATCCACCCTAAAATTAGGATGGATGTAAAATTTGTGATGAAAAAAGTATTTAATAATTCCACATATCTTCTTCGTATTCACGAATTTTTTCTTTGATGCGTTGAGACTCTAACAATTGCCTCAAAGCATTATCATGAATATACTCTTTAATTTCGCGGTCGCCATACACATTGTCCTCTTTGTAAATCACACCACTAAAACGACGGGCATTTAACAAGTGATCGTAATCAATGGGACGCATGGTATTTCGTGGGTTAAAAGCGTAATAATCATGCAAAGTAAGGCGTGCGTCGGGGTAAAAAACCCAAAACACTTCAACTAAATCAGGCGATACACCGGCTGCCATACCTTTGGGATCAACTGCAACAGGTGCAATACCAAGCAAACGGTATTTTAACTCTCCATATTTGGCATCGAAATACCAAATACCTCTAAAATGGAATTCTTCAATAGTTTCTGAATTGACATGAAAGACATTGATAAATTGCGCATCTACTTTCCCTTCGTCCGCTAACTGATCAATACCGGCATCGGTAGTATCAACCGCAATCATACGCTCTTTAATTTCATCCAAACTTAATTTTTGGGTAAAATAAGAATCGGCATATACTTTTGTAATTTTACCGGATTTAATACCCGTATATAAAGCATCAAACAAGGAACGCACATTCGGCATAGAAGCCAAGGTATCTGTTGGATAATACAAAGGCAAGTTAAAACGCTCGTCCAAGTCAATCCTTTCCCAAACTTGTTTACCCCATAGAACATCTCTATCTTCGGTATATGGATATGGCAAAGGCAAGCTAAAATCCATTTTTTGTTGCTCCTTATTTTTTAAGCCTATTTCGGATGGATCTTTTGCATTTAAGATATTAAATTGTGCAAAACTTGCATTTGCAAAAAATATGAACGCAAAAATTAAAAATACTTTTTTCATTTGAAATTGTTTAAAATTCTTCTTGGGTTTAACCCTTGTTATTCAAATATTAATTGATGATTTCAATAATCACAGGCGAAACTTTTTTAATCGGATAACCTGAATTACCTTTTAAATAAGCTTTGATGTTATAAATTTGAACGTTTTGTCCGCGTTTTACCCGACGTAATAATTGTTTGGCTTTGGCATCCAAATGGGTGCCATTGACACGTAATGTCGGTTGTCCGGGGACTTTAAAGTCAAAACTTCTGACACCTAATTTAACATCAAAATCAAAATCAGGTAATTCGGCACCTATGGTTGATAAGCCTAAATTACGTTTGGGCATTTTAATCACGCCGCTTTCTCCACGAACCGTTCCAACCGGTGGCGGAATGTTTTTAACTCTGAATGTTTTACTATCGGTAACGGTTTTACCATTGACTTTACCGGAAACCTTAATTTGAACGGTTTTACCTTTATATTTGGTTACGTTCATGACATATTTACCGGAACCAACTTTTCTAAGACCAGGAGCCGAAACGGAAACCTTGTTGTCAGGAACACCGGGAATTGAGATAGACATCGGGTTGTCAACACCTCGATATACGACATTCATTTTATCAGCAGAAATAACGGCACTGTTAGGAACCGGAATAACGGCATATTTAACAATAAAAGGTAACTTAACATCTTTATTATTTTCATTAAAAACAATTTCACCTTTAACTTCTTTTTCGCCTACGTTTCCGGCAGGCATATTCAAATGCACATAACCACTTGTCAATTGTTCTTTGGGAACGGGTTTACCATTCAAAATAACTTCTTTAAAACTCATAGTGCTGTCCACACGACCCAAAGCGACTTTTCCGGTTACTTTTTCACCCGGGAAGTAAGCAGATTTATCCAAAACAACAACCGGTTCATAATTAGTTACTGATACGTCAGAAGCCATTTGACCTCTTAACATATTGGATAAAATCTCATTTTCGGTTACTTTAGATTTATTAACATAGTTTTCCAACTTAAATAATGTAGCCACGGTAGGAAAACCTTCAAAGTTTGCCATTAACCAAGGTTCAATGCGTTTGCCTTTTTTGCCATGTTTAATATCATCCGTATTAAAACGTTGCATGATGTTATTTTTCATTTCGGCTGACAAAGGTTTGCCATCTATTTTAAGATTTAAAAGATAATCTCTATAGGCTTCTATTTTACTTTTAAATTCATTTCCTAAAGGCGTAGATTTGCCTTTTTTGAAAAACAAATTATCTACTGTTGCGGTACCTGAAAGCAACTCGTAATCCAATTTATCTTTTGGTGGAACTTTACCTTTAAATTCAATTTTGAGAATAGTATCTTTAATTTTATTTAAATAAGCTGCAAATTGTGCAGTTTTATTCTCAATCTCATTTGCCAATTGACTTTTTTGAGCGTATTTTCCGGGTTGTTCTTTTGCTTTTTGCTGTAAATTTTTGAGCAAATATTGATTTGATTTGGTCTTCATTTTAGCTTGTGACTCAATATCTTCCGCTGATGTTCCAAAAGCCGAAAGTACTTTTTTGGACATTTGCAGCGCCATCATAGCTATAAAGACCAAATACATCAAATTGATCATTTTCTGTCTAGCTGATAATTTACCTCCTGCCATTATGTAATATTTTTTTAGTTAATAAATCGATTAAATAAAGATTAGTAAAACAAAACAAGTCTACTATTTTTTAACATTCATGGCTGAAAGCATACCACCGTAAACATCGTTTAAGCTGGCTAAATTGTCTTTAAGTCTGGCCATATTATCTTTTAATTGCTCAGCATAAGCAGCTGTTTCTTCGTTGGCAGTTGCATTTTTATTAACACTTTCCAATTGCACTTTATAAAGCGAATTTAAGTTTTCCAATTGTTGCGAAGCCATGGCTAATTCTTCGGCATATTTTCTAGTGGAACCGGCAGCATCGGTAACAACATCCATACTTTTTGCCGCTTCGTGCAACTTGTTGATGCTTTCACCCAAGCTTTTCATCAAATTAGAATCCAACTGTGCTTCTTGCAACATTTTATCTAATTTTTCTGATAAACGAGCTTCCAATTCCGCTTCGGTTTTATCTTTTCTTTTGCGCGGTGCACCACCGGCTAGTTCGGGATAAACCAAAGACCAATCCAAGTCATCTTCTTGTCTTTCAAAAGCTGAAATAAAAAACACAAGTGCTTCCGTAATCAAACCGGCCATTAATAATGAGTCACCGGTAAAAGGTCCAAAGCCCATATGTAAGATTTTAAACATTGCTCCCAAGATAACTATAGCAGCACCAATGCTATATACCATATGAAACACTTGTTTTTTTGTCATGAATTTTCCTGTTGCCATAATAATAAGTTTTTAAGTTAGTAATTAGTAGATTATTGTTTGTTTGTTAATTAATGTTGACCTTTACGGGCTAATTTTCTAGCATTGACACCCATAAAATCTTGCACACATCTAAAGCCGATATAACTGCGGGCAGTATCAGCATATTCGTATGCTCTGGAATGCACTTGGATAAAATATTTAACATCTTTCCAAGAGCCGCCTCTTATAATTTTACGCTTATTGTCATAAGCATCGGTTGTCGGATTAAAAGAAGCACCAAAATAATAAGAATCCGGATAATAAGACGAATTGGTCCATTCTGCTACATTACCTGCCATATTATACAGGTTATAGCCATTCGGATTATAAGATTTGGCACGAGCTGTAAACACTGCTTGGTCTGACCCGTAGTCTCCTCTTAAAGGTTTAAAATTTGCCAAGAAACAACCTTGCTCGTTCATGGTATAAGGGCCACCCCAAGGATAATCATTGCCTTCCATGCCACCGCGTGCTGCATACTCCCATTCAGCTTCGGTAGGCAAACGGAAATGATGTAAAGGCGCGCGTTTTTTACTTCTTAAAAACCAAGTCATTTTTTTGGTTCTATAATCGGCAAAAGCAGTTGCTTGATACCAATTTACACCAACTACTGGATAATCGCTGTAAGCGTCATGCCAAAAATAGTCGTCATGCATTGGCTCGTTATAGGCATACATAAAATCTTTAACCCATACTGTTGTGTCTGGATAAACTTTAATAACCGTATCTTTAATGTGTTGCGAACGTTTTTCGCCTTTACGGGCAGCTTCACCCGTATCATAACGACGCAATTTATAGACGAATTTATTAACATCGAACATGCGTTCGGCATCACCGGTTTCTTCAATAGGCAAATACATAGAGTCCATGACTTCGGCATAGTATTCATCCGGAAATTTATTAACATTAAAGATCAAAGGCACTTTCCAATTCAAAACTTTACCGGCATTTTCATCATCAGGATTACTCAAACTGCCATAAGTATTCATCATATATTTGTTATAGGCATTTTTTACCGTATCTAAAGATTTGAACATATATTTACCTATACCTTTTTTAGGTGTTGCTTCCATTTCTTCTGCTAAAACCGCTAATCGATACCGGATGATGGAATCCCGAACATAATTTACAAATTCACGATATTCGGCATTTGTAATTTCCGTTTCATCCATATAGAAGGCGCGAACGGTAACGGTTCTGGTAGGCGCATTTAAAGCATAAGCTTTATCTTCATTTTGCTTACCCATAACAAAAGCACCTCCGGGTATCAAACTCATACCGTAAGGTTGATAGGGATGCCAAGAATGCCCTTTAACGCCGACAATCTCTCCTCTCTGGTAGTTATTTCCACATCCTGTTAATAATGTAGCAATGATAGCGGAAAAAGCTATAAGTTTTTTCATAAATATGTTAAATTTAATTGTGTTATTACAATATATAATTTCAGCGCACAAATATAAAAATAAAATATATTCAAAAACAAAAATTTTTAATTAATATTTATAAATCGAATATTTCAACAATAATTAAACATTATCATTCAAATATAATTATTTTTTTATTAATCCGGTCTGATTCTTGTGATTTTTATATGTTTAAACAGTCACTTTGTTTACAATTCTGTATAATCTTTGGGAAATTTTCCCGTTTAGAGCTTGTTGATAGTCCTGTTCAGAACAAGATATTAATCTGTTATCTGCTAAAAATTGATTCATCTCAACCCACCATCTATTGGTTTTAGGGTTTTTGTAAAAAATAAGATTAAGCAAATCATTTTCAACATAGAATTTTAACAATTCCTGCTTAGGTATTAAAGGATAATCCGGTTGACTTTTATTTTTTCCTTCGACATAATACCATAACATCTGCGCTATCAAGTTGGTTCCTGTTAATCGCTTGTCTAATAGCGGATTGTATTCAAAAATACCAAAAAATTTGTTTACGGGCGCAATGCCCGATAAACGAGCTAATTGGCATATTTCAATGCCGTCAAAACCATTGGGCATACCTGTCTTTTGCGCCGGCATATCAGCAAATTTGACACTTCTGACATCTAAACTGACGATATGTGCTTCCCTTAATTCCGGTTCGGCTTCATTGATCTGTTGTTTTAACTCTCCCAACTTAAAATAATCGATAAATAATTGATCAAAAATTTTAAATTTTGAAGGATGATTAAAGAAACTTTGGACACCGAAAACACTAAGATTTTGCAAAAAACTTTCGTTATTGCCAATAATTCCGGTCAAATAATTTGCATTGTCTATTTCCGAATCTGTCAAAGAACTATCAATAAACGCATCTATAACGCCAAGATTATAGGTTTTATTGTTTTGGTCATAAAATTTTGTTAATCCTAGTGTTATATCTTGACTACCGCCTAAGATAATTATAGCAATATCTTTTGGCAAAGCGCTGACAACCGACTGTAAATTATCATAAGTCTCTTCCGGTGTATTACCGAGACGCAAATTTCCCAAATCGGACATTTGGATATCCCATTCTCCGGGAAAAAGTCTGTAAAAAGCTTGTCTGATGGCATCCGGCGCTAATGCGGTTCCTTCATTATCAATAACATGGCGTTCTTCATTTACACCGATAATTACCAAATCGGTGTTTTCAACATCCGGGAAATAATCAACCGTATGAGGCTGTATCATCCCCCCGATATGACCATATTCTCTACCGGTTTTAAAATCAAAATGATCAGATAATGGGCTTAAAAAATCCCGTAACATATTATTTTAGATTCATTTTTGCCACTTCCAAAGTAATACTTTCCGGATCGGTGCCTTTGGGTAACATGACTTTCTTTTTACCTTTGACCACAACCAATCGGCCCCATTTGCCTTTTTGTAATGAAATACCTTCGTCTTCCCAAACTTTTATCATTTTTTCTTTCTCTTTTTTAAGTTTGTTTTCAATCAACTCGACAATATCTTGTTCGGATAAATGGTCAAAATCGTATTTTTTAGGTACATTGATAAATAAATCATTCCATTTGATAAACGGACCAAAACGCCCTTTACCTTTAAACACCGGTTTGCCATCATAAGTAGCAATGGGTTCGTCGGCTTTTAGTTTCTTTTGTATTAAATCAACAGCTTGTTCTAATGCAATACTTAAAGGGTCGATATTTTTGGGGATGGAAATGAATTTGTTATTATATATAATGTATGGGCCGTATCTTCCGGTGGCAATGACCACATCTTTACCGTCATACTGCCCGATATTTTTAGGAAAGCTAAACATACTGAGCGCTTGCTCCAAAGTTATTTCATTAAGGCTCACACCTTGCGGTGCACCGGCAAACAAAGGTTTTTCTTCTTCATTAGACTCTCCTATTTGAACCAGAGGTCCGTATTGTCCTATTTTAACATAAACATTTTTACCGGTTTTAGGGTCAACCCCCAACAAACGTTCGCCTCTGGCACGAACGGCATTTTTGGCTACATCTTCAACTATAGGATGAAACTCTTTGTAAAATTCTTTTAAAGTATCTTTCCAAGGTTTTTCACCTTCGGCAATTTTATCAAGCTCTTCTTCTATTTTTGCTGTAAAATTATAATCTAAAATCCGGTCAAAATTTTGGGTTAAGAAGTCATTTACTACAATACCGATGTCTGTCGGAACGAGTTTGTTTTTTTCATTGCCGTATTTTTCAACCAAAGTTTTTTTAGATATAACGCCATTTTCTAACACCCATTTGGTTAATTTGCGTTCTTTCGGCTCAATATTTTTTTTCTCAACGTAGCCGCGTTTTTGAATGGTCGAAATGGTAGGTGCATAAGTAGAAGGCCGTCCTATACCGAGTTCTTCCATTTTTTTGACTAATGCGGCTTCGTTGTAGCGGGCGGGCGGGCGTGAAAATTTTTGTATGGCTTCAATATAATTTTCTTTTAATATCTCGCCTTTTTGCAATTTTGGCAATTGTCCTTTGTATTCCTGCTCCTCTTGCCCTTCTTTGGACTCTTGATACAATTTTAAGAAACCATCAAAAACAATAACTTCACCTTTAGCCGTAAATAAATGGCTGTTTTTATTATTTTCAATTTTGACAGTTGTTCTATCAATTTTTGCATCAGCCATTTGTGATGCCACGGTTCTTTTCCATATTAAATCATATAGGCGGTTTGAATCAAAATCTATATTCAATGATTGGCGCGATATGACCGTCGGTCGAATGGCTTCGTGTGCTTCTTGTGCGCCTTTTGATTTGGTTTTATAATTACGTGGTTTACTATATTGCTTGCCAAAAGTTTCCGTAATCACTTCAACTGCCTGATTTTTAGCATCTTTGGATAAATTAACGCTATCGGTACGCATATAGGTTATAAATCCGTTTTCGTAGAGCTTTTGTGCCAGCATCATGGTTTTGGAAACACTAAAACCCAATTTTCTGGCAGCATCTTGTTGCAAAGTTGATGTGGTAAATGGTGGTGCCGGAGTTTTCTTAGCCGCTTTGGTGGCAACATCAGCCACTGTAAAAGTTGCACCATTAAGTTCTTTTAAAAAATTTTCAACTGCTGCTTCTTGCTTAAATTCTTTGTCCAATCCGGCATTAAAACTGTGTTGTTCGTGATTAGAAAAATTTCCGATAATTTTATACGAACTTTTTGGCTTGTGTGACCGTATTTCATTTTCTCTGTCTACGATAAGTCTTACAGCAACAGATTGTACCCGTCCGGCAGATAAACCTCGTTTGACTTTACGCCACAAAACCGGCGACAATTCATAACCAACCAACCGGTCTAACAAACGACGGGCTTGTTGTGCATCAACTAAATTATAATTGATATCTCGTGGATTTTGAATCGCATTTTTAATGGCTGATTCCGTTATTTCATGAAAAACAATTCTGTTAGTATTATCATCTTTCAGTTTCAACTGATTTTTTAAATGCCAAGCAATAGCTTCTCCCTCACGGTCCTCATCACTTGCCAATAAGATTTCATCGGCATCTTTGGATAGTTTTTTTAACTTTTTAATCACTTCTTTTTTATCCTTAGAAACGATATATTTTGGGGTAAAAGTTTCTAAATCTATTCCTATTTCTTTTGAAGGTAAATCAGCAATATGGCCGTAACTTGACGCTACTTCATATTCCTTACCCAAAAACTTTTTAATTGTTTTGGCTTTCGCTGGTGACTCGACGATAACTAACTTTTTACTCATAAATTAATTTTTTTGCAAAGGTAAGACAAAAACAAATAATGTTGATTAAAAAAATAAAAGCCGGAGCAAAGCTCCGACTTTTTTAAATATTTTAAGACAAATTAATTAACCGGTCTTCTATAAGCTTTGTTAATAGACTTGGTTCCTACGCGCGACATGGCACAACGGAAACCAATATCATTTCTAGATAAATACTGCGGATAAAAACGACGTTGCGCAGGATCTAACCAATAAGCACGGTCTCTCCAAGAACCACCTTTTATTACACGGACTTGGTTATCAATTAAGGTTGAACGGTTGTTGGATTTATCGTAGTTTTTAACCATAGCCGTTGAGTCGGCATAGACTTCATGAACCGGCGCATTATACATTCTTAAAGAAGGATCTGCATCAACATCTTCTTTCTCTTTTAAATAATTTCTAGAAGATTCAATATCACCATCTCGATAATCTCTATTGTCAGCTCTATCAAAATTTTGTCTCAAATACAATTCATTATCATCAACTTTTTTCTTGCCGGGAGAACCGGGTAATTGGCTAACGATTATTTTTCCGTTAGGTAAAGTATCCATAGGAATAGAATCAGTGGTGATAATAATTAACTCGCCATTTTCATCAAAAGCTTGTTTGGTATAAATATTTCCTCTGTAATAGTTGAAATCATTGGCTTCATCATCTATAATTTGACGGTAAACATCGGCCACCCATTCATTAACATTGCCTGCCATATCATACAAACCAAAGTCGTTAGGCGGATAAGTTTTAACCGGTGATGTGATATCTGCTGCATCGTCAGACCATCCGGCTAACCCGTCATAATTACCATCATCAATTTTAAAGTTTGCCAATTCTTTACCTCTATTTTTACCTTTTTTCAAGTTTCTTGTTGTGCTTCCTTTCCAAGGATAGATTTTTCGACCTTTTAAAGTATTATATTCGCGCAATCCAATATCGGCTTTGGCTGCATATTCCCATTCTACTTCGGTAGGCAACCGGTAAGCCGGTAAAATAATTCCGGAACTTCTGTTAACGACATTCAATAACGTGTCATTTTTTCTTTTCTTTTTTCTGGGATTATACAAGTCGGTATTGCCACCAAAGGCTAACTCCGGTGAAGTTAAATAAGTTTCGGTACTAAATAATTCGTCTGCATTGGGGTGTTCCAAAGCTTCTCTGCTGAGTTTACCGGATTTGTAGAGTAAAGTTTCATTGACTCTGTCGGTTCGCCAGTTACAATATTGAACGGCTTGAATCCAGTTTACACCA
>Ga0256832_1000426_pt1 | contig 26713 bp, 18 predicted proteins | sample 134614metaG_FD_190534 | JGI IMG/M metagenome (GOLD analysis project Ga0256832, IMG submission 190534) | Hydrothermal vent microbial communities from Lau Basin, Pacific Ocean - 134-614 | ecosystem: Environmental > Aquatic > Marine > Hydrothermal vents | place: Pacific Ocean: Lau Basin | collected... | reverse complement strand
CCGCCAACGAGGTGAGAGGCGCGGGCAGGTTCTCCATATGGCCCAGTTCGCGAAACGTTCGCGGGTCGCTGATGTCCATGATGCGCAGGGCGTTGCCCTGGGCGATGTAAAGGGTTTCGTCCTCGACCACGGCCAGGGTGGAAGGTTGGCCCCAGGGGACGCCGCCCGTCTGGCCCAGGAAACGGAGTTGTTGGGGCGGCGCGGGCGTGGGGGTGGGGGTGGGGGTGGGGGTGGGGAGGCGCGGCGGCGTAGGAGTGGGCGTGGGCGTGGTGGCGAGGAACGGACGAAAGAGCTGCAAGCCGTTCTCCCCGGCTGCATATACGATATCTCCTTCGTTTTGCACCAATCCCCAACTGCCATCCCGGGTGAGGTGGGAAAGGGAGACCCCCTGCACCTTCACATCCTCAGGCTGAGTCGCATCCACCCAATAAAGGTAATCGTTGGCATAGAAGACGTTGTCGCCCGCGACGTCCACCCGCCCCCACACAGGTTCGAATCGACTGATTTTTTCCACATGTGCGGGGTCCTGCACATTGTAGATGGATCCGTTGGAAAGAAACGCCAGGCCGCCCTCCACATCCAGATTCCAATCATTCCGGTCGATTCGACAATCCCTCGGGCACACGCTGGCCAGCCGCTCGGGGTGAGATTCATCGCTGATATCGTAGATGATCAGGCTGATGGCGTCGGTGTAGCCGGTGTAAAGGAAGCGACGGCCATCGATTTGCCGCACCTGGATCGGACGGCCCACCGTCCCCTCCAGCGTGACCAGCTCCTCTCCTTGCGGGTCCATGGCCACCATGTGGTATCCAGCCAGATAGATGCGATCCACCAGACCATCGATATCTTCCACACCGTAAGGCGTTTCCAATGCCTTGATGAGCGCGGCCTGGGCGGGATGGGTGACGTCGAAGATGAAGAGGTGGTTTTTGACGCCCACATAGGCTCGATTCCCCAGGACGAAGACCGGCCACGTCTCATAGGTATAGGGATCGAGTTCGTAGTCCAGGGCGTAGCGGTAGACCAGCCGCGGGGTTTTGGGTTGGCGGACGTCGATGATATCGAAGGCCTTGGCTTCCGTGAGATAAACGAAGCCATCTTGCACAAAAAGATCGAGAGGATGCGCGATTTGGGCGGGCAGGCTGGCCGCCAGCGCGAGCTGGTCGGCCGCGGGCGCTCTCACCAGCGCCCAACCATCCCGCTGCCAACCCAGGATATTCGATCCCGCCAACGCGAAGTCCCCTATGCCGGGCATGTCCATCTGCTGGATGATCTGCGGCTGTTGAAAGTCCTCGATGTCGTAAGTGATCAGCCTGCCTGCTGCGCCCAGGTAGAGGGTATTCCCTTCCACCTTCAGAATCTTGCTCCGGGGCAGTTGCTGTATGCGCCCGATTTCCCTCAATTGGTGGGGGTCGGTCACATCGAGCACCACTGTGTCCTCACGAACGGGGACGAAGAGCCGCTCTTCGTCCGCCCATAGAGGGCCGGCTTGAAACCCATCCCACCAGGTGAGGGGGTAGACGGCCAGGATGGTTGGGCGACCGAAATCACTGACATCCAGGGCCACCACTCTGTCGGCGATGTCATCGGTCGAGAGGTCGATGGGGGTTTTGTATAGGAAAAGACGCCTACCCACCAGAACGGCGCCGCTGGCGGGCCAGGCGTCTCGATAGCCGCCCACATCGCGAACATGGTCCAGGCGGGAGACATCCCAAAACCGGACTTCTCGCCCTTCGTCCAGGAAGAGATACAGAATGTGGTCTTGCACAATTCGGGGTTCGCCGGGCAGGAGGATATCGCCCAACAAAACCGGCGGCGTGTGGGCGATATCGAAAACCAGTAAGCGATCCTGGTTGGGATTCCCGCCCGACGCGAAGGCGTAGAGCCGGTCGCCTTCGATGACCAGACGTTCCATGTCGCCGATCACAGGCGCGCTCTGGCCCAACAGCGCGGGATGTTCGGGCTGGGTGATGTCATACGTCTGGATGCGCAATCCCTGGGCCACATAGGCCCGATCCTCGGTCCCCGCCACGGCGAAGACGCCGCCGCCAAGCTGGCTGATGGGCGTGAGGTAGCGGAAATCGGCCGCGGGCCTCTCAGGGGCTTTTGCGTCTGACGCCAGCGCGTCACCCCACCGAAAAAGCGCCAGGCCCACCCCTATCAGCAGCATGACGGGAAGCAATCTGCGCAGGAACATGTTCTTCACTCCGAGATTGAGCATTGTGGTGGAAGATGGGCGGTCGACGATTCCCCAATGTGGACATATTCGCCCGCCATCGACTTATTTCCATTATAGACGACCTGGATGAAAATTGCTTGAAAATCGAATATCGCAGCATGAAGAAATTTATATAGCAGTCCGACGGCGCCGATACCGATGAAAACGCCTCGCGGCCAGGCTGGCGGGCCGTGAAACGTAATGCGTGATGCGTAACGATCTCACGTTTCACGTTTTCACGCATCACGTCCGTGGCGGACTCGCTCAACGTGGGCTTCGAGTTGCTTTTGCAAACCAACGCCACGCTATTTACGGAACAGCGCTAACGTTTTTCTTGCAAAAATCTAACGTTCGGGAGATTGACGCGCGGGGTGGATTCGATTATAATGGGGACGGATTAGCACTCGATATTTTGGAGTGCTAAAATTTTGCCCGGCACGATATTCCAGCAAGGAGGTTGGACACCATGAAGTTGCGTCCCCTCAGTGACCGCATCGTCGTGAAGCCCATCGAACGGGAAGCCAAGACAGCCAGCGGCATCATCCTGCCTGAATCGGCCCGGGAAAAGCCCCAGGAGGGCGAGGTCATCGCCGTGGGGCCGGGCGCCCGCAACGAGAAGGGCGAGCACATGCCCCTGGATATCCGGGTGGGCGATATCGTGCTCTACGCCAAATACGCGGGCACGGAGGTGAAGCTCAACGGCACGGAAGAAAAGCTTCTCATCCTCCGCGAAAGCGATATTCTGGCAGTCGTCGAAGAAGAGTGACAGAATTCTGCAACCAAATCGACGCGGGTTGCATCTAAGTGCAGAACATCCTAACCATTCCCGCTTTTCCCATCTTTCGACATCAAACTCACAAAATCTCATACAAAGGAGTCATCAACCATGGCCAAGCAGCTCGTCTTCAACGAAGAAGCTCGCAAGGAACTGAAGAAAGGCGTTGACATTCTCGCCAACGCGGTAAAAACCACTCTGGGCCCCAAGGGCCGCAACGTCGCTCTGGACAAGAAATGGGGCGCTCCCACCATCACCCATGACGGCGTTTCCGTCGCCAAGGAAATCGAACTGGAAGAGCCCTTCGCCAACATGGGCGCCCAATTGCTGAAAGAAGCCGCCACCAAGACCAATGACGTGGCCGGCGACGGCACCACCACCGCCACCGTGCTGGCCCAGGCCATCGTGGCCGAGGGCATGCGCAACGTGGCCGCGGGCGCCAATCCCATGCTGCTGAAGCGCGGCATCGAGAAGGCCACCACCGTCGTTTCCGACGCCATCGCCGATATGTCCGTGCCCATCACCACCCACGAACGCATCGCCGCGGTGGCCGCCATCTCCGCGCAGGATCAGGAGATCGGCAACCTTATCGCCGACGTCATGGACAAGGTCGGCAAGGACGGCGTCATCACCGTGGAAGAGGGCAAGTCCCTGGGTTTCGAGACCGAATTCGTCGAAGGGATGCAGTTCGACCGCGGTTATCTGAGCCCCTACTTCATCACTGACACCGAGCGCATGGAAGCGGTCATCGAGGACCCCTACATCCTCATCCATGACAAGAAGATCAGCGCCGCCCAGGACCTGGTGCCGGTGCTGGAGAAGCTGGTGCAGGTGGGCAAGCGCAATCTGGTCATCATCGCCGAGGACGTGGACGGTGAAGCGCTGGCCACCCTGGTGCTGAACAAGCTGCGCGGCGTGTTCAACGTCCTCGCAGTCAAGGCGCCCGGCTTCGGCGACCGCCGCAAGGCCATGCTGCAGGACATCGCCATCCTCACCGGCGGCACCGTCATCACCGAGGAGCTGGGCCGCAAGCTGGATAGCGTCACCATCGAGGACCTGGGCCGTGCGGATCGTGTGATCTCCACCAAGGAGGAGACCACCATCGTCGGCGGTAAGGGTTCCGAGGAGGCCATCCAGGCCCGCATCAACCAGATCCGCGCTGAGATCGAGAACAGCACCAGCGATTACGACCGCGAGAAGCTGCAAGAGCGCCTGGCCAAGCTGGCGGGGGGCGTGGCCATCATCCGCGTGGGCGCGGGCACCGAGGTCGAGCTGAAAGAAAAGAAGCATCGCGTCGAGGATGCGCTGAGCGCGACCCGGGCCGCGGTGGAAGAGGGCATCGTGCCCGGCGGCGGCGTCTCCCTGCTCAAGGCCAGCGAGAAGCTGAACGGCCTGCTGGATGAGCTGGAGAACGACATCCGCACCGGCGCCCTCATCGTGAAGAAGGCCCTGGTCGAGCCCATGCGCCTCATCGCCGAGAACGCGGGCTACGACGGCGGCGTCATCGTGGAAGAGGTTCGCCGCCGCAACGCGGACGGCAAGGAGCCCATCGGCTTCGACGTGATGAAGGAAGACTTCGTCAACATGCTGGACGCGGGCATCATCGACCCGGCCAAGGTCACCCGCAGCGCGGTGGAGAATGCGGCCAGCATCGCCGCCATGATCCTCACCACCGAGGCGCTGATCACCGACATCCCCGAGAAAGAGCCTGCCATGCCCGCGGGCGCGGACATGGGCGGCATGGGCGGCTTCTAAGCCCTCCTCTGGGCCCAATCCCTTTCGCCAACACACCCTATCTCGCACCAAACGCCGTCAGGATTTCCTGGCGGCGTTTTTTGTTGCCGAGCGCGGTGGCGGCCTCATCGGCGCCCGGCCCGAGACCTCGGAGATCTGCGCAGACCTCCGAGGCTGGTTGATTGACAAATCTTGAGTCTTTCCTTTCCGACCGTATTCATCGAGTAAACTCTTTAGGCGCTTCGCGCCTGTGGTCGACCTTCGTCGGCCTGATTTCCATCATGAACATGGACGGCGGAGGCCGTCCACTGGCCGCAGGCCTGGAATGGTACGACTTCAGTCGATAGCATAGGCGACCACAGCAGAACAAAACGCGTTTTGTCAGCCAATCAGCCTCCGAGGTCTGAAGGATGTGCGCCCAATTTGGCATTGCTGACTTGCCAAACCCATGGGTTTGAAGTATCTTTAGGGGGCGAAAGTCGGCGTATGCGTCGACGTTCCCTACCGACAAAATCTGGATTTCTCAAAAATTGCTCATCCAAAAAATGGAGGATTACAATGACTTTACGCGTGGCAATCAATGGCTTTGGACGCATCGGGCGTCAGGTTTTCAAGGCTATCGAGGAAAATTACGATGGGGTCATCGAGGTGGTGGCAGTCAACGATCTCGTCCCCACCGAGACCAACGCCCATCTGCTGAAATATGACTCCAACTACGGACGCTATGACGCGGATATCCGCGTGGACGAGGACGGCCATCTCATCGTCAACGGTGAGAAGATCCTGGTCTTCGCCGAGCGCAATCCCGCGGACCTGCCCTGGGGCGACCTGGGCATCGACGTGGTGGTGGAATCCACGGGCATCTTCCGCACCCGCGAGAAGGCTTCGCTTCACCTGGAAGCGGGAGCCAAGAAGGTCATCATCAGCGCCCCCGCCACCGATCCCGATCTCACCGTCGTGCTGGGCGTGAACCAGGATGATTACGATCCCGAAAAGCACCGCATCATCTCCAACGCCTCCTGCACCACCAACTGCCTGGCCCCGGCCGCCAAGGTCGTGGACGACAACTTCGGCATCATCAAAGGCCTGATGACCACGGTGCATTCCTACACCAACGATCAGCGCATCCTCGACCTGGTGCACAAGGACCTGCGCCGGGCCCGGGCCGCGGCCATCAACATCATCCCCACCACCACGGGCGCGGCCAAAGCCGTAGGCCTGGTCATCCCCAAGCTCCAGGGCAAATTCGACGGCATGTCCATGCGCGTGCCCACCCCCACCGTCTCCGTGGTCGACTTCGTGGCCACCGTCGAGAAGCCCACGACCACCGAGGAGCTGCTGGACGCGTTCCGCGCAGCCGCGAACGGGCCCATGAAGGGTATCCTGGGCGTCAGCGAAGAGCCCCTGGTCAGCATGGACTTCAAGGGCGATCCCCGCTCCTCCATCATCGACGCCCAATTCACGCAGGCCCTGGGCGGCGACATGGTCAAGGTCATCTCCTGGTACGACAACGAATGGGGCTACTCCAGCCGTGTGGCCGACCTGTGCAAATTCATCTACGACAAAGGCGTTTGATCCCTGAGACCTCGGAGGTCTGCGCAGACCTCCGAGGTCTTCTCGCGTGGAGGCTGCCATGAACAAGAAAACCGTGCGGGATTTGCACCCGGAAGGGCGTCGCGTGCTGGTGCGGGTGGATTTCAACGTGCCGCTGGATGAGCATCGCCTCATCACCGATGACGCCCGCATCCGCGCAGCCCTTCCCACCATCACCTGGCTGGCCGAGCGGGGCGCGCGGCTGGTGCTCATGTCCCATCTGGGCCGCCCCAAGGGGAAATACGACCCCCGCCTCAGCCTGGCCCCCGTCAGTCACCATCTGCAAAAACTCTTGCCCGATTATCGCGTGCGCATGGCCAGCGACGTGGTCGGACCCAGCGTGGATATCCTGGTGAAGGACATGGAGCCCGGCGATATCGTCCTGCTGGAGAATTTGCGCTTTCATCCGGGCGAGAAGCAGGGCGACCCCGAATTCGCTGCGGCTTTAGCCGCCTACGGCGACGACTACGTGAACGACGCGTTCGGGACCTGCCATCGGGCCCACGCCTCCATGGTGGCCGCGCCCCAGGCCATCCGGGCCAGGGGCGGTTCGGCCGTGGCCGGCTTCCTGGTGGAAAAAGAGATCGAATTCCTGGGCAACGCGGTGAATAACCCCGTGCGCCCCTTCTTCGCCATCCTGGGCGGGGCCAAGGTCTCCGACAAGATCGGCGTCATCCGTAACCTGTTGTCCAAAGTGGATGGGCTGATCATCGGTGGGGGCATGGCCAACACCTTCTTCGCAGCCCAGGGCTATGAAATGGGCCAGTCGCTGGTGGAAAAGGACGCCATCCCTCTGGCGAAAGAGCTGCTGGCCGAGGCGGGCGACAAACTCCATCTGCCCATCGACGTGGTCGCTGCGACCGAATTCAGCGCAGATGCCGATGCCGTCATCGTCCCGGCAGACCAGGTCCCTCCCGACCGCATGGTGCTGGACATCGGCCCGGAGAGCATCGCCCACTTCCAGCAATTGCTGGCCCCGGCCAAAACCGTGGTCTGGAACGGGCCGCTGGGCGTATTCGAATTCCCCCGCTTCGCCAAGGGCACCTTCGCCATCGCCCAAACCCTGGCCGACCTCCAGGACGCCATCACCATCATCGGCGGCGGCGACTCGGCCGCGGCCATCAAGCAGGCGGGCCTCACCGACAAAGTCACCCACGTCTCCACGGGCGGCGGCGCCTCCCTCGTCTTCCTGGAAGGCAAACCCCTGCCGGGCATCGACGTTTTGGATGACAAATAGCAATGAGCTTCTTTGATCGTTTGAAAAAAGTCTTCGCCTCGCCCGGCGGCGACCGCAACTATTGGGTGCATGTCCGCTGCGATCGCTGCGGCGAGGTCATCGCCTCGCGCGTCGATCTCTACAACGACCTCAGCATGGATTTCGACGCCAATCAGTACCGCGTGCACAAGGTCCTGGTCGGCGATGGCCGTTATCGCTGCTTCCAGCGCATCGACATCACCCTGGTCTTCGACAAGAACAAGCGGCTGGTGGATCGCAGCATTCGCGGCGGCGAGTTCCTGGAGCCCGACCAGGTGGAGGAGGCCCGGGCCGCGTACGAACAGGCCATGATCCGGGCCGAAGAGGCGCGCAAGGCCCGCCTGGCCCGCCTCGCGGCCAATCAGGAAGATGCACCACGTTCGTAACACGCGAGCTCTTTTACGCATTCCATCTCGTGGCAAAGCCACTATCAAAAACACGGATAAAACGAGACACGGATGAAATTACCCTGTCTTATCCGTGTCCCTTCATCCGTGTTGTGCATGAACAAAATTCACGTTCATCGCATACATTTTACCTTCAGGCGATGCGTATCGACTTTTACGGATGACGATTTACGCATTACAGCCGTTGTAGACTCCCCCAACGCGGGCTTCAAGCTATCTTTGCAAACCAACATAACGCTCTTGCTGGAACAATATGATGCAACGCAAACCCATCATCGCAGGCAACTGGAAAATGCACAAAACCCTCGACGAAGCCCTGGCTCTGGCCCGGGGCGTGCGCGAGGGCGTGAAGGATATCGACAACGTGGAGACCGTCGTGTGCCCGCCCTTCGTCTCCCTGCTGGCCGTGGCCGGCGCGTTGGCCCACAGCAACGTGGGCGTAGGCGCGCAAAACGTCTTCTATGAGGAAAAAGGCGCGTTCACCGGCGAGATCGCGCCCGGCATGTTGGAGGGCATGGTGCAATACGCCATCATCGGCCATTCGGAGCGGCGCAATATCTTCGGCGAGAGCGACGCCTGGGTGAACAAGAAGGCCCACGCGCTCTTGGCCCACGGCATCACCCCCATCATCTGCGTGGGCGAGAGCCTGGAGCAGAACCAGGCGGGGGAAACGGACGCGTTCGTGCGGGCGCAGGTGGAGGCCGCGCTCGCGGGCCTGACCGCGGACCAGGTCGCGTCCCTGGTCATCGCCTATGAGCCCATCTGGGCCATTGGCACGGGCCTGACCGCAACCCCGGCCGACGCCAACCGAGTCATCGGCGTCACCATCCGCGGGGCCGTCGCCGACCTGTACGACGAAGCCACCGCCCAGGCCGTGCGCATCCAGTATGGGGGCAGTACGAAGCCGGGGAATATCGAAAGCTTCATGCAGCAGCCCGACATCGACGGCGCCCTGGTGGGTGGCGCCTCCCTCACGCCCGACTCTTTCGTGGAGATGGTGCGCCTCACCGCCTCCCTCTACTGACAACTGATTACTGATCACTGATTACTTTCCATGTGGTCTCCCCTGCTGTGGTCCGCCGCGTTCCTGGTCGCCATCTGGTGGCTGACGCGGCGGCTGGCTTTTTATCTCATGGGAGGCATTTATCGGCTGACCGGATCGCAGCAGGTGGCCGTGGTCGCGTACGCGCTCCTGTTTCTGCCGGGCACGCTGGTGCATGAGTTCGCACATTGGGGCATGGCCAAGCTGTTGGGAGTGAAGACGGGCGGCTTCCATATCTTGCCCAAACTCGAAAAGAACGGCGAGATTCGTTTAGGCTCGGTGGATGTGCGGGGGGGCGGTCTGGTGGAGCATACGCTCATCGGCATGGCTCCCATGCTGCTGGGCGGTTTGATCACGGTGGGATTGAGTTACGCGCTGGTAGATGTGGACGCCATGAAGCAGGCCCTCCAATCGGAACAGTTTGGCGTGGTGATGCAGGCGTTGTTGGGCGCTTTCCAACACCCGGATGCGTTCATCCTCCTCTACCTCCTCTTCACCATCAGCAGCAGCATGTTTCTCAGCGCCAGCGACCGCGCGCCCATCCAGCAGATGGCCCTCTACCTGGCGCTGGTGCTTCTCCCCCTCTATCTTCTCGGCATCCTGCCCGCATTGCCATCCTCCTGGTCGCAGATCATCGCCGATATGTTTGGAATCTTCGCGTCGGGCCTGGCCGTGGCCCTGGTGGTACATGTGGTGATGACCGGATTGTCACTGGTCTTTTGGGGCGCGGCGCGGGCGATCCGATCTTGAGCGAGTTGGTGTAAAATGAAATGATGCACAAAAAATGACGGATTGAGCAAGGGACCTTATCATGATTGACACGGATTTCACTCCAGAACTGTTTGACCCAACTCGCCTGGCAGCCCGGGCCGGTTACTCGAACTGGACGCGCGGACAGAAATACTTTCAGGAAGATCGCGTCAAATTGATTCACGTGGACAAAAGCGAGGCGATGTTCCAGGTTCGGGGCACGTTCTTCTACAATGTGACCTTCTATCTGCCCCGAGATGGCATGGACTTCGAGTCTGAATGCACCTGCCCCTGGGGACGGGCGGGCTATTTTTGTAAACATCAAGTGGCTGCCGCCCTCTATTTCGAAGGATTTCTTCGCGCCCAGGCCATTCCGCTGTGGAAGCGCCTGCTGGACAAGGCTCTGAGCGCGCCTCAACCCAAGCCCAAGACCAGAGCGCTCGCACCCTACGTGCTGCTCTTCGTTTTGAAGAAGCGCTATGACGACTGGTTGCTGGAGCCGGTGACGCTCCCTGCGGAGGGCTTTCCTGAAGAGACGCCCGGCAAAAACACGCCCGAAACCCTTGCGATCCTCCGCGAAACCATCCGCAAGAACAGCGCTCTACGCTCACAGGCGGAATCCGTGCGTTCCTTCTTGCACCCCGCCTTGTGCGTCAATTGCGAGCCCGATCTGGTGTATTTGGCCGGAGTCATGGGACAGGAAAACCAACAGATCAGTTATTACTACAACCAAAGACAAGCGAACCTAGGAGAGTATCTGGAGCTGCTACGCGTCCGCCATGCGCCGGTTTACATCAGCTCCAACTCATATAACTATTTGCAAAGGCCCGCCCATTTCATGGAAGGCGAGGCCAACTGGTCGTTGGAAATGCGAGAGGCCGGGGATGAAAGCATGTTGTTGAACGTGCTGCTGGAGATCGACGGCGCTCCCTATCTGATAGATGACACGTCGATTGAAACCATCAGCGCAGATCCTCCCTGGTTGTTGGTCAATGGCCAGGATTTGGTGCGATTACGGGATGATGCATCGCTGGAATTCGCCTACTGGCTGGTGGAACTTCATGGTTCTGAAGTCAAGGCTGATGAAAAAGCCTTCTTCCTGGAAAACTACCTGCCGGCGCTGGCGGAACGCATCCCCGTGCACCATGACCGCATCCGCTGGAGCGAGGTGAAAGAAGCGCCCGTCAAACGCCTCTACCTCTCGGAAGAGGATGGCGAGCTGCTGGCCAGCCTCTGGTTCGGCTATGGCGATGTCGAATTCCCCTACGACCGCTTCGACGACCCCATCGAAGTGGTGCGCGATGATGACGATCCCTGGCATTTCATTCGAGTGCATCGCGACCGCGACTTCGAGGACGAGGTCTATCGTTCCCTCTCATCCGCGCGCACGGGCCTGAAACGAGGCGGGCCCGGCTTTGAGGAGGATATCTTCCGCCTGCGGGCCCGGGTCGATCCCATCGACTTCCTCCTGCGCAAAATCCCTGTCCTGCTGGAAGAAGGCTTCGAGATCTATGGCGAGGAAGCGCTGAAGCAGGTGCGGGTGAACCGCCATCGCCCCACCCTTTCCCTGAACATCACCTCGGGCATCGACTGGTTCGACGTGCAGGCCGTGGTCAAATTCGGCGACATCCCTGTGCCCCTGAAGGAAGTCCGCAAGGCCCTGCGCCGCAAGGAGCGCTTCGTCAAACTGGCCGATGGCAGCATCGGCGAACTGCCCCAGGAGTGGGTCGACAAATACAAGCATCTCTTCAGCCTGGGCGAGGAAACCGAGGAGGGCGTGCGCCTGGCCGAGTACCATCTCACCCTGCTGGATGAACTCCTGGAGCAGGTGGATGAGGCCGCGGTGGATGAGGCCTTCCGGGAGCGGGTGGAGCGCCTGAAGGACTTCCGGGGCATCGAGAGCAAGCCTCTGCCCGCGGGCTTCGTAGGCGAACTGCGCGAGTATCAGAAGGCGGGCTACGACTGGCTGCACTTCCTCCACGACTACGGCTTCGGCGGCATCCTGGCCGACGACATGGGCCTGGGCAAGACGGTGCAGGTGCTGGTCTTCCTCCTCTCCCTGCGGGAATTGGGCGATGCAAAGGGCGCGGACCTCATCATTGTGCCCCGTTCTCTGTTGACCAACTGGGAGCGGGAGGCGGAGCGGTTCACGCCCGGGCTCAAGGTCTATCGCCATTTCGGGCCCGGCCGCCCCAAAGACGCCAGCATCTTCGATGAATACGACCTCGTTCTCACCACCTACGGCACCATGCGCAAGGACATCGAACTCCTGCGCGAGTATCGCTTCCATTACGCCGTGCTGGATGAATCCCAGGCCATCAAGAACCCCCTATCCAAGACGGCCAAGGCCGCCCGCCTGCTCAACGCGGAACATCGCCTGGCCATGACGGGCACGCCCGTAGAGAACAACGCATTCGAGCTCTGGTCCCAGTTCGCGTTCGTGAACCCGGGCCTGTTGGGCAACCTGGAATACTTCAAACGGGAGTTCGCCGCGCCCATCGAGAAGGACGGCAACGAAGCCGCGGCCGAGTTCCTGCGCAAGCTGGTCTACCCCTTCATCCTGCGCCGCACCAAAGACCAGGTGGCCAAAGAGCTGCCCCCGCGCACGGAGCGCATCCTCTACTGCGACATGGAGCCGGCGCAGCGCCGCTTCTATAACAAGACCCGGGACCAGTATCGGGCCATGCTGTTGGGCATCGTCGAGGAGCAGGGCATGAATCAGGCCCGGATGAAGGTGCTGGAGGGCCTGCTGCGCCTGCGCCAGATCAGCAACCATCCCCGCCTGGTGAACCCGAAATTCCGGGGCGATTCCGCCAAGATGGAGCTGTTGATGCAGGAGCTGGAGATGCTGCGGGAGGGCGGGCACAAGGCCCTGGTCTTCTCCCAGTTCGTGGGTATGCTCACCCTGGTGCGGGAGGAGCTGGACCGCCGCGGCGTCCCCTACGTCTATCTCGACGGCCGCACCCGCAAGCGCCAGGAGGTGGTGGATACGTTCCAGAAAGACTCGGACATCCCCTTCTTCCTCATCAGCCTCAAGGCCGGAGGCGTGGGCCTGAACCTGACCGCGGCCGACTACGTCATTCACATCGACCCCTGGTGGAATCCCGCGGTGGAGATGCAGGCCACCGACCGCACCCATCGCATTGGCCAGGACAAGCCCGTGTTCGTGTACAAGCTCATCGCCCGCGACTCGGTGGAAGAGAAAATCCTCCAGCTTCAAGAGCGCAAGCGGGCGCTGGTCTCCCAGCTCATCAGCACCGAAAGCAGCTTCTTCAAGAGCCTGAGCAAAGAAGACATCGAGACCCTGTTCAGTTGACCAGGCGGCACGAGCAACAACTCGCCGATACGAACGAATGAGAACGCAGATGACACGGATGCTTCGCATCGCAGATTTACGCAGATGATTTTCACAGATTTTGTAACTGCTAACGTAGCCCTGTTCATTCGACACGGATACGAGGAAACACGGATAAAATCTTTTTTGAATGACTTCGCGCCTTCGTTTCCTTCGTGTCTTCGTGGCAAAAAAGGGGCGATTGGGGCCAACTACCTTAGCAGTTACCAGATTTTTTCTCTTTATCTGCGTTCATCCGTTTCAATCTGCGTCATCTGCGTTCCCTAATCCCATTTTCAAACCAGCGCCATGTAAAGCATCCGCGCGGCCGAAACGACCACCACGACCAGCAGCAGCCGATACACCCACACCTGCGCCCACTCCCTGGTGGCGAACTTCACCGCGGCCCACGCGCCCACGATATTCCCCACCGCCAGGATGATCCCGATCAGCCACACCACCTGGCCGTTGTAGAGAAAGACGAAGAAAGCGAAGACGTTGAACGCCAGCACCAGCAGGGCCTTGATGGCGTTGGCGTGGATCAGGTCATGCCCGATGCCCATGACCAGCCCCACCAGCAGGAAGATGCCCACCCCCGCCTGGATGAACCCGCCATAGAGGCCGATGCCGAAGAAGGCGATGAGCAGCCCCGTCCAGGTCAGCCAGTCCTTGCGATTGGGTTGACGCGCGCCCTCGGCCCGGCCCACCAGCCAGCGTTTGGGCTTGAGGATGATCAGAAAGAAGGTGAGGATGAGCATCCCGGCGATGGCCAGCCGCATGGCCCGCTCATCCAGATTCACCGCGATCTGCGCGCCCAGCACCCCGCCGATGATGGTGGGAACCAGCAGGATCAGGGCCTCCCGCCAGTTGAGATACCCCTGCTTGTAAAACTGCTCCGTGCTCACGCCCGTCTGCAGCAGCACACCGATGCGATTCGTGCCGTTGGCCACGTTCGCGGGCAGCCCCAGAAACACCAGCAGGGGCAGGGTGATGGCGCTGCCGCTGCCCGCCAGCGTGTTGATGAACCCGGCCAGGAAACCGGCAGCGATGACGGCGACGACGATCCAGGGAGTGAGTTCGTAGGTCATGGCGAGGGCTGGGGAATAATGGGTGGATGGTGAAAAGGATCGATGAAAGCCAATGGGGCGCGGGAAGCCGATTTCGTAATGCGTAATGCGTGATGCGTAAGGTCGTCACGGATTACGGATTACGCATCACGTCCGTGGCAGACTCGCCCAACGTCGGCCTGACGATCCTCCCGCAACCGCAGCCAACATTCTATTTTCATAGCAATCGGGCCGAGCAATGGCTCGCCGATACGAATGAAGATGGGAACGCTGATTTGCGCGGATGCTTCGCAACGCAGATTTGCGCAGATCATTTTTTTGATTTTTATCTGCGTTCATCCGTTTCAATCTGCGTCATCTGCGTTCCCTGATCCTATTTTCAAAGCAATGGATGCTGGAACGACGCCATCGCCTCCAGCAGGGCCGCGGGCTGCTCCCGCACGGTGAAGACATCCCGATAGCGGGGCGCGATGAAGCCCGCGTCGATGGCGTGGTCGATGAGTTCGATGAGGGGTTTGTAGTAGCCCGCCACGTTGAGGATGCCGATGGGCTTGGGTTCATACCCCAACTGGCTCAGGGTCAGGGCCTCGAACAGCTCGTCCAGGGTGCCCAGCCCGCCCGGCAGGGTGATGAACGCGTCCGAGAGCTTGAACATGGTCACCTTGCGGCTGTACATGTTGGGACTGACGATGAGCTCGGTCAGGTTGTCGTGAACGACGTTGGGGACGTTCATGCTCTCGGGGATGACGCCCACGGCCCGGCCCCCCGCCTCCAGCACGGCGTCCGCCAGCGCGCCCATGATGCCCGTGGCGCCGCCGCCGAAGATCAGGGTGATCTCCCGCTCCGCCAGGAGATGGCCCATGGCGCGGGCCGCCGCCGCATAGGCGCTGTTCACGCCAGGCCGGGAGCCGCAGAAAATGCAAATCGCCTTGAACATGGTCATTGGCATCTTAACTGATGAGTTGGGACGAGTTACAACACGGATAGAAGGCAACACGGATAAAATCTTTTTTGGAATGACTTCGTGTCTTCGTTTCCTTCGTGCCCTCGTGGCAAAAAGGGCTATTGGAGCCAACTACCTTAGCAGTTGTCACTTATTTCTTGTTCCGTGTTCCTTGCTCCTTGCCACCATTGTATACGCTTCATCCAGATCATCCACAATTTTCGACCAGTCGTAGCGGGCCTCGACCAGGGAACGGGCGTTGGCGGCCAGGCGCTGGCGAAGTTGCGGATGGGCCATGAGGCGCTCGACGGCCGCGAGGAAGGCGTCGGGCGTATCCCCAAGCAGCAAATGCTCCCCCGGAACGACCTCCAGGCCCTCAGCGCCGATGCCCGTGCTGACCACGGGAACGCCCGCGGCGAAGGCCTCCAAAATCTTCAGCCGCGTGCCCGAGCCCGCGCGAATGGGCGCCAGCGCGATGTCCGCTTCCCGATAGAAGGGGAGCACATCGGCCGCGCGGCCGGTGATGCGCACGTTGGCCGCGCCCGCGGCGCAGGCGTGGACGCGGGGATGGTCGAGATTGACCAGGGTCAGGGTGAGATGAGGATGGCGGGCGTGGAGCCGGGGCCAGATCGCGGTCAGCAGCCAGCAGGCCGCGTCCAGGTTGGGCTCGTGGGTGGGGGAGCCCACGAACAGGAGTTGGCGGACGCGGGGGCGGATGGGGCCGGGTTGGATGCCGCGGGCGCCTACGCCGTTGGGGCTGAGGATGATGCGGGCCTCGGGCGCGCGGTTGCGAATGATGGCCGCATCGGTCTCGGACATGGCCGCGACCAGGGAGAAGCGGGGATAGATAATGCGCTCGTAGGACTCCCAGCGCCGGGCCTGCTCCCGCAGCGCCGCTTGGGCCCGCGCGTCCTCCTGCACCTCCGCCCGCCGGGCCAGTCCCACGCTGAAAATGTCGTGGGTGATGAGAACGGTGGGGGGCAGGCCGGGCCGCAGTGCATAGGGCGCGAGATAGGGCCATTCCACCTGAAGGATGTCGTAAGAAGCCCGGGCGAGTTCCTGCGCCAGCGCCCGGTGCATGGCAGGCTGATTCCAGATGGGGATATCGCGGGGTAAGCCTGTTCGCCGCGCCCGCCACCGTCCGCGCAGCAGCGCCAGTGCATCCGGGCCGATTTTTCCCCGCAGGACCTGCTTCAAGCTGAGGAAGGGTGCAGCCACCACCCGGATCGATAACTCCCGCTCCAGCTGCGCCAGCCCCTCCCGCTCCTCCTCGTTGCGGCAAAAGCTGAGGAAGGTGACCTCGTGGCGGCGGGCCTGCTCGCGGGTGATCTGATAGAGCCGCTGGCGGCCGCCGGTGAAGATGGGCAGGGGGGAGATGGGCGAGAGGATGAGCAGGCGCATGGGAAAACTTTAGCGCATCCCCGTGCATCCGTCCAATTCTCGTCTGGCGAAAATTGGACGCATTTCCGCCCTCGGGTGCGTTCTAAAATTTCAGCAAATCGCGTTGTCATCAGGAATTCGGTCGTGCGGGCTCCACCCGGCGCTGAAGCGCCGGGCTACAAAACCACGCCGGGTGAACCCGGCTTCGGGCGCGGACTGGCTCTGAAAGCCCCCTTGAGGGGGCGTCGTTTCTAGCCCGGAGGTTCACCTCCGGGACGCCAGGCGCAACGTGCCAATAATTTGGGACGCACCCTCCGCCCTCGGCCCCCTTGACAAAACGTCGATTGTTTCCTATACTGGTATAGACCACTGAACCACTAGACCGATTTTTCTCATCTTCGCGGTGGCGCGCCATGATCGACAAAAATCATCCCCTACCCATCTACTTCCAGCTCAAGGAAATGCTGCGGGAAAAGATCGCGTCGGGCGAGTGGAAGCCGGGGGATATGGTGCCATCGGAGCGCGAGTTGAGCGAACAGTATCACATCAGCCGTATGACCGCGCGCCAGGCTCTGAGCGAACTGGCCACAGAGGGCTTGTTGCGACGGGAGCAGGGGCGCGGGACGTTTGTGGCCGAACCGAAGATCGAACATGGTCTGACGCGGCTCACCGGTTTCACCGAGGATATGAAGGCCCGCGGGCTGAGGCCGGGCGCCCGCGTCATCCGGTTGGAGCTCATCCAGCCTCCTTTACTGGCCATGCAGGCGCTGCAAATCACGCCGGATGAAAAAATCGTGTTGCTGGAGCGCCTGCGTCTGGCCGAGGAGGAGCCTATCGCCCTGGAAACCAGCCATCTTCATTTCCCGGGCGTCGAGGCCCTGCTAAATGAGGATTTCGAAAACCATTCTCTCTATAGCATCCTGTCGGAGAAGTATCAGATATCGCCGGCCCGGGCCGTGCAGAAGATCGGGGCTGATCTTTGCAGAAAGCGGGAACAAAAATTGCTGAACATTGGGGAGGGCGCGCCCGTGCTGCGGAACAAGCGCATCACCTACGACCAGTGGGGGCGTCCTTTCGAGTACACGGAATCCGCTTATCGCGCCGACCGTTACGTCTTCCAGGCTGAGCTCAACGCCTTGTGATACGAACAGGAGGTTGCCATGTGAGCCAATCACCCTCGCCAAGTCATGTCATTTCATCCGACTTCACTCAATTCAGGAGAAAAAAGCGATCATGAAATCAACTTTGCTCAAACTGACTGTATTCATCCTGCTGCTGGTAGTGGTGGCAGGCTGCGCCCAACAGCCCGCGGCCACCCAGGCTCCCGCCCAACAAAAACCCGCGGCCACCCAGGCTCCTGCACAGGAAAAACCCACCGAAGCGCCCAAAGAGATGGCCACCGAAGCTCCCAAGGCCGAGGAAATGGCCCCCGTCACCCTGACAGTCTGGTCGTGGCGCACCGAAGACGAGGATGCTTACAACGAGATCTTCGACGTGTACGAAAAAGAGCATCCCAACGTCACTGTGGAATTCGTGCCCTTCGTCGCCACCGACTACAACAACATTCTGGCCACGGGCCTGACCGGTGAAGGCGGTCCGGACGTGGTGCAGTTGCGGGCCTACGGCGGCCTCCAGCCGTTGGTGGAAGCGGGCCAGCTTGAGCCCCTGGATGGTAAAGTCGCCACCCTCTCCAACTTCTCGCCCGACCTGCTCAAGGGCGCCATGGGCGTGAAGGATGGCCACATTTACGGCGTCCCCTTCGGCATTCAGACCCTGGCCGCCTACTACAACAAAGGCATCTTCGACAAACTGGGCCTGAGCGAACCGACCACCTGGGATGAATTCATCAACGCGCTGGAGACGCTGAAGAAAGAAGGCTACATCCCCATCGCCGCGCCCGCCAAAGACACCTGGATGCTGCCCATCATCCACGAGACCGTGGGCGCACCTCGCTACGGCGGTCCTGAGTTCGAGAAGAAGATCCTGGCGGGCGAAACCGACTTCACTGACCCCAACTACGTCGCCTCCATCCAACTGGTGAAGGACCTCCAGCCCTACATGCCCGATAACGTGGTCGGCGTCAGCTACCAGGATTCCCGCACCCTCTTCCTCACCGAACGCGCTGGCATCTTCCTGGGCGGCTCCTTCGAAGTGGGTTACTGGCGCAACGAGGGCCCCGATCTGGATATCGGCATCTTCCGCGTGCCCCCGGCTCCCGACTCGGTCATCGACCATCCCCTGACCCCCGGCTGGATGGACGGCTCCTACGGCGTCAACGCCAACAGCGACGCCAAAGAGGAAGCCATCAAGCTGGTGGAATGGATGGGCACGAAGGAGTTCGGGCAAATGTTCACCGAGAAGATCAAGCAGCTCTCGCCCGTGCCGGGCACCGAACCCAAGGACCCGGTTCTGGCCCAGTTCGCCAAGTTCTATGAGGAAACCCCGGCGTCTTACATGCTGCTGGTGGACTTCCGCTATGGCGATCCCTCTGGCACCACCTTGCTGGGCAATGGCATCCAGAAGATGCTGCTGGGCGAGATGACTGCGGAAGAGGTCGCCCAGAGCCTGCAAGAAGGCATCTCTCAGTGGTTCAAACCCAAGAAATAGTCACCTCGTAACTGCTAAGGTATCGCCACCACTTTTTGCCACGAAGACACGAAGAAAAGCCAAGGCACGACGTATTTTCCTTGATTTTTCCTTCGTGTCTTCGAAAAACTTCGAGCCTTCGTGGCTTTTGGCGGCCTAAAGTCAAGTACGCTAGCAGTTACGTTGCCTCCTCCTTTCGGTAGATGGTTGGCGGGTCTCCCCCGCCCGCCAACCATCCCTTTTCGAGGTTCGCCAAGATGACCGCTTCCACCGCCAATCAAGCCAAGGGCAAAAAACGCAAACGCGTCAGGGGCGTGGGAACGGGCGCGCCATCCTGGGAAATGATCGCGCTGTTCATCCTTCCGGCCTTTTTGCTTTACACCATTTTCATGATCTGGCCTCTGTTCCAGTCCCTGTATTTCAGCTTCTTCGAGTTCAAAGGATTGGCGCGCGGCGGATTCGTGGGATTGCGCAATTTTCATGAATTGTTCACCCGATACCCTTTGAATGAGCAGTTGCCCAATGCCTTTTGGCATAATGTCTATTTTTTCATCGGCACCATGCTCATTCAGAACACTCTTGGACTGCTGTTTGCCAAGCTGCTCTACGCTTCCCGCTTTGGCAAGCGCTTTTTTCAAACGGTGTTCACCCTGCCCTACCTCATCAGCGCCCTGGTGGTGGGCTATCTGTGGAGCCTGATGTTGAATCCGTTATTCGGGCCGGTGAATCAGATTTTGCGGGCCATCGGGCTGGAATCGTTGGCTCGTCCCTGGTTGGGCGATCCGGCCACCGCCCTGCCCGCTATCATTTTCGCCAACGCCTGGCAATGGGTGGGCTTCCCCATGCTGCTTTTCTCGGCAGGGCTGGCAGGCATCAGCAACGAATTGCGCGAGGCGGCCCGAATCGATGGCGCCACCAGTTGGAAGCTGTTTCGCTATATCGAACTGCCTCTGCTCCTGCCCGTCATCGGCATCGTGACGGTGCTCACCTTCATCGGCAACTTCAACGTCTTCGGCATCGTGTGGGCCATGGGCGGGGTCAACGGTGAACCGGCTGGAGCCACCGACGTGTTGGGGCTGGTGTTCTATCGCACGGCCTTTCGCGGGGGCGTGGATGCGTTCGGGCTGGCGTCCGCGCTGGCTGTGCTCATGTTCATCTTCATCTTCGGCGTGTCCATGTTGATGCTGCGCTACTTCCGCCACATGGAGGAAAAACTGACATGAGCGACCACGCTCGCACTTCCTCCCGCCGCATCAACCTGGCCTCTATCGGGGCCAACGCGCTCTTGTGGGGCTATGCCGCCATCGTGATCCTGCCCCTGTTGCTGGTGGTGAGCAACGCCCTGCGGCCCACACGCGAGATCTTCAAAAATCCCGTGGGGCTGCCCACCTCGCCCAGCTTCGATAGCTTTGTCAAAGCGTGGGAAGAAGCCAGCTTCAACATTTATTTCTTCAACTCCCTGGTGATCACCGTCGTTTCCGTGTTGCTGGCCACCGCGGTCTCCGCCCTGGCGGGCTACATGCTCGGGCGCTACAAATTCCGAGGGAGCATGTTGCTGACCGCCTATTTCCTGGCCGGGCTCATGCTTCCCTTCCGGCTGGCCATCGTCCCCTTGTTCCTGCTGTTGAACGATATGGGGCTCATCGACAACCGCCTGGGGTTGATTCTGGTTTATGCGGCCACGGGCATCCCCTTCTCCATCTTCATCCTCTCCTCCTTCTTCCGTCAATTGCCCCAGGAGCTCAGCGAGGCCGCGCGCATCGACGGCGCGGGCGAATTCACCATCTTCGGCAGGATTATGCTCCCCCTGGTGCGGCCCGCCCTGGCCACGGTCATCGTCTTTCAGTTCGTCCCCCTGTGGAATGACTTCTTCTTCCCCCTGGTCTTGCTCCGTTCCACCGACAAGTGGACCTTGCCCGTGGGCATGACCCGCTTCTTCGGCGAATTCCAGGCGGATTGGTCCACCCTTTTCGCCGGGCTGATCATCACCACCCTGCCCTTGATCGTCATCTTTCTGCTGGCCACCAAACAGATCATCGCCGGGCTGACCGCAGGCATCGGCAAGTAGGATGCGCACCTTGACGGAAGTCCAACTGACGCCCGCCCAGCAGGATGCCATCGACGCCATCATGAAGGAGGGATTGGCGTCCGTCTTTCCCGCGGCTGTGTTACTCATTCACCAACGTGGGATGACGCTTTTCCAGCGCAGTTATGGTTGGCTCGATCCCGTACAGAAGCGATGGCCGACGCAGGAAGACACCCTTTTCGACCTGGCTTCCCTGACGAAACTTTTTACAACCACGGCCTTTCTCACCCTGGTCAGCGCGGGCAGGGTCAGCCTGGATACGCCCGTGGCCGAGGTCGTCCCTGAATTCCGAAGCGTCCACCCCATCCAGCCAGGGATCGATCCCCACGCGAAGACGCTCCTCCCGCCCGATCCCAACTATCAGGGCAAGCGGGTGGACGCCGGTCGGGTGCGCTTTCGTCATCTGCTCACCCACACCTCGGGCCTGGCTGCGTGGGAGGATCTGTGCGGCCGCGAGGGCAAGGAAGCCGCCATCTTCCCCCATCGACTGCCCCCGGAGGCGCGTCAACGACGGCTCGACGCGTTTCTACGGGCTCCCCGCTTCGTCTATCCTCCGGGCGAGCGCATTCTTTACAGCGATTTGGGGTTCATCCTCCTGGGCGAAGCCATCGAACGCCTGACCGGCCAGCGTCTGCCCGAGTATCTGGCCCATGCTGTATGCGAGCCCCTGGGCCTCGCCCGGACCTTCTTCAACCCCCTCGCCCGCGGCACGCCTCGCGAACGCATGGCTCCCACCGAATTCTGCGCCTGGCGAGGCCGCCGCCTGTGGGGTGAAGTCCATGACGAAAACGCGGCCTGCCTGGGCGGCGTGGCGGGCCATGCCGGATTGTTCGCCACGGCCCGGGACGTGGCCGCGCTGGGGCGGTGCTATCTGGATGACGGCGGTGGCATCCTTGCACCCGCACTTGCGGCAGAGGCCGTGTCGGAGCAGGTCCGCGACGAAACCCAGCGCCGGGGCCTGGGATGGCAGTTGATGTCGCCTCAGGGCAGTCCAGTGGGAGGAAATTTCGGCCCCTCCAGCTTCGGGCATACCGGATTCACCGGCGTTTCCATGTGGATCGATCCCCATCGGGAGCTCATCGTCGCGCTTTTGACCAATCGCGTTTACCATGGCCGCGATGGCGAGGCCATCTCGCGCTTTCGCGTGCGTCTGCATGAAGCCATCGCATCCATAGTGGACGACCATTCGGAGACCATGCCATGACACCATTCGTCATCGGCGTTGATGGCGGCGGCAGCAAGACCGAAGCCGTCATTCTCGATGTGGTGGGTTTGGAGTTGGGCCGCTGGCGAGACGGCTCCTCCAATTTACATATCGTGGGGAAACAAGGGGTGCGAGAGGCGCTGGCTGCTTCCATGCAGGGAGCGGCCAGCGCAGCGGGGGTGGACCTGTCCCAGGCCGCGGCCGTGGTGTGGGCGCTGGCGGGCGCGGGCAGGCCCGATGACGCTCGCATCCTGCGGGCATTGCAGGCCGAATTGCTGCCCGAGACGCCCGGTCGGGTGGTGCCCGACGCCGTGGCTGCGCTGGTGGGCGGCGTGGGCGCCCGTTTTGGCGTGGTTGCCATCTCGGGCACGGGCATGATGGTCTATGGCGAGGATGGGCGTGGGGCGTCGGCGCGAGCGGGCGGCTGGGGGCATCTGCTGGATGGCGGCAGCGGTTACGCCATCGCCCTGGATGCGTTGCGGGCCATTGCCCGCGCCGACGACGGCTATGACCTGCCCACGCGCCTCACCTCACGCATTCTGAGCGCGTTGCAACTGCCTTCCCCTCAGCATCTGATCTCCTGGCTCTATGCGCCCGAACGCAAACCCGATCAGATCGCGGCGCTGGCTCCGTGGGTCCTCGATGAGGCGGAAGCGGGCGATCTCATGGCCGTCGAAGCCGTTTTGCAGGCCGCGGACGCGCTGGCCGCGGGCGTGGACGCGGTGGCCCGGCAGTTGGCTCTGAAAGACGCTTTCCCTCTGGTGCTATCGGGCGGTTTGCTGACAGGGAACGCGTTTTACCGCGCGGTGGTCACGCAATCCATCCGCACGCGCGTGCCCGCGGCCCGGCCCATGCCGCCCCGCGCGGATGCGGCCACGGGCGCGGCCCTGTTGGCGCTGGAAATGCTCAAACAGCCCCTACCCACGGATAAGGGCTTGGAGCAATCGGATGGGGAGGAGATTTGGGCGTCGGAACAGCGCAATGTGTTGACTTTGGATCTGGACACGCGCACCACGCTGGAGCTGGTGGGGTTGATGCACCTGGAGGATAAGCGGGCCGTGGCCGCGGTGCGCCCGGTCCTGCCCCACATTGCCGCAGCCATCGACGCCATCGCCCCGCGCATGAAGCAGGGAGGGCGGTTGATTTACGTGGGCGCAGGCACGTCGGGCCGGTTGGGCGTGTTGGACGCCTCCGAATGCCCGCCCACCTTCAACTCGGCTCCCGGCCAGGTAGTGGGCGTCATCGCCGGGGGATGCAGGGCCCTGACCGAGGCCGTGGAAGAGGCCGAGGATGACCCCGACAGCGGCGCTCAGGCCATGCGCGATCTGGCCATCGGGCCTCTGGACAGCGTGGTGGGCATCGCGGCCAGCGGCCGCACGCCCTACGTCATGGGCGCATTGACCGAAGCCCGTGGCCGCGGCGCGCTGACCATCGCCCTGATCTGCAATCTGCCCGCGCCCATGTCCAACCTGGCGGATTACGTCCTCGCGCCTCTGGTGGGCCCCGAAGTCATCGCCGGCTCCACCCGGCTCAAAGCGGGCACGGTGCAGAAGCTCGTGCTGAATATGCTGAGCACGGGCGTCATGGTGCGTTTGGGCAAGACGTATGGGAATCTCATGGTGGATGTGCAGCAGCTCAACGCCAAGTTACAGGTGCGGGCCCGGCGTATCGTGGCCCAGGCGTGTCATATCAGCGAGGAAGAAGCGCAACGCGTTTTGGCCCGGTGTGACGGAGACGTCAAGGTCGCCATCGTCAGCCATACGTTGGGGATTGATCCCGACGCTGCGCGACAACGCCTCCAGCAAGCCGGGGGCGTCGTACGCAGTGCGTTGCAGAATCCCTGACGTTTTCATCCATATCGGCGAGCCGTCGCCCGTGGCGCCTTGTTTGAAAAGGGGTGAATTGGCTTATCTGTCTCCATCATAACAGGGCCTTGTGTCGGGATATTCGTGAGATTGTGAAGAATTCGTGAAGTTCAGGTTGCGTTGTTCCTTGCGCATGTCCCTCATAACTGATATTCTCCAATGCGACCCTCGTCCCAACCTGCTTCTTCACACGCCCCATTGGAGACGCCCATGTCTGAAACGTCTCAACGCATCGAACTCCGCGTCGGCAATCTCGATTGCGAACACGACGCCGCGGCCATCCAACGCAGCCTGAAAGATTTTCCCGGCATCCTCGACCTGGACATCTATCCCAAGGCGGCCAAGGTGGTCATCACCTACGACCCTGAGCAGACCAGCGAAGAGGCCCTGCAGGAGAAGCTGGAGGCGTCCGGCTTCCCGCCCGCCAAAGGGCTGACCATGCCCGAACAACCTAAACCCTGGCGCAACCCCAAGGTCATCACGTCGGTGACCTCGGGCGTGTTGCTGCTGATCGGGTTCCTGCTCGGCTTCACCCCCGCGCCTGCTATCCTCTCCCAGGTTCTCTACATCGCGGCCATCCTCATCGGCGGCTATTACTTCGGCCGCGAGGCCATCGAGGAGCTGATCTTCGAGCGGGAGATCGGCATCGAGCTGCTGATGACCGTGGCCGCGGTGGTGGCCGCGGTCATGGGGATGCTGGGCGAGGCCGCGATGCTCGTCTTCCTCTATTCCATCAGCGAGGCGGTGGAGGGGTACACCGAGGAGAAGACCCGATCCGCGGTGCGGGCGTTGATGGAGCTGGCCCCCAAGACCGCGCGGGTGAAGCGCGACGGCCAGGAGGTGGCGATCCCGGCCGAGGAGCTGGTTCCGGGTGACGTGTTCATCGTCCGGCCCGGTGAATCCATCCCCACCGACGGCGTGATCATCGACGGCTTCAGCACGGTGGATGAATCCCCCGTCACGGGGGAGAGTGCGCCCGTGGAGAAGAAGCCGGGGGACGCCGTCTTTGCCGGGACTATCAACGGCGCGGGAGCCATCGAGGTGCGGGCCACGAAAGCCTTTGCCGACAACACCATCTCCCGCATCATCCAGATGGTGGAGGAAGCGCAGGAGCGCAAGGGCAAGAGCCAGCGCTTCATCGAGCGCTTCGGCAGGCGATACAGCCCGTTGGTGCTGTTGGCGGGCGTGCTCATCGCCATCCTCCCGCCCCTGCTCATGGGCGGCGATTGGACCACCTGGATCGAGCGGGCTACGGTGTTCATCGTGGCCGCCGCCCCCTGCGCTCTGGTCATCTCCATCCCCATCACCCTGGTGGCGACCCTGGGCACGGGCGCCCGCAACGGCGTGCTCATCAAGGGGGGCGTCTATGTGGAGGAACTGGCCAAAATCAACGTCGTGGCCCTGGACAAAACGGGCACCATCACCCAAGGCCGGCCCGAGGTGACCACCGTGCTCAGCTTCGACCGCACCCTGCCCCAGGAAACCTGGCTGGCCGCGGTGGCTGGGTTGGAATCCCGCAGCGAGCATCCGCTGGCCCGGGCGGTGATGCGTTACGCTCAGGCCCAGGGCATCCGCCCGGCCGAAGTCGCGGACTTCCAGGCGTTGGCGGGCGCGGGCGCGAAGGCGGTTTGGGATGGAAAGACCATCTATGTGGGCAGCCCGGCCCTGTTCCAGGAGCTGGGCCATGCCCTGGACGGTGTGGCCGAGACCATCCAGCGGTTGCAGGACGAGGGGAACACGGTGATCCTGGCCGGGGATGAGAGGGCCGTGTGGGGCGTCATCGCCATTCGCGACGCCATCCGCGAGAACGCGGCCGCGGCCATCGCCCAACTGCACGATCTGGGCATCCGCCCGGTGGTCATGCTCACGGGCGACAATGAACGCACGGCCCGGGCCATCGCCCGCGAGGTGGGGGTGGACGCCTATTACGCGGAGCTGCTGCCCGAGGACAAGGTGGCCAGGGTGCGGGAGCTGAGCCAGCAGTATGGGCATGTGGCCATGGTGGGGGATGGCGTGAACGATGCGCCCGCGCTGGCCGAGGCCACCGTGGGCATCGCCATGGGCGCGGCGGGCACGGATGTGGCCCTGGAGACCGCGGACGTGGCCCTCATGGCCGACGATCTGGAAAAGCTGGTCTATGCCCTAAAGCTGGCCCGGCGCAATCAGCGGGTGGTGTCACAGAATATCGCGCTTTCCGCGGTGGTCATCAGCGCCCTGGTCATCGGTGCGGTAGGGGGCCTGCTCACCCTGCCCATCGCGGTGCTGGGGCACGAGATCAGCGAGTTCATCGTCATCGCCAGCGGCCTGCGGATGCTGCAGGGGTGAAAAAGCCAATGGCAGCGCGAACCCCATCAGCCCCAACGCGCCCAGAAGCCCCGTGATCAACCGCATCATGCTGTTGAAAGAGCCCCCACTGGTCCTCCGTATAGAATTCGGGCGGAAAACGGTAGCCGGTCAGGGCCGCCAGCCAGGCG